>Ga0079226_10002954_pt1 | contig 13100 bp, 15 predicted proteins | sample Poulit2014_FD_76345 | JGI IMG/M metagenome (GOLD analysis project Ga0079226, IMG submission 76345) | Agricultural soil microbial communities from Georgia to study Nitrogen management - Poultry litter 2014 | ecosystem: Environmental > Terrestrial > Soil > Agricultural land | place: USA: Georgia... | reverse complement strand
GAGCAATTGTTACAAGCACTGCAATTACAAGACCGTATTTCAGAACGTTTAGGAAGATTATACACCTACGCTCATATGCGCTATGACCAAGATACGACAAATTCATTTTATCAAGCACTAAATCAAAAGGCAGAATCTATTTTAACCTTAGCTTCGAGTGAAATGAGTTTCCTCGTACCAGAAATATTACAAATAGAAGAAGCGACGATTCGTTCTTTTATTAATGAGAATGAAGAGTTAAAGCTTTACGAGAAAACATTAGATGAAATTATGCGGCAGCGTGCGCATATTTTAAGTGAAGAGGAAGAAGTACTCTTATCGGAAGCCTCAGAAGCCATGCAAGCGGCATCTAATACATTCGGAATGCTAAATAATGCAGATTTAACCTTTCCGACCATTAAAGATGAAAAGGGCAATGATGTTGAAGTGACGCATGGTCGTTACATTCGTTTTATGGAATCGAAAGACCGTAATGTACGGAAGGCAGCATTTGAAGCTATGTACGATACTTTTGGTGCTTTTAAAAACACTTTCGCCTCGACCTTAAATGGTGTCGTTAAAAAGGATAATTTTTATGCAAAAGTACGTAAATATGATTCGGCTCGTCAAGCGGCTTTAGACCGAAATAATATCCCTGAAACAGTGTACGATCAGTTAGTAAGTGCTATCAATGAGAGGTTGCCACTACTACATCGTTATACGAAATTACGTAAACAAATATTAGGTGTCGATGAATTGCACATGTATGATTTATATACACCACTAGTGCAAGAAGTTGATATGAAGCTTAGCTATGATGAAGCGCAAGAATATGTCTTGAAGAGTTTACAACCCTTAGGTGAGGACTATGTCAAAATAGTCGAAGAAGGATTTGCTAATCGCTGGATTGATGTAGTTGAAAACAAAGGAAAACGAAGCGGCGCTTATTCATCCGGTGCCTATGGTACAAATCCATTTATATTAATGAACTGGCAGGACAATGTAAATAACTTATATACATTAACCCATGAGTTAGGGCACTCTGTCCACAGTCATTATACACGTGCCAATCAACCGTATCGTTATGGAAACTATTCAATTTTCGTCGCTGAAGTTGCTTCGACATGTAATGAAGCATTGTTAAGTGAGTATTTATTAAATAATTTAGAAGACGAGCGGGAAAAATTATATATTTTAAACCATTTCTTAGAAGGTTTTAGAGCGACGGTATTCCGTCAAACAATGTTTGCAGAATTCGAACATGAAATTCATTTACGTGATCAAGCAGGCGAACCGTTAACGGCTGATTCCTTAACCGAAATCTACTATGCCTTAAATAAAAAATATTTCGGAGATGATATTGTCGTTGACGAAGCTATTGGTTTAGAATGGGCAAGAATCCCACACTTCTATTACAATTATTATGTTTATCAGTATGCCACAGGTTATGCTGCGGCCACTTCACTAGCCAATCAAATTGTGACTGAAGGAGAAGCGGCGGTAAATCGCTATAAAGACTTCCTTAAAGCGGGTAGTAGTGATTATCCAATTGAAGTCTTAAAGCAAGCAGGCGTCGATATGACTGAAAAAGAGGCTATTATTCAAGCCCTTGACGTCTTTGAAGAAAAATTAAATGAATTTGAAAGTTTACTCAATAAATAGAAAATATAATGACAAGAAGCTGCTAGCCTATTAACTAGCAGCTTTATTATAAAAAAGGGGTTGACTTGAAAATGAAGGCTTATGTTTATGAATTTGGCGAGCATAAAATAAAGGATATGCCGGAAGTAGCACCTAAAGAAGATGAAGTTGTCGTGACATTGAAGGTCGCTGGATTAAATCGTCGTGATCTTTATATTGCTAATCGACTAGGTCCTAATGAGCCAGCCTTAACGCTTGGCTCAGATGGAGCAGGTATTATAACGGAAGTAGGGGAAGCTGTTCAAGACTTAGCGGTTGGGGATGAGGTTATTATTAATCCTGCCTTAAGGTGGGAGGAAAACACACTTGCACCACCAGCTGAATTTGATATTTTAGGGATGCCGGACAATGGAACTTTTGCTGAGAAGATTACTATTGCCGCCAATCAAGTAGAGAAAAAACCTGCCCATTTATCTTGGGAGGAAGCGGGTGTACTTGCCCTATCTGCCCTAACAGGCTACCGAGCGCTTGTCACGAAAGGAAGGCTAAAGGCTGAAGACACCGTCTTTATCCCTGGTGCCGGTAGTGGTGTAGCCACCTATATGCTTCAATTTGCTAAGGCAATCGGCGCTCGAGTAATTGTCACATCACGTGATGAGAAAAAACGAGAAGAGGCACTTGCTCTAGGAGCTGATTTAGCACTTGATACAGCGAGTGATTGGGATGAAGCACTCAAAGAGGAAGAAATTGATATCGTTATTGATAGTATTGGGGAAGCAACATTTAATCGCTCCTTAGCTGTATTAAAACAAGGAGGAAGCTTCGTCGTTTTTGGTGCAACAGCAGGTGATGAGGTGACATTGAATTTACGTGAGTTTTTCTATGGACAATATCATTTACTTGGAACGACGATGGGCAGTCGGGAAGAGTTAAAGGACATGCTCTCATTTATTGAAAAACATGAGATTAAGCCAGTTGTTGGCCATACATTTCCTTTTGAAGAAATTGCTGATGCCTTCGACTTGCTGGAAGTGAATAAACAGTTCGGTAAGATTGCCTTAACTTTTTAAAGGGAACAATGAATGAAAGCTAATTCTAACTAGTAAATCAAGTAGAATAAAATAAAGCTTAAACATGAAGACAGACTGAATCCTCCAGATTTGATTCAGTCTGTTTTTAATTTAAATACAAATGATAACTTAATGCTTTCCTTTTGCTTTAAACAATATAGCAGCAATTACACCGAATATAATGGCTGCTGAAATCCCTGCACTCGTTACTTCAAAAATACCAGTCATGACACCGATTAAGCCATGATGATCTGCTTCTTTTAAAGCGCCTTGCACGAGTGAGTTTCCGAAACTTGTAATGGGGACAGTCGCTCCTGCGCCAGCGAAGTTAATGAGTGGATCGTAAAGATCTAATCCTCCTAAAATGGCACCGACGATGACCAATGTCGTTAATGTATGAGCCGGGGTCAATTTAAACACATCGAACATTAATTGACCTAAGACACAAATGAGACCACCTACCATAAAGGCCCAAAAGAAAATCATGTAATAAACTCACTCCTTTCGATAGCAACAGCATGTGCAATACAGGGAATAGACTGTTTCTGTTGTACAGTTAAGGGTGAGTGAAGTGCTCCGGTTGCAACGACTAATATTCTATTGTATTTTCCTTTTTTTAATTCTTCTAAAAAATATCCATATGTTGCTACAGCTGAAGATGCGGTCCCGCTAGCTCCGGCATGAATGGATTTTTCATCGTCTGCATAGATCGATAATCCACAATCGACAATGGTATCTGCCGCTATGTCGTATCCTTTTTTCTGTAACAAGTCATAGCTTGCAGCAAGTCCAATATCACCTAAATCACCTGTTAAAATAAGATCATAATGATCGATAGGTAATTGAAAATCATTTAAATGAGCAATGATTGTATCGACCGCTGCAGGAGCCATGGCACCACCCATATTAAAGGGATCATTTAGCCCCATGTCGACGACTTTTCCAATCGTTGCTTTCGTAATCACCGGACCATTTCCTGTTTTAGTAACTAAAGCACAAGCAGCCCCCGTAACAGTCCATTGCGAGGTCGGTGGTTTTTGACCACCGTATTCAGTCGGATAACGAAATTGTCTTTCTGTCGCTGCATTATGACTTGCTGTTCCAGTTAGAACATAATTTGCGCCATTATTGTTAATAAGAAAGGCAGCTAAAGCGAGGCCTTCCATCGATGTGGCACATGCACTAAATAGGCCGAAATAGGGAATATCTAAGCTTTTTGCTGTAAAGGTGGAAGGGGTTATTTGGTTTATTAAATCTCCACCGAGAAAAAAATTAACTTCTTCTGCTTTTATTCCATACTTGTTTAATGTAATGTGACATGCTTCCTCAAACAAAATCTGTTGTGCTTTTTCGAAGGAATTTTCATCTAACCAAATGTCATCGTGAATCTTATCGAAATACGCACTCATTTTTCCCCGCCCTTCAAAAGGGCCACCGACAACTCCGGTTGAAACGATTACTGGTTGATGTTGAAATATCCATGAATGATTGCCAATGAGCATCATTTTTCACCTACTTTATAATCCGATTAATTTACTTAATAAGGTTCTAACAATACCGATGACAAAAGCCATAAAGACACCATAGACAATGACAGGTCCTGCTAACTTTAACATGTTTGTTCCCACGCCTAAGATGAAGCCTTCTGTACGATGCTCGATGGCAGAAGATATAACCGCGTTTGCGAAGCCTGTGACAGGTACGGCAGTTCCCGCTCCTGCAAATTGGCCTAGTGGGTCATAAACACCGAATCCAGTGAGAAACATCGTTATAATAATTAAAGTTGCTACCGTGGGGTTTCCGGCAGTTTGTTCGGTAAAGTCAAAGAAATAAACATAAAATGTTGTAATGGCTTGGCCTAAAGCACAAATGAGCCCACCGACTAAAAAAGCTTTCACACAGTTGATGAAGACGGGACGTTTAATTTCATTTTCTGTTTGTAATGCTTGGTATTGTTTTGCCTCTGCTGAAAGTTGTTCTTCATTATCCATTTATTCCTCACCCTTTTCTGGCTTAGGTTTCTTCTTTCGATAATTTTTTAATTTGTTTTAGTCTTTTTTTAACTTCCTTCTTTTCGACCTTTTCATCTAAAATATCTGTTTCTAATTGCTTTAATTCGATAAAAATTTTCTGGTCAGTTGACAAGGTTACATTCATATCCGAAAAATTTTCCTTAACGTCCTCCCGTAATGCTTGTTCTATATTGTCTAGGGAAAACCGGTCATGATGTTTGACATCTACTGCGACGACGAGTTCTCCATCGTGATTCACAGCACGAACACCAGCTACTTCTTCGAAATGACTCAAAAATTCTTTCGCCTTGTCAGCAGGCTGTTGATCGGTGATGCCACGCACGGACAATTTCGTCAATTCTAAAGAATCATTTTTAGTCGATTGCCAAGTCGGGTCTTTATTTGTACAGGCAACTAACATAAACAATATGGTAAAGACGATCATCCCATTTTTTATCAATTTATTCACCACGCTTACTTTATTGTGTAACAACTTCCATTTGTCACTAATTATCGTGAGTTAGTAAGCTTTTTTTATACGGAAAAAGCCTGGCCACTTTTTCCCAAAAATACAAGCCATAGTGTTTATTCTTTCTTAATGTTCGCTCATTCTTTATAATGAAGAATAACAAGTTAAGTATTTTCGTGGAGGATAAAAATGAAAACATTTAAATTAAAAGGATTAAAAATAATGCCCGATGAAGACGAGTTTATGAAAACGAATGATATTGAATTAATCGATGGCTTGGTTATCAATCGTGAAGATGAGCTCGGTTGGTTAATTGAAGCTTATATAAATCGTTCATACTGGGATTACTTTACTGAAATAAAGGACGAGGACGAAATTATGATTCAAATAAAGATTACGCGCGAGGAAAACGATCCGGCTTTTTTCCTAACAAAAGTAGTTGGCATTAATGAAATCGGTGAAGATAGAATGAATGTTTTATTCCAAGGGACGATTGTTGACCACAGTAAGCGCCGTATCGAAAAAATGTTAGAGATGATTATTAACGAAGGTTATCAAGGAAGGTCCTTGTTGGAGAAGTTTAAAGAACTCATTTAGTTAAAGGGAAGGGGGCGAGGAAGTGTTCAAGCGAAAAAAACCTTCTCGAATTATTCATCATCTATCACCAGCACGTATGCTGCTGTTGTTTTATCTTATTGCACTTTTTATCTCGACTTTTATTTTATCCTTACCTGTGGCCTATCAAAATCGTGAAGTTGCGCCATTTATCGATGTTTTATTCACCGCTGTTAGTGCACTAAGTGTTACAGGCTTAACGACCTTCTCCATTTCCGACACGCTTAGTTTAACTGGCATCGTTTTTTTATCGATTATTTTACACTTAGGTTTACTCGGGGTCATGTCCGTCAGTGCCTCGATTTTACTTTTATTAGGTAGACGAATTGGCATGTCTGAACGAAGATTGATCATGCAAGACCAAAACTTGTATAATTACGGCGGAATTGTCAATGTTATTAAACATATACTCATCATTGTTTTTACAGTGGAAATTGTGACGATTGCTATTTTAGGGAGTTATTTATTAAACTACTTTGATACAGCGAAAGAGGCCTATTTTAATGCCTATTTCCAAACGATTAGTGCCCTATCAAATGGAGGGTTCGCGCTACAAAACGATTCACTTGTGCCCTATGCAAATGATTATATGATTCAAATAATAACGATGCTACTCATTATTGTAGGAGCCATTGGATTTCCGGTCTTAATTGAATTGTCATCTTTTTTATTTATGAAAAAATCCCGTCGCAAGATGTTTCGCTTTAGTCTATATACGAAATTAACAACGACGACCTTTTTCATATTGATTTTTGGTGGGGCCTTGTTCATTTTCTTATTTGATATGACCGGATTTTTCACACATAAAACCTGGCATGAAAGTTTGTTTTACGCCTTATTCCAATCAGTAACGACTCGTAGTGCAGGCTTGTCGACGATGGATGTTAGTTTGTTGTCTGAAACTAACCAACTCTTTATGTCGATTTTAATGTTTATTGGTGCTTCTCCGAGTAGTGCAGGAGGAGGAATTCGAACAACGACTTTCGCGCTCGTTATTATCTTTATTATTACCTATGCACGTGGGGGAAAGGGATTAAAAATATTTAATCGTGAAGTGTATGATGAAGATTTATTAAAAGCGGTAACTGTCATGTTACTGGCAATCATGATGTTCGTTGCAGGCGTTATTACTTTATCGATGGTTGAACCATTCCCTTTAAATCATATTATCTTTGAAGTCGCATCTGCTTTTGGTACTGTAGGGCTATCTCAAGGGATTACAGGGGAGTTAACGAGTTTAAGTAAAATTATTTTAATGATATTTATGTTTATTGGACGAATTGGTCTCGTTACTTTTATTTTGACCTTTAGAAATGATTCCAATCAAGAACTCGTTCGTTATCCAAAAGAAAGACTTATTATCGGATAATTATTCAAGAGAAGTCGAATGCAGAACAAGCGATGTTTTACTTTATTATTTGAAGAAAAATTGGTATGATATGAGTAAGATCATACATAATAAATTATATTTAGCAAAGTAGAGAGGGTGCTTTTCTATGTGGACAACAGTACTTGGAGTGGTCATGCTCGGCCTTTTAGTGTTAAATTTAGCATATACAAGATTTGATCATGAATAAACAAAAAAAGGTTAAACATCTCAGAAGATAAGATGTTTAACCTTTTTTATTTAACTTAACGTGTTAATTGGAGCTCACGAAAAGGATAAATAATTAGTTCGGAGCGACCAATAATATGTTCGCGATTAATTAACCCTAAATCATTACGGCTGTCTTTACTATTCGCTCGATTATCTCCCATCACAAAGTAACGATCATCAGGTATGGTAATCGGCCCGAAATCTCCAGTATACTTAGCTTGCTGTTCACCGACGAATGTGGATGTTTGCAGCTCACCATCAACATAAAACAGACCATCTTTCATCTCGATTGTTTCATTAGGCAAACCCAGCACTCGTTTGACGTAATTGCTTTCTGGTTTAGCAATAATGATAATGTCACCTCGGGCAGGTTCGGATACTAAATAAATAAATTTGTTAAAGATAACCCGCTCACCATCTTCTAAAGTTGGTAACATACTTTCGCCTTTAACAACTGATGTTGCAAATATAAAAGAACGTAATAAAAATGCTAAAATGATTGCTATAAGGGCTGCTTTAACCCATTCACCTAGGAAATGCTTTTCATTATTTTTCGCAGTCAACCGAGACATCCTTCCTAAAATTATCTTGTAAAAAGGTGCAGCTTAAATCCTCTCTACAGATCTATATTAATAAAGTTACTACATATAAGATAGTATTTGTTGGAAAAACTAATAGTAAGTCGAAACAAAGGAGGCTTTTATCATAGAATGGAAAATATGATAAATTCCGAAATGGAAATTAAACAAATGCGTAAAGAACTAGAAAAAAGTGGATCTCAGCATGGCTTTACTCATCAAAAGACGGTAGCGATAAGTAAGCAATTGGATCAACTTATTACAAAACAAACAAAAAAACAAATAATGCGTAGCTAGTAGGTTAGGCGTCTTCACCTGTGTATAGTTCAAGCTATAACTGTCGACACTATTCACATAAGTTGTAAGGGGGAGACGAATGAGCATATTAAGTGATTTTATTCAATTATCTCAGCTAGATGCATTAGGATTTCATGATAAGCATCGTACACTGTTATTTGCCTTTATCATGGTCCTCTTGTTGTACTTTATTTGTAAGCCGCTTGTGAAATATTTAATTAAGGGGGAGCAAATTGTTTTTCTCACTTATTTAATCGTCAGTTTATTGTCCGTTATTGCTGTGCTAAACATAGCCTTAATCGATAAACAAGCAAACTTGCCAGCGCTTGCTTTACAAGCGATTGGACTATTCGGTATAAGTTTATCTGCCTTGTCACTGATACAACATGTAAGCCGTTATATTAAACGGCAGTTCGAGAAGCGAACTTCATAAAGAAAATCTTTCAATTAATCGAATTTCTTTGTTGGAGGCCATTCCATTTTACCTAAAGATGAAGGTGTATAATATGGGGAATTTCTTTTCTTCGGCTTTCTTTTTGGCTCTTTCCAATCGATAAAACGATAAATGATTTTTTTTGCGTAATTTAATCCCATATTTGTTTTAGGATTGCGAAAGTTTTCATCGAGTTCTCCCAAGTGTTCTAAATGTTTAAAGTCTTCTTTTGCTGGTGGAATATGAAAATAATAATCTGCTACCTGAATTAATAAGGTTGAATACTGATTACTGTATTTAGGGTTTTTGGAAAAGTGTAGACCGATTTTCCGTGCTCGTTTTTCTGCGAGTAATTTTTTTATGGCTAATTCTTTTATTTGATATAAATGTTGTGGTTTCAGCGCAGTTTTAGCGTGGCGATTTACCGTAAAAATAGCTTGGGCTAGTGTATTCGTTTCTACTTCACTCATTTTCTACTCTCCTTACTTATTTATTTTTATATTTTTCTCCGTTTTTAAAGTCCACTTCATAAGGTGGTTATTGTTCATTATAGTATAGTATGACTGAAAATAAAATAGTCTTGATTGCATAGAAAGGATAATTTTACGAGGTGAAAGTAATGTCAACAAGCGGTATGTATGATACACTATATATGTAAGCGTTTTACTGACTGTCAATTCAACAATTTAAGCATGAATCGTTGGGACACTTAATATAATATATAGAGTGACTTAGTAGTAAATATAAAAATGAATAACATAGTAAATCTATAAATATCGTCATAAAATTCCCAAAAAATTTTAGAGTTTTTTCAGAAATATGGTAAAATGAATAGTGGGAGTAAATGATGTGGATAATCAATATCGATTTTTACTAATCGTATTTGTTTAGTAAAAAGAGCAAAAGGAGACCAATCGATGAGTACGACGAGAGAAGTAAAGAAACTATCTCAAATTACAATAGAAGAATTAATGATACCTTCCGAAAAAGTCGCACACGTACAATTAAATAATCCTTTAGAGCACGCATTACTCGTACTAACAGGTTCAGGATATTTCGCGGTTCCTGTTTTAGATAATGGAGGAAAGTTAGTTGGTTCAATAAGTAAGACAATCATTTTGGATCAAATATTAGGAATTGAGCGCTATGAAGTGGAGAAGTTATCTCACTTACAAGTGGTAGATGTCATGGATAGCGACGTTGCTCGTATTGAAAAAAATCGATTATTTATTGATGGCTTAAAATCAGTTATTGATGCACCCTTCGTCTGTGTCATAGATGCAGAAGGGCATTTTGAAGGAATATTAACTCGCAGAGCCATACTGAAAATTGTGCAACGTGAATATTATCAAACACAATTTGGTTCTTAATTTGTAAGTGAATTTGGCACTATAATAGGAGTAAAGAGAATGAGACGAGAATTTGCAGTGATTGGCCTAGGTCGCTTCGGCGGAAGTATATGTGAAGAATTAAGTAAAGAGGGCATGCGTGTATTAGCAGTCGATATTAATGAACAAAGAATAAATGAGTTTAAAAGTATCGCATTGCACGCTGTTATCGCCGATTCGACAGATGAACAAGCATTAAAAGCATTAGGTATTCAGAATATGGATCACGTCATCGTTGCTATAGGCGACAATATTCAAGCGAGTATTTTGACGACGGTTATCTTATCAGAATTAGGGACAAAACGAATAACAGTTAAAGCACAGAATGATTATCATGAAAAAATATTAAATAAAATTGGCGCTGACGTGGTAGTGCATCCGGAAAGAGATATGGGTAAACGATTAGCGCATAGTCTTATGTCGAATAACATTATCGACTATTTAGAACTTTCGGAAGAGCATAGTATGGTAGAGGTTAAGTCAGGCCGTCAAATGATTGGAAAAAATCTAATCGAATTAGATATTCGAGCGGTGTACGGTTGTAACGTTGTCGCAATTAGACGCCAAAATGATATGATCATTTCACCAGAACCAACCCTGACCATTAAAGCTGAAGATATTTTAGTTATCCTTGGTGCGGATGAAGACATATCCCGTTTTGAAAAAGATTTAATTATTGATTGAGGAAAATATAGGCTAAATAAAATAAAGAAAATCGTTCGACTAGCTTGTACAAAAAAATTGTGTTGTCCTTATGAAATAAGTGAAAACTAGAAGCTATTAATAGATGGTAAGGCAAGCTGGCGACTCTAGCGGGAACAGTATGAGTCTTGAGAAGGAAGGCAAGCTAACTTCGGCCTTGGCGGCCAAGGCTTGCACAGCACTTGCCCTGGCGTCCAGCTGAAGATACAATTACCGAATAATCAAGCAAGACGATTTGATAAAGAAGCAAAATAAAAGCATCGAAAAGTAGGGAATATCCGCTTTTCGATGCTTTTTAGTTTTTAACTTGTTTATTAAACTTCCATAATGATTGGTAAAATCATTGGTCTTCTTTTCGTTTTTTCGTAAAGAAGCGGGGCAATCGTATCGATAATTTCATTTTTGATTTCTGCCCATTTCGTCGTCTTACGTTCCATCATTCGATTTAAGAGTCGTGAAACGATAATTTCAGCCTCATTGATTAAATCTTCTGATTCACGCATATAGACGAAACCTCGTGAAATGATGTCTGGTCCAGAGGCGATTTTAAAGTTGGCCATATCGATACTAACAACGACGATAACAAGTCCTTCTTCAGAAAGAATGCGTCGATCGCGTAGGACGATATTTCCGATATCTCCAATTCCACTACCATCAACATAGACTGATCCGGATGGAATCTTTCCAGCGACATTTGCGTGGTTTTTACCTAAGGCAAGCACATCGCCGTTGTCGAGAATAAATGTATCTTTCTCATCCACACCACAGTCAACCGCGAGGCGAGAGTGTTCTCTTAACATACGGAATTCACCGTGAACGGGAACAAAGTATTTCGGTTTCATTAAATGAATCATTAGTTTCTGTTCTTCCTGGCTACCGTGACCAGATGTATGGATATTACTTAATGGGCCGTGGATGACCTCGGCGCCTGAACGCATGAGTAAGTTAATAATTTTACTGACACTTACGTTGTTTCCAGGGATAGGTGATGATGAAAACACAACTGTATCTCCTGGCGTTATTTGAATTTGTCGGTGCGTTCCATTAGCCATACGTGCTAAAGCTGACATCGGTTCACCTTGCGAACCTGTACAGAGAATAGCCGTTTCATGAGCCGGTAAACGATTTAATTGATGCACTTCGATAAAGGTGTTTTTCGGCGCGACGATATAACCGAGTTCTCGTCCGATTTCAATCGCTGATTCCATGCTGCGTCCAACGACAGCGATTTTACGATTATGTTTAACCGCCGCATCGACCACTTGTTGTAAACGATAAATGTTTGAAGCAAATGTCGCAAATATTAATCGTTCATCTACTCGGCTGAATATATCGTTAATATTTTCTTTTACTACTTGTTCGGACATTGTAAATCCAGGCACTTCACTGTTTGTACTATCAGAAAGTAAACAGAGGACACCTTCTTTACCAATTTCGGCCATTTTAGATAAATTAGCATGTTCACCAACAGGTGTGAAGTCGAATTTGAAATCACCAGTTTGGACGATGTTTCCTGGTGGTGTTTTAACGACAACCCCAAATGAGTCAGGAATACTGTGTGTGACATGGAAAAAGCTAACAGATGTTTTACGGAATTTTATAATACTATCTTCATTGATAGTGTTTAGTTTTGCGTCTCTTAATAAATTATGTTCTTCAAGTTTGTTTTTAATTAATCCAATAGCGAGTTTCCCAGCGTAAATCGGCATATTTATTTCACGTAATAAATAAGGTATACCGCCAATATGGTCTTCGTGACCGTGTGTTACAATTAATCCTCTAACTTTGTCTTTGTTTTGCACTAAGTACGTATAATCAGGAATAACATAGTCTATTCCTAATAATTCATCTTCAGGGAATTTAATTCCTGCATCGATAATGATGATTTCGTCTTGGAATTGTACACAGTACATATTTTTTCCGATTTCATCAAGACCTCCGAGTGCAAAAACAGCTGTTTGATCATTTTTTACAAATTTCATTTATCTATACACTCTCAATTTCAAAGTCTTCGGATTTTTGCTCATACGCTAAATGAGGCTCGCTTAATAATTGGATAAATTCGATATTTAAATTACGTGTTGCTAATTTTTGTCGTACTTCTCGTTCTGAATCTGCTTCAACGTAAACTGTTTTCGTACTTTCACGTGAAGGAGCTTCAAACGATTCTTGGTATAAAACTTTATAAATCATTATATCTCTCCTATTTAATAACTTTCTTTTCCGTTAATCCGTTAATCTGTTTTTCTTTGTTCCACACATAAATGACCCGTCCAATTGTTTATGTGCTTTTGCACCTGTTTTGTACACGACTAAAAT
>Ga0079226_10002953_pt1 | contig 13100 bp, 13 predicted proteins | sample Poulit2014_FD_76345 | JGI IMG/M metagenome (GOLD analysis project Ga0079226, IMG submission 76345) | Agricultural soil microbial communities from Georgia to study Nitrogen management - Poultry litter 2014 | ecosystem: Environmental > Terrestrial > Soil > Agricultural land | place: USA: Georgia... | reverse complement strand
GCCTGACCGTATCGGCTGTATTGCTCGCGAGTTGTGGCAGCAGTAATAGCAGTGCCGCTGGCGTCGACACCTCCGAAGCCGGTCAGCTCGCATATGCGTGTGCGCTGAAGGAGCATGTCGAGGCAGACCACGGCGCACCTGACTCTTGGGACGACTTTATTGGCGACGACGCGGATCCAGCCGTTCGCGAGACGGCGGCGATCGGCGCCTTGGCCATGGGTTCCGATGATGAAACATTCAGTGACCCCGGCGAGATACTCATTGAGGGAATAAGCCGTGCTGATATTGAGACGCTGAGTTCCGGTTTGGAACATATGGAGCAGGCATGTGCCGGCATCGAAGGGACTGAGCAAGCAGCTGTCTCGCATGAAGCCCAACTAGATTACGCCTGCTCGTTGGCTGATCACATCAGTGCAGAACACGGTGAAGCCGCAACGTGGCTTAATGACGACGACTTCACCGTATTGTCTGAGGCGATGGGTGCTGCAGCGTTAACCGGCGCGATGAATGGGCAAACCTTAGCAGGTCACCAAGAACTCTCCGAAGCTGGGCGAGATCTTTTGACCGGAGTATCGCGAGCAGATGCAGACTACACCGACGAGTTCTTGGAAGCATTTCAATCAGCATGTGCGCAGCTATGAACTGCGTAGCTTATGCCAAGGTTTATAGCTGCTTAGCATCTGTGAGGTGCCTCCACAGTCCCGGTAGTCAAGCAATATGGGACACTGCTTTGGGAGGGTTCTTACTTCGCGACAGCCATGCAACGATGATTGTAAGTGCCACACAAATGGCTGTTGCGAAACCCGCCAGCACCGGTACCAGGGGCACCACTATTAGTCCGATAACGAGACTAATTGCTAATGCTATTACGATGATTCTCGGTTGCTTGACGGTTGTGATTGCCTGGACAATTACGGCACCCAGGATAGCAGGGAGTATGTAGAGACGTACGACCTCCAAAATATTTTCAGGGACGAAGTTCAGTAGCCAAGTGCCAAGAAATCCCACAAAAATTAGTAACGATAGTAGATGCACCATTGCTGCACCTGAAATAGCTGTAGTGGCGGCGAGGTCGCCTTTTTTCGTACCGGGTTGGGCATCAATAGTATCCTGTGCGACCACTGCGGCAGGAAGCAATTTGTTAGATATATTGCCAATCATGAATGCCTGATACATGGCTGCTTGCCCAAGAATAGGAAAGTATGTGAGCGGTTCAACGATGGCAAAGACTAAGAAAGCCGAGGCTACTGCGGCATAAGCTGCACCGATCTGACCAAAACTTAGTTGGAGATCAGTGAAGAAGATCAAATAGCCCGGCCCTAGTAAAGAGAGAACGAGACCGATAAGCATGGTTATGGGTCCCCAACGCGAGGTGGCTTTTTCGAAGGCCGTAAAATCACTGGGCTGTTTCGTAAGTGTCGACATCTGCGTATTTTCCTTTCCGGGCATGAGAAATACAAAGAGCTCAAACTGTGTGTGCAAGGTAAGCGACAACGAGACCAATGAAAATTGCAATCCCGAATGCCCATTCTTTAAGCCAAGCAGCATTGAGCACCTTGGCGAGCCAAAGAAGCGTCGTCATGGTAGTTGCAGAGGCCAATATCGTCACTAGATGGACGCTGGATTTGGGTAACTCCGTGACAGTAAGCATGCTGAAGGCGCCTAGGAGTGCTGCTCCGGGGATTATGGTCATTACGGTAGGATTCACCTGCGATAATTTCTTGCTGCCACGCTTCAATAAGGGCGTCATCAGTAGAGTAGCGATCAGCCACATACCACCACTAATGCTCATCGCGATGAAAGCAATAGCAAAAACCTGGGCAGTATAGTTTTCGTCACCTAGGGCCGAGCCCATAGTTTGGGCTGCCATAGTTGCCGAAGCGGTTTCTGTTGCAGCTGAGCCGATGAGCCCAATGCGTAGCAATACTGCCGGGGTGCCGAATAACGTAAGTAGAGCTAGCGCTACCAGCACGACGGCTAGCGAGGGCCCAATTGAAGCTACCGCACCAGCACGTAACGATTGGTTCAGTTCACGATTCGTCATATCAGCTGCCGGCGCAGCTTTTCGTGCTGCCCGAATGTAAATGATGGATTGGATAAAAATAACCACAAAGACCGCTAGCGCGCAGAGCCATAAGAACGGAACATTTGCGATGTTCATGACCTCTGGCGGTCTATTGAGCTGGGACGAAGCCTGGAGCAGATGCAACGCAGAGAACCTTTCCTTTACATGTGATTTACCTTACGAAATGTGGGTGCTTATTAGACTGGCGTATTCAATTGGCGCTGCGCAATGCTTGACGGTATTGGTCGATTTTCTGGCGATATTCGTCATTCCTATCAAAATATAAGTTAGGGCTTCACAGTTGCATGTTTGTGAGAGAAACTACTCGATAACTAATTTGCGACCTAGGAGGAGCAAAAGTGCAGGAAATATACGAGATGACAGCGGTTGAAATGGTATCGAAGCTACGTTCCAAGGAGCTGTCTGCCACAGAAGCAGTGACTGCTCACTTAAAACGTATCGAAGAAGTCAACCCAGAGATTAATGCAGTGGTTGCCGTTGATATTGAGCGGGCAATGAGCACTGCGAAGCAATTTGACGAAATGATAATCCAGTCGGGGCCGGTTGGCCCTCTGCACGGTCTGCCAATGACACATAAAGATTCCCATAACACTAAAGGCATCCGTACCACTCAAGGCTCGCCATTATTTGCCGATCATGTTCCTGTGAAAAATGATCTTGTAATTCAACGTTTACAAAATGCAGGGGCAGTATCAACAGGTAAAACTAATGTTCCGGAATTCGCAGCTGGATCGCATACGTTCAACAAGGTTTTTGGCACAACCATGAATCCTTATGCAAATGCCCGTAGCGCTGGTGGCTCAAGTGGTGGTGTAGCGGCAGCACTTGCCAGCCGAATCCAGCCCCTAGGCGACGGTAGTGATATGGGTGGTTCAGTCCGTATCCCTGCGGCGTTTTGTAATGTCATTGGGCTGCGTCCATCTTATGGAGTCATCCCAATGCCGTCTCCACAGAACCCTTGGCAGTGGCTTGGACGCACGGGGCCCATGGCCAGAACTATTGACGACATCGCACTGTTCATGAGTGCTACTGCAGGCCCAGTTTCTGAATTACCAACGGTCCGGAGCTTGAAGCCTTGGGAATTTGATCGGCAAATAGAGCCTAATCTGCAAGGAGTCCGCATCGGTTGGTCCCCAGATTTTGGTCTTGGGATTCCTGTGGAGCGCCAAGTGCTTGAAGTTCTCGAAGCTCAACTACAAGTCTTCGAAGAGTTAGGGGCAGTTGTTGAAGAATCATCTATCGACTTCTCTGAAGCCGATTTGGTATTCCGCAATACACGGGCAATGAATTTTGCAGAGAATTTGGGGGACCTTGTTAGAGAATATTCTACAGAAATAAAACAAGACGTTATCTGGAACGTTGAGCGTGGCTGGGAGCTGACATCTGCCGATTGGATCGAAACTACTGCGGCATCTGCTCGGCTGCAGCAACATGTGCGATCTTTCTATGCGCGGTATGATCTGTTCCTTAGCCCCGGGGCACAGGTAGTTCCTTTTGATGCCGCATTCCGGTACCCGAGCACTGTTGCTGGTGAACCTATGGATGATTACTTGGATTGGATGCGTTCCGCATGTGTGTTGTCGGCTACATCACTGCCGGTATTGAGCATGCCGGCAGGGTTCACTCCGGACGGATTGCCTGTCGGTTTTCAAGTAGCAGCAGATCATTACAGAGATTTCGAATTGTTGGGGTGGGCTAAAGCATATGAAGCTCACACCGGTTTTGCTAGGGTAGCGCCGACCCTGTCTGCTATAGACGGTTGATCGGGTAAGTGGCATCCTTGATTCTGCCGCCTCGTTTGCGGGCTCCCACTGTCAAGGAGGTGTCGATTGATTCCGTCTGATGGCTCCAAGGGGCTTGTACAGTGAAAGTGTATAACTCGGCCAAGGTCTGGAAAACTACATCGGCAAGTAGCTGATACCTACCGCCAATCGCCGCAACGTAGCGTACGCATTGATGTTGTGCCAGCTGCGAACCAATATCGTCGACGTGAGAAGGTTTTGCTCGAATCCATAGAAAGGCTTGGACAGCGTAACCTAGCAGAACAGGTTCCACGACTGCACGTATTTGCAGCACATTATCTTGGATGAGTCTTTCGGTGCGACGCCGAGCCGTGCTTTCTGAGATGCCAGCTCTTCTGCTGATGGATTCATAACTGGCCCGTCCGTCTCTTGCAAGAACATCAAGGACGTGACTATCTCGTGTGGATAATTCGATATCTGCGGGAGGGTAACTCGTTACTTCATTAAAATCAGAACTCAGTTCTGCGACTTGTGCGTCTGATAATAGACCTGCACGCCATGATGCAGTTGTACGAAAGTAGTTCAGTACTGGATATGCCTCTATAGTCGTCACCCCACTGATTGCGGGCAACTCCAGAGCCAGTATATCGCCCAAACGTTCAGGTGACTGCAACAATTCAGCGACACAATCCGAACGACCGGTTACATTATAGGAAAAGCTTGTGTCCGTTCGGCGAGCTAAGGCCTCTACTGCAATGTTCGAAGCACCAGGAACTGTAGAAATCTCCACAATGGTATGCATCTGTTGTGCGTGCAACCCGACAACGCGAACAGTACCGTTATCCAATAGTTCAGTACCGTAGCGAGCAACGGTCCGCTCGGGTTGACCTAAGACGTCAGCGATGCTTCGCCATGAGGCCCTACCGTTTACCTGTAGCGCTTCAATGATATGTCTCCCTAGCTGGTCAAAGTGAAAACTGCTCATAGATATATCCTGAAAGCCCTGTTTGGCATCTGCTAACACCCCAGATTCTATTGCAAGTTGAGCTTGGACGTTAGGTGAATGCAATCAGGCAGACATCTTTGTGACTTGACTCACCTGAAATGAAGAATAGTATAGTGCTGGAGGCGTTTTAAGGAGACTGACGTGGTCTTGGCGCAATCTGAACCCACGCGTGTACTTGAGGTAGCAAATAATCCAGTCCTCTGGATTCTAGCCTTATCGGTGATGGGGATCGTTATTCTGCAGTCTCTTATCTATATGATTAGTGTTAAGAGAAATGCTGAATCTGCAGGCATGAGCCAGAAAGAGGTTAATCGTGCCTTCAGAGCTGGAGGTATTGCAGCGTTGGGTCCCTCTGTGGCAGTTGTGATCGTAGCCATTGCACTACTGCCGTTGTTTGCGACGCCGGCAGTACTGACGCGAGTCGGCCTAATTGGTTCTGCAGCTACAGAAGTGGCTTCAGCATCGCTTGCTTCCGAAACTATGGGAGCCCAATTGGGTAGCGAAAACTATACGGTTCCAGTGTTTGTTGTCGCCCTTACAGCGATGAGCATTTCAGGTGCAGGATGGATGATCGCAGCACTCATCCTCACACCAATTTTCAAGCGCAGCTCTGAGAAACTAGAGCAGATTAACCCGGCGCTAATGACGATCGTTCCAGTGGCGGCGTTACTCGCTGCGTTCGCAGCACTAACCTTCCGCGAAGTTCCAAAGTCTCTTACCCACGTCATCGCGATTCTCGCTTCTGCTTTGACGATGTTCATTTGTCTTTGGGTAGCTCGTAGATTTAATGCTGCTTGGTTACGAGAGTGGGGCTTGGGATTCTCAGTAATCATTGGGCTCGGCGCCGCGTATTACGCACATTATGCGGGTTTTGGTGCCGCGTCGTAGGTAAAGGAGTAGGCGATGCCTCGGAAGGGTACAACAGCGTCATTCGAAGCATTCGAACGTGCCACAGGCCGATGGGGTCCAATTACCTTAGCAGCAGGGCTTGTTTTGGCTACTTCCGTTCCGCTCTATCTTTTAGCGGTAACCGATGTTGATGTTTCTTTTTCTCAAATTCTGCATGGCTACCTTGCCGTTCTGGCCGTCTATGGTGCGTTTTACATTGTAGAACCATTGTCGTATTACCCAATCCTCGGGCCGGCCGGTATGTATCAAGCATTCCTGATTGGTAATTTGTCGAACAAACTTATTCCCGCAGTAGTTGTAGCCCAAGATGCTATAGGGGCAAAGCCTGGAACAAAAAGAGGATCATTCACGGCCACAGCTGCAATTTCGGGGGCGGCTTTCGTCCACGCTATCTCCATGATCGTATTCGTGGCCATATTCGGCACTTGGTTGCTTTCAGTTATTCCTGAGTCCATAACTGAAGTTACGCAGCTCTATGTTTTAGCAGCGATTATGGGCGGAGTTACGGTACAACTTGCAAGCTCACTCAAGAATCCAAGAGCTACGATTGCTGCGTTAGTCGTTGCGGCTATTGTTATCTTCGGGTTGACTCCACTGTTTCCTGTACTAGCTTCTTTCGACGTGGCAATTGCAGTCTTTGCCACAATTGCTGTTACCTGGTTTACGCGAAAAAAGACTGAGACCGGCGCGAATGACACGCCCACGAGAGGCCCGGACGAAAGAATCTAAGAGGAAAAATCTCGAAAGGAAAGTATGACTCTCAGTTCTGATATTCGCGATGCAATAAGAACAGACCTTGACCAAATGGTCGAACTTTATGAAGATTTTCATCGTAGTCCTGAGCTTTCAATGAAAGAGACAAATACCGCAAACGCCATTGCACAGTATCTGAGTGATCTTGGTATACACACTCAGCGTTTTGGAGGCACAGGGGTAGTAGCACAAATAGAAAATGGAGAAGGTCCTGTTGTAGCGTACAGGGCTGATATAGATGGGCTTCCGATTGAAGAAAAGACTGGCTTAGACTATGCCTCCGTGGCTACTGGGATTTTACCTGATGGTTCTGAAACTGCGGTGATGCACGGGTGTGGTCACGACACTCATATAACCGTAGGTCTAAACATTGCTAAGCAATTAGTTCAACACAGATCCCACTGGTCTGGGACCGTGGTTATGTTATTTCAGCCAGGTGAAGAAACTGCCCAAGGGGCCCGCGCAATGCTAGACGATGGGCTCTGGGACAAAGTGCCTAAGCCCGAAGCAGTTTATGGGCAGCATGTTTGGCCGGGTGTAGCAGGCAGTGTCGACGTATCGATTGGTACTGCCATGGCAATGGCTGACTCATTGGAAGTAATTGTGAAAGGTAAACAAGCTCATGGCTCTCAACCGGAAAACGCGATCGACCCCATTGTGCTGGGTGCCTTTATGATTACTCGGCTTCAAACAGTTGTCTCACGAGAAATATCTGGTCGAGACATGGCTGTGGTTAGTGTCGGTACTTTTTCTGGTGGACTAAAGGATAATATTATACCTGACTCTGCCAGCTTTCAGCTAAATATACGTACTTTTGATGAAGAGGTCCGGGCCAACGTTTTATCGGCTGTATACCGAATCATTTATGCAGAAGCCGAAGCTTCAGGCGCTCCTGAGCCACTAATTAAAGAGATGTACAGCTTTCCTCGTTGTTTTAACGACGAGGCCTTGGCAACTGGCCTAATCGATACTTTCCGAGATGAGCTCGGTGAATCAAACGTGAATGTCACGCCACCAGTTACTGGTAGCGAGGATTTTGGCTGGTTTGGTGACGACATCGGAGTACCGTATGTATATTGGTTTTTTGGAGGCTACTCCGAAGAAAGGTTCGCTGACGGAGCGACACCGCCTGGAAACCACTCACCTTACTTTGGTCCAGATGCTGTGCCAGAGCTCTTGACAACTGGCGTACATGCAGGACTGTCTGCTCTTATGCAGCATGTAGGTAGCTAAAAGGCGGAATCGGATACCGCAAACGCGATGTGACGAGAATTAAACTCCTACGATATAAAAGCATCAAGCTTATTCCGTGTCCAGATTGGCTTACGATAAACCTGGACACGGAATAAGCCATGAGAATTCTGTTAGTTCGTGTAAAACTATGACTATCCGAGGAATGCAACCGTCGCGAAATATAGAAGTGAAGGACCTAGGAGACATCCTAGCCCCGTGTAAAACGTTGCTGTCATAGCGCCATAGGGGACTAAGCGTTTATCTGTAGCGGCTAGTCCGCCTGCAACACCCGAGGTAGTTCCCATAAATCCGCCATAGACCATGGCGGATTTTGGATTGTTCAGCCCTATAATATTTGCAACAAATGGCGTGCCAATCATTACAACAACAGATTTAACCAGGCCAGCAGCAACGGACATGGCGATAACCTCTGACGTTGCGCCCACAGCCGTGCCAGTGACTGGGCCGACGATGTAGGTTACAGCTCCTGCACCTATGGTGGCTACCGACTCTGCGTCCCGATAACCAAACATTATTGCAATCAGTGCGCCGACTACGAAAGATAAGATAACCCCAAGAATCAATGCGAGCCCTCCGGGGAGACCTGACTTTTTGATTTCTCGTAAGTCAACGCCATATGCGGTAGCAATGATGGTGAAATCAAGCAGCATAGAGCCGCCCATTAAAGACATCCCGCTAAACATGGTGATATCCGCGATTCCTGAGTCGCCTCCCGTAACTGCTCCGCCAACATAGGCTAAATGAGTCCGACAATAATAGCGATTGCAGAGCCCTGAAGCCTCCCACGGGTTAGAGCCTTTGATATGCCGCCTGCAATCAACATAAGGATCCCAACGATGGCGAAAGCTACGATGAGTCCGTTATTTTCTAAAAAGTCTGTTAGTAGTTCCATGTCAGACTTCCTGTTCTTCTAGCTCTTGTTCGGAAACTGGAGGCAAGGGCTCGGAATAGCCTCCAATGCGGCTGATTACTGGTACCATCAGCAATCCAAGCACTAGAGCTGCGAACCCTGCCAGAAAAGCCATAAGTCCGCCATCTAGCGCGCCGGCAACATTCTGAATGGAGGCCATCGCAACTACTACTGGGATATACATGCCGGACCAAAACAGGACGCCGTGTTCGGTTGGTTCTGGTAACAGATTTTTGTTCCGCATCCAGTTAACGATAAGGATCAGGAATAGCATTCCGAAGCCCACGCCGCCGACATTCGCATCTACACCCACGATGACTCCCAGTAGCTCTCCAACGAATTTCTCCAATAATGTGGACAGAGCCAGAGCTGCGGTTCCATATAAAATCATATCTACCTCCTCGAAGTTGAAGGAAAGTCAAAACCTAATGGTTGTCCGCGTTTTGATGACTATTCGCGGTTGCAGCTACAGTATTGTTACTCAGCAGCTGTTCTATTTCTGTCGTACTGAATCCAGCTTGCTCTAGAGCTGACAATGTATCGGAACCAAGCTTGGGAGGCGCTTTATAAATATCTGTTGGTGCGCCGTCGATGCTGAGCGGACCTCTTACCAGCGGTAGCCTCGAACCATCGTCCCGGGTAACTTCTTTGACGACTTGCAGGGCATCAACTTGTTCATCAGCAAATGTTTGGGCGTAATTGTAAATTGGTCCGCAAGGAATCCCGGCGTCACGAATACTTGCTAACCAGTGGGATGCGGGTCTTTGCTCAAGGTGTTTTTCGATAACTGGTTTGAGTTCGTCGCGGTTCTCGGTTCGAGATCGACCGGTGCTAAACCTTGGATCGTTGAGAAGCTCTGGTGCTTCAATTGTGTCGCAAAAATCGGCCCATTGTTTTTCGTTGCCGACAGCGATGATGAGTGGAGTGTCGGCCGTTTGGAAAACGCCATAAGGGGTTATAGAAGCATGGTCATTTCCTTGGGCTTGGGGCAATTCTCCGGTCGAAAGATAGCGTTGGCCCTGGAAAGCCGCTAAGGCGAGCGCGGACTCGAGCAAAGAGGTGGAGATGTGGTGCCCATGCCCACTGGTTTGGCTGCTAAATAGAGCTGAGACAATCCCCAAGGCGGTGAAGATGCCGGAAGTCATGTCGATAATGGGGACGCCGAATCTATATGGTTGATTATCATCCGGGCCGGTAATGGACATTAATCCTGACATGCCTTGAGCTACTTGGTCGAGACCAGCAGCGTTTTTTAGTGGACCGGTAGTCCCGAAACCTGTGATTGAGGCTGTGACTAGTTGCGGAAAATCTTTCCGCAGCTTCTCATGATCTAGCCCCATTTTCTGCAGGACGCCTGGTCGGAAGTTTTCTAGAAGTACATCTGAATTCGCTACAAGCCGGCGTAGGACTTGTTGTCCTTCGGAAGAATAGAAATCCAAGGCAAGCGATGACTTGTTTCGATTTGTAGATTCGAAGTAAAGGCTGTGGTCATCTTCGAAGGGTGGCCACAGACGTGTTATATCACCATTTTTCGAACTTTCAACTTTGATGACATTGGCGCCAAGATCCGCAAGCAACGCACTGCAGTAGGGTCCTGCAAGGGCCCTACTCAAGTCGAGAACTGTAATGCCTTGTAATGGTAAGTGTGGGGTGGTCATGAATACCTTTCATCATGGTGGGCTGGTGTCTGATCGTCATTAAGGATCGAATCGATGTGGACACTGGTGGCCACACGACCGTGACGAACAAATAATTCGTGGTTTCTTTCAAGCTCATCGGGGTCGTACTGGTAGCTAACCATGGCCCCGTAGGATTGATCGATTGAATACGGTTTGGCCGAACCTGGCCAATGTATTTGGCAAACTGATGCCCCATTACCTAAATGAAATCGACCGACAGGATCAATCGGTTTGTCATCTTGTCGCTTTACTTTTACAAGATAATGGGCCACAGCCTGCTGTATTGCTCGCTCTGTTTCAGTATCAGAAAAAGAGATGTTGTCTTGTTCTGATGTCTTTGTTTGGTTTTGGTTCAAGGCCAGATCCTCTTTAAGATGTCGCCACGTTGCAACATCATTCTCGTTCTCTAGCCATTGTCGGAACCCAGGAATGGGAGAAAAGGTCACAAACGTTGATAACTGCGGTAATTTTTTTCTAACTGCCTCGATGACCTGTTTAATCAGAAAGCTTCCGAATGAAATACCCGCTAGACCATCGAAAGAATTATTGATGGAATAGAAAACTGCCGTATCGGCTACCCCTGGTTGCACTGCTTTTCGATTTTCTAGAATTGCTTCAATTGTGGCCGGGACACCTTGAGTCAGAGCTACTTCCACAAAAATTAGAGGCCACTGTCCAATTGCAGGATGAAAAAAACCGTATATATAACGGTCGCGCGGAGCCATTCTTCGGCGCAATTCAGCTCGATCAGCCATAGGGTGTACCCGTTCATGTTCCATTAAGAATTGCTCTAATTCCTTTGCTGAACCCCAAGGGATCTCGCGCATTGTTAAAAAACCGGGATTGAACCAGGACGACAAGAGGTGTTTAAAATCTAAGTCAAGCGGCTTCAAATCCAGCTCAGTCTTAGCGATACGCCGTAGATCTGCTCGCATCATGACAATTCGATACGTAGCACCCTGAGCGTGATTGAGCTTTCGCAATAACTGCTGGCGAGGGGGCTCCGCGGCCTGAAAGATTTTATGGAGTTGGCTATCCTGTTTTTCCTGTCGCCATGCTTGGAATGTATCTTCAAGAGCAGCTTCATTTACCGAGTACGATTCGCGTAGTTCGAAAAAGAATTTAGTTTTTTCATCGTCCTGCAACTGTTGGTAACACTGCATTGCCCAGTCAGCAATTTCTCGAGTCGATCCTTCACCTAAGGTGTCGCTCATCAACACGGAACAGGCCGTAACCAACTGTTCTAATGGCCGTGTACGGACATCCAACGCCGGATTGTCCTTTTTAGACCGTATGCCAAGCAAACGGGCAACCTCGTCTAGCAACCAGACATTTTTAGTCATAAGTCCTTATATCTTTCCTGCACCCTGTTATATACAACAGTGATTATGTTATATAAATGTGATGACTGACACAACCGCTGACTGCTATGCTGGCAATGATCGCCACACTGAGTTCAATCGATTACGAGGGCAATGCAGGCATTTATTGGTCTCCAGCGTCTGGCAGAGACTTTGGAGGATGAAATTATAAATGGGGTTTTTCACCCAGGAGAAAAGCTTGATCTTACAGAACTCTCGGCGCGGTTCGGTTGCTCACGTACGCCGGTACGAGATGCTCTACAACGGTTGGAGCAATCAGGCTTAGTTGAGATCCGCCCCAAACGTGGAACATATGTAAGTACGCTGTCGATTACAGAACTCGTTCAACGCTTTGAAGTGATGGCTGAGCTGGAAGGGATGTCTGTCCGGCTCGCTACTAAATCTGTAACTGCAGAGGATCTCGATAGCCTTAGGGGTGCGTTGCGTGACTGTGAGCAGTATTCGGCAAATGATGACCCTGACGGTTATTATCAGGCGAACGCGACTTTTCATGGATTGTTTTATAACTATTCAGGTAATGCCTACCTACTGGATCAAGCCCAAAATTTACGACGTATCCTGAGACCCTATAGGCGGTTGCAATTGCGAGTGCCACACCGTATGCGTCAGTCACTAAGTGAGCATCGAAGCATTCTCGAAGCCGTATCGGAGGGAAATTCGCAGCAAGCAGCAGAGCTTGCGCGCGAGCATGTACTGACGCAAATTGCAGAATTTGGGCAATTAGTACGCACTTGGGGGGCGATTAATTCGAGAGTGGCCGATTGGTAAGGGAAAGGCCGCGGGCGAATAGAAGTGCTGAAGGTCAGGTTTGGTTAGGTGTCTACGTAACGGTGGATGTGAAGTGATGGTTTTCGTTGGCTAGATTTTTCTGCGCAAGTGCCTGACTGCGGCAACTGTTTTATGCTCCGCTCTGGAGTTAGCTTTTGGCTCTGGAGCGGAGCTTTTTTCGTTTAACGCACGGGTAAAACGAATCCTGTCAACTACTAGGCGGAGCAATGTGGAAAAGCTAGTAGAACAAACAGGTTATCCACAATATATGCGACACGTATTGTATATTAGATAAAAATATATTAAAACACATTATTGTAAACTAAAACTTAATAAAACGTATCAAATAGCTTGTTATTTTCCTGCGGTTAGCGTAGTATGTAGGCAAAAGCAAGTCGTACATTCTTCGTCTTTTTGCTCAGTTCCTATGCCTTTGGAGGCTGCTGTGGATCATCTTGGAATATTGCCTAATAAATATCGGTGATCCCGTTGATGTGGAAACATTGCATGCCGTTAAAGTGGAAGATCTTAGTCTGGGCCACTTAGCATACGGTGCAGCTTTTTTCGCCAGTGCTTTCGCCAAGCGGCTCGCTGACCCCGCAAGTCTTCAG
>Ga0079226_10002952_pt1 | contig 13100 bp, 10 predicted proteins | sample Poulit2014_FD_76345 | JGI IMG/M metagenome (GOLD analysis project Ga0079226, IMG submission 76345) | Agricultural soil microbial communities from Georgia to study Nitrogen management - Poultry litter 2014 | ecosystem: Environmental > Terrestrial > Soil > Agricultural land | place: USA: Georgia... | reverse complement strand
TTTTTAACTGCATTTGCAAATGAAATTCTAATATCTGTATCAATATTTATTTTATTTATACCTAAACTTACTGCCTTCTTAATATCTTTATCTGCAACTCCACTAGAACCATGTAATACTAGTGGCATATTTAATTCTTTTTTAATAGCTTCTATTCTATCAAAATCTAAATTTGGTTCTCCCTCATATACTCCATGAGCAGTTCCAACTGCTATAGCTAAATAATCTACATTTGTCTCATCAACAAATTTTTTAGCTTCATCTACTGATGTAAATGTAGCATCTTTTTCATCTACTGTAATATCATCTTCTGTTCCACCTATTTTTCCTAGCTCCGCTTCTACAGATACTCCCATAGAGTGAGCAATTTCAATTATTTTCTTAGTTTCAGCAATATTCTCTTCCAATGGGAATCTTGAAGCATCTATCATTACAGAAGTAAAACCATGTCTTAAACAAAGCATTATCTGACTAAAATCTGTACCATGGTCTAAATGTAACGCTACTGGTACACTAGCCTTTTCAGCTGCTACTTTTACTAATGCCGCGATATATTCAACTCCAGCATATCCTATACCACCTTGACTAGCTTGTAGTATTACTGGTGATTTAGTTTCTTCCGCAGCATTAATTATAGCCTGTATAATCTCCATGTTATTTACATTAAAAGCACCTACTGCATACCCTTTTTTATGTGCATCTTGTAGAATTTCTTTACCTGTTACTAACATTATTCATTGCCTCCTTTATTCTCTAGTTCTATTATATCATTATACACCATCTTTTAGTATTATTATTTTAAATCTTTATCTCTTTCTAAAATTGAGTCTATACAAGAAATATTATGTTCCTGCATAGTAATTTTTCTTTTACGTAATAGAAGATCTAAATCTTCTTCTGTCTCTGCATAAATAATTTGAACACTGCCACAGTTTAAACATTTTACTTCTATCCTATCTGAAAATACTTCCACATTTATATCATCATCCCCACAATCACACCCGATTCTTCCAGCACCCATTAACCTATCCACCTTATTTAAACAAGCTGCTAATACTTTAAAGTTCTTAAAATAATCATCAAACTCTGGATCTAAAATCCCATCTTGAAAGTTTTCACCCTGATTGTCTATAAACTGTTCAGCTATATAACTATCTCCTATAAAACAAGTTTCTATATCATCGGCGCATTTAAATAGCAAATCTTTATTAATCAAGCCTTTTAAGGAATATATATACATATGTTTCTCCCCACAGCCGAAACATTCTATTTTTATATTATATATTTTTTTGTCTTTTTTTCTGAAACTAATATTTTCTTTTCCACATTTACAGTAAAAAATTAGATCCTTTTCTTTAGAAATATCGAATATATTTAGATTATGTTCTAATAATCTACCACAGCTAATACATCTAATTAGTAGGGTTCTATGTCCATAAATAACCATGAGACAACACCTCCTACATAATATCATTCTTCATAATTATTATAATTCCTTCTATTTGTCGAAGTTTTTTTAAATTTTAATTTTTTGTCTAATTCGCTCTTATTTTGTAACAGAAAAGAGTCAATAGGGACGATCCTAATTGACTCATTTATTATATTAATATAGGTATATTATTTATAGGATAATTTAATTGTACATATTTCACTTTATTATATATAATCATTCTGGAACTGATTTGTCAATTAATTGTCATCTAGATTAGAAAGGAAGTGTTCAAATTGGTAAAAGAAGAAATGACCCCTAAAGAAAGGATGGAAGCTTTCTCTAAAGGTAAGGAAATTGACCGAATAATTTGTATTCCCGATATGGGGGTTACTATGGCACCTTTTATTGGAATAACTGCAAAAGAATATTATCATTCAGCAGAATTAATGGCCGAACTAGAAATAGCTTTATTTAAAAAACTTCGCCATGATAGTGTAGGAATCTCTACTAGCTTGCGAGGCGTTGCTGAAGCTATGGGTTCTAAAGTTGGTTTCCCCGATTACGGTATTTCCTACTTACTAGAACCAGCTGTCAAATCCGTCAATGAAATAGATTCACTAAAAGTTGCAGATCCATTAAAAGATGGAAAATTACCTATTTTAATTAAAGCTTTAAAACTTACAAAAGATGCTCTCATAGATGAAGTTGATGTTGGGGCCTCTATGTCTGGTCCTTTTAGTGTAGCAGCATCTGTAGTAGGAACAGAAAATTTAATGAAGTGGATGATTAAATACCCTAAAAAAATTCATACTTTAATGGAAATAGTAGCAGAATCTAATAATAGATATATAGAAGAAGTAGCCAAACTAGGAATATCTATTGGCTTTGCTGACCCGGTTTCTTCTACTAGCCTTATAAGTCCTAAACAATTTAGAGAATTCTCTCTTCCTGCTCTTCAACAAAATGTAGATAAGATAAAAGAAACAACAGGTAGTGCTCCTAGTATACATATTTGCGGGAAAAGTAAAGGGATATGGGAGGATGTTGTTAATACTGGTATCTCTAATTTCAGTATTGATAATGCAGAGGATTTAGAAGAGGCAAAAGAATTAATGGGCGATAGAGTTGTAATTACGGGAAATGTTCCTCCCGTCGATGTAGTTTATAAGGGAACTAAAGAAGATATCTTTAAATCTGTTAAAGAATGTATTCGAAAAGGCCATGACTCTCCGAAAGGTTATATTTTAAGTACCGGTTGTCAAATTCCAATGCATACACCAATGGAAAACATTGATGTCTTTATGAATGCAGGTAAAAAATATGGAAAATATCCATTAGACATAGAGTTATTAATAGAAGACTAATAAAAATAAGGAGGATAGAAAATGGAAAAACTAAATAATAAAAAAGGTAACGGGTTAGCCTTATTACCTTTTGCTATTTTTGTACTAGTATATTTACTATCAGGAATTATATTACAAATTAAAGGAACTGAAATGGCCTTTTACCAGTTTCCAGCCCCTATTGCAGCAGTTATTGGAATAATATTTGCATTCATTATCACTAAAGGATCTTTAGATGATAAATTCCATATGTTTATTCAAGGTTGTGGTGACGATAATATAATCATCATGTGCATTATATACCTACTAGCTGGAGGATTCTCATCAGTTTCTAACGCTATGGGTGGTGTTGAAGCTACAGTTAATTTAGGTCTAACGTTAATACCCGCTAGGTATATTACAGTAGGAATATTTATAATAGCCGCTTTTATTTCTATTTCAACGGGAACATCAGTGGGTACTATTGTAGCTGTATCACCTATAGCCGTAGAATTAGTAAGTAAAGCAGGACTAAATCTATCACTAGTATTAGGTGCCTTAGTCGGTGGAGCTATGTTTGGAGACAACCTATCAATTATATCTGATACAACTATTGCTGCTACAAGAACTCAGGGGGTATCTATGAGGGATAAGTTTAGAGCTAACCTAGGTTTTGCCCTACCAGCAGCTTTGGTTACTATTATTCTTTTACTAATATTTGGGAAACCTCTTAGCACTCCTGAAACCCAAGAATATACTTTTAACATCATAAAGGTAATTCCATATATATTTGTATTAATAGCTGCTTTAGCAGGAGTAAATGTATTCGTAGTGTTAACTGGTGGAATTATTGTATCTGGAGCTATTGGACTCTATTATGGAAATTTTACACTTTTGGAATTTGCTCAAGAAACCTACTCAGGCTTTACAGGAATGTTCGATATATTTTTGCTATCTTTATTAACTGGTGGATTAGCTAATATGGTGTCAAAAGGTGGAGGTCTCAATTGGCTACTGTATAAAATCAATAGGAAGATAAGAGGAAAAAAATCAGCAGAATTAGGCATAAGTGCATTAGTAGCCCTTACAGATGCAGCTACAGCCAATAACACAATCGCTATAATCGTTAGTGGTCAATTAGCAAAAGAAATATCCAAAGAACATAAAATAGATCCAAGAAAAACTGCATCCCTTTTAGATACCTTTTCTTGTGTAATGCAAGGTTTAATACCCTATGGTGCTCAGCTATTAATAGCTGGTAGTTCTACTCAGGGATTAGTAAGTCCTGTCCAAATAGTACCATATATGTGGTATCCCTTCATACTAGTAATATTCGCTATAATATCTATATTGACACCTTTCGGAAATAGATATTTAAGAAAAAATCCTTGGAATTTTGAAGAAAATAAAGTGAGTCACTAAGGCCCCATCCTTAGTGACTCACTTGTTTATTTTAGACTTAGTATTTCTCTTGCTTCAGCTGGTGTAGCTATTTCTCTACCTAGTTCTTTGGCTATTCGTGCTACCTTTTCTACTAATTGTCCGTTAGATTCTGCTAGCACTCCTTTAGATAAATAAATATTGTCTTCAAATCCTACCCTTGCATGTCCTCCCATAATTATAGCTGCTGTTGACATTGGGATTTCATGTCTTCCCATTCCTGCAACTGTCCAAGTAGAACCTGCTGGAATACTGTCAACCATAAAAGCCAAATCCCTTACTGTTGCATTCATTTGAACTCCTAATACAAAATCAAAATGCATTGGTTCTAAAATATATCCTTGTTTTGCATATCGTACTGCGAAATCTACCATTCCTTTATCAAATACTTCTATTTCTGGTTTTACCCCTTTTTCAATCATAACTTTACCAAAGTTTTTTATAGTATTTTCTGTATTTACAAATATTTCATCTCCACCAAAGTTTAACGTTCCACAATCTAGCGTTGCCATTTCAGGTAATAATTCTACTGGCTGTAGCCTTTCTTCGTCGGTCATACCTACTGCTCCACCAGTTGATGGTTGAATAATAACATCTGGACATCTCTTCTTTATTTCTTCAATACAAACTCTAAATCTTTCTTTATCTTGAGTAGGCGTACCATCATCTTCCCTCACATGAAGATGTATTACACTTGCTCCTGCCTTATATGCTGATTCTGCTTCTCTCCCAATTTCCTCTACAGTATAAGGTACATTAGGATTATGCTCCTTTGTTACTTCAGCCCCACATATGGCAGCTGTAATGATAAGTTTTTCCATATATCATCACTCCCCCTGTTATTTTCTTTTTCTATCTTTAGGAACTACACAAGTTCCTTCAGCTTTACAAACTACAATAGGTTCTTCTAATACATCACAAGCTGAATTATTAACATCTGGTCTGGGAACGATTACCTTCCTTGCCTCAAAACTCATCTTTCTAGAAGTATTACCTACCTTAGTTATTTCACCTATCGCCTCTATGTAATCTCCCGCATATACTGGTTGTAAAAATTCTACACCATCATAAGCAACAAAAAGTCCTTCATCTCCATCATGCCTAATAAGTAGTTCTGTCGCTACATCACCAAAAAGTTCAAGTATCTTAGCTCCATCCACTAAACCTCCGCCATAATGAGCATCCCCTGCACTCATTCTAACTCTTATCATAACTTTTTCCATTACAGCACCTCCATAAGATTTCTAACCTTTTTTACCACATTTTATTATATCATAAAAATAAATTCTTATCTATTAGATTGATAGATTATTATCAAATTAATTAAAGCCTTCAAATAGTAAATCTACCATAGGCTCTGGACAAATCTCCTTAAATTCTTTTCTATTATAATAAAGTTCTTTCCCATAAAAATTACTTATAGAACCTATAATAGATAAAGCTGCTAACCCCACATCTAGATTCTCTCTCAACTCCTTATTATTTTTTCCCCTGTCCAGCAATTCTTCAATCATCGCTAATAATTCCATTTTCTCATTTACCATTTCTTCTTTTAACTTTTTAGGCATTAATCCTTCCTGATTTATAACCACCTGAGTAATATCTATATACTTACCCAAATAATATCCATGATACTTAAAAAGTTCTATTATTTTCTCTTTACAATTCCCTTCCCTATTAAGAACTTTCCTCATACCTTCTTTATATTCTTCCATGCCATATCTTATTAACTCTTGAAACAAAGTTTCCTTACTTTCAAAATATCTATATATAGTGCCTTTCCCAATACCAGCACCTTTAGCTATATCTCCCATTTTAGCTCCATGAAAACCATGTTTCGAGAAAATCACTGCTGCCGAATCAAGAATCTGAATCCTTTTATTTTCTGCCATATTAATCTTCACCTATCCTTTTTACTCCATTTAGTCTTCCTTTTCTTACTTCGTCTCTAGTCATTAAACCCCTTTTTATCTAACAAAGTATATAATACAGGAATAATTACTAAAGTTAAAACAGTAGAAAATAATAATCCACTAATTACAGTAATAGCCATTGGACTTTGGAGCTCCGCTCCTTCTCCCTTTCTCAATGCCAATGGAATCAACCCTAGAACTGTAGTTAAAGTAGTCATTAAAATAGGTCTAAGTCTAGTATTACCTGCCTTCATTATAGCATCTTCCATTTCAATTCCTTCTCTTCTTAAGGTATTTATATAATCAACTAATACTATAGCATTGTTTACAACTATACCTGCTAAAATAATTGCACCAACAATAGCGGGAACTGATAAAGTTTTTCCTGATAATAGAAGGCCCAATGCCCCTCCTGAAAAAGCTAAAGGTACAGATAATATTACTATAAATGGATATCTAAAAGATTCAAATTGAGCCGCTAAAATTAAAAACACAAGAACCAAAGCTAATATTAAAGCTATAGTTAAATCTTTATAAGCCTTTTGAAGTTGTTCATACTGACCCTCAAAACTATAACTATACCCATTAGGCATGGAATAATCCTTTAATTTCTCCTCAATATCATCTATTACATGGCCCATATCCCTATCTAATAATTGGCTAGTTACATTTACAATTCTAGATTGTCCTTCTCTATAAACTGTAGTAGGACCTTTTTCAACAGATAAATCTGCTAATTCATCTAAAGGTATAGTAGTTCCTAAAGGTGTGGATATTGGTAAAGATTTTAACTCTGTAAAATCTTCCCTATAATTATCTTGGCCTTTAATTACAATATCTAATTCAGTACCTCCATATTTAAACCTAGAAGCAGTCACCCCAGAAACATTCCCTCTTACTGAATTGGCAATTTGAAAAGTAGTTAAACCAAATTGACTCACTACATCTCTATCTATTAAAATCCTAACTTCTGGCATTCCCTCTTCATACTGATGTTTAACTTCCCTAGTTCCTTCTACAGACTCTACTATTTCTTTAAAATCCTCCCCTAGTTCTTGTAACACATCTAAGTCTTCACCTTTTATAGCAATATTTACTGCATCTCCACCTAATCCTGCCATTAAATCAGAGGATGCATCTACAGATATTTCAGCTCCTGGAACTTCTATTCCCAAATTACGTACTTCCTCTGCCACTTGAAAAGTCTCCCTACTTCTCTCCTTAAAAGGCTTCAACACTACAACTATGTTTCCATTATTAGAATTAGTGCTACTACCCATACTAGATACTGAAACGCCACCGCCAATAGTTGAAAATACTGTATCTACTTCATTAATTTTAACTAATTCTTTTTCTATTTCTGTTAATACATTATTAGTTTCTTTAATATCAGTACCTTCAGGTAATTTTACATCCACTATAAACATACCTTCATCTATAGGTGGAAAAAATTCTCCCCCTATTAAAAATAAAGGAGCTATAGCTCCTACAAATATAATTACAGTAATACCCATAGCCCAAGCCCTATGGTTTAAGGCATTTCTTAAAACCTTATTATAAAATTCTTGGACTTTTTCAAATAAACTACTAACTTTATCTTCCTTCTTCTCTTTCTTTTTACCTAAAGTCCTAGAAGATAGTATAGGTATTAAGGTTAAAGACACAAGTAAAGACATTAATAACGAAAAAGATACTGTTAAAGCTAATTCCTTAAATATAGTAGATGTCATGCCTTCAACAAAGACTATAGGTAAAAACACGGCCATAGTCGTTAAAGTAGATGCAGTAACTGCCATACTAACTTCCTTAGCTCCTTTTACTGCAGCAATTTTAGGGGCATTACCCTCTTCATGGTATCTATAGATATTCTCCAAAACTACAATAGAATTATCTACAAGCATTCCTATTCCCAGAGCAATTCCCCCTAGAGTCATTATATTTATAGTAATATTTCTAAAATATAAAGGAACAAAAGTAGCTATTACCGATATAGGAATAGATAATGAAATTATTAGGGTAGTCCTTACATCCCTTAAAAATAAATATAGTATAAATACAGCCAATACAGCTCCTATTAATGCATTTTGAAAAACATTAAATATACTTTTCACTATATATTCTGCTTGGTCAACAACAATCTCTGTCTTTATATCTGGATACTCATCTAATATTTTCTTTAATTCTTTTTGTACCTCTCTACTTACTGATACAGTATTGACTCCTGACTGTTTCTGTACAGATATATTTATACCTTCTTTCCCATTTATTCTAGATACAGTATTTACCTCCTTATTCTCAATAGAAACTTTTCCTAAATCCCTTAAATAAATTACTCCTCCTGTAGGCAATGGAATAGGTATGTCTTCTATATCCTTTATAGAGGTAAATTCTCCTACAGTCTTTAAAGTCAATTTTTTATCTCCAATATGTACTTGACCTGCTGGTAAATTTAAATTTTCCGATGTAATCAGTTGGCTTAAATTATCAATATTCAAACCATAATTAGCCAATATTCCTTCGTCTATTATTATCTCTACTTCCTCTTCGGTTCCTCCACTTAGTGAAACATTTGCAACTCCTTCTATTCTCTCTATTCTTGGTTTTACTACATCTTCAATTAATCCCTGTAACCTTCCTAAATCATCTTCACTATACATAGCAAGTTGTAATACCGGCATGGCATTTGGATCTACCTTCATAATCATTGGACTATTAATATCTTTAGGCAAATATCCTTTAATTAAATCTACTTTTTCTCTCATTTCCAAAGTAGCAAAATCCATATTAGTTCCAGAATTAAATTCTACCACTACTATTGAATTCCCTTCATAGGATATACTGGATACCTTTTCTACATTAGATACAGTAGCTATTACTCCTTCAATAGGTTCCGTTACTAATTTTTCTATTTCTCGGGGTCCTGCTCCACTATAATTAGTATTCACTATAGCAATAGGTATTTCAATTTTAGGAAGTAAATCTAAAGGTAGTTTTGTTAAAGAAACTACTCCAAGAATTATTACTACTAAAACAATCATAAAGGTAGTAACAGGTTTCTTAACGGAAAAATCATATAAACTCATTATTTACCTCCCCCTATGACCTTTACCTCAGAGTCATTTCTTAAAAAATTTTGACCTTTAACTATTAACCTATCTCCTTTTTTCAACCCACTAGTTATTTCCACTTTCTCACCAGTATCTAAACCAATAGATACCTTCCTTTCTACTGCTTTTCCATCCTTTTCTATATAAATAATTTTATTATTATTTTTATCTAATACCACATCATTTTTTACGACTATTACATCCTCTTTTTCATTGAAACGTATCTTTGCCTTACCTACCATTCCAGGCTTTAATTGATTATCTCCACTTTCAATTAAAATACGTATTGGATATAAACCATTCTTTAAATCAGGGCTAATACTTATTAGCTCTATAGTTCCTTTTAATTCTTCTCCTGAAACAGCAGGAATACCAACTGAAACGGTGGCTTCCTTATTGATTTTATTAACTATTCTATCAGTAACATTTATTTCAATGTACATTTTCTCCAAATTAGACACTAAAATAGACGGTTCCGTATTTAACGCAATACCACCCTCGTGAATTCCTATATATGAAACAGTTCCTTTACCGGGGGATTTAACTTCCAACTTTTCATAGGCGGTCTCTGCTTGTTTTTTTGCCATTTGCAACTCACCTATTTTAGCATTTAACTCCTTTTCTGCTGCCTTTACTTCTTCAATAACTCCTCTTTCATAGAGAGAAGGCATCTTTTCTATATCTTCTATTATTTTATTTATCCTATCTATTGATACATCAATTTCTGGCATCTCTATTTCTACATCAGTAGGTAATTCATTAGGAATCTCCTCCACTGGCAAATCTCTTGGCGATTCTTTAGAAGCATTATCCTCTGGAGTCTCTACTGGCATCTTGTTTTCAGGTATATTACTTTTATTGTCAATACCACCCCTAGAAGGCATATTACCTAAAGAATTAACCTTTTCATCTAATCTTGCTTTTTGTTTTTCTAGTTCTTTTAATGCTTCTTCTATGGTTTCCAAATTCTTTTCAATTTCTTCATTTTCTACTACAAATAAAAGATCACCAGCCTCCACTTCATCCCCTACTTCTACTTCAACCCTTTTAACATTACCAGGTATATTTGGAATTATAACATTGTCCTTTTCTGAGAAAACTCTCCCGGCAAAAGATAATTCTTCATAAATCCTTCCAAAACCTACCTTTTCTATTTCAACAGGTATTATTTCATCCTCTTCCTTTACTTCCACCTTATCCTTTTTAAAAAAGGACTTGCAACCTCCGAGAATCATAGACAATATTATAATTATACTTATTAGCCATAGAATTTTTCTCTCCATTTAAATCCCTCCAATTATGACTGACCAGTCAGTCCATACTTGTATTGTATTTTATATAGAAATTCTTGTCAATTGTATATCTTTATATACTCTTACTAATTTATAAGGTAAAATGCACCATCATGTAAGTTAAATACCTTAAATTATAATTAATAAAATTTAACATTAAGCTTAAATGTATTATCTATTTTATCACCAATACATGGTATAATATACTTATTAATTTTTTACTTCACATTGGAGTAAGTTAGTTCTTGAAGGAAATAATAAGGCTAAAAAATCTAAGAAAAATATATAAAATGGGTGAAGAAAAAATCATTGCAGTCGATAATATAAATTTTTCTGTAGAAGAAAAAGATTTTATTTTTTTATTAGGAACTTCTGGCTCTGGTAAAAGTACACTTTTAAATCTTATGGTAGGGTTAGAAGAACCTAAGAGCTGATGAACCGACTGGAAATTTAGACACAAAAACTACTATAGAAATATTAGATTTAATCACCTCTATTGCAAAAGAATATAAGCAAACTCTTATAGTAGTCACCCATGACATGGAAATAACTAACTATGCTCATAAGATTGTGGAAATACAAGATGGAAGGATAGAAAGAGAGAAAAATAATAGTGTACTTTAAGGGGATGAAAAAATAAAAGGCGTAGAAACAGTTACTCAAATTTTAGAAACTGATGCTACAATGGTCACTGGAAGATACAGCTCTTATGTTCAAGTAAGAGGTGTAGACCCAAAACACTGGATATTATCCGGCAAAAGGAGCTATAAAATTAAGTCCATTAGAGCCATTAAGAATGAGTAGCAAAATGCGTCTGCTCTGCAGACGCATTTTGCTGTGGTTAAATAGTCTATCATTACAATTCTTTATATTCTTTTGCTGCTCTAATAAAGTCTCTAAATAGTGGATGACATTTAGTAGGCCTGGATTTAAACTCTGGATGGAATTGAACACCAATAAACCAAGGGTGGTCTTTTAATTCAATTACCTCTACTAGTTTTTCATCTGGTGACAAACCACTTATTTTCATACCTTTTTCCTCTAATAATTCTCTATATTTGTTATTAAACTCATATCTATGTCTATGTCTTTCTTCTATTATTTCTTTTTCATAAGCTTTTCTAGCCTTTGTACCCTCAACTAATTCACATGGATATAACCCTAATCTCATAGTACCACCTAATTTATCTATGTCTTTTTGATCAGACATTATATCTATTATAGGATGTTCAGTTTTCGAATCTAATTCAGTAGTATTAACATCTTCTAATCCTAATACATTTCTAGCAAATTCAATAACTGCTAACTGCATTCCTAAACAAATGCCTAAATAAGGTATACTATTTTCTCTGGCATACTTTACTGCTAAAGTTTTTCCTTTCATGCCTCTATCACCAAAACCACCTGGTACTAATATTCCGTCTACATCTTTCAAAGTAGCTTTGTAATTATCTTCATTCACTTCATCAGACTGGATCCAATCTATATCTACATCTACGCTATTTTCAATTCCTCCATGCCTTAAAGCCTCAGCTACAGACAAATAGGCATCCTTCAATTCTACATATTTACCTACTAAGGCTATCCTTACATTTCCTTGGGTTTTTTTCATATTTTCTACTAATGTAGTCCACTCTGTTAAATCTAACTTATCACATTCTAAGCCTAAATGTTCAATTACTAATTGTGAAAGACCCTCTTTTTCTAACATTATAGGTAATTCATATATAGAATCTGCATCTATATTTTCAATAACCTCATTTGGTGCTAAGTCACAAAATAATGCTATTTTTTCTTTTATTTCTTTAGAAAGAGGATGTTCTGTTCTACAAATAAGTACATCTGGTTGAATACCTATACTCCGCAACTCTTTTACACTATGTTGGGTTGGTTTAGTCTTTAATTCACCTGCTTTTGATAAATAAGGCATTAATGTAACATGAATGTACATTACATTTTCTTTTCCTACATCATTTTTTATCTGTCTTATAGCTTCCAAAAAAGGTAAACTTTCTATATCTCCTACTGTTCCGCCAATTTCCGTAATAACTACATCCATATCTGAATCTTCTGCTACCCTAGTAATCCTTTCCTTTATTTCATTAGTAATATGAGGAATGACTTGAACTGTTCTCCCTAGAAACTGGCCTTTTCTCTCTTTATTTAGCACTGACCAATATACTTTACCCGTAGTAACATTACTATTTTTATTTAAATTGATATCTATAAATCTTTCATAATGACCCAAATCTAAATCAGTCTCCGCACCATCATCTGTCACAAAAACTTCTCCATGCTGATAAGGGCTCATAGTCCCAGGGTCTACATTTATATATGGATCAAATTTTTGTATGGTTACATTGAGTCCTCTACTTTTAAGTAATTGTCCAAGACTTGCTGCTGTTATTCCTTTGCCCAAAGACGATACTACTCCTCCTGTTACGAATATATATTTGGTAGACATCCGATCTAACCTCCCTCGTATAATAAAGTCATAGTTTAAAAACTATATTTTCTTTTCTATCTCACACTTCTTGTGAGATAATAATTGTACAGATAGAGGTCGTAGTTAACCTCCTTGAAGCGTTGTCTTC
>Ga0079226_10002951_pt1 | contig 13105 bp, 14 predicted proteins | sample Poulit2014_FD_76345 | JGI IMG/M metagenome (GOLD analysis project Ga0079226, IMG submission 76345) | Agricultural soil microbial communities from Georgia to study Nitrogen management - Poultry litter 2014 | ecosystem: Environmental > Terrestrial > Soil > Agricultural land | place: USA: Georgia... | reverse complement strand
GTATCCTAGTCCAGCCCCTCGTTCGCGAGGGCCGGCCGGGTTGGCGGAATGGTAGACGCGGCGCACTCAAAATGCGCTGTCCGAGAGGACATGCGGGTTCGAGTCCCGCACCCGGCACCATAGTTATATGTCTCTGGCCTGCAGTGACAATCGCAGTTTCGTTCATCTGGAGCCGATCTGAACACGGTTTGAACACATACTATTCTCGGCACACCTGGAACGGCCCCCGCAGGCCACCCCAGATCGGACCGCAGTTCGGCCATCAACCACAGGCGATCACTCTGCTGGGCCTCTCCCTCTCACCAAGTGGGCGACGTGGGCTCCACGCGAAGGGCTGACAGCTCACCACCGACGGTGAGTCATCCCACTCCACCAGGGCGTCCTACCAGACCTTGGCTTCGCCCACTTGCGCGATGCCCGGAGACACAGGGACACGAGGAGGAAAAACCCCATGGTCGACTTCGCCCAGCACGCCGATCCGCAACTTCTCGACGATCCGCGTACCGTCCTGTTGGTCCTGCAGGCGGCTGAGTTCAGCGACGATGCCGAGACGCTCGACGGGCTTGCTCGCTCCGGGGTGACCTTCGAGGTGATGTTGAAGATCGCGCGCAATCCCGCGACGGCGGAACACACGCTGGAATACCTCATCGATGTTGACCAGCGGGGACTGACCTATCCCATCACCCGCCGTACGGACGTGTCGGAGGGCTTCATCGACCGCATTGCCCGCCGACTGACCGATCGCACCGCGATCTACCAGGCCTCCTCGGCGCCCCGGGCCGCTGAGGCGACGTTGCGCTACCTCGCTGATCGTCCCGACGCCCCGGCATCGACCGCCGAGATGGTCGCCCAGCGCCTGCATGTTGGTCCCGCGACGGCCGCTTGAATGCCGCCACAGATCCCGACAGCAGTATCGTCTTGGGCGGATGAAACATAGCAAGACCCCGGGGTAAATGTTCTCCCCGGGGTCTTGTGAACACCCTGTCTTGGCCCCATCCGCCAATGACATGATGATTATACCCGAAATCGTCTTTCATGCACCATCAACGCAGGTAGTTGGACTGCATCACGCCCCGTGGCAGCTGCTTTTTGCCCACTGCAATAGTCAAGCGCAGCGCAGTGGAAGGAAACAAATGATTGCACTTGTCGAAGCCATCGTCGTCCGGGACTTCATGCTGATCCGCAGTCATCTGGCCGCTGAGGCCGAAGGCCGGATTCGATATGCATCGCCGGATCTGTTTCCCAGCTGCACGGTGGTGTGCTTGATGTGGTCGATGGTTGTGACCTCACCCAGCGCGAGAGGGGATGCCGAGTCGCTGCCCCGGTGCATGCTCACCGACACCCTCGCCCTACTGCAGGTCGCCTGACCGTCCTGTGACAGCATCGACGTGCCCACTGGCGCAGCAAATGGACGGGGGGCGATCAGGAGCGAGGGCATGGCGATCACTCACTACGAGACCCTGGGCGTGACCGAAGATGCCACGCAGGCCGAGATCACCTCAGCCTTCCGCACGCAGATGCGAGCCCTGCATGCCGATGCCGGCGGCGACGATGAGCTCGCCAAGCGGGTGAGTGCGGCCTACAACGTGTTGTCCAATGCCGCGAGGCGCGCTGCTTACGATCGCACCCTGGACCAGCTTCAGCCCTCACGTCGCGGCCCGGCGCCGCAGCCCAACCCGACGCGTGCGTCCAGATCGTCTGCAGGTCCAGCACGGGACCGGGTCTTCACAGCGCCGCAGGACGGGCCCGCCTTCTCGATGATGGACGTGGACCCCTCGAGCTGGGACTGGTACGCCCCCGCCGAAGACGTCGACGCCGGCGTCGGCCGATCCGCAGCGTCCGGTCGGTCCGCGTTCTGCGCCGTGTTGGCGGTGCTGTCCTTCCTCGCGTGGGCCGGGGCAGGGGCCGCTGCTGCCTCGACACTGGGCCTGCCTCTTGCCCGTATCGATGCCTTGGCCGTACCAGCGGCCCTCACGGTGGGGGTCGGTGTCCACCTGACCTGGACGGTTCTCATGGTCACGCGGGCTGTGATGCACCGGTGGGGACTTGTTTTCTCGCTGCTGCTTGCCCTCGTCGCTGCTGGGGTGATCCACCTCGAGGCCGGCACTCCCCTGCCGAGCGTCGGCGCCGCGCTGTGCTACCTCGCATCCATGGTTACGACGTACCTGTCGTTCGGGATGGTCCTGGCCCGCGCCGGGGCACGGGAGGGCAGCGGCATCATCGACTTTTCCTTCATCACACAGGTCGGAGCCACCACCATCGGTGACCGTCACCCGGATATCGACCGGCTGCTCACCGCGTTGAAGGTTGCCTTCGAGCACCGCAAGGGAGTGCGCTTGATCTTGCTGCCAGACCGCATCACCCCGCGGACGCACGGCTCCCCGGTACGCGCCCAGGTGGCCGTGGTCGTCGGACGGGGCGTCCACCTGATCGCGCTCCCCGCCATCGGTGGCGACGGGATGGAGATCTCGGGCAGTGAGATCATCAGTGACCGCAGTGTTCACCGCAATGTGGTCCGCGACGAGGTCCAGGCTCTCGCGGCGTGCTACGGCCGCGGCGGGCAGGTCCGTGGCTACGTGATCCCTATCCGGCTCGGGGTCGAACCGCCGGCGGGAACGGAGGCGCACTGCGTGACCTTCGCGTCTTTGAACCAGGTCATCGATGCCATCGGCCATGATGCTGGGGCTGACCTCGACAAGGAGAATGGACTGTTCCGCCGCCGTGCGTTGGACTCCATGTCGCTGCTGGTGTGAGCGACCTGTCTGAGTTCGCGTCGCCCTCGCTGGCGGCCAGCGCGAGCCGAGTGCCTTGGTGACTCGAGTACGGGGCAGGAGTTTGTGCAACGAACGCCGACGCACAACGCGCTGACAGCGCCAGCCACCCGGCGACATGAGCAGTCTGTCAAAGGAGGGGTGGCTTGACTCCGGATATCCGACGTGCTTACCGTCTCGACACGAACATCAGACGTCTGACGTGTCTACGGGCCGCGCAGATCTAGTGTGCACGCCTGCCGCTCGCACGACACTGAGCTCAAGGAGGAGCCAATGCCCGGCGAACACGAACTGACGAATGATCCCCAGCCATCGGTCGTTGAGCACTCGAGGTCCGGTGAGTTCCGTCGTCGGGACGTCCTCATTGCGGCCGCAGTCGGTGGCGGCTTGGCGGGCGGAGTCGCGATCCTGCCCGCATCGCCGCCCGCCCACAGCGCTCCCATCGAGCATCCTGCACTCGGCCCGGTCGCCGACCTGGCCCGATGGGACGAGAATGGCTATAGACGATTCCGGATCCCTGCCTTGACGCAAACCAGGAGCGGAACCCTGCTCGCAGTATTCGACGGCAGACCGGACATGGGGGACCTGCCTACCGCCGGTATCGATGTTCTTGTGCGCAGGAGCGAGGATGGTGGTGCTACCTGGGGACCGCTCCAGACGATCCGCACCGATGAGACGTGGTCCTCTGGTGATCCGAGCCTGCTCGTTGACCACGAGACCGGGCGTATTTTCTGCTTCTACACCGCCGCAGTTCACGCGGGTTACGCCGACTCCGGGACCGGGAACGACCCCCAGGACCCGAACATCACACAGCAGGACCTCTCCTGGTCCGATGACGACGGGCGCACTTGGACCCACCGGCGGATCACAGCCGAGATCAAGGACCCGTCCTGGGCCGGTATGTTCGCATCCTCGGGCGAGGGCATTCAACTGCGCAGCTGGCCGTACGCTGGCCGGCTGCTGCAGCAGTACGTCACCCGTGTAGACGGCGCGAACTACGCGGTCACTGGATACTCCGATGACCACGGCGAGACATGGCGACATGGCGAACTGGTCGGGCCCGGAGCGGACGAGAACAAGGTCTCCGAGCGCTCGGACGGCTCAGTACTCCTTAACTCCCGTACCAGCGGACGTCGACTCCAGGCCGTGTCCGAGGACGGCGGCATCTCCTACAGCGAATTCCGCACAGTCCCGGAACAAATCGATCCGGGCAATAACGGAGCGATCACCCGGCTGTTCCCTGATGCCGCGCCAGACGATCCTGAGGCTTCGGTCCAGGTCCTGTCCCATGCCTTCGATCCGTCGATCCGGCGCCACGTGTCTCTCCAGGTGTCCTTCGATGACGGTGAGACCTGGACCGGTCGTTTCCTCATCGATGACGGTGCCAGCGCGTATTCGACCATCACCCCATTGGGTGACGGACGGTTAGGTTTGCTGTACGAACGTGAGGGGTATTCGACGATCTCCTACCGCACGATGGATGTCCGTGCGATGGCCCCATCGGCCGTCGAACTATCGATCCCCGAGGGCACCTCGGTTCCATCGGGCCGCACCACGAATGTCACCGTCACGGCACGGAACCTGGGCCCTCGGCCGGTTACCGACCTCACTGTCACCCTTCGCGGCAACGATGACATCGAGGGCACCGCAGTCACACGGAGAGCGGTGCCCCCCGGAGGAAGCCGCGCTGTGAACCTTCCGGTGCAGGTGCCGTCATCGATCTCCGGGGTGAGGGACGTGGAGCTCACCGCGGAGGCGACCACAGCGTGGACCGCAGTCTCCGCGCGACGAGGAATCACCCACGCAGCACGATCGATGGAACTAACGATCGAGCACGACCCAGAGGCCGTTGATCACCCCTCGCTTGATGTCCTGCCGGTCATTGATGCCGTGTACCCAAAGGATGCGTCGGGCCAGCTCGAGGGGAACCTTGCGGTCCCGTGGGCCCGCATCCGCAACTCGGGAAACGTCCCTGTTACCGATATCGCGGTGAGCTCGTCCGCCGGCGGCGACGGTGAGACCATCGGAACTCTCGACCCCGGTCAGACGTACACGGTCACGGCGCGCACGGCGCTCGGTCACACTCTCACCGCAGCCGATATCGCCGCCGGAGAGTTCTCACCCGAGGTCATCGCGGAAGGAAAGTCCGCCACCGGCCCGGTGTACGCCACAGGAACAATGCACCCGCTTACTCTTAACGACATCGGATGATGCGGCTGGCCACGACATGCCGGGCAACGCGCCGGTCTACTGCGTGGCGGCGAACCTCAACGCGCTCGCCAATAGTCGGCGAACTCCTCGCGAGCGACTTCGAGAACAGCTCTCAAGCGCGCACCCAACTCGCGGCGCGCGGCCGGTTCGGTGGCTCCGAGCCGTTCAATGATCTCGCTACGGGTCGGGAACTCACCAATCGTGTGATGAGCGAAGTAGACCTTCGCGACGTCCGCTGCCTTGACCGTTTCCCGCTTCAGCCGACGTTTGCGGGAGCGCTCGCGCGTTAGGTCGAACTGTTCGCACCGGGCGAGGATCGTCTCGATCCGGTCCGACCACTCCACGGCCGCCGCACCACCCGCACTGTTGAGGGATAGCCGAGAATCGGCCTCCGTGAACGCCTGGTCGAGCGGGACTGCCTTCGGGGCCTGTAGGTCGTTCCGCGCGATCAACACGCCCTGTCGCGCCGCATCCTTGCGGGTGGCGCGCATCCGCTCGTTGTGGAAGGCCACGAGTTCCTCGTCGGACGGCTGGCACTCAGACTCGATCTCGTAGAGCTGACGGGACTTGTTGACATGGCTGGCTTTGCGGTCCTGGGAGGCACCTCCGGGGACGCCAGCGTGTCCGTCGAGCAGGCCGCGGCGCCGGTCCTCTCGGATGCACGATCTGGTCTCCGCTTCCAAGATGTAGAGCAGGTTGCGGGAGTAGTTGAACACCGCGCTGGCGCCGGGGCCATCTTTGGCTCGCCAGCGGTAATTGACCATCTGAGTGAGCGCCTGGCCGAAATAGGACAACGGGGTAGCATCGTCATGAGCATCGAGCCGGGCCACACGCCGGACCCGTGTAAGGACCCGGGAGATGGAAGCCCCCTCAGCGCTAAGGAAAGCGTCGAGCAGCTGGCCGATGGCAGCGGGGCCTTCGGCGTGGAGTACGGCGCAAAGTCCTGCCTTCCATGGGGCGTCCAGGGTGTCTGGATCACAGGTGCAAAAGACGTGATGATGTGCAGCCGTCGCGGTTTCGAGGTCGGGGTTCATCGCACCGCGCTCCGTAGTAAACGGGCAACATGCAACTCTGCGTGGGTGTGGAGTGCAGGGCAGTGCCTCCCGTGTGGGGATTCGGCAGGATGGCTGGCGACGTAGTTGACGCGGTGAAGCTTCGTGGCCATGGGGCCTCAGATCGGTCGGTGCGGTTGCGGCTTGACCCCTTGTCGCAGGTGAGGTAACTGTCTCGGCTGGCGCCAACGCCGCTGTCGCAGTTCATCGTTGGTTTGCCGCTGCCGGGTCATTGGCACTCCTATCGAGATTCGCTGGGACTGTCACGGCGGACATAGGTGGCGTGCTCGCTTCCCCGGTCCGCACGAGAAAGCCCGGGTGTGTCCATAGGTGCGCCGAGCCTGGCATGCGCATCCACAGAGTGCAACTCATAGGTGCGCGAGGCATCTCCGGTCGCATCTACAGATTGTCATCAGAGCCCTGTCCGCGTTACGGTCAAGCAATGTCGGGCGGAGAGATCCTCACGCCCCACGGCCGAGAGGCAAGGAAGTCGAGGTCACGATGCCGAACGAGCCGCAGTCTGATGCTCCTCGTCCAGATGACCTTCCACTCCTTGCCGAGCGGCTGGACCTTCTCTTCCGTACGGTGCCTCGCGATGACGATGGCTCGCAGCTTCACACCTCATCGAGCGTTGTCGAAGCGCTCCAGCAGCAGAACATTTCCGTCACCCCGAACCACATCCGCGCCCTCAGGAATGGCCGGAGGCGAAACCCGTCGTTCCGGCTTCTAGCGGGCCTGGCCGAGGTTTTTCGCGTGCCCCTGGACTACTTCGTTGACGATTCGGTCGCGGAGGAGATCCAGGATTCACTCGAGGCGCTCGTGGCCATGCGTGATAGCGGCGTGCAGCAGATCATGACGCGTGCTCATGGGGTGTCAGCGGAGAGTCTCGGCACCGTGCTGGCCCTGCTGGACCAAATTCGCCGCATCGAAGGGCTCGACACAGAAGGCGACAGCAATACCAGTGACTAGCAGCCCCCAGAAGATGAGCATGATCGGTCGACTCATGCCAACGATTATGCGACTGCGACGTTCAAACAGACATCATCTGACTCGAGATCATGTCCGCAGCCGACTTGAATACTTGACGTTGCATGCACAGTCGTCCAACCCGCCGCGACGGCCGCGCCGAGATGTCACCATTTCATCCAGGTACGAGAAGGGGTGGCGGGTCCACACCGTGTCGCCTCTTCGCGTACCGACGAGGGCAACGGTGGTCTACCTCCACGGGGGAGGGTGGATGCACGAGGCCGCCCCGCAGCACTGGAAGCTCATCCAGGCAGTCGCAGCGGAAGCAGGGGTCTCCGTGGACGTCCCCGTGTACCCCCTGGTGCAAGCCGGTGGAACGGCGGAGACGGTGGTACCGATCGTCGCCGAGCTGGCTCAACGAGCCTCTCGGCCAGTCGTCCTTATGGGCGACTCGGCGGGCGGGACGATCGCGATGTCCACGAGTTTGCTGCTCCAGGAACAGGGAGACCCAGCAGACCTCACGGTGCTCATCTCGCCGGTACTGGACCTGCGCATGACGAATCCGGAAATCGACGCCTTACAGCCACTGGATCCATGGCTAGTGAAGAACGGACAGCGCCTGTTGACCGAGATGTGGATCGGAGAGCACAGCGACAACCCGGTCCTCAACCCGATCTTTGGAGACGTCAGCGGGGCGGGTCGACTCGTCATCTTTAGCGGAACCAGAGATATCCTGCATCCGGACATCCGCCTATTCGTCCGCGGTGCAGAAAAAAGCGGCAACGAAGTCGTTTATCATGAATCGCCGGGACAACTCCACGTGTACCCACTTTTGCCCACCCCAGAGGCGAGGGCAGCGCGAAAGTCTATCGTGCAAGCCGTACGAGGCGCCATCCAGACGTGACGGAAGTGATCGATGTTTGATCGAACAAGGCATTCTCCAGAAGTGCGCAAAGCAATGCGGGCCGCCATGGAGATCATGCCATCGAGCGGCGATGTGCAGGACCTACTCACGTCCTTGTCTCGTGCACGAGGGCGAAATATTACAATCCTTTCCGCACCACTAGATTCCGCTATTTCCGGTCTCCTCATCTCCACTGAGCAAGCTGATTATATCGCTGTGTCTGATGGAGCCTCGCCGGAACGATTCGTAGCCATCGTGTGTCACGAGGTCGCTCACGCTCTGCCTGGGCACGACCATTCGCACGCCATTGGTGAAGAGATACTCGAAACCGGATTGCTGCAGATAGTCAATCCTGAATTGGCCGGCTCCGCTGTCGCTGCCAGAAGAGCTTACGCGCACACCGATGAGTCCGAAGCCGAGGTTGTGGCGACCTATCTCTCCGTAGAGCTGAGGCGTCGCGTGATGCGCGGCGGTCACACGTTCTATGACGAACGGTGGCGGTGAATAGCGCGATGAACTGGGCGCTTCTGGCACTGGGTGTCTGCTCTCTCGCACTTGGCGCCGAACGAGCCTGGAGACTTCGGGACGAGGCGTCGACTCTCGCGCAGAGGTCGATCAATGTTGCGCTATTCTCGGTCGGATTGGCGGCTTCAGCGTATGCCTATTCAATGACAGGGTCTGTGTACTACCCGTTCGCTCAGGCGATCTGGTATGTCACGGTTTGCGTCCTTATCGGCTGCCTGGAGCTTACGTTTCTCGCTTTGAGAGTCGAGAACGTCGCGCGTAAGCACATTTGGCGCATTTCGATCCAATCCGTGGCAATCGCCATGGCGCTCCTTGCGATGCTGCCCGAGGCACTGGAGCGGCGCATTGTGACTCGGGGGGTAGACACTCTTTGGGAGCATGACCTTGCTTCGATTGTGTATCTGGTCATGTTCCCCGCGTACGTGATATGGGGGCTCCTTCAGCCCGTCCACCTAAGCATCCCCCGAATCTACAGAGATATGCGCCGAAGGCCGATCAACACGGCTGCCCTCCTTCTGGTGACGATTGGAATCGGATGGTTCGCCGCTATTAACGCCATGCTGGCAATTCTTCTAAATACGGGACACGGTGACCTTAAGCCTTCTATTACAGCCTACTCCCCACTCGCGCTTGCAGTGTGCGTCACAGGCGCGGCGCTCCTCGCTGTTGGTGAGCGACTATACGAGGAGGTCACTGCACATCTTCAACTCAAGCGAATGGCACCCCTATGGCATCGCATGCTCGAGCTGTCCAACCATGATTTCCACCTTCCTGACGAGCATCTCTCGACACCAGCTCGTCTCCAGCGGTCTTATGTAGAGATCTCGGATGCCATCTGCTCTCTTCGCCTTGACATCAAGGCTCCCCCTACCTTGGCTTCCGTCGTCATGGCTCTCAAGCGTGGAGCCATCACGGACGACCCCGCCGTTCCTACCCTCTCAAGGGCATTTCCGCAACGAACGACCAGGCGCGAAGACCTTGAACTCATCTGGGCACTTGCCAACGCCTACCGAAAGCACCGGATCCCCGTAACGCAGTCCCAACCGTAATTGCTGCTCAGTCCAGGCTCGGGCAGCCCGAGGCGGGGAGGTCCTCGCCGAGGACTACGTCGCTGGTGCAACGAGAGGGCTAACCAGCGTTCCCGAGTCGCAAATCTGTCCGGAGCTGACCGTCATCACATTGCTGGCGATCATCCAACTCCACAATCTCCTGCGGGATCACCGTCGATCGTCCCGTAGGGCGGGACGCTGATAGGTCATCAAGGCGACCCCAGGGCCCCAGCCAGGGCGCCAGCGACGGCGTCGTCAGACCGGGCAAGGTAGACGTCGATCATGTCCTCGATCTCCTCATGGGAGAGTTCGCTGCGGACTCGCTCGATGGGCCATCCGGCGGCGTCGAGCAGCTCGATGTCCTCATGCATCTGCTCACAGAAGGTGGCGGTAGCTGTGAACATGATGTCTCCTTTCGATCCATATCGCGGGGTCCGGGCGGTGGTTGTGACGCGACCAGGCCGCTGCGAGGCTCGGTCAGCGGGGGCCCATCGGCAGATAGAACGATCCGTTCGGCACGTCGGCGCGGATGCGGAGCGCGGTGCGTTCGAGCACGGGCCAGGCGCAGCGGGCGTGGTGGCCGCACAGGTACACGGGGCCGGCGGAGAAAGTGGCCTTCACTTTCGCGGCGGCTGACGGGCTGCGGTCGCAGGGCTGCAGCTCGGAGGCGACCGCCGGGGACTGGCCGAACAGCATGTCGGCGCGCCGTGGCGGCACCGCCAGCGGAGTAGCTGCGGGAACTCGGGGCTGGGTCGTGGTGCTCATGCCCGGCAAGTGGGCGCAACGTGAGCCTGGCAGGACGGTCAGGACACCGTGTCGCCCACGATCTGGCCACGGCGGACATGGCCGTCGTCCTCGACGCGTGCGTAGGTCTGGATCACGGCGTTGTCCTCGATGACGGCCCACTCCCCCACATCCGCTGCGTGACCGATCTCCACGCCGTGGCCGACACGTGCATGGTCGCTGATCATGGCCCCATTGATCCGAGAGAAGTCGCCGACCGCAGCATGGTCCCCGATATCCGTGGCCGGGCCCGTGACTACTTGAGCACCGATCTCCGCCGAGGAGCCGACGCAGGTCTGGCGTCCCAGGCGTGCACCGGAGTGGATGCGTGCCCGGTCCAGTACCTCGCAACCGTCATCGAGTTCGGTGACAACGTCCTCGGGATACCCGCTGGGCCCATCGACATGTGCGGACTCCCCGATCTCGACACCGTGGCGGACGCGGATCGCCCCGGCCAGTTCCGCCTCGGCACCGATCACGACATCTCCGTCCAGCGTGACGGGCAGCCGCCCGCCCTTGATGGCAGCGCTCTTGCCCATCGACAGCTCTCCGGTGACGATCGCGCCGGTGATCGTGGCCTTCTCGCCCAGATTCGAGTCGTCAGCGACATGGGAACGGTGGTCAACCTGCACCTTCACCCCGTCACCGACCTCGACACCTTCGCCCCAGGTGGCACTGCCGAGCAGCCTCGCCCGGCTGCCGACCTCCAGCTCATCACCGAAGCGGCCCTCCAAGCGGCTACGGCTACCGATGCTGGAGCAGTCACCCACGACCGTTTCGGCCTGGACCTCAGCGGACTTGCCGAGAGTGACCTGGTCTCCGAGGCGGGCAGAGTGGCGAATGACCGACCTGTCGTCCAGCTCGCTGCTCTCCCCGACTGTGGCGCCCTCATCGAGGGTCACCTGTTCGCCGATGCGGGTGTCGGTCTCGACCTGCGCGTCGCGGCCGATCCGCGACTCGGTGCCGACCGAGACCTCTTCGCGAAGGGTGGCGCCGTCACCGATCACTGCGCGCGCCTGCACGACCGAATCCTGCCCGATGGCGGCACCCTGGCCGACCTCGACGGCCTCGCCCAACCTGGACCCGCCGTCGACCCTTGCCCCCTCGCCGACCGTGGAGCCGTCACCGACCACCACACCCTCACCGAGAATCACACCCGGACCGATAGTCACGTCCGCTCCGACGACGGAACCGTCAACGATCACCGCGCTCTCGTCGATCCGGGCGCTCGGATCGACCTCGACCTCCTCCCCTACCCGCGGGCCGGAGCCGGGCGCGGACTGCGGGACCGTGACGTCGGCATCGGTGCGGGTGACCGAGCCGAACTCACCACGGTTGCCCTCCTCCCCCGTGTCACGCTTGCGCACCTTCGCACCGGTGCCTGTCCGGGCCTTCGTCGTCGCCATGACCTGCTCCCTCCCTCATCACGGATCCCCCACAGGGAAGTGGGCGGGGGTTCACTCCAGGTCCGTGCAGTCGGTCCCGAGCTTCTTCAGCAACTTGTAGTCGTCGCTGGTGACCGACAGGTCGTAGCTGGCCACCACGTCCACGTATTGGGCCGCGTACCGGCACTCGGCGGTTTCGCTGGGCGCGTCCCAGTCGGGATACCACTCGGCGATGGAATCATCGCTCTTGGACGTGTTCGCCGGGGCGTCGACGGCCACGAGGTTGTCCGGGTCGTTGGCGAACGCCTCACGCTCTTCAGCACTCCAGTCCTGCGCGCCGGAGTACCAGGCGTCGCCGAGGGAGACGATGTGGTCGATCTCGACGGTCTCGCTCAGGTTCCCCTCGATCACGCCTCCCGTGTACGGGTCATGCAGGACCCCGTCGGCCACATCGCAGTCGGACCCGTCCTCGTAGGTGACCTCGGCCAGGTCGCGATCCAGGATCTGGTGGCGCATGTCGCAGCCACCACCGATGCTCTCCCAGCCGCCACCGAAATGCTCACGCTCGTAGTCATCTGCGGAGCGGTCCTGCTCGGCTACATCCAGGCCGGCCAGCTGCTGCGGGTCGATGCTCGTCGGTCCCGACTCAAGCCACGGGCTCCCATGCGTGGCCTGTTCCTGGGACACACGCGGCAGCGCACCGGTGACCCGCTCGTAGATCTCCGTAAGCTCCGCACGATGATCCGCCGCAAACCAGGCCATCAGGGCGATGGCCACAATGAAGGCGAGGAAGGCGCGTATACGCGCAAGGCGGCGCGGCTTGGTTCTCGAGCTGCTCATGTTCTCCTCAGTGGGCGAGGCCGCATCCTCACAGGACGCGGCGACAACCGGGCACGACTGCTCATCACGCCGCGGTCATCAGCCCCGTCGGACCAGCGCCCCGCACGGCGCAGAACAATCACTCGCTAGGGCGGAACAGATCGTCGATCTGACCGGCCACCCGATCCCGCAGAGCCTTGTCGGCGTACTCGCGCTTCACCTTCGCGTGCGCCTTGCTACGCAGCTCGTCCCGGATGTCATCCACTTCGGCGCCGTGCTTGCCCGCCAGGGACTGCACAACGATGTCGCGGCTGGCAAGATTCACCTCTGAGCCGGGGAAGTTGGTGTCGGCGTCGGGAAACTGCCTGCGGTAGGCGACGAACGAGGCCTCCTCCAGCACCCCTTGATCACCCAGGTCCTCGCCGTCCGCTCGGTCTTCAGCGTATGGGGGTATCGGCTAATACCGTCGCGGATCGTCAGCGGCTCGCCCGTCGAGGTCGGGGCGTTGGCGGCGGCCTTCGCCTTCTTCGCCTCCCGCGCGGTGCGCTCCTTCTCGCGTCTGGCGGCGTCGTGCTTCTCTTCGTCGGCGAGCATCTTTGTGGGCAGGCTCCGCTCATCCCCGACCGGGGCGGAGGGGTAG
>Ga0079226_10002950_pt1 | contig 13110 bp, 11 predicted proteins | sample Poulit2014_FD_76345 | JGI IMG/M metagenome (GOLD analysis project Ga0079226, IMG submission 76345) | Agricultural soil microbial communities from Georgia to study Nitrogen management - Poultry litter 2014 | ecosystem: Environmental > Terrestrial > Soil > Agricultural land | place: USA: Georgia... | reverse complement strand
CCCAAAACTTACCATCATTATGGAGAATCACCACCGCGCTTTTCCCAGATGCTCGGGCTCTCTCTTGATCTTGTTTAATCTTTTCCTCTAAGCGATTCCACGCTTCAAGCGCTTCCGGCTCTTTTTCCACCGCTTTCCCAACGGCTAAAATATTTTGTTTCGTTGAGGTAAGATACTCTCCCTCCACCGAGAAATTAATTACCGGCGCAATCTCCGATAATTCCTCTAAAAATGCGCCTTGCCGTCCTGAAATCACAATAAAGTCGGGCGATTTTTCCCGAATAAGCGCCATATCCGGCTCTTTCATCGTCCCGCTAGAGGCATAGGAATCGGTATTAAATTTCGCTAAATATTCTGGGGTATTAGCCTTCGGGAGCGCTAATACACTCGCTTCCGCGCCGAGCGCTTCAATGGTATCAAGTGCGCCAAAATCCATCACCACCCCTTTCGGACCCGCCACCGCAACGCCGAGAGTGAGTGCTACCGCCATCCATAATTTCTTCATGATCGATCCTTTATCTACTGTTTTCTGCTATTTTTATAATATCGACTATCAAATGATAATGATTATTATTAGCATAAATTAGGAAAAAGTCTATGTTTTTATGGCACTCCTAAAAAAGCTTGCTATGATATCGATGGAAACGCTGATTTTTACACTACTTAACCGAGAGGCACCCATGTCAGATATCACACAACCGGTTCGTATTTTGATCTCCACCTCCCACTCTGCCCACTTTAATCTTGCGGTGGAAGAGGTGATTTTCCGTAACATGGATCCCCGTCAAACAGTGCTATTTCTCTGGCGTAACGACAATGTGGTCGTGATTGGTCGCGGGCAAAATCCATGGAAAGAGTGCAATACGCGCCTGATGGAAGAGGATGATATTATGCTCGCGCGCCGTCACAGTGGCGGGGGTGCGGTGTTTCAGGATCTCGGCAATAGTTGCTTTACCTTTATGACGGGTAAACCGGGCTATGACCGAAAAATCTCGACGAAAATTGTACTCGATGCGCTCAATTCTCTAGAGATTCCTGCCATCGATTTTGGACGCAATGATATTGTCATAGAGCAAGGCGATGAGGTACGTAAAATTTCAGGATCAGCCTTTCGTGAGCGCCCCGATCGTGGGTTTCATCATGGCACGCTGTTATTAGACGTTAATCTCGATTCGCTCGCAAAATATTTAAATCCCGACCCGAAAAAACTCAAAGCAAAAGGCATTACCTCGGTCCGTTCTCGGGTGGAAAACCTAAAAAACCTCTACCCCAATCTCACTCATGAGGATCTTTTTGAAGCGCTCGTGCAAGCGTTTTGCAATCATTACGGGGTTGAGGTGACGCCTGAATATATCTCGCCCGACAATACCCCGAATCTCCCCGGATTTGAGAAGCAATATGCGCTACAACAAGCGTGGGATTGGAATTTTGGCTCAGTGATGGAGTTTAGCCATCATCTCTCCGAGCGTTTTACTTGGGGCGGAATTGATCTCCATCTCAACGTCAATCGCGGAGTGATTACAGAGGCGAAACTTTTTACCGATAGTTTAGTGCTCGATCCGCTCGAGGTGCTTGAAAATGCCCTCCCAGGAAAACGCTATGAACCAAGCGAAATCGAAGCGATGTTTCCGCCTCTTCAAATTGCCGCGCCTGAATTTAAAGCGCCGCTCGAAGAGCTGAAAACCTGGCTCGTCAATGCCATTAAATAATATTTAAAAATCATAAAAAAACCGCAGAGAGTTCCCATCCCTGCGGTTTTTACATTTAAGGCCGAATCAATTAAAGCAGCGCTTCGCCGGTTAATCGTTCAAGCACTTTAAGCGGTGCCAGTTCTGGATTTTTAAGCCCATTCACATCAATTAAGTAGGTCTGCTCAAGCATATATTGCCCGCTCATCGCCGCATGCGGCACCTGATCGGCGTAACAGACCCACGTCGCGCCAGGGAAGAAATCCACATCCCACTGCACACCATTTTTCTGATACTCAAGATCCGCCTTCATCGCATCGTGCATCGCGAGCATTAGATGATCGTAATGCGTGCGGCGGCTTTTCGTGATGTGCAATTTATCTTGAATCCAACTCGCCATCGGTGAGTAGGGTTTTAATCCCGGAAGCACGCGCTTTGCAAGCGTTTCAAAGGATTCCCCCACACGCCACGATCTCGGCACACCATGGGGATTAATATTGTTAAAAATCCGTAAAATACGATTGCCATGAATCGGACGCGATGGAAAGGCATCCACGTGAAGTCGCGTATCGTCTTTGCGCCAAGAGTTTTTATCCTGCCACTTAGCAATCTCATGCACGCGAAGACTATTTACCGGCTCAATAAGATGCCCTGTATAGTTCGGTAACAGCGTTTCCACCAATGCTTTTGTGGACTGATAGTACCGCTCAAGGAGTGCCTTAATTACCGGCTCATTGGCAGGATCGACCACACCGCGAAGCTGATCTTTCTCCACATTAAAACTGATATTTTTACGCTTAGGATCCACAAGTTCTGGGCCGAGTAATGCCGCTTCCGTCTCGGTCAAATCAAACTTTAAATTGGGGAAAAAGAGGACATTTCCCGCCTCAAGCGTATCGATAATCTCACTTGTTTCCGGCGCTTCAAAATCCCATGAAGTGTGCGGTAATTCTAAAATGGGGGCGCTTAACGCCGTTCTGTCCGTCATCATTTACTCCTTGCCACCCACATCGGCAGCCGCCATCCCATCTGAATCCCGCTGATTGGCATATTGTTCATTTAACGATAATAACAAGCAGATTCAAATGGTAATCGTTTACAATTAAGTAATTAATTATACAAAAATAATCCAAAATGTCATCTAATTGTCATGATTTTATGATATAGAGCGTAAAAATCGTCGGGCATAAGGCTTATCTACCCATTATCCTTGGATTATCCATTCGTTATTCACAAGGTTATCCACATTCTAAAGTTGCCGATCCCCCTAAAATCAGCTACTATTTGATCATCTTCAATCTGCATAAAAAGCGTCCATCTGCCGATTAAATTTGCACAATGCCTTTTTAATCTGTACAATGCTACGCGTTTTGTGTGTAACAACTTTATGGATAGAGGAAACGATGCAAAAAATGATCATCACCTGCCCTCAAGGCACTGCTTTTCAAGCAGTTCTTTCTCTATTTATTAGATTTTTTTGAAAACCGACAATGAAGTCGGTTTTTTTTTGAGCCAAAATTTTTTTAACTTAAAAAAAGATAGCATTTATGACGCGCCCAACAAAACCCATTATCGCCCTAGACTTCCCGAACTATCTCGAGACCAAAGCCTTTTTAGAATTGATGCCGGCCGATGAAAAACTCTATATCAAGATTGGTATGGAACTTTTCTATAACGAAGGCCCGATGTTAGTTGAAACCTTAAAAGCGCGCGGCTATGAAGTCTTCCTCGATTTAAAACTCTACGATATTCCCAATACGGTTAAAAGCGCGATGATCGGCCTTGCAAAACTTGGCGTTGATATGGTGAATGTTCACGCAGCGGGCGGAAAACGCATGATGGAAGCGGCGCTCGAAGGGCTTGATATCGGCACTCGCGCAGGGAAAACGCGCCCGCATCTTATCTCAATCACCCAGCTCACCTCGATGACGGAAGCGGAGATGCAGCGAGAGCAAGGCGTGCAAATGTCACTCCTTGAATCGGTCATTAACTACAGTCAGCTCACTCATGAAGCGGGACTTGATGGGGTGGTTTGTTCGGCTCAAGAAGCGCAAAAAGTAAAAGAAAATACTCATGGAGAATTTCTCTGCGTCACCCCGGGGATTCGTCTTGCCTCCGATGCGGCCGACGATCAGCGCCGTATTATGACCCCGCATCAAGCGCGCCTCAATGGCTCAAGTTATATCGTGGTCGATCGCTCGATTACGCAAGCGGCGGATCCTCTACAAGCGTATTACACTGTTAAATCTGAATGGGAAAAATAATTATGAACGTTGCAAAAGAAGTGGCAAAACGCCTTATCTCAATCGATGCGGTTTCACTCTCACCGGATGCCCCTTTCACTTGGGCATCGGGCATCAAATCGCCAATCTACTGCGATAACCGCTTAATTGTGAGTTATCCTGCGGTACGTAAATTTATCTCAAAACGTTTAATTGAGATGATCGAACGCGAATTTCCTGAAGTTGAAGTGATCGCAGGAACGGCAACCGCCGGGATTCCGCACGCTTCATGGGTCTCAGCCGTTCTTGAAAAACCGATGGTCTATGTACGCAGCTCACCGAAAAAACATGGTCGCGGCAACATGATCGAAGGCATCGTGGAGAAAGGTAAAAAAGTGGTGATCGTTGAGGATTTAATCTCAACAGGTGGCAGCTCCATCACCTGTGCAAAAGCCTTAGAAGAAGCGGGATGCGAGGTCATTGGCGTTGCGGCAATCTTCTCTTATGAGCTCCCCTCAGCAACGAAAAACTTTGCCGAACAAGGCAATTTAAAACATGTGACGTTAAGCAATTACCCCGCACTGTTAGAAGTGGCGCTTGACGAAAAAATGATTACCGAAGCGCAGCTCGGCGTCATTACCGAATGGAATAAAGATCCTGAAAACTGGGGCAAATAGAGCATGACTGCGGAAAAAATTATCATTGAAAAAGGCGATAAGAAAACCCTTCTCGCCTCCACGATGGGCTATGCAATGGATGGCCTCGACATTATGATCCTCGGCTTTGCGATGGTGCTGATTCGAAATGAATTTGGCCTGTCCCACGCTGAAGGCGGTATGATTCAGACCCTAACCCTAATCGGGACGGTGCTTGGCGGCATTATCTTTGGTATGCTCGCCGATAAATATGGTCGCGTTCGCGTCTTTAACTGGACCATTTTGCTCTTCTCGCTCTTTACAGGGCTTGCGGCCTTTGCCCCGAATGCTGAAAGTTTTGTAGTGTTGCGCTTTATTGCAGGGCTTGGACTGGGTGGCGAATTTGGGATCGGAATGACACTGGTGGCGGAAACTTGGCCGGCGAAAAAACGCTCACGAGCCACTTCAGTTGTGGCGATTGGATTCCAGATCGGTATTGTCCTTGCGGCGCTGACAAATCTCTTTGTCTCCCCTCATTTTGGCTGGCGCGGAATGTTCTTAGTGGGCGCACTTCCCGCTCTACTTGTGTGGTGGGTTCGCCATAATCTTGATGAGCCGGAGATGTGGAAAGCGGTCAAACGTCAAAACAAAAACAAGATCTCCATCAAACCGCTCTTTAAAGATCGCCGTACCACGATTACAACACTTGGCCTCATTATCGCAACGAGTGTGCAAAACTTTGGCTTCCACGGCATTATGGTGTGGATGCCATCGGTCCTTCTTGAAGAGCATGGCCTTAAACTCTCGGACATCACCTTCTGGACCTTTATTACCGCTGCCGGCATGATCGTCGGGACGCTGATTTTCGGACAAGCGGCAGACCGATATGGTCGTCGCCCTACCTATATCTTCTTCTTGTTAGTAAGCGCGGGCTTTGTCTGGATCTACTTCCAACAAACAAACCTTGCGTTAATTATCGGGCTTGCAGCGCTATTAGGATTCTTTGTCAACGGCATGATGGGCGGCTATGGTGCGCTCTTATCGGAGCATTATCCCACTGAGGTTCGCTCCTCGGCACAAAACATTATTTTTAATGTGGGCCGTGGTGTAGCAGGATTTGCTCCCTTTATCATCGGGTCACTCTCGAAAGATCATTCGTTAAGCGTAGCGCTTGGCGCAATCTCAGGGGTCTATCTTCTCTCAGCCGCTGCCTTTGTCTTTATGATTCCAGAAACCAAAGGGAAAGCACTCGAATAACGATGAGTATCGCTTCAAACCTACAAAAGTTGTCTTAAGAACCACAACTTTATAATTATCGCCTCTCCTCGGAGAGGCTTTTTTATGTTTCAAAATCAAGGAACTCACTCCATTCACCGAAGTTCAGCGCTCCATTAAAATCTCCCATGGCGCACTTCAAAATGATTGATCCATTATCCCACTCTTATCCTCAAGTTATCAAATGGCTTATCCACAAGGTTATCCACATTTATCATTCAAACGAGCATAAACACAAAAAAGTTATCCCCGAAGTTATCCACAACCCTTTCCCATGAAATTGTGGATATCCCCATCTTTTATCCAAAAAGTGTCCGTTAACGGATAACTATGTCTCCCTTTAAAAACACAATGTTTTTTTAAACACCTTTTTAGGTCATTTTAGATTTACATGTGTGCTTCAATTACGATCAAAAACTTATTCACTGATACGCTTTTTCCACATCGTGCATCACAACAAAAAAGATTTTATTCCCCGTTTTGGTCACTCAATTTTTAAAATGCTATTAAATAGACCCGTTGAGTAATCGAGTTTCACTCGCGTCCGCAAATAGATGCGGAAGACTGTATAGACTTATCCAGAGCTTATCCCGTAATTATCCAAAGAATTATAAAAAGGTTATTCACAATGTTATCCACAAGCCTACAAAAGTCTTCAAATTAGTGCGGTGGATATTGAGCGTATCTCTCTAATCACGTTTGAAATTGACTAAAAATGTTTCATGTGAAACCGTAACATTAATGAATTTTTAATATTTTAGTGGAAGTGTAGGATTGAGGACTGAAAAAGTTCCCCACAACTTATCCACATTACGCCAATATAAAAAGCGTATTTTGTATACTTTTTATTCAAAAGATGCGTTGTTTATTAAAGATTATTAAGAAGAGACCTGTGTAACCGTAAAAAATGTGAGGTTTCACATGGAACAATTGATCGAGCTACTGTTTTTATTATGGAGTTATGGTGTGGATTCAAGCGGAATGATTTGGCGGGTTAAACTAATGTCTTCATTGAGATGGGTACCGCCCTCTTTACCGTCCGCGCCTAAGGTGTAGAGACGATAGTGCGATGGCGTACGCTCATAATAGTAGGGGCGATTCCAAGGATCAGACAGCAGATCATCACGAAGATAGGGGCCTTGCCAATCTGGTGTCGATTGCGCCTCAATTAAGACCGTAAGCCCTTCCTCATTGCTGGGATAATCGCCGAGTTCTTTACGATACACGCTGAGCGCCCCTTCAATGGAGCGCAGATTTTGGTTCACTTCAATGACGCGGGATTCATTATTAATGCCGAAAATATTTTGCGCCACCATAGTAATTAAGATGGCAAAAATCGCCGAAAGCACCATCAGCTCAACAAGCGTGGCCCCACGTGAGCGAGTCATCTGGTTCACCGTTTTATAGTGAGTCAATCGACGTTTATGATCCATTCCCCTGCTCCTCATCACTTTTTAACGCTCGGAGATCGACTCAAAGAGCTCAAAATAGGTAGGGAAGGTTTTATTCACGCAGGCAGGGTCTAAAATAATAAGATCGGTCTTAAACGCGCAGAGCGAAAAACACATAGCAATGCGATGATCATCATAGGTTTCAATTGCTACATTTGGCGTTAACGACGCTTGTGGGGTAATCTCAATAAAATCAGGGCCGGTCTCAACGGTTACCCCAAGTTTACGGAGCTCGGTCGCCATCGCGTCAATGCGGTCGGTCTCTTTTACGCGCCAGCTGGCAATATTCCGTAGGCGAGTCTTACCGTTAGCGTAGAGTGCAAGCGTCGCGAGCGTCATCGCGGCATCGGGAATATCATTGCAATCAAGATCAAGGCCTTTCAGTTCGCCATTTTTCGGCGGTTTCACGGTAATCGAATGATCATTCCAGGTAACTTCTGCCCCCATCATTTTAAGTACGTGAGCGAATTTCACATCCCCTTGAATCGACGCTTTTCCCACGCCCTTTACCGTCACCTCGCCGGCAATGGCGCCGGCAGCTAAAAAGTAGGATGCGCTCGATGCATCGCCTTCCACAAAAAGCTGGTTTGGAGACAGATACCGAGACCCCGCGGGAATGGTAAAAGATTGAAAACTATGATTGATGACTTTGATGCCAAATTGCTCTAAGGCTTTAAGGGTGATGGTGATATAGGGTTTGGAAATCAGCTCACCATCGATCTGAATAGTAAATTCTCGCCCAATCATCGGCAGCGCCATCAAAAGTGCAGTAAGATATTGGCTCGAAACATCGCCCTTTACCGTTACTGTATCGCCGGTAATATTTCCCGCTTTAATCGCAAGCGGTGGGTAGCCCTCATTTTCAAGATAATCGATCTTCGCGCCAATCGTATTAAGCGCGGTCACAAGATCTTTAATCGGGCGTTCGTGCATGCGCGGAATCCCGCGAAGCTGATAATCCCCGCCATTTAACGCAAGCGCCGCGGTTAAGGAGCGAAAGGCGGTACCGGCATTGCCTAAAAAGAGATCCCCGTTTTTCCCGGGGAGCGAGCCTTTTCCACCTTCAACCGCAATTCCACTCAAAGGATCGCCGGAAAGCGTGATTCCGAGAGCTAATAGCGCTTCTTGCATACGCTCAGTATCATCGCTTTCAAGCAGATTTTCGATCACCGTTGTGCCATGTGCGAGCGCACTTAATAACAGATAACGATTGGAAATACTTTTCGATCCCGGCACGGTCACCGTCCCGTTTAATCGATCGCGTTTAGTTAAGGTTAACTGCTCCATAGCTCCCTTTTAATCTCTCTTGTCGATAGTTATTTTTTTGGTTTAACCACAATTGGATTCGCCACAATTGAGACAGGTTAAACAGCCATCCATCACGATCGCCGCTTTCACCATGCATTTTTTACAGACGATCGCGCTCTCGGGAAAATCGCCAGAGGCCTGTTCAGCCGCCGCCAATTCTGCCCGTTTTTCGGCAATCATCGCCTGTTTTGTGCCATCGAGTTTCGGCGCATCAATCAGCCCAATAATCTCTAAATGACGCTGCAATACATCGCCAATTTCAGCAACGAGCGAGGGCATATATTTGCCGCCCTGCTTAAAATAGCCACCTTGGGGATCAAATACCGATCCGAGTTCTTCGGCCAAAAAGGTGATGTCGCCCCCTTTTCGAAACACCGCGGAGACAATTCGCGTCAGCGCGACAATCCACTGGAAATGCTCCATGTTTTTGGAATTGATAAACATCTCAAAAGGGCGACGCTGCTCATGCTCGGTGCCTTCATTTAAGATCATATCATTAATCGTGATATACATCGCATGTTCTGAGAGCGGCGTTTTCACTTTATAAGTGGACCCCACCAGGCGATCCGGGCGCTCGATCGCTTCATTCATCGAATCGATCCCAAGGGGCAATGAACTCTGCACCGGCTCGCGAAGTGTATCGTCAGACTCACTTCCTTTCTGTTTGACCTGATAGCCGATAATTTTTTGATCAATTTTGGTAATACTCATCCTGATTCTCTCCTAGAATTTTCCGTAATAACCCTCTTTTAACGCCTCAAAAAGATTCGCCGCCGTATGAATCTCCCCATCGTACTCGATGCGCTCATTTCCCTTAAGCGTCACCTCCGAGCCATCGTCAAGATTAAAGGTGTAGAGCGTATTTTCAAGATCTTTCTCTTTCACCAACACCCCTTGGAATACCTCGGGATTAAAGCGGAAGGTTGTGCACCCTTTTAAGCCTTTTTTATAGGCGTACAGATAGATATCTTTGAATTTTTCATAGGGATATTCAGTGGGAATATTGGCCGTTTTTGAGATGGAGGAATCCACCCAAATTTGCGCGGCGGCTTGCATATCAACATGCTCTTTTGGCGAGACGCTATCGGCACTTATAAAGTACTCAGGCAGCGAATTTTCAGGCTCTTTCGCGTGAGGCATCGCATTTTCATTAATAAGTTGACGATAGAGCAGTAACTCATAAGAAAAGACATCAACGCTCTCTTTGGTTTTACGCCCCTCTTTAATGATATTGCGAGTGTAATGGTGGGCAAAACTGGGTTCAATGCCGTTAGAGACATTGTTCGCGAGCGAGAGTGAAATCGTCCCCGTTGGCGCTATGGAACTATGATGGGTAAAGCGTGCGCCAATCTCGGCAAGTTCAGCGATCAGCTCAGGGCGTTCGGCACCAATTTTTTGCATATAGCGCGAATATTTCGCGTGAAGCACCGAGCCTTTAATGGTGTCGCCAACGTGATAGCCATCGTTCACCATTTCAGGACGCTTGTTAAGCATCGCTTGGGTGACGGTAAACTCTTCCGCTAATAACGGAGCCGGCCCCTTCTCTTTGGCAAGCTCAAGGGCGATCTCCCAACCGCGGATTGCCATGCGTTTGGTTACCGCTTCGGTAAAGGCCACCGCTTTTTCAGAGCCATAGGCAATGCCCATCATGGTGAGCGCGGATCCAAGACCTAAATAGCCCATGCCGTGACGGCGTTTATGAAAGATTTCATGTTGCTGTTTTTTAAGCGGCAAGCCATTAATCTCCACCACATTATCGAGCATACGGGTAAAGATCCCCACAATCTCTTCAAAACTCTCCCAATCAAACGCGGCATTTTCGGTAAAGGGATCGCTCACAAAGCGCGTTAAATTGATCGAACCGAGAAGGCACGATCCATACGGAGGAAGCGGCTGTTCGTCACAGGGATTGGTCGCGCGGATATGCTCACACCACCAATTATTGTTCTGCTCATTGACCTTGTCGATCAAAATAAAGCCCGGTTCCGCGTAATCATAGGTCGAGCTCATCACCACGTCCCATAACCGGCGCGCTTTGATGGTTTTATAGATGCGACACGCTACCTCGCCCGCTTCATTAACGATTAAGTTTTCCGTGGTAGGCCACTCTTTCCAAAGGATATCCTCGCCTTTGAGAGTTTCCGGATCGTCAATCTCTTTGGCTTGAATGGGGAAAATTAGATCCCAATCGAGATCCTTTTCCACTGCTTCCATAAAATCCGATGTGATGAGAAGCGAGAGGTTAAATTGACGCAGACGGCCATCCTCGCGCTTAGCATGGATAAATTCGACGACATCCGGGTGCTCGACACTAAATGTTGCCATCTGCGCACCACGGCGTCCTCCGGCGGAACTAACGGTAAAACACATTTTATCGAAAATATCCATAAAGGAGAGCGGCCCTGAGGTATAAGCTCCCGCTCCCGATACATACGCCCCTTTTGGGCGAAGCGTCGAGAAATCATAACCGATCCCGCATCCGGCTTTCAGGGTCAGCCCCGCTTCATGGACTTTGCCTACAATATCATCCATTGAATCTTCAATGGTGCCCGAAACGGTACAGTTAATAGTGGATGTGGCCGGTTTATGGGATTCTGCGCCCGCATTGGAAATAATACGTCCCGCGGGAATCGCTCCATGTTGCAGCGCTTTAAGAAAACGCTCATACCAGATCTCTTTGAGCTCATTACTCGTCTCAACCTCGGCAATGGCGCGCGCAACGCGCTTGAAGGTATCGTCAATCGTTTGATCAATCGGGATGCCCTCTTTGCTGATAAGGCGATATTTTTGCTTCCAAATATCAAATGATGCGTCTTGTAGAGGAATCGTGTGAGTCGTCATGAAGAAATCCGTCCTTTTCCAATGAGATAGAAATCGATTACCGCACTCATTATACAGATTTTAATGAGAATAAGGCCTACTTTGGTTAAGTTTCGCTGTGCAAATTAAGGATCGAAGCTGAGTGCATTTTTCCGCTTTGAATTCCATAAAACGGAATAAAAAAGCCCTGTCACCGGACAGAGCTTCCATTCAGTATAGTACGTTATTAGGCCCTAATTTGCCTATTCTTTACCGTACACATCATAGCTGAAATATTTTGCCTCAACTTCTTTGTACGATCCATCGTCACGGCTTGCTTTAATGGCTTTTTCAAAGGATTCACGCAGCTCGTTTTCCCCTTTACGGATTCCAACGCCGACCCCTTCACCAAACCATTTTTCATCCATAAAGTCAGGGCCCACAAACTCAATGCGCTCGCCGTAACCTTTTTGTAAGTATCCAGTATCAAGGGGTACAACGTCCGCAAATACAAGATCAATACGGCCGGTTTCAAGATCAATCATCGCTTCGTCTAAGTTGCGATAGCTACGGATTTTAGCGATCTTACGGAATTCATCATTGAGATAGATCTCATGAATGGTGCCGCTTTGAACCCCAATGCGTTTTTTCTTTAACCCTTCTTTGGTGATGTCATAGTTTTTCCCTTTAGGAGCGACAAAACGAGCCGGGGTTTGATAATACTTTTTAGTAAAATCGATCGCTTTTTTACGATCATCGGTAATGGACATTGACGCTAAGATTGCATCAATGCGTTTGGTGTTAAGCGATGGAATAAGTGCATCAAAGTCTACTTGAACAATTTCACATTTACGCTCCATTTTTTCACAAAAGAGACGGGCTAGATCGGGCTCAAAGCCTTCAATTGTCCGTTCTGGAGAGATATAGCTAAAGGGAGGATAGGATCCTTCAATTCCGATTTTAATTGTCTCTTGAGCAAAGGCTGCTGATAAGAGAAGCGTCGCTGCAGTTAAGGTTTTTTTAATCATTTTTATAACTCCTCTATGAGTGTTTGTTTAAGCTGACCTTTTTTATATTATCATGTCTTTATAAATAATAAATGATGATGAGCGGCTGAAGTTATCCACAGGTTTAGGCCAAAAACTGTGAATAACGCCCCTTTCGAGCTTTTTTTGATGTGGATAACATTTTCCATAACTCTGCCGAGCATCCGTTGATAAAAAACGGGGTATTTTTCTCCACACGTTATCCACAGGTTATGAAGAGGCCTCTCCGCTGAGTTTTTAATATTTCAATCAAATCAATAGGTTAGTTTTATCGATAAAAAAGCCAAAATGAAATGAATTTCACTTTGGCTCTCTTTTGTTGATGATGCGTTACTTAAGTGACGCAAACGGTTAGAACAGGTTAGCCGCGTTTTGTTTTAAACAGGTAGCCTAAACTTAAACCTAAGGCAAACATTACCACCGCCGGTACCATCCACTCCATGTCAGCGCCGTGGAACGGAAGATAGCTAAGGATCGCCTCTAAGTTGCCTCCAAGGGGCGACTTTTCCCCGAGCTGTGATTTTACAACGGACAATACGCTGATAATCACGGTGCTGTAGATCGGTAATTGAAGCGCAAGGTTCGGCATCCCTTTGAGGGCTTTATCGATAAAGACGAGCGCAATTAACACAATGGTGATCGGGTAGATGATCATCAATACCGGTACTGCGCCTGAAATGATGCTG
>Ga0079226_10002949_pt1 | contig 13110 bp, 13 predicted proteins | sample Poulit2014_FD_76345 | JGI IMG/M metagenome (GOLD analysis project Ga0079226, IMG submission 76345) | Agricultural soil microbial communities from Georgia to study Nitrogen management - Poultry litter 2014 | ecosystem: Environmental > Terrestrial > Soil > Agricultural land | place: USA: Georgia... | reverse complement strand
ATTTTTATTAATAAAAGGTTTCATAAGGTCTTATTAGTGGAAAAACAAATCATAGACAATGAATTTATTGGCATAAAGATGTATATGAGGATATAAACAAAATAACCATAAAATTTGAGCTATTGTCTATAATCTGAAATTTTTAATATTTATTTTGATTCAAAGACTTGTACGATTAATTATGACAGTCTTTTGTAATCAGAATTAATTGAGCGATTATATTAAGCTTTTATACTTTATTGAATGAAGCGGGATACAAGATGTTTCGAAAACTTTTTAGTTTTAGAATAAGTATTGTTTACGATGTTGTGTGTAAACAAAAAAATGGTAAGCTTTATATTGTGAAAAATTATGAATATAGGAGAGATATATATGGGCTTTATTATCATGATTATAGTAGGTGGCTTAATTGGTTGGCTAGCCGGCGTAATTTTAGGCAAAGACATTCCAGGTGGAATTATCGGTAACATTATTGCAGGTTTAATCGGTTCAGCTATTGGCAGTAAATTATTAGGGACATGGGGACCAGTTTTAGGTGGCGTTCCAATTTTACCTGCATTAATCGGAGCAATCGTATTAATTCTAGTTGTTTCATTTGTTATGAAAGCAATTAGAAAATAATATATAATCACTCACCACTTGGTGGGTGATTTTTATTTAAGGTTATAAGATTTTCAATAAGCAAAAAAGCTAATCATTTCCTGAGAAAGGAAATGATTAGCTTTTATTTTATAAATTAATTTGTAATGTGATAAGATTTATTTTTTACTTATTAAGTTTTTTATGCCTTTAATAATAACGCCTACTATTATAGATCTAAATACACGTGAAATAATGTTTTTCATTTTTAATCCTCCTAAGTTACAATTCACTCAATTCACTCAATTTGCTGTATATTTTCTTTACCCAGTTTTCGGAAAAATATTTGGAAAACTAACTGTTTTTCCAAATTTTAATAAAATAATTTTTATTTTTCAAAAGAAATGAGTCCATCTTTATCAGCCTTATTGAAGAAAATCGTTATTATACCGCTAATTATGGCAATAATGTACGGAATACCTGTCCAAAAGAATATGAGATGAATAATTCCTTGTAATAATTGGTTTGAATAAAACTTATGAATGCCACACCAACCAAGTATAAATGCAAGTGTCACGTATATAACTTTGTTTACTTTCATATAATTAATCCTTTCAATTTGAAGTTAGTATCTTAATTATCTCTTATATATAACAATTCAACAATAAAAACAATGAAGTGAAAAATGAATTATCCTAAGAAATTGATTATTACTTCGAAATTTTTATTTAATTCATATATAATATAGTTAAACAGACATTATAAGGAGAATACAAATGATTAGAAAAGCTAAGCCAAAAGACAAACACGATATTGCAAAATTATGTTATATCATCTGGGATCAATTAGACTTAGAATTAGTTGAAAATACTGAAAAAGAACGATTATTAAAAATTATGGAACAAAGTGTGGTTGATGTGAATTATAGAGGACATTATAGCAACACTTGGGTATATGAAATTGACGGAAATATTGCAGGGTGTTTAATTGCCTATCCTGGTAGCAAAGAGTTAGAGTTGGAAAAAGCATGGCTAGAAATGGATTTAGATGATGATACCAGAGCGTATGGCACACCGATGCCTATGAAAGAAGCAAACGATGATGAGTGGTATATAGAAACAGTTGTTACATTCCCAGAGTACAGAGGGCGAGGGGCAGCTACAAAATTAATTGAACATATGTTAGAAATCTATCCTGATGAAAAATGGAGTTTAAATTGTGACATACTAAATGAAGGCGCGCTACACGTTTATAAAAAATTAGGCTTTGAAGCAACAAGTGAATTTGATTTATATGGACACATGCATTACCACATGATACATGCCAAAAATTAAAAGTTTAAAAAGGGTGAAAAAAATCGACCTCCATAATATGAAGGTCGAAAAATGAATTATTTTTTGTCAGTGGTGTTTGAAGTTCTGTATATTATAAAAGTGTTAAATGCCACCGAGTAGGGCACTAATATAAATGCCAAGAGCGTAGAGTAAACCAAAGAAAGTATTTGTTTTACCTGTTGCTGCCATAGCTGGCATCATTGTCGCTGGCGTATCATTCTTTTTAAATCTACGTACAGCTTTAATTGGCATTGGGAATGATAATAAAGCTAGTAAATAGAATATCGACCCACCTGGTTGGAAGAACGTAATATAGATGACTAACACATAAGCCACGATATACATCAATGCTAAGAAACGTATAGAATTGTTTTTACCTAATAAGATAGGTAACGTCTTACGACCACTTTCTTTGTCTTTTACACGGTCACGAATGTTATTTGCCATATTGATTAGTCCGATAGTGATGACGATTGGAAGACTGATCCATACAACTAGATTCTGTATATTGCCTGTTTGGATAAAGAAAGCAATTAAAATAATTATCATACCCATGAATACACCAGAGAATATTTCACCAAATGGTGTCCAAGAAATAGGGAAAGGCCCACCTGTATATAAGTAACCAACTGCCATACATACAAGGCCAATTGGTATTAACCAAAATGAACTGTTCATTGCTATAAATATACCGAGTAATGCCGCAATGATGTAAAAAGCAATGGCTAAATTCATGACTAACTTAGGACTCATACCATTTCGAACGATTGCGCCACCAATACCTACAGAAGTATGATCATCTAAACCTTTTTTGAAATCATAGTATTCATTAAACATATTAGTCGCAGCTTGTATTAATAGACAAGCAAGCAACATTGCTAAAAGTAAAGCAAGGTTTATGTGGTCTTCACTTCCAAGTAGAAAAAGTTTAGAAGTAGCAGTACCGACAAGTACAGGTACCACTGCAGCAGTTAAAGTATGTGGTCTCATTAAGTGCCAGTATTTTCTGACAGTAGAATATTGCTGATATTGAGATGCCATAAAGTTTATACCTCGAATTCCTTTGAAATTAAAAATATTTTTATCAAATATATTTTAATAGAAGAAGTTATAAAGGTCAAATAACGTGAAAAATTATATTAATGAAATAGGCTAGATACCATACAGACTTTATGAAAAGTGGTACAATATTATAATGAGTAAAAACTGATAAATGAAAGAAGTGAAATAGATGACTTTGGACGTCAAGGAAAGTGAAATTGTCGAAGCGGTGTATGAAAGTAATCATACTTGGGTTTCTGTAGAAGCAAAATTAGATTATGAATTAGATCCTACTGTATTATTCCATATTACGGAAGATTGTGCAGGAGACCGTTTTTATTTTAAAAAAAATGACAACGAAACTTCATTCTTTGGCTATCATGCTATTAAAAGATTTAAAAACGACTTTGAAAGTAAACAATCTATTTTCCGAGAATGGGAAAAATATAAAAGTGATATCGATTTAATTCACCCAAATTCTGAACAACATCATTTAAAGATATGTGGTGGATTTCAATTTTCCACTCATAAATCTGGAGATGAGTGGCGTGAATTTGGTATTAATCACTTTATATTACCTGAAGTATTGGTAACTATGGAAAAAGGTAACACCTATATTACCTATACTGTAGAATCAGCTCAATTTGAACTTGAATCATTTTTAGCGATTATAGATAAGTTAACTCAAGAAAATGTCACCCCTGATTTTGAAAAAGGTGATATTAAACGAATTGAGGATATTTATAAAGATGAGTGGCGTGATTTAGTTAAAGATACTATTGATATATTGGATGAAAATAAAAAAATTGTACTTGCAAGAAAACGATTGATTATGTTTGATAAAAATATAAACATCCCATATATCCTGAACCAAGCAAAACAAGGTGAACATAATAGTTATTTATTTGTATTAGAATCACAAGATAGTGTGTTCTTTTCACAGACACCCGAACAGTTAATCGAAGTAAATGATGGTATATTATCAACGAAAGCAGTCGCTGGTACAATTAAGCGCACACACCAAGATGATATATATAATGAAAATATCAATGCTTTTTTAAATGATGATAAAAATCTAAATGAACATCGATTTGTAGTTGAGAGTATTTTAAATGATATTGAATTATACGCGGAAAATATTAGTTTCAATAAGAAGCCTCAAATATTAACAAATGATCATTTATATCATTTATATACTAAGATTAAAGGCCAATTAATTAAAGAGTCTTATATTGGTTTACTAGATTCTCTTCATCCAACGCCAGCACTTGGCGGCTATCCAAAAGAAGAAGCAATCGAGTATATTGAACAAAATGAATTTGGAACACGCGGACTATATGGTGCGCCAGTTGGTTATATTGACATGTATGATAATTGTGAATTTATCGTTGCAATTCGATCTATGTTGATTAAAAAAAGTCAAGCAACATTGTTTGCAGGATGCGGAATTGTAAGTGATTCTGATGCAGATAGTGAAGTTGAAGAAACAGCTGTTAAGTTTAGCCCAATGATGAAAGCATTAGGAGTCGAGGAATATGAATAATCATACAACTGCATTAACAAAACAGGTATTTACTTTTGTTTCAGAACTATACGCCTACGGAATAAGAGAAGTAGTGATAAGTCCTGGCTCTCGCTCTACACCAATGGCGATTGCAATTGAAGCACATCCCAAAATGAAATCTTGGATTCATCCCGACGAACGAAGTGCTGCTTTTTTCGCTATGGGGTTAATGAAAGGGAGTGAGCGCCCTGTTGCAATATTGTGTACATCTGGCAGTGCTGCAGCAAATTATACACCTGCAATTTCAGAGAGTAGCTTGAGTCATTTACCACTGGTTGTCTTAACAAGTGATCGTCCACATGAACTAAGGGGTATTGGTGCACATCAAGCCATAGACCAAACAAATATGTTTGCGAATTATACTCAGTATCATTTTGACTTTCCAATCGCTGATGGTAGCGATGACCAAGAGTATATGACGAACACTGTTAAATTCCAGTTACAAAAAGCGAGTCAGTATTTGTATGGTCCACATAGAGGTCCGATTCATTTGAATTTACCATTTAGAGAGCCACTTACACCTGATTTAGAAAAAGTTGAATGGTTAACTTCAGATACAAAAATCATGCCACATTATCAAAAAACAACAAGCCTTAATGAAATTAATGTAACTGTGAAAAAAAGAAAAGGTCTTATTATCGCAGGGGATATGCAACATCAAGATATTGATCAAATACTAACATTTTCGACGATACACGATATGCCGATTCTTGCAGACCCTCTCAGCCAGCTACGACGTGATAATCATCCTAATGTTATAACAACATACGATTTATTGTTTAGATCAGGACTCGAAGTAGATGTAGATTTTATTATCCGTGTTGGTAAACCTGTGGTTTCTAAAAAAATAAATCAATGGTTAAAAGTGACTAAAGCATTTCAAATATTAGTGCAAAATAATGATCGACCAGATGCTTTTCCCATTACACCACATGTATCTTATGAGATGTCTGCCAATGATTTCTTTAGACAATTATCTGAGACTACAACAGTAGAGCGTAAACAATGGCTTGAAAAATGGCAATCATTAGAAAAACACGCAAAAGTTGAAATTAAAGATTATGTAAGAACAGCGACTGATGAAGCTGCATATGTAGCTCATGTATTAGATAAACTCACTGCAAGTGATGCTTTATTTGTTAGTAATAGCATGCCTATTCGAGACGTAGATAATTTATTTATTGATTGTGAAGCTGAAATTTTTTCAAATCGTGGTGCTAATGGTATTGACGGTATTACTTCTACCGCGTTAGGTATGGCCGTGCACAAAAAGGTTACGTTACTCATTGGTGACTTAGCTTTTTACCATGATATGAATGGTTTACTTATGTCTAAATTAAATGACATTAATTTAAATATTGTGTTATTAAATAATGATGGCGGTGGGATCTTCTCGTACCTTCCGCAAAAAGAGGCAGCTGAAGTGTATTTTGAAAGGTTATTCGGCACGCCTACTGGATTAGATTTTGAACATACAGCACTTTTGTATGATTTTACATTTAAGCGCTTTGAATCTATTGAATCTTTCAAATATGCTGAGTTATCTCAATTTGGAGCACATATTTATGAAATTATGACGCATAGGGAAGAAAATAGAAAGCAACACATCAGACTCTATAAAAAGTTGAGTGATATTATCAATGTTACATTATAAATTTCATCAAGCAAATCAACCAACTAGCAAATTATTAGTGATGCTTCATGGATTTATCAGTGATCAAAAAGCGTTTGACAACCATATCCATACATTAATAGAAACTGTGAACGTTGTGACTATTGATTTACCTGGACATGGTGAAGACCAAACATCCTCAAACCAAATATGGGATTTTCCATTTATAAACAATCAGCTGAATAAGACGCTTGAAATGTTTAAGTCACATCAATTGTTTTTACATGGTTATTCAATGGGTGGTAGAATAGCGCTGTACCATGCAATATATGGAAGTACTAAATTAGCAGGTCTCGTTTTAGAGAGTACATCCCCGGGCATTAAAGATGAAGCAACACAATTAGAAAGACAACATGTTGACCATGCCCGTGCTAGGGTTTTAGAGATTGCAGGGTTAGAAGTGTTTGTTAATGATTGGGAAAAACTGCCGCTATTTTATACACAGTATGATTTAGATGAGACGAATAGGTCGAATATTCGTAATATGAGGCTACGCCAAGACCCAGTGCGTTTAGCAAAATCACTGAGAGATTATGGTACAGGTAATATGCCTAATTTATGGTCGGTAATAAATCAAATTCAATTACCAACTTGTATCATTGTTGGTGGATTGGATAGAAAGTTTTGTGATATAGCTCAAAAAATGGTTTCTATTATGCCACAAACAGAACTTTTTGAAGTAGAACAAAGTGGTCATACTGTTCATGTGGAAGAAATGACAGAATTTGATAGAATAGTAATAGGTTTTATTCAAAAGGAGGAACAAAATGACTAGACAGTGGGAAACAATTAAAGAATACAAAGAAATAAAATATGAATTTTATGATGGGATTGCAAAAGTAACAATTAACCGTCCAGAAGTTCGTAACGCATTTACACCAAATACGGTGCAAGAAATGATGGATGCATTTTCAAGAGCACGTGACGATCAACGTATATCTGTTATTATTTTAACAGGTGAAGGAGATAAAGCATTTTGTTCTGGAGGAGATCAGTCAGTACGTGGCCACGGCGGTTATGTAGGTGATGACCAAATTCCTCGTTTAAATGTATTAGACTTACAAAGACTTATCCGTGTCATTCCAAAACCAGTTATCGCAATGGTGAGAGGTTACGCAGTAGGAGGCGGAAACGTGTTAAATGTTGTCTGTGATTTAACAATAGCAGCAGACAATGCAATATTTGGACAAACTGGTCCAAAAGTTGGTTCATTTGATGCAGGTTATGGCTCAGGTTATTTAGCACGCATTGTTGGACATAAAAAAGCACGTGAAATTTGGTATTTATGTCGCCAATACAACGCTCAGGAAGCATTAGATATGGGCTTAGTTAATACAGTAGTACCATTAGACGAAGTAGAAGATGAAACGGTAAAATGGTGTCAAGACATGATGCAACATTCACCAACAGCTTTAAGGTTCTTAAAAGCTGCAATGAACGCAGATACAGATGGACTTGCAGGACTTCAACAAATGGCGGGGGACGCAACACTACTTTATTACACAACGGATGAAGCTAAAGAAGGTAGAGACGCGTTTAAAGAAAAACGTGAACCTGATTTTGACCAATTCCCTAAATTCCCATAATAAGTTAAAAGATTAACCCTATAGTTAAGGGTTAATCTTTTTTATTTAAATTTATTTCAATTATACAAAATTTATTATTGTTTATTAAAAATATCGTTGGAAATTCATTTGTAAAAAACTCTTTTTCATGCTTGATTTGTATTTGACTATAAATTAAGTGTATATTAATATTATTATGAAGAGAAAAGAGGGAGAACAATGACGTCAGACGCTAACGATCAAATAAGAAAAGAACTTTGTTACTTATTTTATATTACAAGTAAAGAAGTTGTAAATCGTTTTAATCGCTACTTAAAACAGTATGATATCAGTTTTCCTAACTATATTGTATTGCTTTATATTGAAAACGATAAAAATGTTTATATAAAGACATTATGTGAGGAACTTTATTTGGACTCAGGTACAATAAGTCCTATCATTAAACGGTTAGAAAAAAAAGAACTTATCAATCGTTTAAGAACAGAAGATGATGAACGTAGGGTGAAAGTAAGGTTAACAGACAAGGGACTGAATTTAAAGGAAAAATTTAGCAAAATATCAGAAGATGTTATACAACAATTTGATATGGAAAATGATGACTCAGCAGCATATTATCAAATTTTAAAAACATTTGCTGAAAAAATGTTTATAATAAAAATAAATATTAAAAAACATAATATATAATTAATTTAAACCACCCGCTAAAGTTGACTATATCTCAACTTTAGCGGGTGGTTTTATAAGTTATTATTGGTAGTAGGTTTTCAGAAATTGTTCTAATCTGTCCATGCCTTCTTTTAGTGCTTCAAGCTCATAAGCGTATGATATCCGTATATGACCTTTACCTAAATCAGTAAACGATGAACCAGGGACCATGGCGACATGTGCTTTTTCAAGCACATTGATACAAAAATCAAAATCATCTTCAGTGAAATTTTTGATACTAGGAAAGATATAAAAAGCACCTTCTGGTTTTGCATCTAGTTCAAAACCGAGTGAATCTAGTTTTTGAATTAGATAATCGCGTCGCTCTATATAAGCTTTATTCATATATTGTGGTGCTTCTAAACCTTCATTTAAAGCAGCAATACATGCAATTTGTGCTGGAACATTTGCACATATACAGTTGTATGCATGCATAAATGTTAATTTTTCAATTAAATATTCAGGTCCAATTAAAAAACCAATACGAATACCAGTTGCGGAGTGTGATTTACTTAATCCGCCTACAAGTAAAAGTTGATTACGTATAGCGTTAAACTCCCCAAAAGAAGTGTGTTTGCCTATAAACGTGTTTTCAGCATAAATTTCATCACTTATTATAAAAATTTCTTTATCTCTCAATGTTTCAGTAATAGCTTGAACCTCATTATAGGTTAATACGACACCAGTAGGATTGGTTGGATAGTTTAGTAATATCGCTTTAGTATTGGCCGTAATATGAGCTTCAATTGCTTCAGGAGTGACTTTGTACTCAGATTGAGTAGTGTCGATAAAAACTGGGACCCCGCCTAGTGTTTTAATAAGAGGAATATACCCTGCGTAAACTGGGCCAGGCACAATAATTTCATCACCTTGGTCGATAATACTTCTTAATGCTGTATCTAATGCTTCACTTGCTCCATTAGTGATAATAATTTCCTCAGAGCTATACTTAAATTGATAACGCTGTTCAAAATATTCACTCACAGCATTTCTTGTTTCAATTAGGCCCTTATTATGGGAATAGTTTGTTTGATCTTCTTGGATAGCATTAATATAGGCCGATTTCACTACATCTGGCATTGGAAAGTCAGGTTGTCCAATCGTTAAGTTAACACAGTCATCAATGTCTTTAATACGGTTTGAAAATTGTCGTATACTTGGTGCACTTAAATATTTAGCATTGTTGTTTAAAGAAAGTTTCATTGTTAATTTCACCTCAAGATAAAAATACCGAATTATATTTATATATGTATGATTAATTTATTACATCAAATTATTTCCATCATAACATATTTGAAATAAATACAATTCGGTAAAGTCTAGATTAGCCTTTAAATTTAGAAGGAGATTGTAAATTAATGGCAGGGTTCGTCCATTTTGAAATAAATCGAGTTGATAAGACATAGACAATTATACAAGTCGCACCTAAAAGATAAATACAAGTTAACATGGAGATGTTATCTTTAAATGGATGAAGACCAAAGCCACGGACCACTCCGATTACAAGACCGTGTAATAAATAGATATGCATCGTTCTTCGACCTATATATGTGAAAAATTTTTCCTTTTCAGGTATTAAATTAAAAAATGAAAACATAGTTACTAAAATTATCAAATAAAGTAATAACCTTTTTAAAGGACTGTAAATGTCTTGTTTTCCTTCTAATGAAATATATGGCGAATCACCTAATAACCAATCTGAATTTATTGGATGGAGTGTATATATTATATAAAAAGAAACTAACACTAAAATCGCAATAGGTAAGAATTTTTTATTTCTCAAAATTTGAGTATGTTTATTAGTGAATAAATAACCCAAATAGAAAATAGGGAAGAACATAATAGTTCTTGAAATACTTAAATAATTATCAATATTATCTGAATAGCCAGCAAATAATGAGAAAATAATAGCTATTGGTAAAACAAAATAAGGTTTATAATCTTTAACAATTACTAATATAACGTGAAAAAAGAATAATGTAAGTAAAAACCATAACGCAAACACTGGATCAAAAGGATCAAATTGAAGGCTATCTTCTTTGCCAGTTATATAGTAATAGAAAGAGAAAAATCCAAAGAAAATAATATAAGGTATGAGTAGTTTTCTAGAGACTTTTTCTAAATATCCAGCTTCACCAGCTTTTTTAGCAAAATAACCTGAGATAAATAAAAAGCCTGGCATATGAAAACTGTAAATTGTTAAGTACAAAGAAGAAAGAAGTTGACTTTCCTCAGTGTATGGTTGCAATAAATGACCAAAAACAACGAGAAATATCAAACCAACTCTTGCATTGTCGAAAAAGTAATCTCTTTTTTTTAATTCTGTCATTAGTGTTCTCCTTTGAAAATTCAAGATGAATTTTATAATCACTGATTCCAATTTATTATAAATCATATGAGAAATGCAACAAAATATATCAATTTGAGTATTATTATTGTATATTATGTTGAATAACATTATAATATTAAGAAATATAATAGTGCATATTTACTACTGATAACGACTAAATTAAAATAGTGGAGATGAGCAACATGTACAAACAACTAGAACAATTAATTACACTTACAAGTAATGACCTAAATTTAGTAAGTAGAAGGTTTGGACAACGCACAGACTTAACGTCAGATCAATTAGAAATGTTGAGAATTTTATACAAATATGAAATTTTATCTCAATATGACTTAACTATGAAAATTAATAAAGAGCAATCCATTGTATCGCGTTGGATTAAAAAGTTATGTCAAATGGGATACATAACTAGTAAACAATCAAACAAAGATCTAAGATGCAAAGATTTAATGGTGACAAATAAAACGAAAGAACTTGTACAACGAATTAACGAGGTAAGGGTAGCTTTAATTGAAGCTCGATGCCAAAATTTAACTGCGCACGATATAGAAAACTTAAATCATTTGTTGTATAAATTAAATGTTCATCAACCATATATAAGATAAGTGTATATTAATAAACTAATTATATATATTGCAAAAATTTAAGAGTACATGTTCCTCTTATAGACGCTGTCTATTGCGAGGTCATGTACTCTTATTTTAATTATCTAATAAATATTGTTTTAAGTGAAATACCTATGCTTTATAAGTATTGATATCAAAATATTTACCTAATTTATCCATAGAGTCATAGAACCCTTTAATACGTGTCGCGTTATGTGCTGCCCATCTTACGTCAGTCGCATATTGATGAACACCTGGATTTTCAGGGTTCCAACGCATTTTATAAAGTGTGTTTTGTCCTTGACTGATGTATGAATTAGAGATAAATTTAGCTCCTCCAATTATTGCTTTCTTAACAGTATCCCAGCCATTGTCTTTAGCAGTTTTAAACCCTTGTTTTACTGCATCGTTATCAACAGCTCCGATACCAAACATATTATAATACTTGTCTGGTCCATCTGTTACAACTTCATCATCAACGACATCGCCACCATTAGCTAATTTTGAAGTACCGTCTCCAGTTTCTAATAGGGCATGTGAGATTAAGTACACTTCATTAATATTATAAGTTTGAGCTGCTTCTCTAAATGCTTCACCTTGACCTTCTAATATCCCTTTACCAACTAAAAGTTTGTCTAGGTCTTCTGCAGATAAACCTTGAGATTTATCTAAGCGTAAGAACTGATATTTTTGAGTAGGATCTTGTGCTAGTTTAGCAGTATCCATAGCATTTTTAATTTCAATAGGTGTAGCATCTTCCCATTCACCAGGTGAATGTTGTATTTGAGGTTTAGTTTTTAAACCTGCTTGAAGTGCGACAGCTTCGTCTAGCGTTAATTCAGATTGATAATATTTTATTAATTCTTCACGTAAATCTTCAGCTTTAATCCAAACCATTTCTCCATTAGGTAACTTACCATGATACCAAGTTACACCATCAATGATTTGTTTTTCAAATACTGTAAAGATGCCTTCATAAAAATTACTTAGTGAACCTGCTGCTTTAGATGAAGAAGGGTCTAAATAATAACTACCATCTTCATTATAGATTACATAGTCAAAATCTTGAGGAGTCACTGCTGATTTAGTCACACCATATTTTTGAGATTCTGTTGCAACTTGGTTATCGTGATTTGTAGCTAAATCGTTAGCTGCAATCCATCCAGTCTTGTTATTTACGTTTCCATAGACATATTCATCTTTATCGACATGAACAGATTTTGAAGCATTAAATTGATTATTTTCTATGTTTTGTAGTGTGTCTAATTGTTGAGCTTTTGTACCCCAAGGTACAGCGTAAAGTCCATTATTAGTAGATTTAACTGTATATTGACCTTTTTTAGCTGATGATTTACTTAGGTCACGTGTGTTGATATCTTTTGTATTAACCCAACCTATAGGTGTATTTTGATTGGCGTTTTGAATTAATACATACGTATTATCATCTTGCGTACGTTGTTTCGTTACATTAAACGTGCGCCCTGATAAGTTTGAAGCATCTTTAATTTTAGAATCAGTAAGCGTAGTTTTAACACCAGAATTTGTATCATTTAATTGACCAATTTTACTTACAGTTTGAGTTTCGCTTTGAGTTTCGCTTTGAGATTCGCTCTGAGTTTCGCTCTGAGTTTCGCTTTGAGATTCGCTCTGAGTTTCGCTTTGAGATTCGCTTTGAGTCTCGCTCTGAGATTCGCT
>Ga0079226_10002947_pt1 | contig 13111 bp, 8 predicted proteins | sample Poulit2014_FD_76345 | JGI IMG/M metagenome (GOLD analysis project Ga0079226, IMG submission 76345) | Agricultural soil microbial communities from Georgia to study Nitrogen management - Poultry litter 2014 | ecosystem: Environmental > Terrestrial > Soil > Agricultural land | place: USA: Georgia... | reverse complement strand
TCATTTAACACTTCAAAAACCTCTTCAAAAACCTCCTCTTTATCTCCATACAATAAAAGGATTTCTAGTATTTGTTTTTCTAATATTCTTTGAGCATCAACCTTTTGTACACTTTCTGGCTCTTTCTCTACTACCTGCAACTTTTGGGATTGTCGTACAGCTCTATTGGATTTTCTTTGATTTGATTTTTGAATTTGAGCTAATGTATTAAACAAAACCTGTTCGCTGATATTCAACACCTTAGCCGTATCTTGCAAATAAACTTCTTGTTTAATCAAATCTGGAATCTTCGCAATACTTTCCACCACCTCTCGGATCACTTCGGCTCGTTGGCTTGGATTATTCTTTACGTCTTCTGCGAGTAAAGAAGCTTTAAACTGAATAAAATCTTTACTATGAGTAGCAAAATATTCTTGGATAGTTTCTAATGAGTTTTTCTTTGCAAAACTATCTGGATCTTCTCCTTCTGGAAATGTGCAGATTTGCACATTCATCCCTTCTTCCAAAATAATATCCACACCGCGAATAGCTGCCCTGAGACCTGCATCGTCCGAATCGAATAGAAGTGTAATATTTTTTGTAAGTCGTCGAATCAAACGAACTTGATCAGCAGTGAGTGCAGTACCAGATGACGAAACCACATTGGTTATTCCCCTTTGATACATCTGAATAACATCTGTATAACCTTCTACAAGATAACAATTATCTTCCCGAGCGATACTCTGCTTAGCTGTGAATAGCCCATAAAGTATTTTACTTTTATCATAGATAATACTTTCAGGAGAGTTTAGATACTTAGCAGCTTTGGCAGTAGTGGAAAGAATTCTGCCTCCAAAACCCAAGGTTCTTCCACTCATGCTTTTTATAGGGAAAATCACTCTACCACGAAAACGATCAAAAGATTTGGCCTCTCGAACAATGGTCAGTCCTACCTTTTCTATATTTTCGAGGGTATAGCCTTTCTTTATAGCATGATCGGTAAAAGCCTCCCATTTTTCTGGCGAGTATCCCAATTCAAAAGCCTGCATAGTTTCAGTAGTAAAGCCTCTTTCTTTAAAATAAGAAAGCCCAATAGCTTTACCCTCTTCAGTACTATGTAAATTGTTTTGAAAAAAACTTTTTGCAAATTCATTTACCAAATATAAACTTTCACGTGCGTTTCTTTCTTCTTTTGCTTCAGCGTCTTGATGAGTTTCTTCTACTTCTATCCCATATCTTTTAGCAAGATGTCGAATTGCTTCGGGATAAGTAAAATGTTCATGTTCCATCAAAAATGAAACTACATTTCCTCCTTTACCACTAGAAAAGTCTTTCCAAATCTGTTTGGCAGGCGAAACCATAAAACTAGGAGTTCGTTCGTCTGTAAAAGGACTTAAACCTTTCAGATTCGAACCACTGCGTTTAAGTTGTATAAAATCTCCTATTACCTCCTCTACACGAGCAGTTTCAAAAACTTTGTCTATGGTATTACGAGAAATCATGATAAGCACTTTGTATTGAAATTACAAAAATACAATATAATACATTCTAATATAGCCTCTCATAAAAAACACTGTACCTTCTATTAGAAAATACAGTGTTTAGACTAGGCTATTTCAATAAAACAATCAATTAAATAATCGTACCCCTACTGCCAATGTATGTTCGGAATTAGGGTGATCTTTAAATAGTTCACTCAAAGCATATCTCACATAGAGTTTTACATCTCCTTTACCCACATAAGCACTTAATCCATATACGGGCTGATAAATACCACTTGTCATATTTTGCTTAATTTTATTTCGTTTTCCAAATTCTTTATACTTAAGTTTTTGTACACTTTTTAAATTCATTCCAGCATACCCCCCGATTCCAAACTGCCAGCGATAATCATAGGAATATCTTTTTCTCCCATTCTTATTAGTGGTAAGAGATGGTTTTTCAAACTCAAAATGTAAAGGCACTACAAGATTGGTAACTCTTAGCTTCGCTTTTTTAAGTGCTATAGGATACTCTTCTAAATGCAGCCTATTATCTTCTTTTACAAAATAGCGATTGTCTGTAGGTTTATAACCATCCACTTGTAGTGCTAAACCATAACGAATGTGGGTCGCTCCATTTTTTTTAAAAGTACTTCTCCAACTCCACCCAGTCTCAAAAAAACGACTACCAGCAAGCTTGTAAGGGCTGTCTCCTAAACTATGGTCTCCTATTGTATTGCTAAAACCAACAGCAATATAAATCCCTGAACTCTGCATATAAGCCGTCTTAATAATACTGTCTGAAACCTTTTCCTCAGTTTTATGCTTATTAAAATTAAAAGAAACTTTTATTCGTTGTTGCGCTTCTTCCCCTTCATTTCGTTTAAGATATTCAATAGTTTCATCAAGAATTAAGGTTCTCGATTGAATATTTTTAGCATGTTTCTCTGCCAATGCTTTTTTATCATTTTCAAACTCATAAGTGCTTATTTTTTCTTCTTTTAGTTTTTCTTGCAAAGCTTCAATCCCTTTTTTCAGCATTTCTTTTTCCTGATTTTCTATTTTGCTACGTTCTTGCCTTAAGCTATCAATCGTAGCATTATACTTTCGATGTTGCACATCGACTTGAGCCGATAGATTTAAACTTACTAAAAAAAGAGCGAGTAAAAACGCAATACGTAATAAGATGGTTTGCATAATTTTTAGTTTTAAGTGATGATTTAATTTCAGTTTTTAAATAATATAAATATAAGATTATCGTTTAAATAGAGCATGAACCTCTACAATTCCGTTCTCGATAGCTTTTTGCAAAATCCCTTGTAAGGATCGATCGTATTTTAATTCTTTTTCAGCTTCCTCCAAAAGCTCTTCTGTTTTTGAAAGAGCCAACTGTGATTCAGATTCAGATTCTAAACTTATTTGTGCTTCAAGCAATAGCTGCATAATAATTTCATCATCAATCTGTGCTATTACATTTTTCGTGGTATGCTGTTGTAATAAGCGATTCAATTCTTCTTCATCTACAGGTTTTAGTAATTCGTCTATTTCCTTCTCTTCAGTAGTGGAAAATTCTTCTATTAGATGCTCAGCGATAGCTTCTTGGTTATTCAATAACTCCTCTCGCTTTGTATCAGGAACAATAATAGAGTCTTTTATAATCGAAGTTCGCTCGGTTTTCGAAACTTGGGTATCCCATTGTTTTTCTTTGGATGTATCTTCTATTTTCGTCTCCAAGTTTTCAAAAGTTTCCTCTGGCTCTATTTTCTCCACAATGAAATGTTCATGTATAATTTCAGGTTTATAAGGCGTAGCAATTTCTGGAGTTATTTTATCTGCTTTAAAAGGAACAAACCCTACCCCTAATGAAAGTAATATTACTACTACCGCTGCAGCAGACCACCAAAGTGGTGATCTCTTTTTTCTTTTAATCTCCTCTTTTTTTAATCTGTCTTGCAATTCTTGCAAGGCTTTATTTGAGGGTGTTATTTCTCTTTCTTTTAGAGATCCAAATAACTTATCAAATTCTTTATTTTCCATATCCTACTTCTTTTTCTTCTATCTGTACTATCTTTTGTAGCATTTTTCTTGCTTTAAACAATTGTGATTTAGAAGTCCCAATACTGATTTCCAATTTTTTTGAAATTTCCTTATGGGAATACCCTTCAATCGCATATAAGACAAAAACCACACGATATCCATCAGGTAATTGATCTATGCACCTTTGTAAATACTCTTCAGTATGTTCTTTATTTTTCGATTTTAATACAGGTGGTGGAAGAAGGGATTCTAAATTATCAGTAAAATCTAAACTCTTATGAGCTCGTAAAAAATCGATAGCTTCACGGGTCATAATCTTTCTAAGCCACCCTTCAAAACTTCCCATATTATTGAATTTTTTTAAGTTCTGGAAAGCTTTCATAAAACCTCGGATCATGACATCTTCGGCATATTGTAAATCTTTAGTATAATATCTACAAACAGACAGCATTTTTGGTGCGAAGCGATTATACAGTTCTGTTTGAGCAATTCGCTCATTGTTGATCGCTCGTACTATAAGATGATTGATATCCAAATTGTTATATAGTGTTCTTATTTTCACTTCTTTTGTTTTGGGCTTCTATATATATAGACGATATTTTTTCAGGAAAGGTTGCCCAAGAAGTAAATTTATTTTTATTTATTTTATTCTACGAGAGGATTAAAGAAATATTTTAGAGAAAAAAGAGTCAAAATGGGATAAATTTAAAGGAACTTCACAACTCTATTGCTCATTTTGATTGAAGATGTTTTTATTTCTTTCGGTCAATAACATAATCCACCATCAAGAGTAACGAATCCTTATATGGCGAATCTGGATATTCATGCAGTACTTCTAATGCTTGTTTTTGATAATCTTTCATCACTTTTATGGCATACTCCAAACCTCCTATAGTCTTGACATACTCAATAATTTCTTTTACTCTTTTTTTGTCAGTATTATGATTCTTCACTGAATTGAGGAGCCATTTTCTTTCTTTTGGTGCCGATTGATTTAAGGCATAAATAAGCGGTAAGGTCATCTTCTTCTCTTTGATATCAATCCCTGTTGGCTTACCAATAGCTTCATCACCATAATCAAAGAGATCGTCCTTGATTTGGAAAGCCATTCCTATAAGTTCGCCAAACAAACGCATTTTTTCGACTTCTTCTTCTGAAGCATACACAGATTTGGCGCCCATAGCACAACACGCCGCAATAAGAGTAGCAGTTTTTTTACGAATAATCTCAAAATACACCTCTTTAGTAATATCAAGCCTTCTGGCTTTTTCGATTTGAAGCAGTTCTCCTTCACTCATTTCTCTTACTGCAATAGAGATGATTTTTAATAAGTCAAAATCGTCATTATCTATAGAAAGTAACAACCCTTTGGAAAGTAAAAAATCTCCGACCAATACAGCAATTTTATTTTTCCAAAGTGCATTCATAGAAAAAAAGCCTCGACGTCGATTGCTATCATCCACCACGTCATCATGTACCAATGTTGCGGTATGTATTAATTCGATTACAGAAGCTCCTCGATAAGTTCTTTCATTTACTTGATTGCCCTCCTCTACCATCTTGGCTATCAAAAAAACAAACATCGGACGCATCTGCTTCCCTTTTCGATTGACAACATAATGCATAATCCGATTAAGAAGTGAGACATGTGTGGACATAGAATCTCTAAACTTCTTTTCGAACAGCTCCATTTCCTGTTCTATAGGTAACTTAATTCGGGAAACAACTTTCATAAGAAAAACCTCTTAATGTTTATTAGCTAGTTGACCACAAGCAGCATCGATATCTTTTCCACGACTTCTACGCACAGTGACTGGAATACGATTAACCTCTAGACTAGCTATATAACTATCCAGAACCTCTGCTTTTGCTTGTTGAAAGTTAGGGTCTCCGATAGGGTTATATTCAATTAAATTTACTTTGCAAGGGACATATTGACAAAACTTCACCAAAGCATCAATGGCTTCTTTAGTGTCATTAATTCCTTCCCACACTACGTATTCATAAGTAATCCGTCGTTTGGTTTTTTCATACCAATACTCTAGAGCTTCTCTAAGATCTGTCAACGTGAATCGTTTAGCAAAGGGCATAATTTGCTCTCTAATTTCCTGAATCGCACAATGTAATGAAACAGCCAAATTAACTTTCGATCCATCATCGGCCATTTTCTTTATCAATTTTGGCACTCCAGATGTAGAAAGTGTTATTCTCTTGGAAGACATGTTTAAACCTTCATCAGAAGTAATTTTATCAATAGCTTTCATCACATTGGGATAATTCATCAAAGGTTCTCCCATTCCCATAAAAACAATATTGGAAAGAGGCATATTGTGATAAAGTTCACTTTGCTGATGACTAATCACTACTTGGTCATAAATTTCATCTGGATTTAAATTCCGCATTCTTTTTAAACTCGCAGTAGCACAGAACTTGCAATCTAGACTACAACCTACTTGAGAAGAAACACAAGCAGTGGTTCTTGTAGAAGTAGGGATCAATACTGATTCTACAACATTTCCATCATGTAGTTTTATAGCATTCTTGATAGTACCATCCGAACTTCGTTGTGAAACTTCGACGGCAATATGATTGATTACAAAATTCTCTTCCAGTAAGGCTCTTACTTCCAATGAAAGATTGGTCATATCAGAAAAATCATGAGCACTCTTACTCCATAACCACTCGTACACTTGATTGCCCCGAAATGCTTTTTGTCCAATACTAACAAAAAACTCTCGGAGTTCCTCTTTTGTCAAGGCTCGGATGTCTCTTTTCTTGTGTGTCATATCGTTTTCAAATTTACCAATTTTTATTCTTTAATATGGATTATTGATAATTTTTACTCTCTACTAAAGATTTATATTAAGCAATATTTTTTTAAAGGTTTTAAAAAGACATATTGCAATTACCATAATTGAACTTTTTCTTAGATCTTTATAAGTCTTATCTCAAATAAAAATATCATTATTTTTGATCTTTGAACTTAAATATCTTTAAAATTTTTATGTATCCCCTCCTTCTATGTATTAAACAATAGAAGTCCCAATAGCAAAGAATACTATTGGGACTTCTATTAACCACCATTAAAAAAACATTAAATGATAAGCATGGCATCACCATACGTATAAAATCGGTATTTTTCTTTTATTGCCTCCTTATAAGCTTTTTTCATAAAATCGTGACCAGCAAAAGCTGAAACCATCATCATCAAGGTCGATTTTGGCATATGGAAATTTGTAATCATCGCATTAGCAATACTAAAATCATGTGGTGGGAATAGAAACTCGTTTGTCCATCCTTCATAAGGGTTTAAAGTCTTACTGGACGATACAGAGCTTTCTAAAGTACGCATAACGGTAGTACCCACTGCACATATTCTCGACTTACGCTCAATTCCAGCATTGATTATATCAGCTGCTTCTTGTGTAATCTTGATTTCCTCTGAATCCATTTTATGTTTGGATAAATCTTCCACTTCTACAGCATTAAAAGTTCCCAATCCTACGTGAAGCGTCACCTCAGATAGATGCACTCCTTTTATTTCCATTCTTTTCAATAAATGCTTAGAAAAGTGAAGCCCAGCAGTTGGAGCTGCTACCGCTCCTTCTTCTTTAGCAAAGATAGTTTGATAACGCTCGGCATCTTCTGGTTCAACCGGACGTTTGATAAACTTTGGTAAAGGAGTTTCACCTAGTTCTTTTAGCTTAGCACGAAATTCTTCATAAGAGCCATCAAATAAAAACCTTAAGGTTCTACCTCTTGAGGTGGTATTATCAATTACTTCTGCCACCAAAGATTCATCCTCTCCAAAGAAAAGCTTATTCCCAATACGAATTTTCCTTGCAGGATCAACCATTACATCCCAAAGTCGAGTTTCAGAATTTAACTCACGAAGTAAAAATACTTCTATTTTAGCATTGGTTTTTTCTTTAACACCATATAGACGAGCCGGAAAAACTTTCGTATTATTGAACACTAATACATCATCTTCTTTAAAATAATCTACTAGATCTTTAAAAGTTTTGTGCTCAATACTCTGATCGGCACGATTCAACACCATCAATCGTGACTCATCCCGATGTTCAGCTGGATATTCTGCAGCTAACTCTTTCGGAATTTCCATCTTGTAATTAGAAAGCCTCATTCCCATAGTTCCAAATAATATTTATATAGTTATAAAAGACTGCAAATATACAATCTAGAAGAAGGTATTGTCAAGTTTTTAAGAAACTATGTTTCTACTATCAGTTGGCATCCACAGACTAGATTACAGACCAACACCCTATTTATCAGCATTATAAACATCAAAAAGCTTTTTAGCCCCTTATTTAATCCTCAAGTTATATAGTTTCAAATTTTAACAATAATCTCAATAAAATTAACTACACCATAACTTTAAGAGACTAGATTAAATTGTTGTTTTTAAAACTTGAAAGCAATATTAGGTAGTTTACCACTTGATTTTACATTAATTTTATCTTTACTATTACTACTTCTGAAGTTCTCACTAGAATAGAATGCATACCAACTATAATAAAATCCTAAGACTTAATATTAACTAAGCCTTAGGATTCACTATATGTTTAATACTATTAAAATTTTAATTATTTAGCCCACCATAATTTACTGTCGATCTCATCCCCATTACTCAATTTACTCCTAGCTTCATTATAATGGGTTGAATTAAGCGTTTGTTCCTCTTGAGGATAACGCACTCTACTGGGCAGATCTGTTGCCAAGACATTCCCTGAGATCAGTGGTGTAAAAGTATAAGTTTCTCCATGGACTAAGTCTTTACTTTCTCTACCATTGGGCAACATAAGGATATCTCCATCGGGGAAACCTGTTCTTCTATATTCATTCCAAGCTTCCTGAGGGGTCATATAAAAAGCGATATACTTTTGTGTAATTACATTTTCTTCAGACGCAGCTGGAAGAGCATTAATATAATCCTCTATGTCATCACTTTCTACACCCCATTTATTCATGGAAGCTTTTACTCCTTCCTCATAATAGCCTTGGTCCCATCCATTTATTTCAGATAATATAAAAGCTACTTCTGCATATTCCATCAAAACTTCACCATAATCGGGTTTAATCACGTGATAAGAAGCAAATGAAGTCAAGCCTATCGAACTATTGTCATTTATAACGGCAGGACTAGGTAAGCCAAGAGGCATTCCTACATAGTCGTCCAAATCAATTTCATCTACGCTGGACTCAGTATAAGAGCGTGCTTCCACTTCATAACCGCTATATCCTACTGGTGCTACCATTTTGGGAAGTCTAGGATCTATTCCAAAATCACCGGTAACTCCTTTTAATAAATCCACAAAGGGTTCTCCTACTACAAAATCTTGTCTTCTCCCCACCATAAAAGTTTGCCAGAATGGAGATCCTTCTGCAGCTGTTGTTCCAAATGCTTGCACCGCATTATCATCATTTGATTCAAAAACCCCAGCTGCGATAGCTTCACTTATATGATTTTGTGCTTCTGGATAAACTCCTTTAATTCTGTTTGCTATTCTTAATCTCAAGGAATTAGCAAATTTTCTCCATTTTTCAGCATCTCCATTATAGATGTTATCACCTGCAATAAAAACAGCATCCAAAGGATCAAGTTGTGCTGCAGCTTCTTTTAATTCTTTGAGTAGATCAGCAAAAATTTTGGATTGCTCCGCAAATTTAGGGGTCATAATTTCGGGAGTTTGTAACGCCTGAAAATCAGGATCGTCATTCCCGTACGACCAATAGGGTACATCTCCAAAATGCGTCGCCAGTTGATCAAAGATATAAGCTAACATTATTCTACTTACAGCAATTTGATTATCGTTATTTCCATAACCTGCCATTTGATGTTTGGTCTCTTCATCGGTATTTAAATCGATAATATCTTTAAAGTCGGTAGCAGATTTATATAAATAATACCATCCATTTGATGTTTGTGATTCTCTATATTGGTATTTATCTTCTTCTTGATATATCAATTGACCAGAATACTGCATCCATGGAAGGGTCATTCTTGCAGACCACCAACCATCTCTTGTGTAATGCATTAAATATCTCGTTGCCCCGCTAAAAATCAAATTTGAGGGCACTACCTCTGGACTATTTGGATTTACATTCATATCTTCTAGCCTATCCGAGCAAGATGGTGCAGAAAACAACAATAAAGTCGCAAAAAGTACAGATAATATAATTTTATAATTTATTCTTTTCATAATATTTAATATTATTATTTTGTTAGAATCTCATTTTTAGGTTCATCCCCATAGTCCTTGTTGGTGGTAAGTTACCGCCTTCAAATCCTTGTATATTCCCACTTCCAGAAGAAGCCATCTCTGGATCAAAATCTTTATTATCTAATCCCCATGCAAATAGGTTTCGTCCAAAAACCGAAATTTCAAGCTGGGATAATGGTCCAATCTTATCCGTTGGAAAATTATATGCCAAAGACACCTCTCTTAATTTAATATAATCAGAGTTAAATACATTCGCCGCATCTGGTCCAGAGTAATAGTGTGAAAAATAGGTCTGAGCATCTGTAACACTCGTATTTTTAGCAGTATCTGTAACAGTGTAGTCACCCGCATCATCATAGGTTACTGTTCCTGTTACTCCATCTACCACAATTCCATCCTCACGAATATTTCCTGCAGCAGTAGCTTCAAAAGTTCCTGTATAGTGTCCGAACATGTGAGATGTTGAGAAGTATTTCCCTCCTTTTTGAATGTCAATTAAGGCACTCAAACTAAAGTTCTTATATCTAAAAGAGTTACGGATACCCATATTATAATCTGGCATAACCGAACCAAGACTTTTAACAGGTGTAGATAAATAGAGTCCATCAGAATTCACTACCTTATTACCTTGATCATCATATACAAAGTCTGTTCCTCTGATTTGTCCGTACTTCTCACCCAACATAGCTTCTAATCTAACTCCAAACGGCGCACTACCAATATTAATAGATTCTAAATCGCCATATAATGAAGTTACTTCGTTATTATTTTTTGCAAAATTCCAACTTATTGTCCATTCGAAATCTTCGGTACTGATAGGCACTCCAGTAATCATCGCTTCGATCCCTTTATTCTCCATAGAACCTGCATTCAGATTTACATAACTAAACCCTGAGGATGGAGTAATCTGTACGGGCACAATCAGTTCGTCAGTGGTTTTATTATAATATGTTAAATCAAAACTTAACCTACTATCGAATAAAACTCCTTCTAATCCCACTTCCCAGGTAGTTACTTTTTCAGGTTTTAACTCAGCATTTCTTAAAGTCGTACTATTCGTAAATCCAGGATTGCCTAAAAAGTCAGCAGACACTCCTGCTCCAGAGTAGGTGTTTTTCAATTGATAAGGACTAGTATCATTTCTAACTTGAGAATATCCTCCTCTTACTTTTGCATAATTCATCCAATCTACATCCTCTATCAATTCAGAGAAAATAAAACTTCCCGTGATACCTGGATAAAAATAAGAATTCTCACCAGATGGCAAAGTAGAGGACCAATCATTTCTACCAGTAAGATCAACAAAAATCAAATTCCTCCAACCTAGAGAAACGCCACCAAACACACTGTTGATTCTTTTGGCATTATCAGTGTTCGAAACATTTGCTTTTTCAACACTGTTCCCTAAGTTATAGATTTCTGGCACCACCAAACCTCCACTAGTACTCCCCGAAAGAGAAGCCTGCGTAGTATGCATTCTATTTACTCCTATAAAAGAGTTTAAACTAAATTCATCAAATTGTTTATCATAATGTAATCTTCCTTCATAATTCATTTCTGTAAAGTTATAATTCGCAATCGCAAAGTGTGGCATTTTAGCCGATCCTACCGCCGTATGATCTCTAATTGTAAAATCATAATGGTCGCCATAAATACTAGCTGAGGCGTACAGATCTTCGGTAATTTCATATTTTAAAGACACATTCCCAAAGAATCGATTTCTATTATCCTCAGAGGTGTTTTCATGAATCATCCAATAGGGGTTGTCTGTGAATACTGGAGTACCATCTCGATAAGAGGTTCTATTCCAAGTACGCTGAGTTCCATCAGAAAGCTTGTAGTCTTTTAAGTCCTTAAGATCTAGAGAGTTCTGCATCCACTGAAAAAACTGCTGACCTATACTTACATCTCCATATCCTACCTCTGGTCTGTTAAAACCATCTGTTCTGGTATAGGAAATATTTCCCGATGCGGTTAATCTGTCGCTAAATTTGTTTTCCAAGGACAAAGCTGCATTTACTTTTCTTAAATTAGAATTAGGTACAATCCCTTTTTGGTCAACATGAGATAAAGAGACTCGAGCTGTTGTATTTTCGTAGGATTTACTGAAGCTAACACTATTTGTAGTGGATATACCTGTATTAAAAAATGATCTTTTGTCATTTTTAGGATATAGCCATGGAGTAGTTTTTAAATAGTCATCTGGAAAATCTTCAGCATCGAAAGCATTCCATTGAAGAACCATTAGATTTGGATCATATTTTGGTCCCCAGTTTTCGTCAGCTCCATAATCGACCAAGTTATACTCGGTACCATTGATCACTTGTTTTGTAAAATCTCCACTTCCTCCGCCATATTTCTTCTGTAGCCTAGGAAATATTGATATTTGGTCAAAAGAGATTCCTGAGTTCACCGTAATCTCATCTCTACCTTTTTTACCTGATTTAGTAGTGATCATAATAACACCATTTGCACCTCTAGAACCATATAGAGCAGCAGCTGGTCCTCCCTTTAGCACATTGATACTCTCAATATCATCTGGGTTTACATCAAAAGCCATATCACCATAATCACGACCTCCAGCCCCTCTTTGTGCACTCGAAGTATTATAGTTTTGGTTACTCATCGGAGTTCCATCTATAACTACTAAAGGTCTATTTTCTCCTGTTAAGGAAGAAACCCCTCTCATTAACACTCGAGTAGAGCCCCCTAAGCTTGAGGAAGGAGCAGTAATTTGCACTCCTGCTACATTTCCTGATAGAGAACTAAGTGCATTAGAAGAACGAGTAGCCGATAAATCATCGCCACTAACGGATTGTGCAGAATATCCTAACGATTTTTCATCTCTGGTAATTCCAAGTGCCGTAATTACAACAGCATCCAATAGGGTTCCTTCCTCAAGGGTAACATTAATTGTATCACTAGAACCTACCGTAATACTTTTGTCTTGATAACCCACACTACTAAATACGAGCACATCGCCTAGTGCTGCTGAAATAGTGTAGTTCCCATCAAAATCAGTACTAGTACCGTTCGTAGTGCCTTGAACAACCACTGTTACACCCAGAAGAGGCAAACCACTCTGGTCCGAAACTACCCCCTCAATTTGTTTGGTCTGAGCATACGCCACTCCCATGGAGAGACACAAACTCAACACCAATGTAAAAAGAAAATTTAATCTGATTTTCATATTAGTTGATTTTAATTGATTACATAAGCCTTTCAAATATATAAAATAATACGAACAAACCTAAAAAATAAATTAATTATCATCAACAATAAAACAAATGAAGCAAACACATTCTCAACAAAAATACCCAAACACATACTATATACTAATCATACGTATTTGAGAAATAACAGATAACTTGA
>Ga0079226_10002946_pt1 | contig 13112 bp, 14 predicted proteins | sample Poulit2014_FD_76345 | JGI IMG/M metagenome (GOLD analysis project Ga0079226, IMG submission 76345) | Agricultural soil microbial communities from Georgia to study Nitrogen management - Poultry litter 2014 | ecosystem: Environmental > Terrestrial > Soil > Agricultural land | place: USA: Georgia... | reverse complement strand
TGTGATTGTAGCGAACATTGTTCACTCTTTTTCAAATGAAATTATTCGTGCCATCGAGGATGTATGTGAACTAAATGATGTTCACATGTTTGTTTGTAATGCAGATGACAACCCTGAAAAAGAAAGAGAATACATTGAAACATTGATGGCAAAGCAAGTGGACGGATTAATTATATTTCCTACAGATGGTAATGCAAATTACTATGATACATTAAGAGCTATTAATTTTCCAGTTGTGTTTGTTGATAGAAAACCAAAAAAGTTAATTTATCCAACATTAACCTTAGATAATAATAAAGCAGCTAAGTTAGCTGTTGATACGTTAATTAACTCAGACAAAGAAAATATAGCAATTGTGTCAACAGCGATTGATAGAAATGTTACTCCTAGACTCGAAAGAATTCAAGGATATAAAGAAGCTATATTGCATCACGATTTAAAAATTAACGAGAACTGGATTATAGCTACTCAACGTAATGATATTCAAAAAGAATTAGAGATTTTATGGAATTCATCTAGAAGACCAAATGCTTTTTTTGCCATTAACGATCTAGCATTAATTGAATTGCTAAAATTTTTAAACAAGAAAGTGATTAAACTACCTGAGGAAGTTGCTGTTATAGGGATTGATGACTCTCCGTTTCTAGAAATTGCATCTACCCCTATTACGATAATTGAACAACCTTCATTTGATATGGGAAAAGATGCAGCTGAAAAGTTATTAAAATTAATAAATGATGAAAGTTTAAAAGATGATTACAAAGTAAAGCTTTATGCACCCTCTTTAATTAAACGGCAATCTGTGTAAATAAAAGTAAGGAGAATAGATATGAGTATGCAAAAGAAAAAATATAATATTTTGACGATAGGTGATTCCATGATAACTATGAATCCCCAAGAGAATGGACCATTGAGAAATGTAAAGTTTTTTGAAAGGAATGTGGGAGGTGCTGAATTAAACTTCGCAATTGGGTGTACCAGATTGGGATTACAAACGAAATTTATAAGTCGTGTGGGAAAAGATGATTTTGGAAGGGTTATTTATAATTATTTAAGAGGTGAGGGGATTGATACAAGTGAGGTTAAATTTGTAGAAGGACATCCAACCTCTCTAAACTTTAAGGAAATAAAACAAAATGGGGAAGGTGTAACTTATTATTATCGAGCTAATGCACCGATATCTACTTTAGAGGTAAGTGCCATCAAGGAAAGTTTTTTAGAAGGAATAGACATAGTTCATTTAACGGGAGTGTTTTTGTCTTTACATAGAAATAACATAAAAGTTGTTAAAAGAATTATTCAATTAGCAAAGCAAAAGGGCATTATTATTTCATTTGATCCAAACATCCGTTTGAAACTGTGGTCAAAGGAAAAGGCTAGAGAAACATTTGTCCAAATTTTGCCAGATGTTGATATATTATTAGCGGGGTCTGAAGAGGCAGAAGAAATGTTTGGTTCCTCTACTGAAGAAGTTTTGGTAGAAGTTGCTAAGAAATATAAGATTTCATTTTTAGTGATTAAAGATGGGGAAAATGGTTCGAAAATGTATAGGGATAAACAGTGGTTTTATGAAGATGCATATGAAGTAGAAGCAATTGATACAGTCGGTGCAGGAGATGGATTTAATTCGGGATTTATATATGCTTATCTTCATAACTTTGAATCTAATAAATTATTAAGTTTTGCTAATTGTGTAGGAGCAATGGTTACTACGGTTGTTGGTGATAATGAAGGTTTGCCTTATTTGGATGAAGCTTTAACAAAGTTTAATAATGAAAAAATAGTGTCAAGATAAGCATGCTTAACTAAGTATGAGAAGTATCGAATTAAATATTTTGTAGATTATTGGTAAGTTTTGCGTTGATAAAAAATTTGATTTGAATAATATAATTTTAATAGATGAAGGAGAGTGTTTAAATTGGATAAGAGTACAACACTCAACTATATTCAAGAGAACAAACTGGTTGCAGTTATTAGGAGTTCTAGTGCTCAAGAGGCGATAGATGTTGCAAGCTCAGCATGTGAAGGTGGAATTAAAGTAATTGAATTAACATATACAACACCTGAAGTAGAAAAGGTGTTTAAAACAATGAAAAGTTCAGATGTCTTATTAGGAGCAGGGAGTGTGTTAGACGTAGAAACAGCTCGTCACGCTATACTTCAAGGTGCTAAGTTCATTGTTAGTCCACACTTTAGAAATGAAATATCGATATTATGTAATCGTTATGGAATACCTTATTTACCGGGAGCGATGACTTTATCAGAAATAATTACAGCTAAAGAATCTGGAGTAGATATTATTAAGTTATTTCCATCAAATCATTTCCACCCAAGCTATATTTCAGCCGTTAGTGGCCCTGTCCCAGGTGTGAAACTAATGCCTACAGGAGGAATTAATAAAATTAATTTGAAAGAATGGTTAAAGGCAGGAGCAGTATCGGTAGGGATAGGGAGCGACCTAACAAAAGCATATAACAATTACGGTGAAAAAGGTGTAATACGTTTAGTTCAAGAATATCTAGAAATTATAAGATAAGAAGGATTATAGAAGATATGTTTATATAATATAAAAGTCATCCATAGTAAGGTATTTAGCTAGAGGAAAATGATGATGTTATACATCTCTAGTAATTATTTGACATAAGGTAGGGATTAGAATGAAAGCAGGATTATATAAAGGTGCAAGCAAAGTAAAGTTTGAAAAAGTAGCAAGACCAATCCTGAAAGAAAACGAATTACTTGTAAAAGTCAATTACGCGGGTATTTGCGGGACAGATATGATGATATATTCGGGGGCACATCCCCGAGCAGAAGCTCCTTTAGTTCTTGGACATGAATTTGTAGGTGAAGTAGAGGACCCTGGTAAGTCTAACTATAAAGCAGGGAAGACAGTTGCTATTAATCCATTAATAAATTGTAATACCTGTCAGCCATGCTTATTAGGGAATTATCATATATGTGATAATTTGAAATACTTAGGAATTGACTGTCCAGGAGGGTTTGCGGAATATATTGCTGTACCAATAGATAATGTTTTTGAGCTAGACGAAAATATCAATCTTCAAGAAGGAGCTTTATTAGAACCAATTGCTGTAGCGGTACACACAGTACGACGATCTAAATTAAAAGTTGGCGACACTGTTGCAATATTAGGAGCGGGTCCAATTGGTATATTAATTGCATTGTTAGCAAAACAAGCAGGTGCTGAAAAAGTCATTATAACCGATATAAGCAGTTATCGTTTGGGAATCGCAAAAGGTTATGGATTTCAAGTCGTTAATGCCTTGGAAGAAAATGTAGTAAAAATTATTCATGAAGAAACGAATAGTAATGGTGCAGATGTTGTATTTGAGGTTGCAGGTGGCCAGGTAACGGTTAATCAAATGATCCAAGCAATTAAGTCTCAAGGTGAGATTATGGTAGTGAGTGTTTTTAAAGAAGCACCGAAAGTTAACTTGGCACAAATGCATTTTAGGGAACTTTCACTTAATACAACACGTTGTTTCACTAAATCGGATTTTGTTAAAGCGATAAAAATATTAAGTAGTCATGAGATAGATTTTAAACAGATTATTTCACATATCTTACCTCTAGAAGAAATAGAGAAAGGGTTTGATATTATGAACAAATCAGAAGAATCGATGAAAGTACTATTTAAACCATAAGGAGTTGATGTAGAAATGTTTGATTTAAGTAATAAAGTAGCGGTAGTAACAGGAGCAACGAGGGGCATTGGAAAAGCAATTGCATTAGGATTAGCTGAGGCAGGTGCTGATATAGCATTAATACAAAGAAATTTGAATGAACAGACAAAACATGAAATAGAAAGAAAAGGAGTCCAATGTAAAATAATAAAATGTGATTTAAGTGATCTTGACGCAGTCGATAATGTCGTACCAGAGGTAGTTGAAAAAATGGGAACAGTGGATATTTTAGTTAATAATGCGGGTATCCAAAGAAGGCATAAGGCGGTTGACTTTCCTATGTCAGATTGGGACGAAGTAATTAAAGTTAATTTAACAGCCGTATGGAAACTTTGCCAATCTGCAGGTAGAGTCATGACAGAGAAAAAGAGTGGAAAGATCATTAATATAGCATCCTTGGTATCGTATCAGGGCGGGGTCTTTGTTCCAGCATATACATCAGCGAAAGGGGCAGTTGGACAATTAACAAAAGCGTTAGCGAATGAGTGGTCAAGTCTAGGTGTTAATGTGAATGCAATTGTTCCGGGTTATATCGATACTGAAATGAATTCAGCACTAATTGATGATGAAGTTCGAAGCCGTCAAATATTAGAAAGAATTCCTGCTAATCGCTGGGGAGAGCCAAGCGATTTCGTAGGGCCGGCACTGTTCTTGGCTTCTGAAGCATCGTGTTATGTACACGGACACCTTTTAGCTGTAGATGGTGGATGGTTAGGACGCTAATACACAAGGAGGAATAGATTAAAAAATGAGAAATCTAAGAATTGAAAATATAGAAGTTTTTTTAACAGCTCCAAACAACATTGATTTAGCAGTAGTTAAGGTGGAAACGAATAATCCGAATATATATGGACTAGGTTGCGCTACTTTTACCCAAAGAATTTTATCGGTAAAAGTAGCGATTGATAAATATTTAAAACCATTTCTGATTGGTAAAAACCCACATAATATTGAAGATATATGGCAAAGTGCAAACGTCAGTGGCTATTGGAGAAATGGCCCAATTATGAATAATGCACTTTCTGGAATTGATATGGCACTTTGGGATATAAAAGGGAAAGTAGCTGATTTACCTGTATATGAATTATTAGGAGGTAAATCAAGAGATGGCATTGCACTATACAGACATGCAGATGGTGCGACTGAAGAAGAAGTCGAAGCTAATGTTAGGGAAGCCATCGAACAAGGTTATCAACATGTACGCTGCCAAATGGGAATGTATGGCGGTGCGGGTACAGAAGATATAGGATTAATTTCAACTAAAATGAAGAAAGCAGAAAGTATATTACGAAAAAGATCCCCGAAAGGTTTAAGAGATGGGCAATACTTTGATCCTGAATCATATTCAAGGGAAATACCTAGTCTATTTCAGCATTTAAGAGAGGTGTTTGGAAATACGGTCGAGTTAATTCATGATATTCATGAAAGATTAACACCGATTCAATCGATCCAATTGGCTAAAAAGTTAGAACCTTATGATTTATATTATTTAGAAGATCCTTTTTCACCTGAACAAACAGAATGGCTAGAAATGTTGAGAAGCCAAGTTACTACACCGATATCTCAAGGAGAGTTATTTTCACACCCTAATGATTGGAAGAAATTAATTGTCAAACAGGAAATAGATTTTGTCAGGGCACATGTGAGCGCTATCGGTGGAATCACGCCTGCTAGAAAGCTAGCTTCTTTTGCAGAAATTTATGGGATTAGAACAGCATGGCATGGACCAGGAGACTTATCCCCAGTAGGAGCAGCAGCTAATTTCCACTTAGATATGGCTATAACGAATTTTGGCATTCAGGAATGGACACCAATGAATGAAGCTTTAAAAGAAGTGTTCCCCGGAGGACCAACAATTGAGAATGGATATGCCTATTTATCTGATAAGCCTGGTTTGGGTATAGATTTCGATGAAGAAAGGGCTAAAGATTTTCCGCTCCGTGGAAAGTTACCAGAGTGGACTTTAGCCAGGTTGCCAGACGGCACCTCTGTAAAACCTTAGAGGAGATGAAGGAATGTTAAAAAATATAAAGTATATTATAACAACATTATTAATCATAAGTTTTGTTGCAGCATGTAGTTCAGATAAAGATATAGAAAAAGGAAAGGAGAACGTATTACGTTTAGGTATTACTCAAAATGATAAAAATTCTGAGTATGAAGCACTGTTACAATTTAAAGAAGGTGTGGAAGAAAGAACTAATAATGAAATTAAAGTAGAAACATATCATAGCGATCAATTAGCAAATGTTCCTGATTTAATTGAACAAGCTTCTGTAGGTACAAATGTAGGTACAATTACAGATGCTGCACAATTAGGAGATATAAAAAAAGAGTTTTCTATTCTACAATCACCATTCACTTTTGAAAATACGAATGAAATCGATAAATTTTTAGATTCTAATTTATATCAAACATGGATTGATGAATTTAATGAAGAAGGGTTACAAGTATTATCTTTTAATTTTAAGCTAGGTGATAGAAATTTGGCTACAACTAAAGAGGTAACTTCAGCGGATGAATTGAGAGGGAAGGTGATTCGAACTAGTGGTGCTGATATAGTAGATAAAACTATTGAGACTATGGGTGGTGCTCCTAGTGGAATGCCATGGACAGAAGCTTATCCTGGTTTAGAGCAGGGAGTTATAGATGGAGTAGAAGCACATAGTTCAGCCATCTATGAATCAAGTATGTATGAAGTAATTGGACATATTGCAAAGACTAATCACTATCAATTAGTATCATCGTTAGTAGTCAGCGCGGCATGGTTTAACGAATTATCGGAAGAACATAAGGAAATTGTAATAGAAGAAGCTATTAAAGCTGGTGATTTAGCTACTGAACTATCCGAAGAACAAACAAAGGAGTACGAAAAAGAAATGAAGGAACTCGGAGTAGAATTTCATGATGTAGACCGTGACGAGTTTAAAAAATTAACTGATGGCTTGTATGATGAAATTGGACTTAGTGAGGTAAGAAGTCAAGTGTTAGAGGTGTTAGACAAATGAATGTTTTGCAGAAAGGGAGACGCAGTTGGATAAAGTTTGAAGAATCTTTAACAAACTTAATATTGATATTTATTGTTGGACTTGTTTTTTTTGAAGTAATAGCACGTGCTGTTGGTCGACCTACTACTTGGTCAGTTGGTTTAGCCCAGTTGTTGTTTATTTGGATGATCTTTTTGGGGTCCAATCAGGCACTACGTAAAGGGATTCACGTAGGTGTAGATGTATTAACGGATTTTTTCTCTAAAAAGATACAAGCAAGAATTGAAATAATAATGCATATTCTCATTGCTTTTTTACTGAGCTTTATGATTTATTATGGAATGGAAATGTTTTTTGCTAATACTGGACGGTTAGTTCCTGGTACAGCTATAAAGTACAGTTATACTACATTAGCAATACCGGTTGGATGTCTATTAATGCTTATCACAACGATAGAAAAGTTAATATTTACTTTTAAAAAGGAATGGTAAGTAAGAAACTGAATAGACATTTGAAATTAATAAAAATATTTATCGTTAAAGCTTTAAGAGCTTATGAGTGTTTTTATTAATAAATTGTTAGATACGGGGGTAACATAATGCTTTTAATGATTTTATTATTTTTAATTCTACTGTTTTTAAATATACCCGTAGCGTTTGCTATTGGAATTTCTAGTGCACTGTACTTTATTATGGATCCAAGTTTACCAAATAATTTGGCGGTGCAACAGTTTGCAACAGGAACACAGTCATTTCCTTTATTAGCTGTTCCATTTTTTGTTTTGGCAGGACATATATTAAATGTATCTGGAATAACAAGTAGGTTAATAAAATTCTCCAATGATTTGACCGGTCATTTAACAGGAGGACTTGCTCATGTTTCAATAGTATTAAGTGCTATGATGGGAGGAATTTCTGGCTCAGCAACCGCTGATGCAGCTATGCAGTCTAGAATATTAACTCCAGACATGATGAAAAGAGGGTATTCTAAAGGTTTCTCTATAGGAGTTATTGCTGTCAGTTCTCTAATAACAGCAACCATTCCACCTAGTATTGGCTTAATATTATATGGTTTTATAGGTGGAGTATCGATAAGTAGATTGTTTATGGCTGGAATTATACCGGGGATTTTAATTACGTTAGTTCTCATGGTAACCGTTTACATTGTATCAAAAAAAAATGGTTACGATCAGTCTATTGAAAATAAAAAACCATCCTTCAAGCAATTAATGATTAGCTTTAAAGACTCTATATGGGCTTTGTTGTTTCCAGTAATACTTATTGTAGGAATTCGCTTTGGGGTATTCTCAGCTTCAGAAGGTGGAGCGGTCGCAGTAATATATGCGATGTTAGTAGGTTTTTTTATTCATAAGGAATTAGATTGGAAGAAATTAAAAAAGTCTTTAACAGATTCTGTTGCAGATAATAGTATGATTATGTTAATTATTGCGGCGGCAGCAATGTTCAGTTATATTATCGCATATGAAAATGTACCAAGGTCAATGTCTCATTTGTTAACGGGTATTACAGAGAATGCCACAATACTTCTATTAATAATACTGTTTATAGTATTTATTGCAGGCTTATTTATGGAAGCAACAGCAAATAATTTATTATTAACACCGATATTTTTGCCGATAGTTGAACAAGCAGGAGTTGATCCAGTTCATTTTGGAATCTTATTAGTTGTACTAATAACACTAGGTGGGATGACTCCACCTTTAGGGGTGACAATGTTTGCGGTATTGTCTATAACTAAAACCTCAATTACTGAGTACACTAAAGGGGCATTGCCATTTTTAATTGCTGTAATTATGTTGTTAGTATTAATGGTGTTTTTTCCACAGATTACTTTGTTCTTCCCAAATTTACTATTGGGAAAATGACAAATATGGGATAATTTGAAATCTGAAATATTAAGAAGTAAGTTTTTAAATTCTATAGTAACAAAGTATGTATATAAATATTTAATTTACATATGATTCAATTTCATAAATGCTAGATGAGAAAGATGTGACCTTGCAAGAGCAGTATCACCCAGTGGAAGCTTGTCAGCCGTTCGCGGATGCAGCCACCTAAAGTGCAAGTGATTCTTCCAAATTAGACAGTTTGGATTTTATGATAAGCTTTTAATTTTGAAATTGACTTACATGAGTAATTTTTAAAAAGGAGTTGAGGTAAATGTCAAAGAAATTTCAGTTTATTATGTTATTTTTAAGTGTTCTATTAGTAACAGCGTGTGGGTCTAATGAATCCAGTAAGACAGATAGTGAACATAAGTTGAGAATTGGTGTGACTCAGAATGAGAAAAATGCGGAATATAAAGGACTTGAACAATTTAAAGATGCAGTTGAAAGCCGAACTGATGGAGAGGTTGAGATTGAGTTATATCATAGTGACCAGTTGGCTAATATTCCAGACTTGATAGAGCAAGCTTCTGTTGGAACCAATGTAGGGACAATTGTTGATGGGGGAGTATTAGGAGATATAAAAGAGGAGTTTTATATCATGCAATCACCTTATATGTTCAAAGATATTGAAGAAATTGACCAGTTTCTTGAATCCGATTTATTTGATGAGTGGGTAACTGAGTTATCTGAAGAAGGACTAATGATACTTTCATTTAATTGGAATTTAGGTGAAAGAAATTTAGCAACTAAAAAGAAAATAGAATCTGTAGAAGATGTTAAAGGAACTGTAATCAGAACAAACGGCTCAGATATTGTCGACAGTACAATTTCTGCTATGGGAGGATCACCAAGTGGAATGCCATGGTCTGAAGCATATCCAGGTTTAGAACAAGGAGTAATTGATGGAGTGGAAGCTCATAACCTGGCTATCTATGAGTCAAGCATGTATGAAGTGATTAATCATATTGCTAAAACTAATCATTATCAATTGTTATCATCCCTAACTGTTAGTGCGGATTGGTTTAATAATCTACCCGACGATTATCAATCCATTGTATTAGAAGAAGCTATATTAGCAGGTGAATATGGATCAGAGTTAGCAAAAGAAAGTTCAGAAGAATACGAGCAGAACATGAAGGACGAAGGAATAGAATTTCATCAAGTAGACCGAGAGAAATTTAAAGAGTTAACAAAAGAAGTATATCCTTCTTTAGACCTGGAAGAAACTAGACAACAAGTTTTAGATGTATTAGAAAAGTAACTTCAAAGAAGTTAATACTTATTTTGAAGATGGATAATTAAACATACTTATATATAGAGAATATTAAATATAAGTGATAAGTGAACTATTAATCTGAATAATTTGTCGCATGTTTCGTTAGAAAAAAGTTTTATAAATATTTATACTTTGTATAACAATATATAATTTCTTAGGAGGTATTTTTTTGTATATCCTTTCATCAGCAGAATTGCCAATAGAAAATAAGAATAAGTTAAAAGAATGTTTTCAAGAAGATACTTTTGTTTTTTGTGATGATATGCAAGAAGCAGAGACCTATCTTTCAAAAGCTGAGGTACTTATTACGTATGGTACAGATTTGTCTGAAGAGTTATTAAGTAAAGCATCCTCTTTAAAGTGGATAATGGTTATTGCGGCTGGAATTGATGGTCTACCGTTTGGTGCATTGCATAAAAGAAATATCTTAGTAACAAGTGCTAAGGGAATCCATAAAGCACCAATGTCAGAATATGTTGTTTTTATGTTAATGTTTGTTTATCGACAAGGCAAAACATTGATAGAAAATGAAAAAAATAAAGTTTGGACAAGAGATATTCATATGGAGGAAATTACAAATAAAAAGATGTTAATTGCTGGAACTGGAATTTTGGGAAAAGAGATTGCAAAAGTAGCAAAAGCCTTTAATATAAAAACAATAGGGGTTTCAAGAAGCGGTAATCCAGTAGATTATTTTGATGAAATTATAGTAAAAAATCAAATGGAACAACGAATTAAAGAGGTAGACTTTGTTATATCGATTCTTCCAAGCACTCCAGAAACAAAAGGTTTTTTCGAATATAAGCATTTTAAATCAATGTCAAATCATGCTATATTTATGAATATTGGAAGGGGAGATGTTGTTAAGGAGGAAGATGTATTAACAGCTGTTCGTGAAAAGGAAATCTATCATGCTGTTTTAGACGTGTTTGAAGAGGAGCCACTTGATATGGAGTCTCCGTTTTGGGAAGAAGAAAATATTACTGTAACAACACACTTGTCAGGGGTTTCACCTCATTATCACAATAGAGCACTAAATGTATTTTCTGAAAACTTAAAGGAATATAAAAGAAGTGGAAATAATTTTATCAATATCGTAGATACAATAAAAGGATATTAATTGGAAAGGACTGTGACATGGTAATAAAAAGTTTTACACAGTTAAAAAGTATTTTTGTACTGAAGCTATAAAGTTAGACTAAATAATTAAGCTGATAATTGGCTGTTTTGCTTTCGGTATTCAACCGGACTCATTCCAGCCAATTTTTCTTTAATTCTATCATGGTTATAGTAATAAATATAATTATTAACTGCAGCTTTTAATTCTTCAAATGTTTCATATACCACGGCATAACACATTTCTTGTTTCATGATACCGAAGAAATTCTACATAGGAGAATTATATAAAAAATTCCCTCGTCTTGACATTATTATCCTTTAACTTTTTATTGAAACCCTTCACTTGATACCTCAACCTTGATCTGTATAAATCGTTGTCCGATACGGACAACTTTCTGCTATTGTTATTGTCTCGTCTAGGGCATCTAAAATCGCTTTTGCATTTGGTTTTTCTGATAATAGATACAAATAAAATAGTATTTCTCCATTAAACATGTCTAAATATGGATTAAGATACGCTTTTTGAATCATAGGTTTGTTGTTCTTATCTTTCGTATAATATTTAAATTCAGTTGTATCTGTTGTTATTTTTTGATACGGAATATGAGTATCAAATCTACGATTGATTCGATTATTAGCTACTTTACCAATATGCCCTTTATATGAACTGTATTTGCTTGATTTACCTGTGAACTTTTTACAAGTAATATTAAGCTTATTCATAATACGCAAGAATTTTTTGTGGTTAACAATATATCCACGTTTTCTTAATTCCATGTCAATATTTCGGTAACCATAGTTTCCGTTGTTCTCATTGAATATTTCTTTGATTAACTTTTCAACACCCTCATCTAGATTAGATTTATTTAATCTTTTTTGCTAATACATATAAGTAGCCATTGGAAACTTTATCGCTTCAAGAATTATTGCTAATCTGAAATCTTTTCCGAGTTCTTGGATGACTCGTTACTCTGTTTTCGCAGTCGGCTCGGAATATTTAACCCTGAAGCTCGGAGCGTTTTTAAAGCAGCATTCTCTAAACGTAATAACTCATTTTCTCGCTCAAGTTCTTGTTCTCTTGTTAATTTTTTATCTTTCTTGTTTTGTTTTTTAGATTTATTTGACATAGTTGGACGCCCCTTTATTTTAGAAAGCCTATCTTTACCTTCTCGTTGTAAGCACGTTACCATTTAGCAATAACCGAAGGTTCATTTATACCGAATTTAATAGCAACATCTAAATAGGGCTCATCTGTTTCTAATTTATATTATATGGCACCCAACTTAAATTGAACAGAGTAAGTTTTTTGTGGAATCTTTCGTTCTAAACTAGATTCACCAAAAGTTTCATAGTTTTTAACTTGTTTTCTGACTGTACTGTGGTCAGTGATAGCAAACTCACTATTTACCGTTCTATATCCGCCTTCTCCATTTAAATATGTTTTTACAACAGCTAGTTTATACGCTGGATCATATTTGACCATACAAAATATCTCTAGAGTTTTGGTCTAACTCTAGGGGTGTACATCACTAAGCTCTTTGTGATTTTTTGATGTTTAAAAATGAGTACTAATTTTTGTTTAGATTTATTATACGGGACTATTTCTTTATCCGTTTTAAAGTCATGAACCTAATTCTTTAGCATTAGGTTCATGAGGATACTGAAAAGAAACAGGATTCTTTCTAAACACTTTATAGAAAAGCTAATGGATAGTATAATCAGGGAAAGAGTTATGTTATGTAGCTATATTTTGCTATTGAGACCGATTGCAGATGCATTAAAAGTTCTATTAGATGTTAAGTTTTTAAATTAATTTTTAAGGATGGAAGAAAAATCTGTTAATCTATTAATAATGTATATTTAATATGAAGTCTCTAGAATATAGAAAGATACTCACAAGAAAATAGAGGTGGGCGAGATTAGGATACCAAAGAGACAGAATAACACCGAAAGATAAATCTACGTGCTAAAAAGGAGATACCCATGACAGAGATAGAGGAAAAAGAAGAGAAAACTTCCATCAAAAAATATATCATCATTTTTATTATAGGATTTATTTTATACTCCCTCTTCCAAACGTTTATTTGGGAAAAGTATGTTTATACTCCTACCGCTTG
>Ga0079226_10002945_pt1 | contig 13112 bp, 12 predicted proteins | sample Poulit2014_FD_76345 | JGI IMG/M metagenome (GOLD analysis project Ga0079226, IMG submission 76345) | Agricultural soil microbial communities from Georgia to study Nitrogen management - Poultry litter 2014 | ecosystem: Environmental > Terrestrial > Soil > Agricultural land | place: USA: Georgia... | reverse complement strand
GAAAGAACCCCAGGAAATTGCTGATTTATTATTAGAAGAGGTAATCCGAAGCAATAACAATATGATTCGTGATGATATGACGATAGTTGTTGCAAAAATAAAGAAAATGACGCCGAAATGGGCAACGATTCCTGCTACTGTATCGAACGTATAGCTTTTTACACCTTTGGCTACGCTTATAAAAAAAAGGAACTATAAGCGTAGGAGGTATTATTGATGGAAGTAGGAACGATTCGCCAAGTATTACTAATCACGGATGGATGTTCTAATAGTGGTGAAGATCCGGTTGTGAGTGCAAGTCGTTTATTTAAAGCGGGGATTGTTGTAAATGTAATTGGAATCGTCGATCGTAACGATGGAAACTCCGAAAGCTTTACAGAAATTAATGAAATTGCAACAGCCGGTGGGGGCGTAAGTCAAATCGTGTATGAAGAGGATTTATCCCAAACGGTACAAACAGTAACCGTCCAAGCGATGTCCCAGACGATTCAAGGGGTCGTTAATAAAGAGTTGACGCAAATTTTCGGTGAACAAAAGCAAATCGAAGATATAGCCCCCGAAGAACGTAGGGAAGTCGTTGAACTAGTTGAAGAAATGGGAGAGACGGCAAATTTAGAAGTATTAATTTTAGTCGATACTAGCGCAAGCATGCATAGCAAATTACCGACGGTAAAAGAGGCGCTCTTAGATTTATCCTATAATTTACAAGCTCGTCGAGGACAAAACGAATTTGCGATTTTTCAATATCCTCATAAAAACAAAACGATTAGTCCTATAGCGACTTGGACGAGCGAATTACAATCGATGTCTGTTATTTTCCCACAACTACAATTAGGAGGAATGACACCAACAGGCCCGGCCTTAGCCGAAGCATTAAAACAATTTACGCACAAACAAATTGAAGGAACGATTCCAAATGCATACGATAGCGAAGAAGCATAGGATCGTCCTACGCCGGGGTACAAAAATACACGGTCGTTGGCACAACCGTACGTATCGCGTCCTTAGAGAGCTCGGTTCTGGAACAGTCGGCACTGTCTATCTTTGTCAACATCAAGGTAACTATGTCGCTCTAAAGTTAAGTGAGCAATCCTTTAGTATGATGAAAGAAGTTGAAGCATTACGGACGTTAAAGCAAGGTAAGGTTCAAGACAGCGGTCTTGGACCTTATTTAATTGACGTTGACGATTGGCAATTAGCACAGGGAAAAACGTTATCTTTTTATGTCATGGAGTATATTCAAGGGGTTAGTTTAAAGCAGTTTGTAAGACGTAAGGGTCCTCAAGGTTTACGTCTTGTTTTATTCCAGTTATTAGACCAGCTCGAGCGACTCCATCGACTTGGCTACGTCTTCGGCGACTTAAAAAGTGAAAATATCATCGTCATGACAAATCCTTCCCGTGTACGTTTAATTGATGTAGGAGGTATGACGAAAATAGGAAGCTCGGTAAAGGAATATACAAACTTTTACGATCGAGCCTATTGGCGCCTAGGCAAGCGAGTGGCCGAACCAAGTTACGATTTATTTGCTCTAACGATGGTCATGTTATCAATTTTTTATCCAAAGAAATTTACCCGGGTAGATGAAAATTTCACGTTTTTACGTCGGCGAATTTTACAGGTGAAGTCCTTGCATATATTTGCTCCAGTCTTAATACAAACGTTGGCCGGTAGATACAAAAATGTACCCCATATGCGTAAAGAATTGCATAGACGTCTCACTTATGAAACACAACAAAAACCATCGAACAAAGTATCAGGAAAAGAAATCGTTCTTTTAATGAGTAGTGCCGGAATGTTTTATTGTATCGTTTATCTATTGACGATATTGTTTTAGCGTATGAACTACATTTATATAACGAGAAGACAATCGGTAAGCCACCTAAATAACAAAGCCGATTGTCTTTTTACTTTTAGAAACTTTAAGATGCTATTTAATATAAAAATAGGTATAATAAATAAGAGTAAACGTTGAGAAAGGTAGTAAATATTCGATAAGCTTTTATCAATAGGAAGAGGCAAAAAGATGGAATATAAGACGCTTCGCTTTTTACAACAAAAGCAAATCATTTTGCAAAATAAAACGATAGTCGTAGCCGTATCAGGAGGGCCCGATTCTGTCGCTTTGTTACATTTTTTAAAAACGTATCAATATACATGGAATATGCGACTAATTGCTGTTACCATCAATCATCAACTGCGTAAAGAAGCGGAGGAGGATGTTCGCTACGTTGAAGGCTTGGCGAAACGATGGAGTCTTCCTTTCATTACGGAAAAAATTGACGTTCATTCCTTAGCACAACGGGAAAAAATCTCTGTACAAATGGCAGCTCGTAAATTACGTTATGAAGCGTTAGCGAAAGTGATGGAAGAGAAAAAGGCTGATTACTTAGCTTTCGGACATCACGCCGATGACCAGATCGAAACCTTACTCATGTCCTTTATGCGTACGACAAATTTAAGCGGGTTAAGGGGTATTCCTGTTCGGCGCCCCTTTCACCGGGGTGAGATTATTCGCCCGCTTCTTGGAGTAACTCGAGAGGAAATTGAGCGATACTGTACTAAGCATAATTTATCACCGCGAATCGATCCAAGTAATGAAGATGTATCGTATATTCGTAATTACGTTCGTAAATTCGTCGCACCTCCATTAAAGGAAAAAAGTGATCATTTACACCAGACTGTACAACGTTTGAGTGAGACTTTACAAGAGGATGAAAATTATTTATTAGCAGAAGCAAAGTGCCATTTTGAACGTCTTGTTCAACGAGTGCCAAACGAACAGAAAGTAATTATAAACCGACAGGATATTCGTCGATTAGCTCCCCCTTTACAAAGGAGATTATATCGATTAACATTAGACTATCTATATGAAACTGTACCACCTCAACTTAGCTATATTCATGAACAGTTATTTCTATCTTTATTAGAAGAAGATGTGGACAATCAGCAACTTCATTTTCCACAAAATTTAATCATTGAAGTTGTTTATGACAATCTCGAACTATATTTTAATGGCAAAGAAACGAAAACTTTCCATACATATGTTCACGATATACCTGCAACGGTGCAATTGCCTAATGGGGCTACGCTTCATATTGCACCAACAAAGCGAACTGTTCATGATGAAAAGCCCCACGAATTTATATGTGCCGCATCGGAAGTGACCTTTCCAATACAAATTCGCACCCGTAAACCCGGTGACCGTATGCGTTACCGTGGTTTGAATGGAAGTAAAAAAATTAAAGATATTTTAATCGATGAGAAAATCCCACGGAAGAAGCGGGAGGAGCAGTTACTCGTTGTCGATTATACTGGGCGAATTTTATGGTTAATAGGCTTACGGAAAGGACTGACAACCGAGGCTAAGGAGGAGACAGTATACTTATCGTTCACATACAAAAAATAGAGGAGGACCTACATGCATAACGATATTGAAAAAGTCTTAATAACAGAGGAAGAAATCGAAGCTAAATGTGTAGAAATTGGTCGCATGCTGACAGAAGAGTATAAAGATAAATTTCCTTTATTAATCGGAGTATTAAAAGGGGCTACCCCATTTATGGCCGACTTATCGCGCTGTATCGAGACGCATGTGGAAATGGATTTTATGGCAGTCTCTAGCTATGGAAGTCGTACGACATCCTCAGGGGAAGTGCGAATTTTAAAAGACCTTGATGCAAAAGTAGAAGGTCGCGACATCATTATCGTTGAAGATATTATCGATAGTGGTTTAACGCTAAGTTATTTAGTTGATCTTTTTAAATATCGTCAAGCAAATTCAGTGAAGATTGTTACGCTTTTAGATAAGCCAGCCGGCCGTAATGCAAAAATCACCGCCGATATCGTCGGCTTTGAAGTGCCGAACGAATTCGTCGTCGGTTATGGGCTAGATTATGATGAACGATATCGGAATTTACCTTATATCGGTATCTTAAAAAAAGAAGTCTACGACGAATAAAAGTAGATATAATAAAGAAGAGTATTTAGTTGGAAACAAGTTTTTTAATATGATACTATGTATTGTAGCTTTCCCGCTTGTGGGAGGAGGTTTTTAGATGGATCGGGTTTTCCGAAATGTGCTATTTTATGCACTAATTTTTATTGTCTTAATCGGTGTCATCAGCATGTTTAAAGGCCAAAACGACCAATCTGAACAATATAACGTCGAAGAATTTATGCAGGCGTTAGACAGTGGTCAAATTGCTGAAATGACAATGCAACCGAAAAATAAAATTATTCGTATAACCGGAGTACTTGAACAGGATAATAAACCTTTTGTCGTTCAAGTACCTGACAATACTGAAATAATTGCAGATATTACGGAAAAAGCAAGAGAGCAAAGCATTTTGAAAGTTGCTGAAGAAGAGCAACCGAGTGCCTTTTTAAACTTTCTTGCGATGATGTTGCCGTTTCTCTTAATCGGGCTGATCTTCTTCTTTATATTCACCCGAGCCCAAGGTGGTGGCGGTGGCGGTAGAGTAATGAACTTCGGTAAAAGTAAGGCGAAACTTTACGATGAAGAAAAAGTAAAGGTGCGCTTCTCAGATGTTGCCGGAGCTGACGAAGAGAAACAGGAACTAGTAGAAGTTGTCGAGTTTTTAAAAGATCCGCGTAAATTTACAAAAGTCGGAGCACGAATTCCTAAAGGTGTCCTCCTTGTAGGACCACCAGGAACAGGTAAAACCTTGCTCGCTCGGGCCGTAGCAGGAGAAGCGGGAACACCGTTTTTCTCTATTAGTGGTTCAGACTTCGTAGAAATGTTCGTCGGTGTTGGTGCCTCACGAGTTCGGGACTTATTCGAAAATGCGAAAAAGAATGCGCCATGTATTGTCTTTATCGACGAAATTGATGCGGTCGGTAGACAACGTGGGGCGGGCCTCGGTGGTGGACACGATGAACGAGAGCAGACGTTGAACCAGTTACTCGTTGAGATGGACGGATTCGATGCGAACGAAGGAATTATAATGATTGCTGCGACGAACCGACCGGATATTTTAGACCCGGCTCTTTTACGCCCTGGACGTTTCGATCGTCAAATTACAGTCAATCGCCCGGATGTAAAGGGACGAGAAGCTGTCTTAAAAGTGCACGCTCGTAATAAACCCCTTGGTGAGGATGTCGATTTAAAGACGATCGCGATGCGTACGCCTGGGTTTTCTGGTGCAGATTTAGAAAACTTATTAAATGAAGCAGCCTTAGTCACTGCCCGTTGGAATAAAAAAGTAATTACAATGGAAGAAATTGATGAAGCGATTGACCGAGTAATCGCGGGACCAGCGAAGAAAAGTCGAGTCATCTCGGAAAAGGAACGAAAAATCGTCGCCTATCACGAAAGTGGGCACACTGTAATCGGTATGGTTTTAGACGATGCTGAAACAGTGCATAAAGTGACAATTGTACCTAGAGGGCAAGCCGGTGGTTACGCCGTCATGTTGCCGAAGGAAGATCGGTATATTATCACTCGCCCAGAGTTATTCGATCGAATTACCGGACTTTTAGGCGGTCGAGTCGCTGAAGAAATTATTTTCGGTAAAGATAACGTTAGTACTGGAGCGTCTAACGACTTCCAACGTGCAACCGCGATTGCAAAAAGTATGATTACCGAGTACGGAATGAGCGAACGAATCGGACCGACTCAGTTTAATGGTAGTAGCTCATCGGAAGTATTTCTCGGTCGCGATTTACACAGTGAGAAAAACTATAGCGAATCGATTGCTCGAGCGATCGATGAGGAGACACAAAACTTTATTAATAAATGTTACGAACGAGCAAAAAACATCTTACTAGAACATCGCGAGCAACTAGAGCTAATCGCTGAAAAACTTCTCGAGGTCGAAACGTTAGATGCAGAACAAATTAAGTCCTTGTTCGAGCACGGTGTAATGCCGGAAAAAGATGAAGCAACTACTTCTGATGAGAATGCAGAAAAAACAGAAGAAGAGCCAACGGTTGTACAAGAAGAAGGCGAAGTGGCTGACAAAACAGAAGAAGAGCAAGAAGATGTTAAAATTAACATCCAAGCGCAAGAACAAGAAGAAACAATTGCAAAACGGGACGAAGAACCGGAAAAAGAATAATATTCGAATAATAAACTAAATAAATAAAGGCCTCTATGGACAGTCCCTGTACCGGAATGTCTTAGAGGCTTTTTTTATGAGTAAAAAGGAACTTACCTTAAGTGCATGAAACCTTTTCACTGTGGTATATTTAATACATAAGAGGAATGAAGGGCGGTAACGTCATGATTTTTGTGATTGATATCGGGAATACGAATACAGTTCTAGGCGTATTTGCCAATGATCAATTATATTACGAATGGCGAATTCAAACGGATCGGCACAAAACGGAAGATGAATTTGCGATGTTATTTAAGCAATTGTTTAATGATAGAGGTTTATCGTTTACACAAATCGATTCGATCATTATTTCTTCCGTCGTACCACCGATTATGAATGCATTGGAGAAAATGTGTGAAATTTACTTCGGTATCGAACCGATGATTGTCGGAAGCGAAGATGTGCAATTGCCATTAGAGATTTCTTATCCGCAGCCGAAGGAAATTGGAGCAGATCGAATTGTAAATGCTATTGGTGCCTTAGAGCTATATGAAAGTCCGTTTGTAATCATTGACTTTGGAACAGCTACGACCTTTTGTTACGTCAATGAAAAACAGCAATATATTGGCGGAATTATCGCGCCAGGAATAAAAATTTCCATGGATGCCCTCTATGCTCACGCATCTAAATTGCCGAAAATTGAAATCGAAAAACCGGATAATATTATCGGCCAATCGACGGTTGAAGCGATGCAGTCAGGGGTATATTACGGTTATGTAGGACAAGTTGATGGAATCGTTAGGAAAATTCAACAAGAAAGAAACCGTCCAACAAAAGTTATTGCCACTGGGGGTCTAGCTCAACTAATAGCTGAAGGCTCTGAAACGATTGATGTCGTTGAAGAACATTTGACGTTGATTGGTTTATACCGTATTTATAAGTATAATAAAATGCTAAAGGAAGGAAAATAAATGAAAGACTATTTAATAAAAGCGACTGCCTACGATGGAAAAGTTCGTTGTTATGTTGCTGTAACAACTAACACTGTGGAAGAAGCTCGTGAACGCCAAGATACATGGCCTACCGCTTCTGCAGCCTTAGGTCGCTCTTTAACGATAACGACATTAATGGGTGCAATGTTAAAAGGAGACGATACATTAACGACGACGATAGCTGGAAACGGCCCTCTTGGGCAAATCGTTGCAGATGCTAATGCAAAAGGGGAAGTTCGAGGTTACGTACAACAGCCACACGTCGACTTTCCATTAAATGAGCAAGGCAAGCTCGATGTGAGCCGCGCTGTTGGAGAAGGAGTTTTAAGTGTTGTAAAAGATTTAGGTTTAAAAGATTATTTTACGGGCCAAGTACCAATCGTATCTGGCGAAATTAGTGAAGATTTCACTTATTACTTCGCGAACTCTGAACAAATTCCATCAGCCGTTGGTGCAGGTGTTCTTGTTGCCCCAGATTACCATATTCTCGCTTCAGGAGGCTTTATATTACAAGTAATGCCTGGAGCTGATGATTTTGTTATTGGGCAATTAGAAGAAAACATTGCAAAGCTTCCCCAATTATCGCATTTTATAGAAGAGGGAAATAATCCAGAAGCAATTATAAAACAACTCGTACCAGAACAATCTCTCCAAATATTAGAAAAGATGCCCGTGCAATTTAAATGCCGTTGTTCAAAAGAGCGAATGTTACGAGCGATTAAAGGATTAGGAAAGGCAGAAGTGGAATCGATGATTCGGGAAGACCAAGGCGCTGAAACGACATGCCATTTTTGTAATGCTATTTATACGATTACCGAAGAAGAGTTGAAACAATTAATTGAAGGCTAAACTTGTGTAAAGATCCGAAACAGAAGTTACTTTCTTTTGTTTCGGATCTTTTTGTAAAAACTTTCACTACAACTAGTTAAAAAGATTGACATTTTCGAAAAAGCTGTATATATTAATATTAATCATATAAGTTTACTATGAATTAGGAGGAAGCGCGTTGAAGTTAGCGAAAGATGTATCTCATTTAATTGGTGAGACACCAATTGTGAAGTTGAACCGTTATGTTGAAGAAGGTAGTGCGGATATTTATGTAAAGCTCGAATATTTTAACCCTGGAAGCTCAGTAAAGGATCGAATTTCCTTAGCGATGATTGAACGTGCAGAAGAAGAAGGAAAAATAAAACCCGGCGATACGATTATCGAACCGACGAGTGGAAATACTGGGATTGGTTTAGCGATGGTAGCTGCAGCGAAAGGATATCGCTTAATCGTCGTAATGCCTGATACGATGAGTTTAGAACGTCGCAATTTACTCCGAGCCTATGGTGCTGAACTCCATTTAACTCCAGGAGCCAAAGGGATGAAAGGAGCAATTGAAAAAGCTGAAGAACTTGTTAAGGAGCACGGATATTTTTTACCACAACAATTCGATAACGAAGCAAATCCAAAAGTTCACGAACTAACGACAGGGCCGGAGATTGTCAAACAAATGGAAGATGGTCTCGATGCGTTTGTATCGGGAATTGGAACTGGAGGAACAATCACTGGTGCTGGAAAGGTATTACGCGAACATTTCCCAAATATAAAAATTTATGCTGTTGAACCTAAAGATTCTCCTGTTCTTTCGGGAGGTTCGCCAGGTCCTCACAAGATTCAAGGAATTGGAGCAGGTTTTGTACCGAAAGTGCTCGATACAAACATTTATGATGAAGTATTACAAATTGCTAATGAGGAAGCCTTCGAAGCTTCCCGTTCCGTTGCAAAACAAGAAGGAATTCTCGGTGGTATTTCATCAGGAGCTGCAATTGCTGCTGCACGGAAAGTAGCGAGGGAACTAGGTGAAGGCAAGAAAGTTCTCGCAATTTTACCGGATAATGGCGAACGTTATTTATCGACAGCCTTATACCAATTTGATGAATAGTTTTTCACATTACTAAAGAAAATAGACAAAAGACGAAAGCGATGCATTGATTGTGTCGCTTTTTTATTTTTCTAAGTAAAAAACGTACGAAGACATTCGTTTGTGGTAAACTAAGTAATATATAATTCTAACTTGTTTTTTGTGAACAAATGAGCAAGCTTGATAAGTTAAACGTAATTTTGTATTACATTCTAAACATAAAAGAATGAGGTATGTAACGATGAAGTTAAAAACGAAGACAAAACAATTAGACTTATCTACTAAAACCCATGTGATGGGAATTTTAAATGTGACACCTGATTCATTTTCCGACGGTGGAAAATATGACGATATCGCACAAGCGGTCGAACGAGCGATCCAAATGGAAAAGGAAGGAGCCGATATAATCGATGTCGGTGGTGAGTCGACAAGGCCAGATCATAAGCCGATTACAGCAGAGGAAGAGATGCGTCGTGTACTTCCAATAATCGAAGCATTACGCGAAAGACTTACCGTACCCATTTCAATCGACACATATAAAGCAAAAACCGCAAAAGCAGCACTAGAAGCAGGTGCAGACATGATTAACGATATTTGGGGCGCAACTTACGACCCAGAGATGGCAAACGTCGCAGCAGATTATAACGTGCCTATTATTTTAATGCATAATCACACATCAAAAGAATACAACTCCATTATCGACGATATGATTGCAGATTTAGAACGGAGTATCAATCTTGCTAAAAAATCAGGCGTACGGGATGAACAGATTGTGCTTGATCCGGGAATTGGTTTTGGTAAGCACCTTCGAGACAATTTCGTCGTAATGCAACATCTCGAGCGTCTTACCTCTCATTTTGATTATCCGTTTCTTTTAGCGACTTCTCGAAAATCTTTTATTAATGAAATAATTCCAAGTGAACCGGAAGAACGAGATAATGCAACCGGAGCAACGACGTGTTTAGGAATTACTAAAGGTGTACAAATCGTCCGTGTACATGATGTGAAACGAACAGTAGAGCTAACAAAAATGATGGATGCAATGACAAAGGGATTGAAATAAAATGGATCGAATAAATTTAAATGGTTTATCCTTTTACGGATATCATGGGCTTTTTCCAGAAGAAAATCGTCTCGGCCAACATTTTAAAGTGAATGTTGAATTATACTTACCATTACAAAAGGCTGGCGAAACAGATGAAATGAAATATTCTATTGATTATGGAATGGTGCATGACATCGTTAAAGAAATAGTAACTGGCGAACCGAAAAACTTAATCGAAGCTGTCGCGGAGACGATTGCTACTGAAATACTAAATCAATTTCCTACTGTTCACGCTTGTGTAATTGAAGTAGTAAAACCTAATCCACCGATTGAAGGACATTATGAATCAGTGTCTGTACGAATAAAAAGGGAGAGAAAGTAAATGAACATTTCGTTTGTCGGATTAGGATCGAACATTGAGCCGCGTGAGGAAAACTTAAACCGTGCATTACAATTAATTGAAGAAAACGATGACGTCACAATCGTCAAACGTTCCTCTATTTACGAAACAGAACCTGTCGACTATACAGAGCAAGATAAGTTTTTAAATATGGTAATTAAGCTCGAAACGTCTATGAAAAATTTAGAGTTGTTGCAATTTTTGCAAGAAGTTGAAACTACCCTAGGTAGAAAGCGCGAAGAAGAGATTGAAAAGGGGCCGAGAACGATTGACCTTGACATTTTGTTATTTAACAATGAAAATAGAGACTTGGATGTGTTAAGAATCCCTCATCCAAGGATGCATGAACGAGCTTTTGTGCTTGTACCTTTAAGTGAAATAGCGCCAGATCAAGTTATGCCTACCTCGGGAAGGCGAATCGATGAATTGTTAGAACAACTACCGGAAAAAGAAATAGAAAAAGTTGTTCTTTATAAGAAGGTTACATAATGAAGTAGACAATTTTTCTTATCTATATATAATTATAGATTGCTTCTCACGTAGTCAGTTGATAAACTAGAAGCTAAATTTCCTATTTAAATAAAAAGCGAAAAGGGTTTTCTTTTTCTTTTTTGTGTAGACTGAATAGAAGATGCCCGTTTGGAGCGAAGTCAATATATACATATTAAAAAATGAATTCTAAGTTATTGGAGTGATCAAAAGTGGCAGAACATTTAACAGACCAAGAACAGGTGCGCCGCGAGAAGTTAGCTGAATATTATGAGAAAGGTCTTGATCCCTTCGGAGAAAAGTTTGAACGCACTCACGTTGCCCAAGAGTTACACGAAGCCTATGGCGAAAAGACGAAGGAAGAATTAGCTGAAATTGAACAAGTTGTTACTGTAGCTGGACGTGTGATGACGAAGCGCGGGAAGGGGAAGGTTGGCTTTTCCCATATTCAGGATGTGAGCGACCAAATTCAGTTATACGTCCGTAGAGATGATATCGGTGAGGAAGCATATGAAATTTATAAAACTGTAGATATCGGTGATATTGTCGGAGTAACGGGTATTGTTTTTAAAACGAATGTAGGCGAGCTATCAATTCACGTACAAGAGTTTACCTTACTTACAAAATCGCTACGACCATTACCAGATAAATATCATGGACTCCAAGATATTGAATTACGTTATCGCAAACGCTACTTAGACTTAATTACAAATGAGGAAAGTCGCGATACATTCATTATGCGTAGTAAAATAATTCAAGCAATGCGTAATTATTTAAATGAAAAAGGCTTTTTGGAAGTAGAAACACCAATGCTCCATACAATTCCAGGTGGGGCAAACGCTCGTCCTTTTGAAACGCACCATAATGCTTTAGGTATGGATTTATATATGCGAATTGCAATCGAACTTCACTTAAAGCGTCTGATTGTCGGAGGTTTGGAGAAAGTTTATGAAATTGGTCGCGTATTTAGAAACGAAGGAATATCTACACGTCATAATCCAGAGTTTACGATGATTGAACTATACGAAGCCTATGCAGATTATAAAGACATTATGGCATTAACGGAAAATCTCGTTGCCCATATTGCTAAGGAAGTTCATGGGACGACGACAATTCCATATGGTGAGGATGAAATAGATTTAGCTCCTCCTTGGAACAGAATTCACATGGTTGATGCGATTAAAGAACATACAGGGGTAGACTTCTGGAGAGAAATGTCCGATGATGAAGCTCGTGAATTAGCTAAAGAACATAATATCGAAATTACGGATATGATGACCTATGGACATATTGTTAATGAATTCTTTGAGCAAGTAGTAGAAGAAAAGTTAATTCAGCCGACCTTTGTATACGGCCACCCTGTAGAAATTTCACCATTAGCAAAAAAGAATAAAGAAGATGAACGATTTACTGACCGCTTTGAATTGTTTATCGTTGGAAGAGAACACGCAAATGCGTTTACAGAATTAAATGACCCAATCGATCAGCGTGCACGTTTTGAAGCGCAAGTCAAAGAGCGTGCAGCAGGAAACGAAGAGGCTCATTTAATGGACGAGGATTTTATTGAAGCTTTAGAATACGGAATGCCACCGACAGGCGGACTAGGAATTGGGATCGATCGGCTTGTTATGTTACTTACAAATGCACCATCGATTCGCGATGTATTATTATTCCCACAAATGCGAACGAAATAATAAATATATAGATTTAGTAAAAGAGACTCCTTTTATGCATACGAAACTTTTATTAAAAGGAGTCTTTTTTCTATTAATATATAGAAAAGCAAAAGTAAAAAAGCAAAAAAGCTGACGTTAAAAGAAAAATATTATACAATTTATGTAAAGGTAGCAAGCTCTAAACGTTGATTTAATCGTGTTTTAGGGTGAATGTAAATTTAATTTTTCAATCGGAATGATATTACGGTTGCATTTTTCAATCGTTCTATGTTATAGTTATTATCGGTCTTGAGAGACAGACTTTCAGGCCAAAAGAAAAAGAGAAAAAACTTTTTTAAAAAACTTTATAAAAAGTGTTGACAAGAATCAACCAACCATGTTATATTATAAAAGTCGCTGTTGAACAGCCGACGAAAACATTGCTCTTTGAAAATTGAACATAGACCAATATGTGCGAGTGAGGTTGAACGATTAGTTCAACGCCTCGAAATTCATATTTAAGTAATGAAGCTAAATCAAACGAACTTAAAGAAGAAGCCATG
>Ga0079226_10002944_pt1 | contig 13114 bp, 9 predicted proteins | sample Poulit2014_FD_76345 | JGI IMG/M metagenome (GOLD analysis project Ga0079226, IMG submission 76345) | Agricultural soil microbial communities from Georgia to study Nitrogen management - Poultry litter 2014 | ecosystem: Environmental > Terrestrial > Soil > Agricultural land | place: USA: Georgia... | reverse complement strand
CGTGACCTGCGTAGGTGTCGATCACGCGGGTGCGGCCGTGGCGCAGATCGAGGGAGGCGGTCTTCTCCCATTCGTGGACGAAGCGGTGCACGTCCACGAGCTCGGGGGCGTCGTCGCGGTCGGCCACGAGCATCCCGAAACTCCCACCCGCATCGACGGACTGGAGCTGCCCGTAGTCGCCAACCAGCAGCACCTTCGCACCCGCCTCAGCTGCGAGGGCGGTGATGCGATCCAGCGACAGGGTGCCGGCCAGGGAAGCCTCGTCGATGATGACGAGTTGCCCGGCCTTGAATGTCTCCCCGTGGAGGAGATAGTTCTGCCACCACTTGGCCGTGTTCTCGGTTTCGATCCCGAGATCCTCGCCGAGGACTTCGGCGGCCACTGCCGAGGGAGCCAGCCCGACTACGGACCCGTGGCCGTGCTGCTTCTCCCACGCCCGCCGCAATGCCGACATGGCGGTGGTCTTCCCGGCCCCTGCCGGGCCGACCAGCACGTCGAGGACCCGGCCGGAGACCGCGATCTGGGTGAGCGCTGCGGCCTGGTCGTCGCCGAGTAGGCGCCCTTCCCGGTCGGGCTTCGCGGTGATCTTCTCGACCGTCTCGACTTCGACCACCGGGCCGATCAGGGTACGGGAGCGTTCCAGGAGACGATCTTCGGCCTCCAGCAGCACCGTGGAGGAGAACACGGTCGAGTGGCGGGGCCGGAACACGCTGGTGCCGTCTGGGCGGCGGAACGCGGCCGGGCTGGTGGCGAGCTCGGGCGGCGTCAGCCGCAGCGAGGCCTGCTCGGCGGCATCGGCGATCATCCCCACGATCGCCTCCCGATCACTGGCGGTCGCAAAGCGCCATGCCATCGACTGCCGGCTCGCCTTGGAGTGCAGGTTCCATCGACGCCAGGTCGAGCGTTTCTCGCCGACGACCTCGACCACCGCCTGCCCGAGCTCGGAGATCACCTCCAACGGCACATCATCAGCCCGCAACGGCCGCACCTGCTGCGCCTCCGCGAGGACATTGCCGGCCCAGCCGGTCGCGTCCTCACCCAGCAGACGGCCGGCCCGGTCGCGCCATCCGACGGTCAGGTCGGCCAGAGAATGGACCTGCTTCTCGGGCCGGGTTGCGAGGGTGGCCTGGGCGCGCAGGCGCACGATCGTCCGCGCCGAGGGCCGGCGGCCGTGCTCGGCCGTGTAGGCGGCGATGAGCCGGTCGGCCTCGGCATCGATATCGCGGGCACGGGAGGAGAACTCCTCGATCAGCTCCTCGCTGACCCCGGTGATCTCCCACGCCGGGTTGCGATCCCGGCCCCGAACCCGCGCCTCCCACTCCACGCCGAGCGTGCCGGTGAGGCGGTCGGCCAGAACCGCGTTGTAATGCTCCGAGAGCGCGACGACCGCCGCGTGCATCGGGCGGCCGTCCAGCGACCGCCAGCGTCCGTCCAACGCGGTCTGGACCTTGTTGGAGATCACGACGTGGGTGTGCAGCTGCGGGTCCCCGGAGCGGCTGTCGTAGTGATCGAAGGCCGTGGCGATCAGGCCTGTCACATCGACCTGGGCGACCGCGCCATCGGCGGCGGTGTACCCGGTACGGGTCGCGGCGACCTCGCGCTCCATGAAGTCCACGACCTCGGCGATCGCATCGTGATGCGCCTGGGCGATCAGAGCCTGCGTGCCCGCATCGGCCACGCCCCACACCACGGAGACGGACTTCGGCACCGAGAACGTGTAGTCAAACCCCGCGACCGCACGGCGGTTGCCCCGCTCGATTTCCTCGGCCTCGATCTGGCCGATCTGCTCGGCACGCTCACCCATCCCCAGGCCGGGGTCGAGGTCGGCGACCCGCTGCTCGATCCGGTCCGCGACCGAGACGTATCGCGGGAAGGCCCGCCCGAGCGGGTCGCCGCTGACGGGGTCGCGGCCCGTCCCGATCAGCAACTGCAACTGCGACTCCGAGATCTCATCGCCGAGGACGATCTGCCCGTCGCCGAGACCGTGCAGAGCCGACCCCATCCAAGTGCCCGGTGGTGTTCCCTCCTCCGTGTAATACCTCGTCAGCGGGGTCGAGAGGGAGCGGTCGCCGTCGGCGGCAGCGATCGTGCGCAGCAGGTACTTGTACCCGTCGCCCGCGCTCATCACCCGCATCGAGACCGTCATGCCCACCAGGTGAACGGGCCAGCACGAGCGCAAGTTCTGCCAACGTCGAAGCGGGGTGCTTTGCTCCCCGTGATCTACGTGGTGAATCTTGCGGCCGGGTCAGTGTGATTCTCGGATGGGGCGTCGCCAGGTCAGAACCGCCAGCACGGCTCCGAGTGCGCCGATGGTGGCGAGCACGAGGCCGACAGCGGGTAGTCCGATGATTGCGCCGAGCACTCCGGCGAGCGGGTAGGTGAACAGGAAGCAGGCGTGGGAGAGGGAGAACTGGGCGGCGAACACTCCGGGGCGGGTCTCTTCGGTGCTGCCCCGGCGCAACAAGCGCGCGGAGGGCGTGAGCACGGCGGAGGTCGCCGCACCCAGCAGCATCCACAGCGTTAGCAGAGCGATCCACTGTGTCATGCCGTACATCCAGGCGATGGCTCCGACCGTGGTCAGCAGCAGCACCGGTAGGGCGATGCCGCCGGTGAGCATGACGGGCCGGTCCGAGACCTGTTCGAGCATCTTCGGCATTCCCAGGGCGATGATCATGGAACCGGCACCGTAGGCGGCGAGCATAAGCGCCACGTCGGGTTGGGGGCGGCCGAGGTCTCCTTGGACGAGGACGACGGTGTTGATGATGACCATCGCGGTGGTGGTGGCGACGACGAGGTTGAGTGCCATCAGGCTTCGGAGTTCTCGGTTGGCCCAGAATGCCCGTACTCCTCGGGTGAGCCGGTCGAGGAACCGCGTAGGCGGCGGAGTGTCAATGCGTGGGAAGCGGGCGACGATGACGAGGGCGGTGGAAGCGAGGAAGCCAATCATGGTGCCGACGAACAGGTTGTGGTAGCTGATGAGCGTCAGGAGCGCTGCGGCGAGCATCGGGCTCACCAACGACTCCAGGTCATAGGCGAGCCGGGACAGCGAGAGGGCGCGGGTGTAGTCGTTTTCGTCTGGCAGCACCGAGGGGATCACGGCCTGGAATGTGGGCGTGAAGGTCGCAGAGGCCGATTGAAGCAGGAAGATCAGCACATAGATCTGCCACGCCTCGGTGACGAACGGCAGCGAGACCGCGACGGCAGCACGGATGAGGTCGGCACCGATGAGCACCGGCTTGCGCGGCAACCGGGCAAGTAGTGCGGTGGCGATCGGGGCGACGGCGACGTAGGCGATCATCTTGATCGACATGGCCACGCCCATGACGACACCAGCATCGCCTGCGGCGATGTCGAAGGCGAGCAGGCCGAGGCCGACGGTGAGCAGACCGGTGCCCAGCAGTGCGATGATCTGCGCACTGAACAGCTTCGCGTAGGTCGGGTTGCGCAGTACGGAGATCATGCGCGCACGCTCTGGTCTGTCGGGAGGATCAGGGCGGGGTCACGATCGGAGAGCCTGATGAAGATCACCATCGGCCGCTTCGTCGTGAGTTGTGGAGCAGTGCTGGAGTTCCTCGATGAGCACTCGGGTGTTCTCGGAGTAGTCCACCGGGACGTGGATGAGCTGCACGCCGCCCTGGGCGAATGCGTCTTCCAGAGCCGGGCCGAGCTGGGAGGCGCTGGCCACATGGGTGCCGGTGGCGCCGTAGGCCCTTGCGTAGGCGACGAAGTCGGGGTTGCCGAAGGTCATGCCGTAGTCGGTGAACCCGTCGACAGCTTGTTTCCAGCGGATCATGCCGTAGGCGTGGTCATCGAGGATCACCACCACGAGGTCGAGGCCGAGACGGACCGCGGTTTCGAGCTCTTGGCTGTTCATCATGAACCCGCCATCGCCGCAGACGGCCATGACCCGACGGCTCGGGTGCAGGAGCGCGGCAGTGATCGCCGAGGGCAGCCCTGCGCCCATGGTGGCCAAGGCATTGTCGAGCAGGAGCGTGTTCGCGGTGGTGGTGCGGTAGTTGCGGGCGAACCAGATTTTATACATGCCGTTATCGAGGGCGACGATGCCGTCATCGGGCATGACCTGGCGCACCTGATGCACGATGCGTTGCGGGGTGAGCCGGTCCTCGGTGGCCCGGTCGGCGACCTTCGCGAGGATGCCCTCACGCAGCGGCAGCAGCGCTCCGGCATGCGGTACGCGGCCGGCGAGTCGTTCAGTGAGGGCGTGCAGGGTATGGTGGAGATCACCGGTGACTTCCAGATGCGGGGTGTAGACCTCTTCGACGGTGGCCGGCTGGTAGTCGAGATGCACGACCCGCGGCCCGTCGGCTCGCATGGTGAACGGGGGTTTCTCGACGGTGTCGTGGCCGATCGTGATGATCACGTCGGCCTGCTCGATGGCCTCGTGCAGGTAGTCGCCCTCGGTCAGGGCGGCGGTGCCCAGGTAGAGGTCGGTGCATCCTGAGACGGTGCCCTTGCCCATCTGGGTGGTGAAGAACGGAATCCGCGAGTGGGAGACGAACTCGGTCAGCGCCTGGGTACATCGTGGTCGTGCTGCGGCAGCACCGAGCATGATCAACGGACGCTTGGCTCCCGAGATCACCTCGACGGCCGTGTTGATCGCCTCGGCGCTGGCGGTGGGCAAGACGGGGTGAGCGGGCTTCATGAGGTCCAGGCGGGGTGTGGCGGTGGCGGCGATGTCTTCGGGAAGTTCCAGGTGCACCGGGCCGGGCCGTTCAGCCTGTGCGACACGGAAGGCTTCGCGGACCAGGGTGGGGATCGTGCCGGGCGAGACGATCTGCTGGGTCATCTTGGTCAACGGCTTCATCGCCGCGATCGTGTCCACGATCTGGAAGCGTGCCTGCGCGGCGGTGAGGATGCCTTTCTGGCCGGTGATCATGACCATCGGCATCGCCCCGAGCAGCGCATAGGCCGCACCGGTGGACAGGTTGAGGGCACCGGGGCCGAGCGTGGTCAGGCACACCCCTGGCCGGCCGGTGAGTCGCCCGTGGGTGGCGGCCATGAAGGCGGCTGCCTGCTCGTGACGGGTCAGAATCAGTTCGATGCTGGAGCGGCGGATCGCGTCGAGCAGGTCGAGGTTCTCTTCGCCGGGCAGTCCGAAGATGCGATCGACGCCTTCGTTCTCCAGTCCTGCGACCAGCAGATCGGCTGCGGTGAAAGTGGTGGTCATGATGGCGGTGGCCCTCCTTGTCTCCTGGAATCGATCAGGTCAGCTGCAGCGTGGTGAGGCAAGTCGGGGCGTCCTCGGCGGTGGAGATCGGAACCGTGGCAGAGCGCTCACCCTGGGTGACGGTGAGGGTGGCTTCGATGTCACGGGGCAGCCAGAGCCCGGCGAAGCCGTTGTCGTAGGTGCGCACGGTCTCATCGACGAGCACCGCATCAGTCTCGTCGGTGACGGTGATCTCGATCTCCTCGTTGGCCAGTTCTCCCAGGCAGGTGGTGAGGCTGTGGAAGTGGCATTCGTGGGTGTGCTCGATGAACGGGGCGAAGGAGAGGTAGAACTCGTCTTCCGGCAGCGGGACGGTGGTCTCGTTGCCGCTGGTGTCGTAGAGCACGAGCATCTCAGGTTCGACTGAGGCGATCAGCTCCTCCGGCCGGTCCGCGACCGGCATCGCATCGAGGTACTCGGTGATCTCTCGCCCGTCGAGACCATCGAGGTCATAGTCGGCAAGCCAGTTCTCGCTCGCATCCGAAATGGCCGGGCTGGTTTCGGTGTCGCTTACTTCGGATGCGGTGGAGCAGCCTGACGCGAACAGGGCCAGTGCCAGGGCGAGGGTGATCGCGGTTGCGGTGTGTGGTCTGGGGTGGGTCATCGTTCTCCATGGGGTCGAAGTTCCTGGGCAGTGTCTCCGGTTTGGTGTGCGGTTACGTGCCACCACGGTGTGGTCAGACGGGGCGTGCACAGGAGCATTGGGTTGCAGTGAGGGTGGCTTCTTGGGCGACGGCCTCTTTCTTGAGGGGGCGGTCAATGCCGCCTGGGGGTGGCGGTGGTGCGGGTGCTTGTTGGGTGGTGGCTGGCCAGAGCAGGACGGCGCCTACGGCACCGGTGATGGCGAGAGCTGCTAGGAGAGACCAAGCCCAGGTGAATCCGGCTGCGGTGCCGACCCAGCCGGCGATCGGGTAGGTCAGCAGCCAGGCCATGTGGGAGAGAGAGAACTGGGCGGCGAATGCCGCGGGTAGTTCGGAGGGACGTACCGCGGAGCGGATGACGCGACCAGTGGGGGTGACGATCAATGCCATGCCGGCGCCGATGATGATCCAGATTGCGATGGTGGCCACCCACGAGACAACAGCAGTCCCGGTCATGGCCACGGCCGCCAGCACGCCGACCAGGAGCACGATCGTGCCGGTCATCATCACTCTTCGGTCGGCGACGCGGTCCATGATCCAGGGCAGCGCGAGTGCGACCAGGAGGGTCCCGCCTCCGGAGGCGGCCAGTGCCCACGCCACATCGGACTGGGTGCCAGCCAGGGTGTCGCGAACGTGGTTGACGGTGTTGACCACGACGATGGAGCCGGCCGAGGCGACGACCAGGTTCAGGGCGATCACGCCGCGCAGGGATGTGGTCGAGGTGAAGGTATGGATACCGGAGGAGACGCGCGCCCATGGCCCGGCGTGGTCGCTGGGTCGCGCGTTGGGGATGCGGGTGGCCAGTACGAGCATCGCGGAGATCACGAATCCGACGGAGGTGGCGATGAACAGCCAGTTGAAGGTCATGAAGGTCAGGGCGATGGCGGCCAGGACGGGGCTGAGTAGGGTCTCCATGGTGTAGGCGACCTGGGATGCCGACAAAGCTCGGGTGTAGTCGCTCTCCTTGGTGACAATGTCGGGGATGGTGGCTTGGAAGGTGGGCGTGAACGCGGCCGATGAGGCCTGCAGGATGCCGATGAGCAGGTAGATATGCCACACCTCGGTGACGAACGGCAAAGCGAGGACCACCAGCGCGCGGGCGACATCGAGCAGGACCAGGAACATACGTCGGGGCAGGCGGTCGGCGTAGGCGGCCGCCAGGGGGGCGATGAGTACGTACATGACCATCTTGATGGTCAGGGCCGTGCCCAGAACGGCGCCAGCGTTCTGGCCGGCAAGGTCGTAGGCGAGCAGGCCGAGGGCGACGGTGGCCAGGCCGGTGCCGAACAGCGCGATGACTTGGGCGCTGAACAGGCGACGGTAGTCGCGGATGGCGAAGAGGCCCATTTGGTATGCGTTTCCTTCTATCGTGGTGTGGGAGTTCTGGCGTGCCGAACCGGCCCGTGGCCTGGCGCTGTGCGGGCTTTGTCTATGTTCGTTTGTCTCGGTCCTGCCTGGTCCTGTTGCGGGGGTCTAGTTCTGGGTGTGTTGGTGGTGCAGGCGAGGTGCCCACTGGTGGACGAGTGCGACTGCGTCGAGGCCGGTGGCCGCGACCGGCGCTCCGGCGTGTTCGTGGAGCACCACTGTTGGATCGTCGGAGATCAGTCGTGCGGTGCTGCCGGGGGTCGGGTGTCCGGCTCCGGCGAGGATGTGTCCGTGGATGCTGGAGGTGAACGTCGAGACCGGGCGGTAAGCACCGGGATCGTCACCGAGGCCGTGGTCGTACAGCAGCGTGTTCGCGGCGTGGGCTCCTTGGGCCGTGGCATCGTCCCAGTGATCGATGCGATAGGCGCCGAGGTCTGGATGTTCATGGATGGCGACTCCACCGGCGGCGTAGATGTGCTGATCTGGTGCCTGCCGCAGCCGGAGCCGGTCATCGACCGGGATTCCTTCGGGTCCGTTCCATGGTGAGGGGGCTGCTGGGAGGGTGCCGTGGGCGATGATCGCGAGATCACCGTCAACCCGGTCCCCGCCGTCGAGGACGATGCTGATGTGGTCGGGGTGGGTGCGCACTGCCTGGATGGTGCGACCCAGGTAGGTCGCCCCGCGTGCCTGGTGCAGGTCCAGGAGTTTCTTGGCGATGTGCTCCCCGAATACTGAGGTGCCTGGCAGGGTGGAACGGCTGATCAGGGCGACATGGTGTCCAGCGGCGCTCAGCAGTGAGGAGGTCTCTGCGGCAAGTACCCCTGCGCCGAGAATCAGCACCCGTGCCGAGCCGGGAAGTGCCGCGAGCTGGTCACGGATACCGGTGGCATCGGTCAGCGAATGCAAGGTGGTGAGCCTGCCGGTGGCCAGGGCATCGTTCCGACCAAGGACGTCTTCTCCTAGGGTACGGGGCCGGCTGCCGGTGGCGATGATGAGCGCGTCATAGGTGCGACTCTCGCCAGAGGCGATGGGGACCTGGCGTGCACGGGGGTCGATGCCGCGCACGGTGTCGGATACCAGAGCCGCCCCGGTCTCTGGCAGGGCCGTCTGGTCGGGGGTGAGTAGGCCGATGGCGACGCCTTTGTTGACCAGGGTGCGGTTGAAGGGGCGCTCCCCGGTGCGTGTGAGCAGATCGATCTGCACCTCTGGTGCAGCCGCTCGCAGGGTTTTCGCGGCCGAGACTCCGGCCGCTCCTGCACCGAGGATGCCGATGCGGACCGGGCTCATCGCCCTTGCTCCGAATGGGCGTCATGAGTGAAGGCTGGCAGCAGGATCGCGTCGATGAACCACGGCGCGTCGTCGGGATCGAGCTTGCCGGTGCGGACTTCCTCAGCGGCCCCGTTGAGCACCACGTGGGTGGTGGTCAGCAGCCAGCTCACCGGTAGATCGGAGCGGAACGCGCCTTCAGCCTGGCCGCGTTCGAGCAGACCGCGCATGCGGGCCTCGGCCTTCTCATGTAACTCGCGGATCCGGCCTGGGGAGAGTTCCTTCTGTGCTGCGGCAAGTACCGCGCGTGACTGATCTACGAACACCCAGCTGGAGGCCACCAGCCGCTGAAAAGCATCACGTGCATCGCCATCGAGTGAGATTTCGCTCAAGACGTCCTCGGCGCGTTCGAGACTCTCCAGGAGAGCAGCATCGATGAGTTCGGGTCGGGTGCGGAAGTGCCCGTAGAGCGTCTGACGGCCCACACCGGCCTCGGCAGCGATATCGGCTACCGAGGCGTCAGGGTTCTTCCGGATCGCGGTGACTGCACCAGCCAGGATCTTGGCCCGGTTGCGCAGGGCATCGGCACGCTGGTTCGCCGCGCCCCGACTTCCAGTGCCCGGGCTCCCGGTGCGACTGCTCAATCGCTCACGTGTAGCAGCGGCCTTCTTGGTCGCCATCACTCCACCTTTCATCTCGGACGGGAATGTATGAGATAGTGTAGCCGTTATAAGTCGGACTTGCATGTTTGACTTGGTGGGTGGGTGAGCCGTCTGGCCACCCAAGGCCAGGCGAAGGAAGGAGCACGAGCCATGAGAACGACCAACACGACACGCGCAGGAGGTGGCCGGTCATGAATCAGACCACCAACGCGCCAGCCCCCAAGGCCGGAGCCAAGCAGTGGTGGGGCCTGGCCGTGCTGGTCACCCCCTCGACACTGCTGTTCATGATGCTGACCATCCTGTTCCTGGCCGCGCCGAACATGGCCGCCGACCTGAACCCATCCAGCACCCAGCTGCTATGGATTCTGGACATCTACGGCTTCGTCATGGCCGGATTCCTGGTGGCCATGGGCGTCCTCGGCGACCGGATCGGCAAGCGCCTGCTCATGATCATCGGGGCGATCCTCTTCGCCGGCGTCTCCATCGCGGCATCCTTGACCACAAGCGCTGAGCTGATGATCACCTGGCGGGCGATCCTGGGTCTGGCTGCGGCCATGATGATCCCGGCCACCCTGGGGCTGATCTTCGTGCTCTTCTCCGATGCCAAGCAGCGCGGCGTGGCCATCGGAGTGTGGGCCGGGGGCATCTCAGCCGGCGTCGCGCTCGGCCCGCTGCTCTCGGGTCTGCTGCTGGAGGGCTTCGGCTGGCAGGCCACCTTCCTGGTCGCGGTGCCGATCATGGCGCTGGTCGTCATCGGTGCCCCGCTGCTGCTGCCCGAGCACAAGGACCCGAACGCGAAGATCGACCTGTTCAGCGCCCTGCTGCTGGTCGGCGGACTGCTGGCGATCATCTACGGCATCAAGCGCTTCGCCGCCCAGGAACCGGCCGGCCCCTCCATCGCCCTGCTCGTCGCAGGTGCGCTGGTCGGGCTGTGGTTCGTGATCCGGCAGCTGCGGGCTGAGAAGCCGCTGCTGGATGTGCGGCTGTTCGCCAACCGCACCGTCTCCGGAGCACTGGCAGTGTTCCTGCTCTCGGCCGCGGCGCTGGGTGGCGTGTACTCGATATTCACCCAGTACCTCCAGCAGGTCCAGGAGCTCTCGCCCCTGCAAGCCGGTTTGTCCATCCTGCCGGCGGCAGCGGTGCTGATCGTGGTCTCCACGCTCTCGCCGGTCTTCGCCCGGAGATTCCGTCCCGGCAATGTGATCGCGATCGGCCTGCTTACCCAGGTCATCGGCTACATCCTGTTCACCCAGCTCGATGCCGGTACTGGCCTGGCGCTGGTGATCGCGTCCTTCGTGATCACCTACCCCGGCGTGGCGCCCTCGATGGCGCTGACCACGGACCTCGTCGTCAGCTCGGTGCCGCCAGAGAAGGCCGGAGGCGCCTCGGGACTGGCGACCACCGCGAACGACCTGGGCATCTCCCTGGGTGTCGCCGTGATCGGGAGTGTGGGGATCGCCGCCTACCGGAACCAGATCGGCGGGCTGCTGCCCGACGGGCTGCCTGCCGATGCGGCCGCGGCGGCATCGGACAGCGTAGACGGCGCGATGGCCACCGCAGCCGAGTTGCCCGGAGCGCTCGGTGAGCAGCTCATCAGCGCAGCGCAGGAGGCCTTCACCGGCGGACTGAACACCGCCGCGATCGTCTCCGCATCCATCGCAGTCCTCGCGGCGATCATCGCCGCCACCCGGCTGCGCCACGTCCGCCCCACCGGCGAGGCGCAACAAGCCGACGAGGCCGCTGACACGACCGCAAGTTGACCTATACCCCCTATGGGTATAGCCTCGAAGCAAGTCGTACACGAGTGAAGGAGTTAGAGATTATGCCAACCACGACTGAGTACCAGGTGACCGGGATGAGCTGCGGGCACTGCGAGGGTGCGATCCGTAGCGAGGTCTCAGAGATCGACGGGGTGACCGGCATCGAGGTCAGCGCCCAGACCGGGCACCTGGCCGTCACCGCGGAACCGGCCGTTGATGATGCTGCGGTGATCGCCGCGGTCGATGAGGCCGGCTACACCGCCGTCAGGAGCTGAACATGAAGGCTCCTGCACGGCTGGGCCTGTACGGGCTGATCCTCGTGGCCGTGTTCGCCGTGGCCGGATTCACGGCGAACGCGGTCGTCCCCGAGGCAACCGTGCAGGCCTGGGTCGAAGAGACCCCAGAAGACCATCACGGAACAGACGAACACGATGAAGGAGATCAGATGAACGGCGGGCATGAGGGCCACGAGGCCGATGCGGCCTCGCTGGGCCTCGGCCTGGCCCAAGACGGCTACCAGCTCACCGGTGTGAGCGCCCCCACCGGAACCGGTGAAGCGGGTGAACTGACGTTCGCCGTTCGAGGCTCCGACGGGCACCCGGTGACCGACTTCGAACTCGATCACGAACAGGAGATGCACCTGATCGCCGTCCGGGCTGACGGGCAGCACTTCGCCCACGTCCACCCCGAACGCGACGAGGACGGCACCTGGTCGATCCCGTGGCAGTGGGAGGCGGCCGGCACGTACCGGGTCTTCGCGGACTTCGTGCCCGCTGAAACCGGGGAGGGCCTGACCCTGTCGACCACGGTGCAGATCGACGGCGACTATGAGTCAGTTCCGGCTGAGCCCACAGCGGAGACCTCGGTCAACGGGTTCGACGTCGCAGTGGAAGGTGACCTCGTCGCAGGTTCAGCATCCGAGCTGACCATGACCGTCACCCGCGAGGGCGAACCGGTCACTGCGCTGGAGCCCTACCTGGGGGCGTTCGGTCACCTAGTCGCTCTGCGCGACGGGGACCTGGCCTACCTGCACGTCCACCCCCACGGGGATGCGCCCGAAGCCGGTGAGACCTCCGGTCCGGAGATCGTCTTCGAGGCCACCGCCCCCACCGAGGGCCGCTACCTGCTCTACCTGGACTTCCAGGTCGATGGGCAGGTGCATACCGCCCCGCTGGTGATCGACACCATAAGCAGCACTGACTCTGGCCAGGACAGTGACAGCGGTGACGGGCAGGGCCAGGAGGGCAGTGAGGAAGGAGAGGACCATGACCACTGAGAACACCAGCGCACAAGAGACCAGCACGAGCGTGAATCTCGCCGGTGTTGAGCTGCAGATCGGTGGCATGACCTGCGCCTCCTGCGCCAACCGGATCGAGAAGAAGCTCAACAAGCTCGACGGCGTCGAAGCCAGCGTGAACTACGCCACCGAAAAGGCCAGCGTCACCGCCCCCGAAGGCTACGACCCGGGCCTGCTCATCGCCGAGGTGGAGAAGACCGGCTACACCGCCGAACTTCCCGCCCCCAAGGGCGAGAAGCCCCGTGAGGCTGAGGAGGGCGAGTCTCGCGAGGATGCCGAGATCAGGGTGCTCAAGCAGCGGCTGATCGGTGCAGCGATCCTGGCGGTGCCGGTGATCCTGATGGCAATGATCCCCGCGCTGCAGTTCGACTTCTGGGGCTTCGCCTCCCTGGCCCTGGCCGCCCCGGTGGTGGTGTGGGCCGGATGGCCCTTCCACAAGGCCGCCTGGGCGAACTTCAAACACGGTGCCGCGACCATGGACACGCTGATCTCGGTGGGCACCAGTGCCGCACTGATCTGGTCACTGGTGGCGTTGTTCTTCGGCACCGCCGGGGACCGCGGGGTGGTCCACCCCTTCGAGCTGACCATCTCCCGCAGCGACGGACTGGGGCACATCTACCTGGAGGTCGCCGCCGGGGTGATCACCTTCGTGCTGCTGGGCCGCTACTTCGAGAAGACCTCCAAGCGCCAAGCCGGGGCCGCCCTGCGTGCCCTGCTGGAACTCGGCGCCAAAGAGGTCTCGATCCTGCGTAACGGCAAGGAAGAACGCGTCTCCATCGATGAGTTGTCGGTCGGTGACGAGTTTGTGGTCAGGCCTGGTGAGAAGATCGCCACTGACGGGGTGATCACCTCCGGGAACTCCGCGATCGATGCCTCGATGCTCACCGGCGAATCCG
>Ga0079226_10002943_pt1 | contig 13115 bp, 13 predicted proteins | sample Poulit2014_FD_76345 | JGI IMG/M metagenome (GOLD analysis project Ga0079226, IMG submission 76345) | Agricultural soil microbial communities from Georgia to study Nitrogen management - Poultry litter 2014 | ecosystem: Environmental > Terrestrial > Soil > Agricultural land | place: USA: Georgia... | reverse complement strand
ATTTTTGGCACTCAACGAAATTACTATTGGTTCTGCCGGTTCGGTAGGCGTACAGGCGTCGGAGGTTATCCGGAAGTTTGGGCTGCCAGGCGTTAGCGCTGAAAGCGGCTTATTCCGGCGGTAGTCCATGGCAATTCTGAATGTGGTTCATGAAATGGATGTAAACCGATTCTTGCGTCAAGAAATTTTCGTATATTAAAATTTTACAGGTTATTGAATATTACTTATTACAACCAAACAAAACTGAAGCTATTTCGTTAAAAGCGCTAACGGAAATTGATCATAGACCGGGAAACTGGCCCGAACGTTTTAAAAGTACTAATTTTGTTCTATGGAATGGATTCTAAGTTTATTATCGACGCTGGCTATTTTTGCCGCTGCACTGCTTATCCTTGTATTTATTCATGAGTTTGGGCACTTTATTACAGCTAAGTTCTTTGGCATGCGCGTAGAACGATTTTCTCTGGGTTTTCCACCCACGGTTTTTGGTATTCAATTCGGGGAAACAGAGTATGCTCTTGGAGCTACACCATTGGGCGGTTATGTTAAGATTTCCGGAATGATCGATGAAAATATGGATACCGATCATTTGGAGGAAGAAGTAAAGCCTTGGGAATTCCGAAGTAAGCCTGTTTGGCAAAGGATTGTGGTCATTACGGCTGGTGTGATCTTTAACTTGATTTTAGCAGTAGCTATTTATGGAGGCATAACTTACAGCATAGGAGAGCCGGAGGTAAAGCTGGATAGCCTTGGCAGTGTATATATTCCCGAAGGTTCGCTGGCTGATCAGGTAGGTTTCGAAACCGGAGATAAGCTGGTTGGCGTGAATGGAGAGGAGGTCCCCTTTTTTAGTGACCTGATGGCGCCCGATAAAATGACATCCTCCAATTGGACGCTGCAGGTGAACAGGAGCGGAGCACCGGTCAGTATTGCCATACCGGATACGTTGTTAAATGAAGTGGGTAAAGAAGGGTTGGTTAGTCCGCTGAATGCTTTGCCAAGCAAAATAAGCAGAGTACAAAAAGATAGTCCCGCTGAAGTTGCCGGTTTGCAGGGGGGGGATGAGATTGCCTCTATTAATGGTCAGCCTATCCACCATTGGCTGGAAGCTGTTCAGTGGATCAGCAGCTCGGAAGACTCCCTGGACATAACGATTAAACGCGGAACTAAAACCATGGCATTTACAGTCCAGACGGATAAAAATAATAAGCTGGGCATTTACTCTCCTAATCCCGACAGTGTTTTTCAGGTAGAGCATTTCCAGTATGGGATGTTTGAATCTATTGGCAAGGGAGCCCAGCGCACAAAGGCTACACTGACAGGAATTATACAAGGCTTTAAAAAGATGTTTACCGGCCAAATATCGGTTCGTGAAAGCCTGGGCGGTCCGGTAGCTATTGCAAACATCACGAAGGAGGCGACGGAGAGTGGCGGATGGATCGGGTTTTGGAATATTACGGCCTTCTTGAGTGTGACACTGGCGATTATGAATATTTTGCCCATACCCGCTTTAGATGGCGGACACCTTATGTTTCTTATCTATGAAGGCATTACGCGGCGTAAACCCTCGCCGAAGGTACGGATGGCCCTTCAACAAATTGGATTTATTATTTTGTTGGGAATCATCATTTTTGCCACCTTTAATGATATTATCAGGCAGTTTTAGGAGCCCAAATATTTTATGTTTGCACGCGAAGGATATACTTCGATAATCATTACCCTGGTCTTTGCTTTGATCGTGGGCATTGGGGCTTCTTATATTGGACACTGGGTCCGTTATGTTATTTACGGAGCTTTAATAGTGTTGGCCGGGCTTATTCTGTACTTTTTTCGGGATCCGGACCGCGAAATAACCCCCGGAGATGGATATGTTCTCTCTCCGGCGGACGGGAAGGTCGTGCTTATTAAAGAAGTAGAAGAAGAGCATTATATTCAGGGACCGGCTTTACAGATCAGTATATTCCTCTCGCTTTTGGATGTGCACGTCAACCGGTTGCCAATTAGTGGGAAGCTGGAGTATTTGGAATATCATCCGGGGGATTATTTGATGGCATGGGATGAGCAAGCCTCGGAACTCAACGAGCGGGCTGACTTTGGTATCCGGAATCCCAAGGGGGGGAAAGTATTTTTTCGGCAGATTACAGGTTTTCTGGCTCGCCGTATTGTCTATCATATTAAGGAAGGCGATGAGCTTACGGCCGGCCAACGTTTTGGTATGATGAAGTTTGGTTCCAGAATGGATATACTTGTACCTGCAGGAACACAAATTAATGTTTCCGAAGGAGATAAAGCCTGGGCAGGACAAACAATTTTAGCGACTATTAACGCCTAAAATGAAGTATCCAATTCAAAAATGGAAGCGGTTCCGGAGACAAAGAGATCGCAAGAAGCGGAACAGTCCCCGCAAACATCTGCCGGGGATTATTGTCCCAAGCTTTTTTACACTGATGAACTTGTTCTGCGGCTTCCTGGCTATTATAAGTATTTCAGAAGGACGCTCGTTTTTCGGAGCATGGCTCATTGTATTTGCAGGGTTATTTGATGCTCTCGATGGTTTTATGGCGCGCTTATCGAACGCAACCAGCGAGTTTGGAATTGAGCTTGACTCTATCAGTGATGTTGTTTCGTTTGGCGCAGCTCCGGGCTTTTTGCTCTATACTTTTGGGCTGGGGGAAATGCCCTTGGTGGGAATCCTCCTTAGCGCCTTGCCGCCCCTGTGCGGTGCCGTTCGGTTAGCACGATACAATGTAGAAGCTCAGCAAGGTCCGACTGAATATTTTAAAGGACTGCCCATCACCTCTCAAGCGCTGATAATAGCCTCCTTTTATCTCACTTTCTACCACCGCCTTGACTGGTTTGCGGATTTCAGATACGGACTTAACAGTATCTTAATTCCAACCATTATCATCCTGTCATTTCTGATGGTGAGTACAGTGCCTTTTGATAAATTCCCCAGCTTTGACAAGGATTCTATCAAGAGAAACAAGGGACGATTTGGGCTTTTTATCTTCTATGGAATCTTAATTCTGCTATTCCAGGAGATTGGATTGATAATAGTCTTCTCCATATTTATCGTTAAAGGCTTATCTATCGGCGGAATCATTTTTTACAAAGATATTTTTAGTAATGATGGAAAATGGATAGAGTAAAAAACTATTTTAAAATGGTCTTGCAATTTTATGAGGCGGCTATTATCTTCAGCATCTGATGGATAAAAAAGCTCATAACAACAACTGGTGGTGGCTCCGTAAAATCGGGGCAGTGGCAGCGTTATGAGGTAGATCGACTTGAAACTTTTTCATAAACCCACTGCAGGAAACTGGAGTGGGTTTTTTATTTGGTAATAATTTGATGGTGTATGGAACAAAACGAATTTGAAACATTAGCTCAGGAATATACGGCAATACCGGTTTCCCGCCGTTTAATGGGGGATGTTTCAACACCGGTTTCCTTATTTCTAAAGCTGCGTGAATCAGGAGAGTATCCGTTCCTGCTGGAGTCGGTTGAAGGGGGCGAGCAGCTGGCACGCTATTCATTTTTGGGCCGCAATCCGTATCAGGTACTCCATTTTAAGGACAACGCTGTTACCCTTAAAAAGGACGGAAATATTCGAAAAGAACTTGATCAGAATTACTTTGACGCCCTCGAAGAGTTGACAACGGCTTACCGTGAGCCCAACTTGCCGGAACTTCCCAGATTTACGGGGGGAGCGGTGGGCTTTTCTTCCTACGATACGGTGCGTGAAATAGAGGATTTGCCTAAACCACCTCCGGCTGAACTTACACTCCCGGAAGCGATATGGGCTTTTTATGACGAGATTTTTGCCTTCGACCATGTAAAGCGTCAGGTAATTATTATTAAGACCGTCTTTATGGATGGGAATAGGGCGGCAGAACAACATTTTGAAAATGCCCAGCAACGTCTGGACGAGCTGGAGGAAGTTATCCGCCAGCCGATTCCCGAAGTAACAGACTTTTCCTTCAATCCCGACAATATTACGAGCAATTACAGTCGGGTTTCCTTCGAAGCTATGGTCCGAGATGCACAAGAGCATATTAATAAAAGCGAGGTCTTACAAATAGTGCTTTCTCAACGTTTTCAAACCAGTTTTAAAGGTGATCGCTTTATGTTGTATCGTGCACTTCGAATGGTAAACCCTTCGCCCTATCTATACTTTCTGGACTTTAAAGATTTTTCGCTGATTGGATCATCTCCGGAAGTACTGGTGCGTGTGCAGGAAGGAACGGCCCAGCTGCTGCCCATTGCAGGAACACGGCCGCGCGGCGATACCGAAGAAGAGGATCAGGCCCTTGAAACGGAGCTTAAGAATGATCCCAAAGAACTTGCAGAGCACCATATGCTGGTTGATCTGGGAAGGAAAGACCTCTCACGTGTATGTCAGTCCGGAACGGTTGAGACTGTACGCAAGCAGGAGGTTGAACGCTATTCCCACGTCATGCATATCGTCTCCGATATAAAAGGACAACTTAGCTCAAAGAACTCATCGGTGGATGCACTAAAATGGTGCTTCCCGGCCGGAACGGTCAGCGGTGCACCTAAGGTACGGGCTATGGAGATTATTGATGAGCTGGAGTCAACAAAGCGCGGCCCTTATGCGGGAGCAGTAGGATACTTTGATTTTTCCGGTAATATGGATACTTGTATTGCTATTCGAACAATGATTGCAACAGAATCGGAAATATATATCCAGGCCGGAGCAGGTATTGTGGCTGGAAGTGATCCGGAAAAGGAATTTGAAGAGACGCAAAATAAGGCCGGAGCATTGATTGAGGCGCTGAGCGTTGCGCTGTCAATCAGAAAGAGTAATTAAAGATAATTATAATAAATAACTGGAGCAGAATAACAACTATGAACACGATACTATCTGGAATACAGTCATCTGGAAGCTTACATATCGGCAACTATTTTGGTGCACTGCGGCAGCATATACAGATGCAGGAGGAGGGAGAGGCGTTCTATTTTATTGCTAATTATCATTCAATGACATCCATCCAAAATGGAGAGGAACGTCTCAAAAATACGATTGATATTGCGCTCGATTATCTTGCGTTGGGGCTTGATCCGACAAAATGCAGCTTCTTTGTCCAGAGTGATGTACCTCAGGTGACGGAGCTGTCCTGGATTTTGAGCAACTTTACGCCCGTCAGCCGAATGGAAAAGGCAGTAGCGTATAAAGATAAGGTGAGCAAGGGGGAGAAGGCGAATGTTGGACTCTTTACCTATCCGATACTGATGGCTTCAGATATCTTAATTTATAACGCTGATTTAGTGCCTGTTGGAAAGGATCAAAAACAACATATTGAAATATGTCGCGATCTGGCTGGCCGATTTAATAATACATATGAGGATAAACTACTAAAAATTCCGGAAGAATATACTGTTGAATCGGTGGCTGTTGTTCCCGGTATTGATGGACGTAAGATGAGTAAATCTTATAGCAATACTATTGGTATTTTTGACGAAGGCAAGGAACTCAAAAAGAAGGTGATGTCCATTGAAACAGACTCTGTGCCGCTTGATGAGCCGAAGGATCCTGAAAGCTGTAATGTTTTTGCTCTTATTAAGCTGTTTGCAGATGAAGAACAACAAAAGGAGATTGCCGATAAATATCGCGCCGGTGGCTATGGCTACGGACACGCTAAAAATGAGCTTTTGGGAATGATTAATGAGTATTTTGCTGAAGCGCGGGAAAGGAGAAAAGAACTGGCAAAGGATTTGGACCTGGTTCGCGATATCCTGAACGAAGGAGGTAAGAAAGCTCGTAAACGAGCTGAAAAAGTGATGAAGCCCATTCGCGAGGTAACTAGTTTATATAAAAATTACCGGTTCAGTGATGATTAGTCACAAGTAGGTTTAACGGCATAAAGAATAAAACTCTATATTTACCACTATATCATGATTGATTTTAAAGAAGTTTTAGAAAAGCTGGCTGAGCGCAAAGATCTCAGCTCTGCTGAGGCGCGGCAAGCACTGCAGAGCATCATCAATGGGAATGCGGGAGTGGAACGAACCACAGCCTTCTTGCTGGGAATGAGGGCTAAAGGCGAAACTATTGAAGAGCTGACAACCTTTGTGCAGGTAATGCGTGAGGCGGCTATCCATCCGGAAGTATCCGTTGAAGGGGCCGTTGATATGTGTGGGACCGGTGGAGATAATACAGGCACGTTCAATATTTCAACCGCCGCGATGTTTGTAGTGGCCGGTGCAGGTGTACCGGTGCTAAAGCATGGAGGAAGAGGGGTTTCAAGCAAGAGCGGCAGTGCTGATGTGCTTGAGGCACTGGATATTGTGGCTACGCTAAAGAAGAAACAGATCGAGCGTGTTTATGATCAAATAGACATTGCGTTCATGATTGCACCCAATTTCCATCCGGCCATGAAGAGGGTGGTACCGGCTCGGCAAGTATTGGGAATTCGGTCGTTCTTTAACACTATGGGACCGCTGCTGAATCCGGCCGGAGTTCGTCGGCAGGTTGTAGGAGCTTTTGATAAGCGTACGGCTCATCAGATTGCTGAAATTTTGTCTAACTTAGATTCTGAACGGGTTTATAGCGTACATGCCCGGGATGGACTGGATGAGTTGAGCCTGAGTGCTCCTACTTTTATTCACGAGGTAAAGGATAATAAATTTACTGCTGAGCATGAGTTTGATGCATCCACGCTTGGCTTTAGTCCAGTAAGTATTCAAGATCTGCAGGGCGGCGACCGATTTTATAACGCTAATATCATCAGATCAGTTATGGAAGGCAACGGAGAGCCGGCGCATCGCGATATTGTGTTGCTGAACGCTACCTTCGGCATCCATGTTTCGGGCAAATCAGATTCGCTGGAGCAGGCCAAAAAAATGGCTGTTGACAGCATTGACTCTGGCAAAGCGCTTCAGGTGCTCGAGGATATGAGTGAAGCGACGAATGATATTATGGAGATAGACTAACTGAGATGGCTACCATATTAGATAAAATAGTAGAACAGACATCACGCGACCTGAAGAAGCGCAAGAAGGATATTAGTTTTAAAGAGCTGGAGTCTTTTGAGCTTTTTGAACAAGCGCCTCGTTCGTTTAAAGATGCGCTCCGATCGGGTGATGAAGTGTCAATTATTGCAGAAATTAAGAAAGCTTCCCCCTCAAAAGGACTTATCCGAAAGGATTTTGATCCCGTTGCTATAGCCCGTCAATACCAAGAGGGAGGAGCCGCTGCACTATCAGTACTGACGGATCGCCCGGCTTTCCAGGGGGAGTTAGAGTACCTGAAAAATGCATCAAAGGAAGTAAATATTCCAGTGTTGCGCAAGGACTTTATTGTTGACCCTTATCAAATAAAGGAAGCGAAGGCCTATGGGGCCGATGCGGTATTACTAATTGCTACTATTACTGAAGGGAATCAGCTGGATGAGCTGCTGCATGCCTGCAGCGACTTTAAGGTTCAGGCATTGGTAGAATGTTACTCGCAGAAGGATCTTAAGAATGTTACTTTTCAACAGGTTAGCATTTTGGGAGCCAATAACCGTGACTTGCATAAATTTGAGGTTGATTTGCACCGCGGTATAGATCTGCTTCAGCAAGCGCCCGAAGATACCGTTCTGGTTTCGGAAAGTGGCTTGCAGACCCCCGATGATATTATAATTTTATTTGATAATGATATAGATGCTGCTTTGATTGGTGAGCATTTTATGCGCCAACCTAATCCCAGCGAGGCGGTGAAAAAATTGATAATAGAAACTCAGAGGCTACAGTCTAAGGAATAACAGATGGCAACTCAAACTGACTATCAGACAAAATTAAAGGTTTGCGGTCTTACCAGCCTGGAAGATGCTCGATTTGTATCCGGGGCCTTGGCTCACTACCTGGGCTTTATCTTTTATAAGGGCAGTCCACGTCATATAACGCCTGCAAAAGCAGGGGCAATTATTAACTGGATCGAAGGTCCGGAGTGTGTAGGTGTATTTGTTAATGAGCCACTGGATGATGTCAATGCCGTAGCACGGCAGACGGGGATCGATTATGTGCAGCTGCATGGTGAAGAAACGCCATCATATTGCCAGCTAATAGAAAAGCCCCTGATCAAAGTGATTCATATCACCGACTCTGATGAGCCCGAAGCGATAGCCAAAAAGATTGAGCCCTATCGCAAGGTGGCAGACTACTTTCTCTTTGATACGAAGACGGAGGACCAATGGGGAGGAACCGGTCAGACCTTTGACTGGCAGATATTGGAGAAAATTACACGGGATATTCCCTTTTTCCTTTCCGGTGGCTTAAACCCCAGAAATGTACGCTTAGCCTGCCAACAGGTTCGGCCTTATGCAATCGATATATCCAGCGGCCTGGAGAGCGAACCCGGCATAAAGGATTTCGACAAAGTGGAAGAACTAATGGAAGAAATGCGTGATATTTGGGATTCCCAATAAAATATGAACCTTCGTTTGATGGTTAATCATGTATTCTATTAATACCAACGCAATACTTATTAAAACAGATATCTAATATGGCATACACCTTACCCACAGAAAGTGGATATTATGGCGATTTTGGGGGAAAATTTGTTCCTGAGATTCTGATTCCGGCCGTAGAAAAGCTGGACGAATCATTTCGTGAGGCCTGGGAAGACGAACAGTTTCATTCAAAATTACGTGCCTTGCTCAATGAATATGTTGGACGACCTACAAAGCTGACACTGGCTGACCGACTTAGCGAATACTATGGCAAAGCCCGAATCTACCTAAAACGCGAGGACCTCTGCCACACCGGAGCTCACAAGATTAATAACGCACTCGGACAGATATTACTGGCCAAGCGAATGGGTAAGGAGCGTATCATTGCGGAAACGGGCGCAGGTCAGCACGGAGTGGCCACAGCCACCGTTTGTGCTAAATTTGGGGTCGATTGCATCATTTATATGGGTGCGGAGGATATGAGACGCCAGAAGCTAAATGTAGAGCGCATGCGGCTGTTGGGGGCTAAAGTGGAACCGGTAAAAAGTGGCTCGCAGACGCTCAAAGATGCGACTAATGAGGCGATCCGCGACTGGGTGACGAATGTAGAGGATTCTTTTTATATTATCGGCTCTGTCGTTGGGCCGCACCCTTATCCAAAGATGGTGCGTAACTTTCAGCGTGTAATCGGTGATGAAGCCCGCCGACAGCTGCAGGAAAAGGAAGGGACCCTGCCCGACTATCTGGTAGCCTGCGTAGGCGGCGGATCCAATGCAATGGGACTTTTTTATCCTTTTATTGATGAACCTTCTGTACAGATGTATGCACTGGAAGCGGCCGGTTTGGGAATAGATACCAATAAACCGGCCGCAACGATGGCCAATGGAGACCGTGGCGTCCTCCACGGGATGCTCAGCTATTTACTTCAGGATGAGTACGGGCAGGTGCAGCTGGCTCATTCCATCAGTGCAGGGCTTGACTATCCGGGCGTAGGGCCCGAACATGCCTACCTGCGCGATACAGATCGTGTGCACTACCATCCCATTACGGATGAGCAGGCTATGGAAGGAGTGAAGTTACTTTCGGCACAAGAGGGCATTATTCCGGCGTTGGAAAGTGCACATGCCATTGCCTATTTGGATGAGCTGATGCCCCGTACTGAGAAGGATGAGATTGTTATCCTGAATTGCTCTGGACGAGGCGACAAAGATATGACTACTATTTCAAATAATTTATAACAGCGTAATGAGCATGAATAACAATCGAATAGCGCAACTTTTTACTCATAAGGATGATACTTCTAAATTGATGAGTTTGTTTTTGACGGCCGGATATCCTCAGCCTGAGGCCACCGTTGACTTGGTATTGGGACTGGAGAAAGCCGGGACAGATTTTATTGAGCTGGGCATTCCATTTAGCGACCCATTGGCTGACGGACCTACCATTCAGTACTCCAGTAATGTGGCCATTGAAGAGGGTACTACAATTTCCAAAATATTTGAGATGGTCCGCAAAATACGAGATACATCAGAACTTCCCCTATTGCTTATGGGATATATGAATCCCATCGTAAACTATGGTATTGAATCGTTCTGCAGTGATGCAGCAGATGCAGGGGTAGATGGGCTTATTATTCCGGATATTCCTATGGAAGAATCGGAGATGCTGAGTCCACATGCCAGCGAAAATGGACTGGCCCAGGTTTATCTGGTTGCTCCTAATACAACCGACAAACGGATGCAAAAGATCGACCGGCAATCGCAGGGATTTGTATATTGCGTATCCGTTACTGGAGTTACCGGTACACGGGACGGGGATGAGGTGGCACATTCGGTACAGCGTTTTATCAGTCGAGTACAGAATAATGTAGTTCGCAACCCCAAAATGGTTGGTTTTGGCATCAAATCGCATGCTGATGCGCAGCGCATTGCGGCAGAGATGGATGGATTTATCGTCGGGAGTGCCCTTATTAATACCATCCGGGAGCATTACCCGGATAAAAATTGGATGAAACAGGCTTTTGCTTTTGCAGAATCGCTAAAGTATGGTTAGTCTTTATTTAGATCACCAAATTTTTAATTTCAATAAGCTGTTATGAATATATCCCAAAAAATAGGCTTTTTTGTGCTTGTTGCAGCTCTTGGTATAAGTTGCGAAGTAGATTACCGTTCTGAGGCCGTTGGCGGATTAGGAAAAGCAGTAGTAGTCATGGATTCAACAAAGATGGAGAGTGCCACCGCTGAGGCCATCCGGCAAACCTATGGAAAGGGCATTCCTACATTGCTTAGTCTGGAACCCAGATTTGATTTACGGTTCAGAGAGTTTAAAAATAATGACCAGCTGGATCGCATAAAAAGATCCAGAAACCTTATTATTGCTGCCCCTATTAACGACAGTACAAATACGGCTAAGTGGGTCAGAGCATTGTTAAATGATGAAGTTGAAGAGCAGGTTCAAAACGGAGAGGCTTTTGCCTTCCCGCTCAACGATAAATGGTATAAAGATCAATGGGCCATTATTTTGACAGCCCCTACAGATTCGGCCTTAGCTGAACAAATAAATAATTCAGAAACCCAATTGGTCGATCGGCTTTTGGAGAAGGAATTCAAGCGCTGGAAAGGAGAAATTTATGATCGCGGGGAGCAGGTAGAGCTGGAAGATAGCCTCTGGGATAACCATGGATGGAAAATTCGTGTTCAGCATGATTGGGAACCTATTCTGGATACTACCTATACCAAGGATGGGGAAGAAATGCACTTTATGCGGATGAATCGTCTGTTACCTAAAAATAGACGCTGGTTTTGGATATGGTGGAAAGATGGGGTCGAAGATATCTCATATCTCGACGAAGATTGGATTAATGCCCGGCGCGATTCGCTGACGAAGAAGTGGATTGAAGGAACCCGCGACAGCTCGTATGTTGCAACAGAATACCGGCGCCCGGTAAAAACAACTTCATTTGAAATGAATGGCAATTTAACCCATGAGTCGCGCGGGGTTTGGCGCATGACGCATGATGCGATGGGCGGTCCATTTGTGAGTTTTACTGTCTATGACGAGCAGGTGAAACGGCTTTATATGTTGGGCTATTTACAGTTTGCTCCCAAATTCGACAAACGTAGATTTGTACGACAGTTTCGCGTGATGTTGCGCACTTTTCAGAGCGATTCAACTTGGAAAGAGAACAGGACTGAACAATGAAGTGATTACTGGCTAAACAAACTCATTATTGTTATAAATTACGTTATAATTACTCTATGGATCTGAAGAATTTTAAAGACTATGTAAGCTACAAAAACCAGATAGCTTTGAAATTTGGATCAGCCGCCCCTTATTACGATCAGCATGCTGAACTTCGAAAAGAAGTAGCAGACCGACTCATTAACTCATTGGATCCCTGGAGAGATATTATTCCACGCGGACCTATTAAAGAGTTGGGGAGCGGAACCGGATTTGTGACTAAAGGGTTGGCTGACCTATATCCGAAAAGAGCCATTGAATCGCTGGATCTTTCTGAACAGATGACGGAATACATCAAAAAAAAGCTGGCCGACTATGAAAATATTACCTTTCAAACGGCGGATGCAGAGAAGGTTCCGGAGATTGAACCACACTACAGTCTGATCGTCAGTGGTTTTACAGCGCATTGGTTTAAAGATCCTGCCCTAACGCTTGGACGATGGATGGAGGTACTGAAACCGGGCGGCTTGTTGTTAGCGTCATTTCCGGGCAATGAAAGTTTTCCAACCTGGCAGAAACACTGCCAAAAGCTGGGCTTACCCTTTACCGGAAATGAGCTGCCGGATGTAGAAGAGGTCGTCGTTAAAATGTCGGTAGGCCCCTCGCAAGTTGACTATTACGAAGACAATATATCGCAAACTTTTGGGAGTGCCTTTGAATTTTTTGCCCACCTCAAGAAAATAGGCGCCGATGCCCAACAAGCAGGCCGTTCACTTACAAACAAGGAAATGAATCTCTTGCTGAACCATTGGGATAAGGAGGGGGGAGGCACCATCCATGATACAACTCATGCGGTCTTTTTAGCGGTTAAAAAAGATTTATAATTAATGTTATATTTGTATAAAATGATTACGGGTGTAGGAGTAAAGCATATCAGGTTTAATCAAGATGGTTGAAACTTATGTTGAAATTCACACTTGTAAAGAAGTATATAAACGGTATAAAAAATCACTAATAATAAATACTCTACCATGAAAAAAGTTAAATATTTCGCTTATTTATTAGTATTTATTCTTTTTGCCCAAACGGCCGCAGCAGCATCCATTGGAGATGGAGATGATGCCTTGGATATGTTTAAAACCTACATCAATACGACAGTTCAGAAAGCAAAAAAGGCTGAAAACCCGTCTGCCAAGAGAGAGATTTTGGACAATTCCTTTGATAAAATAATGACGACCTTTGATCGGGTTCAACAAGTTAAGGCCTTGTCAGAGAAGGATAATAAAGCGCTCAATCTGTTGAGAGATGATATACAGCAAAAAAAAGCTGAGCTTAATGGTGAGGAAGGTTTTGAAAGAGTGCGTGATAAGGACCTGAATGATTTTGCCAATTATGTACAGCAAGATTTTGAGCAGGCGCTTTCTATCTCCATAAGTGCAACAGTATTGGTGCTAATCATTATTATACTGCTGCTACTTTAAT
>Ga0079226_10002942_pt1 | contig 13120 bp, 7 predicted proteins | sample Poulit2014_FD_76345 | JGI IMG/M metagenome (GOLD analysis project Ga0079226, IMG submission 76345) | Agricultural soil microbial communities from Georgia to study Nitrogen management - Poultry litter 2014 | ecosystem: Environmental > Terrestrial > Soil > Agricultural land | place: USA: Georgia... | reverse complement strand
AGTTATGCACGACGATCAACATGGAACTGCAATCATTTCCGCAGCAGCTTTGATAAACGCTGTAGAAATAGCTGGAAAATCTATGAGCGAAGTGCAAGTGGTAATTAGCGGTGCAGGTGCAGCCGCAGTTTCTTGTGCAAGATTGTATATACGTTCAGGAGTACGTCCGGAAAACATTGTTATGTGTGATAGTAAAGGTGCTATCCGTGTAGACAGAGAAAATTTATCGGATGAGAAGAAAGAATTCGCTACTGAAAAAGATGTGCATCAATTAGATGATGCTATAGTAAATGCAGATGTTTTTGTAGGACTTTCTATCGGGAATATATTTACTCCAGAAATGTTGTTAAATATGGCCGACAATCCTATTGTTTTTGCAATGGCGAATCCTGATCCAGAGATTGAATATGACTTGGCAATCAGTACCCGAGAAGATGTTATCATGGCTACTGGGCGTAGTGATCATCCAAATCAGGTGAATAACGTATTAGGATTTCCATTTATCTTCCGTGGTGCATTGGATGTTCGTGCTAAGGCAATTAATGAAGAAATGAAAATGGCGGCAGTATTGGCATTAGCTGCATTGGCGAAAGAGCCAGTGCCGGAGCAAGTGAATATTGCATATGGCGAAACAAAGTTGGTGTTTGGTAGGGATTATATAATTCCAAAACCATTTGATCCACGTTTGATAACTTATGTGCCAATTGCTGTTGCAAAAGCAGCTATTGAGAGTGGCGTGGCAAGAGTGAATATATCGGATTGGGAAAAATATGAAGATGAGCTAAGTGCTCGAATGGGAGAGGATGGTAAGTTAATTAAGCTCTTGCTTAACAGAGCGCGTACCGATGCTAAAAGAGTGGTTTTCGCTGAAGCTGATCAATTAGATGTTCTAAAGGCTGCACAAATCTCTTACGAAAATGGTATTGCTGTTCCAGTTCTTTTAGGTAGGGAAGATGTGATTCGTGAGCATATGCAGGAAATTGAATTCCATGCCGACGTTGAAATTATTGACCCTACAAAAGACAAGTCAAAAAAGATTAGAGACAGGTATGCTTATGAACATTGGCTAAGACGTAACCGTAAGGGAGTTTCTATGTATGACGCTAATAGGCTTATGCGAGATAGGAACTATTTTGGGGCTATGATGGTGCAAATGGGTGATGCCGACGGGATGATCTCTGGATATACTAGAGCTTATGCTTCAGTCCTAAGACCCGCCCTGCAGGTTGTAGGGAGGCATAAAGGTACAAGCAAGGTAGCTACAGCCAACCTAATGATAACAAAAAGAGGACCATTGTTTATAGCCGACACTGCGGTTAATATCGACCCAACTGCTGAGGATCTTGTAGATATTGCGCAGATGACTAACTATACTATGAAGATGTTTGGATTGAACCCAGTAATCGCAATGGTGTCGTATAGCAATTTTGGCTCTTCGCAAGCGCCAGGCGTTAAAAAAGTTCAAGAAGCAGTAAAGATACTTCATAAAGACCGCCCTGATATAATTGTTGATGGAGAGGTTCAGGTAGATTTTGCTTTAAACAGTAAGTTACTAGAAAAGAATTTTCCACACTCTAAGTTGGCAGGTAAACGTGTAAATGCATTAGTGTTTCCAAATCTTGAAGCAGCGAATAGCAATTATAAGATGTTGAAAGAAATTAATAATGTAGAGTCTATTGGGCCAATAATGTTAGGGATGCGAAAACCAATCCATTTATTACAACTAGGTGCATCTGTAGAGGAAATGGTTAGTATGGTGGCTGTGGCAGTGGTAGATGCACAAGAAAAGGAGATGCGCAGAAAGCAGAATAAACAATAATGTAATGTGCTCAAAAGTAGTTAGTTAGCAGTAAAGCTTACTTTTGAAATAAATTACGGCGATTAAACCACTAAACAAGAAGGTTGTTAAAACAAGTGTTTTAATCGTTGCTAGAGTATTAAACTCAAGAGAGATATACGCTTTTTTCTAGTAGAGACACGGGTTTCTACTAGAAAAAAGCGTTTTGTTTTACCTACCTGTAGAGTTTGCATTAATTAATGCCTAGAAGGTTGTTTTGTGGAAACGCTTATCCTTTTAGTAAATTTTATGATAAGTTGTAAATTGTAGTATATTTGTACGTATAAGCTATAAACATGATTTCGCATATTCAAGGTAGACTAGTAGAAAAACATCCAACTGATGTGGTAATTGATTGTAACGGGGTGGGATATTTTTTACATATCACTCTTCACACTTACGAGGAGTTACCAGATACAGAGAATGTGTTGATGTATACACATTTACAGGTCCGTGAAGATGCTCATTCATTATATGGCTTTATGACTAAATCCGAACGCGAGGTTTTTCGGTTATTGATAAGTGTGTCCGGTATTGGTGCAGCTACTGCACGAACAATGTTGTCTTCTTTAACACCACAAGAAGTAGTGGAGGCTATTGCGGTAAACGACTTAAAAACCTTAAAATCAGCAAAAGGTATTGGAATAAAAACAGCACAGCGTTTAGTCTTAGATTTAAAAGATAAGGTGCTGAAAATATACGATATAGACGAGGATTCCGATGGATCAAGCAATACTAACAGAGAAGAGGCGTTATCTGCTTTAGAAACATTAGGGTTTGCTAGAAAGCGAGCCGAAAAAGTATGTAAGCAGATTGTTAAGGAAAACCCAGATGCTTCTGCGGAAATGATCATTAAGTTAGCATTAAAAAAACTGTAGGTCTTGAAAGAACAATATAATCAGGCAAACTCTCCTTTAATAAGCATGTTTTTGGTTGTCTTATTACTATTCGGATTTGGATCTAATGCTTTTGCACAAGACAGTACGAAAACCGGATATGCAAATAAGCCTTTAGAGTTGCCTACTCCAAGTTCTATTGAGGAGATGTACACCTATGATCCGATAACCGATCGTTATATTTATATACAAAAATTAGGAAAAACATCTATAGCTTATCCTATTGTCTTGACTCCTGAGGAATTTGAAAAAATGCTTATGGAGCAAAATATGCAAGCCTATTTTAAAAAAAAAATAGATGCAGCAGATGGACGAAAACATGCTTCACAAGACGAAAGACGAAACCTATTACCAACATACTATGTGAAGTCTGAGTTATTCGAAACAATTTTTGGAGGCAATACAATCGATATTATTCCTCAAGGAAATGTTGAAATCGATTTAGGTGTGCTATACAATAAACAAGATAATCCTTCACTTTCACCTAGAAACCGTACAAATTTCACTTTCGATTTCGATCAAAGAATTAGTCTTAACCTAATGGGAAAGGTGGGTGAGCGTCTTGATGTAAATATTAATTACGATACCCAATCAACCTTTGACTTTCAAAACCAAATCAAGTTAGAGTATACACCTACTGAAGACGATATTATACAAAATATCGAGGTCGGAAATGTAAGTATGCCATTAAACAGTAGTTTAATTCAAGGAGCGCAAAGTCTTTTTGGAGTTAAAGCAGAATTACAGTTTGGAAAAACTCGAGTAACTGGTGTTTTTTCTGAACAAAAGTCTGAAACCCAGACCATAGTTGCGGAAGGAGATGCTACGGTGAATGAGTTTAAAATGTACGCCATGGATTATGACGATAATCGTCACTTCTTCTTAGCACATTATTTCCGAGATAATTATGATCATGCAGTATCGCAATACCCGTTTCTAAATACGAATATTGAAGTGACGCGGATTGAAGTATGGGTTACCAATAGGTCTAATAGAACAGATAATATTAGAAGTGTTATTGCTATTCAAGATATTGGAGAATCAAGATTAGATAAAATTGGATTGAAAAATATACCTGCCGATTTCATTCAGTCTACACCTAGTGCTGCTCCAGATAACAAAAACAATAAATTTAATCCATTTGGAATTAACAGTAACGATCCTACCTATTTAAATGAAAACATTCGAGATAGAGCTTCTGTAGAAAGTGGATTTGGTGGTCTAAATGTTCGTGAAGGAATGGATTACGCCACCATAGAAAATGCTAGAAACTTAGAACCCCATGAGTATAAATTAAACAGAAAGTTAGGATATATTTCTTTGAATGAAAGGTTACGTAATGATGAAGTTTTAGCGGTTGCTTTTCAATATACACGAGGAGGTAAAGTATATCAGGTTGGTGAATTTTCAAACGATGGTATAGATAATACTGGGGGGAGTCTCACAGATTTAGGACATAATGGTGAACCAATTGTTAACTCTTCGCAGAACCTAGTTGTTAAAATGCTAAGGAGTAGCTCTATAAGTGTAAAGGAGCCGGTTTGGGACTTAATGATGAAAAATATTTATCCATTAGGTGCTTTTGATTTAGAGAAAGAGGACTTTAAATTAAACATTGTATATACCGACCCATCTCCAGTCAACTATATAAAACCAGCGACTGGTACCACAGAACTTCCAGCTGTACCGCTGCCAGAAGATGTAGCAGAAACACCATTGTTACGAGTATTTAATTTAGATAGATTAAACTTTAATAATGATCCACAGCAAGGTGGTGATGGATTTTTTGACTTTGTGCCCGGAATAACTATTGATCGAGAGAATGGAGCAATAATCTTTACTAGCATAGAGCCATTTGGGAAGTATTTATTCGAAAAACTGCGTAGCGATGCTGGTGGCGAACAGTATGACCAGCCACAAACATATAATGCCAATCAAAACAAATATGTTTTTCATAGCCTATATCGGAATACTAAGACAGAGGCTGAACAGCAACAGAGTGATAAGAATAAGTTTCAACTTCGTGGAACTTATAAGTCAACTGGAGCCGATGGGATTCCAATCGGAGCTATTAATGTGCCGCAAGGTTCGGTTCGTGTTACAGCAGGAGGAAGAACATTGGTAGAAGGGATAGATTATACAGTAAACTATCAAACCGGAAGGGTACATATTCTAGATCCAGCCTTGGCAAATTCAAAAACCCCTATCAATATTTCAACGGAAAACAGCACCACTTTCGGTAGGCAAACACGTCGATTTACAGGACTTCATGTAGAACACCAATTCAATAAAAACTTCATGTTAGGTGGAACTTATTTAAATATGAGTGAACGACCGATGACTCAAAAATCTGCTTACGATGGGGAGTCTGTGAACAACTCTATATTTGGTGTGCAAACGGTTTTTTCAACAGAAGCACCATTTTTAACTAGGCTTGTAAATAAATTGCCAAATATAGATACTGATGTTGAATCACATGTGTCCTTCCGAGGTGAATTTGCGTATTTGTTACCAGGCTCACCCAAAGTTTCAAATTTCGAGGGCAAAACCACTTCTTATATAGATGATTTTGAAGCGTCACAAACTTCAATTGATTTGATGTCGCCGCATTCATGGCATTTATCTAGTACTCCAGTAGGATTCGGTGGTGAAGTGGCTAACAACAATTTAGAATATAACTATAATCGAGCAAAATTAGCTTGGTACAGCATAGATCCTGTGTTTTATAGTGGGGGTCGTCCTAGTGGTCTTTCTAGTGAAGATGTGTCTGGACCGTTTACGCGACGCGTATTTAGAGATGAACTGTTTCCAAATCAAGATATTATTCAAGGGCAATCACATGCTTTATTTACGTTCGACTTAGCATACTATCCTAGTACAAGAGGGCCGTATAACTTTAACCCTACAACTAACGGAACTAATAATTTACCAAATCCTAGAGATCGTTTTGGTGGAATTACTAGAGGCTTATCTACCTCAGACTTTGTCCGGTCAAACGTAGAATATATTCAATTCTGGATGATGGACCCATTTATTTACCCTGAAAATGCTCAGAATACTGGGGGTACGCTAAGCTTTAACCTAGGAAATATATCGGAAGATGTTTTGAAAGATGGTAGAATGCAATACGAAAATGGATTGCCTGAAGATGGAGAAACCTCCAACACTATCGAAACAGAATGGGGTAAAGTGCCAGCCAATCAAGCATTGGTTTATGCCTTTAGCAATGATCCAGATGTACGTGCAAAACAGGATATAGGCTTAGATGGTTTGAGCGATGAAGAGGAGGCAGTTAAATTTCCGCTATTTGCTGGGCTAGAAGATCCGGCAGGAGATAATTATGAATACTATCTACAGGCTAGTGGCGATGTTTTAGAACGATACTTTAATTATAACGGCACCGAAGGCAACTCTCCTGTGGAGGTTACTAATACTAATAGGGGAAATACTACATTGCCTGATACCGAAGATGTAAATGGTGACAATACGATGAATACGGTGAATAGCTATTATGAGTATGATGTAAAGCTATTTCCAGGAATGAATCCAGATAATAATAATCATATTAATGATGTAAAGGAGTTGATGGTCACCACTGAAGATAATCGTGAGGTTCCAGTTCGTTGGGTACAGTTTAAAGTGCCAATAAGCGAATATGACAAGGCGATAGGAGGCATTTCTGGATTTGAAAATATGCGTTTTATGCGTATGTATTTATCAGAGTTTAACGAAAATACAGTTTTGCGTTTTGGAGCTTTAGAGCTGGTAAGAGGAGACTATCGTAGGTTTGCAAAAGCTATAGATAAAGATGCGAACGATCCGAATTTTGGAAGTACAGTTTTTGAAAGCAGTACTGTTAGTATTGAAGAGAACGAAAATAGAGAGCCAATTAATTATGTAATGCCTCCAGGGGTATATAGAGAACAGTACAATCATAATAACGATATTATTCGTGAAAATGAACGCGCTCTATCCTTACGAGTTAAAGGATTAGATCCAAACGATGGGCGAGGTGTTTACAAGAACTTTAATGTAGACATGCGGCAGTATAAAAACATAGAAATGTTTATACACGCCGAATCTATAATAAACGAAACGGCACTAGATAATGGCGATATGGTTGCTTTTATCCGTATGGGTAATGATTTGACTGATAGCTATTACGAGGTGCGGATACCACTTAAACCAACTGAATTTGGAAGTCATTCTCCAGAACAGGTATGGCCTTATGAAAACCGATTGAATATACCACTTCACTTATTACAGGAGGCGAAAACTAGAGTTTACGGAAGTATTAATAGAAATCCTGGCGAAGTAACCTTTTTCGATGAGCAAGAGTTAGGTGGAAGTAGTGATGAAAATCAAAGACGAATTGGAGTAAAAGGGAATCCAAGCTTTGGCGACATACGCGTAATTATGCTAGGTGTACGTAATAGCACCGCCCATAGAATTAGTGGTGAGGTTTGGTTTAACGAATTGCGCTTATCTGAATTGGAAAATAAAGGGGGATGGGCAGCAATAGCAACAGTAGATGCAAACCTAGCTGACTTTGCTTCAGTTACAGCCTCTGGAAGCAGAAGTACAGTAGGTTTTGGTTCCTTAGATTCTGGACCAAACGAACGGGATAAAGAGGATGTAAAGCAATATGACGTGGTTACCGATGTAAATCTCGGGCAGTTGCTTCCTGAAAAATGGGGGATTCAATTGCCATTTAATTATGGAAGATCAGAGGAGAGAATTACACCAGAATACGATCCTGAATTCCAAGATGTGAAGCTAAACACACGTATAACAAATGAACAGGATACAGAAAAAAAGAAAACAATAGAGAGTCAAGCAGTAGATTATACTCGCCGACAGAGTATTAATTTTATAGGAGTACGTAAAGAACGAACAGGAGATAAACCTGCTCGAATTTATGACGTAGAAAACCTTACACTTTCCTATTCGTATAATCAAGTAGATCATCATGATTATGAAATAGAAGATTTTTTAGACCAATCGGTTCGTGCTAGTGCTACCTACTCACATAACTTTACTAAAAGTACTTGGGAACCATTCCGTACAAACGACTCTATATTTAAAGGAAGGTATTGGAAGTTTATCAAGGATTTTAACCTAAATTATTTGCCGACATCAATTCATGCAAACTCCAATATCATCCGTCAATACAATGAGCAAACGTTAAGAGATACTGATTTGCTCCCTGGTAGTATTGGGATGCCGACGCTATATCAAAGAAATTATTTGTTCGACTGGCAGTATACTATAAACTATGATATTACCAATTCTCTTAAATTAAGATATAACTCGGCAAACCATCGAATAGTTAAAAACTATATAGACTATGATGGGGTGGTTGATAATAGTATTGGGATTTGGGATGATTTTTTTGATATAGGTGAGCCAAATGAACATTATCAATCGCTACAATTAGATTACGAATTGCCGTTTAATAAGTTCCCGTTTTTAGCTTTTATCCGTGGTACTTATAGTTATACTAGTGACTTTCAGTGGAGCAAAGGGAGTGATATGTATGAGAATCTGGCAATTACCGATGGTGATGGCAATACAAACTACTATAATTTGGGTAACTCTGTTCAGAATGCTAATACTCATCGTATTAACTCTCAATTAAACATGCATACTTTCTATAACTATATTGGACTGCGTAAGAGAAATTCGGCGCCAGCCATGAAACAAAACGATGTTGCAGGAAGAAGACCCAATGATGCAAGAACTAATCGAGACAATCGTTCCCAACTCACGCAGAGAAATGATAGGTTGGCCAATGAAAGAACTGACTCTGGTACAGAAAGTGGATCGAGTTTTGGAGATAAATCTTTTAACACCATGGTAACTATGCTTACGTCGTTACGTAGGGTTACAGTTAATTACCAAGAGAACAGAGGTACTTACTTGCCAGGATATTTACCAAAAGTAGGAGCAATTGGTACTTTAAAGCCCACCACTGGTTTTATATTTGGGAGTCAGTCTGATATACGTCATGAGGCAGCCCGTAGAGGTTGGTTAACACTGTTTCCAGAGTTCAATGAGCAGTTTACTCAAGTAATAGATAAGCAATTGGATGTACAGGCAAATCTTGAGTTATTACCTGACTTTACTATAGATATAATTGGAAATCGCCTTTACTCTGAGAATAGATCTGAAAATTATATAGTAGAAAATGGGGTGTATCATTCCCTAACTCCAAATACATTTGGTAACTTTAACATCAGTACAATACTTTTAGGTTCATTCTTCAAAGGTAGCGGATTACATCACTCCGAAGCTTTTGAGGATTTTAAAGATAACCGAATAATTATTGCAAATAGATTGGCTAAAGAATATTATGGGACATCTAACTTTCCAGTAGACGAAGAGGGATATCCTGTGGGCTTTGGTAAAACAAGCCAAGATGTGTTGCTACCATCTTTCTTGGCTGCTTATAGAGGAAGTAGTGCTTCGAAGGAGAAAACAAGTTTCTTACGAAGCATTCCTTTGCCAAATTGGGATGTTAAATATACAGGACTAATGCGTTTAGAGTGGTTTAAACAAAATTTTAATCGATTCTCTATCCATCATGGATATAGAGCAGCGTATACTATAAACCAGTTTCAAACAAATTTGGATTACGATGCCAATAATCCTGAAGCTACCACACAAAACGGTAACTTTAAAAGTAAAACATTGGTGGGTAATGTCAACCTTACCGAGCAGTTTACCCCTTTGGCAAAAGTAGATTTTGAGATGAAAAACGATATTAGTGTTATGGCCGAATACCGTAAGGATCGTGCCTTATCACTAAGTTTTGCTAACAATCTTCTTACTGAGGTGCAAGGCGATGAAATAGTACTTGGAATGGGATACAGGATAAGAGACTTAAGGATTGGAACAAACTTTGCAGGGGAGCAACGAGTATTGCGAAGCGATTTAAATTTAAAATTGGACTTCTCTCGTAGAGAAAATAAAACTATTATTCGTTATTTAGATATTGATAACAATCAAACCACAGCAGGGCAAACAATTTATGGATTGCAGTTTACGGCGGATTACGCGTTGACCGATAGCTTTACGGTGTTGTTTTACTATGACCACACCTTCTCAGAGTATGCTATATCTACAGCGTTTCCACAAACAACGATTCGAAGTGGGTTAACCTTGCGATACTTATTTGGAAATTAACTTAAAATAAATATTAAATTAAACTTTACTAGACATGAATTTACCAAAGGAATTAAAGTACACGAAAGACCATGAGTGGGTGCGCATTGAAGGCAATGAGGCTACAGTTGGAATAACAGACTTCGCACAAGGCGAGTTGGGTGATATAGTATATGTAGACGTCGATACAGAAGATGAAACGCTGGATAAGGATGAGGTTTTTGGAACTGTTGAAGCAGTAAAAACAGTTTCCGACCTATTTATGCCACTTACAGGTGAAGTAATTGAGTTTAACGAACAGCTGGAAGATGAGCCAGATTTAGTTAATACTGATCCATATGGCGATGGTTGGATGATTAAAATTAAATTTACCAATCCAGAAGAGGTAGAGGAACTATTATCAGCAGATGCATATAAAGAAACTATTGCGTCCTAGGAATATTTTTCTAGCAGCCTTATTCTTTACTATTATAGCCACAGCTGCTTTTTTAATGCCAAGCACTAAGATTCCTTCAGTGAGAATAAAATCTCCTATAGCGATTGATAAGTTAGTGCATTTTGGAGCGCACTTTATTTTAGTGTTAAGCTGGTTGGTCTATTATGTAAGATACAAGGCAAATGTTAAAATTATAAACATCATCTTGATTTCACTATCATGTATTGTTTATGGCATAATAATTGAAGTGATACAAGGGATGACCAAAACGCGAGGGTCGGACTTTGCCGATGTTATCGCAAATATGATTGGAACAGGGCTTGGAGTGCTAGTATTTCTGGTGCTTAAATCAAAAATTAAAATGAAAACATGATTTCATTTTAAATACCAAGAGATTTTCCATACTTTAGCAACTTGAAAAAATAATTAATATGGAACCTAAAAAAAATCCTAAAGCTAATTTAAACCGAAGAGGGATGTTATTCTTTCAAATCGGTTTAATTGCTATGCTTTTGTTTTCGTGGATGGCCATTGAGTGCAAAACCTACGATAAGGAAATTGACACTGGTATGGTAAACGTAGGGGATGATTTGGAAGAGGAAATACCAATTACCCAAATGCAACCACCGCCACCGCCACCACCGCCGCCACCACCACCAGCAGCACCCGAAGTAATTGAAATCATCGAAGATGATGAAGAAATCGAGGAAACAGTAATTGAATCTACGGAGTTAGATCAAACCGAAGAAATTGCTGAAATCGAAGAAATCGTTGAAGATATAGTAGAGGAAGAGGTAGAAGACGTACCATTCGCTATTATTGAGAACGTACCGATTTATCCTGGGTGTGAAAACGAGAAGAACAATGACGCTAGAAGAAACTGTATGAGTCAAAAGATTATGCAGCATGTTCAGCGTAGGTTCAACACAGACTTGGGGTCTCAGTTAGGATTGCGTGGAGTACAAAGGATTACTGTGGTATTTACAATTGATACAAAAGGTGATATCACTAATATTCGAACTCGTGCGCCACACAATCGTTTAGCGACAGAAGCAGAAAGGGTTGTAAATAGTTTGCCTAAAATGAAGCCAGGTATGCAAAGAGGAAATCCGGTAGGGGTTACCTTTACGTTACCTATTGTCTTCGAAGTGCAATAATACATCCAAAGTATTTATATAAAAACCACTCCTAAATAATAGGAGTGGTTTTTTTGTTAATATAAACTATAACTTTATTGGGTTGCATAGCAGCTAGAAAGCCGTATATTTGCACTGCAAAAAATAAAATTAAAGATAACTTTGGCTGTAACACAATCTCAGACCATTAGTCCATCCTTGATCAAGGACTTTGCTGAAGTAACAAAAATGCGTTTGTCCATTAGTGTGGTAATCTCTTCGATTGCCGGTTACTTATTGGGTGCCGACACAATTAGCTTTACTGTATTGGTATTGCTTGCTATTGGCGGCTATTGCATGGTTGGTGCTTCGAACGTCTTTAATCAAGTTATCGAAAAAGACATTGATGGTCTGATGCATCGAACAAAAAATAGGCCAGTTGCGTCTGGACGGCTTTCCGTACGCACAGCAACAATATTAGGAGCTTTACTTACCCTTATTGGGTTAAGTATACTTTATAGCATAAATCCTAAAACGGCAATGTTTGGGGCGATATCTATATTTCTGTATGTTAGTCTATATACACCTTTAAAAACGAGAACGCCTCTATCAGTTTTTGTTGGAGCCTTTCCTGGTGCCATTCCTTTTATGTTAGGCTGGGTTGCTGCGACCAATAACTTTGGAATCGAAGCTGGAACATTATTTATGATTCAGTTCTTTTGGCAATTCCCACACTTTTGGGCCATAGGCTGGTTTCTTTATGACGATTATGCTAGAGCCAATATTTATATGTTACCAAATGGAAAGCGCGATAAGGCTACCGCTTTGCAAATGCTGTTATATACACTATGGACGGTTTTGTGTTCGCTTATTCCAGTAAGTGGCTATACGGGCGATTTAAAATTAACCGTTGTTGGAGGAGTCCTAGTAGGGCTTGCGGGGCTCTGGAATTTATACTATGCTTTTAAAATGTATAAAACTAGAACCGAAGCCATGGCGAGAAAACTAATGCTTATCAGTGTTAGTTATATCACACTTATCCAATTGATTTATGTACTTGATAAACTTATACTTCAATGAGTAAACACCAAATAGACGATATATCGAAAGTAAACCAAGCAAAAAAAATGATGCTGTGGTTCGCTATAGTGAGTCTTTCAATGGCTTTCGCAGGATTAACCAGTGCTTATGTAGTAAGTGCCGAAAGACCAGACTGGATTGAAAGCTATACAATACCAACGCCATTTTATATTAGCTTAGTTGTAATGCTTGTAAGTAGTGGAACAATACACCTTGCAAAAAAACACATTCAAAGGGAAAGTAATAGAACCGGCATGTATCTTCTGTTAACAACTTTTGCCTTAGGAATAGTATTTATTATATTGCAATTTATGGGCTTTTCGGAGTTCATACAATCAGGGTATTATTTTACAGGAAGCGAAAGCAATATCACAACATCTTATATATACTTAATCGTATTGTTGCACGTTGCTCACCTCTTAGCGGGGCTGTTAACCTTACTTGTAGTAATTTATAATCATTATAAACAAAAGTATATTAACGGCAAAACCCTTGGTATTGAGCAGGCTGCGACGTTTTGGCATTTTTTAGATGGGCTGTGGATTTATCTGTTATTATTTTTCTATTTCGTTAGATAAAAAATTAACGTATT
>Ga0079226_10002941_pt1 | contig 13121 bp, 8 predicted proteins | sample Poulit2014_FD_76345 | JGI IMG/M metagenome (GOLD analysis project Ga0079226, IMG submission 76345) | Agricultural soil microbial communities from Georgia to study Nitrogen management - Poultry litter 2014 | ecosystem: Environmental > Terrestrial > Soil > Agricultural land | place: USA: Georgia... | reverse complement strand
TATTCTGGATCTGAAACACGAAGGAAGGATACGAAAAAGATGATTTTCACTATCAATACCCATGTACTCGGCTGTCAGACTAAGGCTGATAACCTCAAGATCGCTCATGGAAGGACGTCGTCGCTGTACGGGTAACTGCTGGTCTGATGATATTTTTCTTAAAACTTCCAATATTCTTTCGTAATTTGCTTTAAAGTTATTCATTACAAATCGTTTTATGGACAAAGCAATTCACTGATTATCAGTGTAATGAATAACTTTTTCCATGTATTTATTATTCTAAATCATAATGCACAACGGGTAATTAGATATAATAACTACAATTTAAATGACGAAACCAACATTTACCTTAGTTCATGTAAACTTGTTCATTTAAGTAAATAAAACATCGCTTTAGCCATGCGCTCTCCATTCTCTCGTTGGGCTTCACTGTTAAAATGTAGGCTATCGCCGATATGGCCAAGCTTACTCGGTTCCGAATAGGCGGCATGGCCGATGATTTTCACGGCTTCCTGAATGGACTGGTTAACCTGCTTATGTTCTGGTGATCGTAGAAAATTCCCCAAACCTCCAATAACGATCGGGAGGTGGGGGAGACCAAGATCTTTCCGAAACGATTGTATCAGCGCAACCAGCCGTTCTTTGTATAATGGTGCATCCTTCGCGTTGGAATCCGATTCGCCCTGTTGCCATAGGATACCTTTCAGCGTTCCGTTCTTCATAGCCACTTTTGCCTTTCGGATCGCCTCTTCATAAAGACCTCGCGTTCCGCCAGGCCTCCAATAAGAAATTTTGGTTCCGCCTACTGCCGCAGGAATTAAGCCTATATGGACGTTGTTTCTATTTTCTGCCATGATTTTTCCAAATGCAAAGCCTGGCCCTACACCTCTATTGGCTTTATCATAGTGCAGTGGTTCTTTGGCAAGGCTCCATTCATCGTCTGCGTTTAAGACATGCACCCCCGGGTGTCCTATTGTATCTATAGCTGCCACCTTACCTCTGCCCGCCATATTGGACTGACCCACCAATAAGTACAATTCCATTGGATTTTTTATCGTCGATGTCGAAGTACCTGATCCAAAGAAAAGCAACAGCAGAACTCCTGCTGTTGCGAATATATATTTTCTGAAAAACGTTTTCATATTATTGCTATTGTACGGTAACCGGCAATTCAACGAGGTCGGCATATACGCCGCCAATATAGTCCTTTACTTTAAAGGTTATGACGTCTGATGAACTTCCTCCGTCATGTACATACTTCACCGCGCCGCTTTTCAGTTCCTGTTGGGTAAATTGACTGAATTTCTGTATAGGAAGACCATACAGTGTCACGGTGCCGTTTGTAGGTGCTTCCATTAATACATAGATGATATTGTTGTCGGTATAGTTATAGATTGCTGAACCTGATGCGGTCATCGATAGGTTTTCGGCTTCTATGGTAACGGCTCCCTCCGATGCAACTTGCAGGCCCGATACCTGATCTATCTCTAATTCGCTGGGTATACCGCCAAATAAGGTGATGGACGGGGCCGATTCCCCGTTCCCCTGCTCTCTTGCACGGAAAGTCGCCGTTCCCGTGACGTCATTGGGTGCATCCAATAATTGTAAGCCCAAAGACACCTTGTCCAGTCCGCCTTGGTACGCACGATTAATAGACCCTGTGATGTCTATCGCATTCCATTCACCTAGATTCAAGCCCGTTGTCGTAATCTGTGCGCCAAAATCCGGCATCGTATTCCATGTTAGCGTCATCTCCTCCCAATCCGGATCCGTTTCATAAACGCCGAGCAAGGGCTCCAACGTCGCCGTACTTCGTTGAGAATAGTAGACGTTCAGATAGGCTCTGGTCAGGTCATCGACAAACTCGATCGGCTCTAAGTCAAACAATAGAAACCCATGCCGTACCCACGAAGCATTGGCAACCGTCAGGAGTGTGGCATCACCATAATTCGTCTCCCGATGCGAGGAGGTCGCGTTGATCACGTGGGTATCCCCGCTGACGATAATCGTGTGCTGCTCTGCATCCGAGTAATCGACCCCTTCCGGCGCAGCATCAGTAGGCGTCATGATCTCCTGATAAGTCGGGAATACATTGACAATATGTGCTACTCCGTCCCTAAACACGTAATCTTGGCTGTTTACGGCGATCTGTGGGGTAGCAAGCTTTGCGTGACTGTTAACAAACAGCCGATACTTGTCGGTAGCGGTAACCGTACGGGTCAGGTATAAGCTGTCGCCTCTTGCCGTAACCTCGCCGATCGTTTCTCCTTCGTCTAGATCCAGCGATCGGTATGCGCCCGGGATAATAAGGTAGGAAAGCATTTCTTTGACCACATTGGGGGACAATTCTTGGATACTCGATACACCTGCGCTTAGCAGCATGCCCTGAATCGCCTCGTTTGTGGGAACGATCCGGGTTTTCGCCTGTCCTTCCAAGAGGTTTTCCACACCCGCATAACGGACGGCTTCGGCATATAGGGTTAAATCTGGGTTTTCCCCCTGGCTTATATAATCAAGGAGTGTAATGTCGTCCCAGTAATCCGAATGGGTATCGAGCTCATAATCTTCCATCAGCTTATGACAGCCTGATAGCATGATGATGCACAAACCAAACATAAATATTGTTGTATATTTCATGGCTATTTCTTTCTAATTTTTACCTGTAATATTCATTTTGTTCAATGAGCCTGCCCCGTCTGATCTCGTCGATATGGATAGGCCATACTAAACTTCTCGGATCTAATTCCAGGTCTCTGGTTTCCTGCATCACCTCGATCGCTTTACCTGTTCTGACGAGATCAAACCAGCGGTGCCCCTCATAGGCGAGTTCGAATTTCCGTTCCTCTAATATCAGATTCATGATATCATCCTGGGAATATTCACTCCGATCGAGGTATGCTGCAGCCGGTATTTCAAATGTTTCTCCACCCGCTCTGTTCCGGATAGTGTTCACGAGCTCCATGGCTTCATTCCGGCTATCGTCGGTGTCCTCCAGTGCCATGATGGCTTCTGCCTTCAGCAAATATAAGTCTGCCAACCGTAGCAGGACAATGTTCCGGGTATCGACATCGGCGCTAAAGCCAATGATATATTTAATGGCTTTATACGTGCCCGAAGAGGATTGCTCATTGCTGAGAATACCCCGCCAGTCGTTGCTGTCAAAGGTATCTCCGAATTCGGGCCTGACCCGGACAATTGGATTTGTTCCCGAAAAGTAGTTGGTCAGAAAGCGTGTATTGTCGCCATCTGCCAAATTAAAAGCGAGTTCAAAAATCGACTCCTTGTGTCTTCCGATATTAAAAATAGCGGCATAATCCGAAGCCTGTACCCTCGCCACAAAATCACTGGCGCTGGGATTCCAAGAGGCATTATAAAGGCTTGCCAGCGAGTAGTTGGTATTGGACAACACCTTGTCAATAGAAACAATCGCTTGCTCGTAGTTTTGCTCCCAGGCGTATACATGTGCTTCTATGGCGTGGACAGCTGCTCTGGTCAGCAACGTCCGTTCGGTACTGGAAGCGGAGATCAGCTGGGCGCCTTCCGCCAGGTCCTGATTTATTTGTGCATACAACTCGCTTAACGGAGCCCGGCCATAATCCGCCAGATCTTCATCGGCCAGAAAAGGCTTTACAATTAAGGGGGCATCTCCCCAAATCCGCACAATATAAAAATAGGCAAAAGCACGTAGTGTATACGCCTGCCCCATCATATGGTCTGCATTTCCTTCGGTGATCGTACCCGCTTCCACGAGCTCCGGCGCATAATGCAAGACAATATTAGCCTGCTTGATAACCTCGTAAAAGGATTGCCAGGAGGCGTAGGACATATCGTAATCCAACGTGTTATTGATCGCTTTATCGATATTCGTTTGAAAGGCATTGTTATAGAATGCTTCGGCGCGCAATTCGCCATAGATTAAAAATCCCGTCGATAGGGCAGAGCGCAGGCGCTCATAGCCGCCATACAGTATCCCATTCAGATGGGCTTCCTCGGTCGGGATATTGGACCCTGTCCAAGATGTTTCCGGCTCTAAATCCAAGACATTACATGACGTGCTCAACATCAGGCAGGCCATGATCATATACATATACTTCTTCATTGTCTTTCTTTTATCATTAAAAACGGGCTGTTATACCAAAATTATAGGAGCGGTTCTGTGGCAACGCTCCGTTATCCGATCCATAAATAAATGGATTTGTCGATGTGCTCACCTCTGGATCAAATCCGCTGTAGGAAGTCCATGTCAGCAGGTTGGTGCCAGACGCAAACACGTTCAGGGAGCTGAGTCGAAACCTTTTAAGATATTTTGACGGGATATTGTATCCCAACACGACTTCTTGAAGACGAAGATAAGAGGCGTCTTCCATCGTGAAGGAAGAAGATCTGAAGTTGCCCATGATATCTTGGTATCGCAGCATCGGAAAATCCGTTACGTCTCCCTGCTGCCGCCAACGCCTCAACGCATCTTGTCCCAGATTCCCTGTTACCAGCATCTGGTTTCGGCGTCGTCTTAACACGTTCATTACCTGGTTGCCGTGCGACCAGTAAAGAGATGCTCTCAACGATATATCCTTATAGGTCACGCCGGTATTGAACCCCGCAATAAATTTCGGATGTGGGTTCCCAATAATAGTGCGGTCGTTATCGTCGATGATACCGTTTCCGTCGATATCATCCCAGATCATGTCGCCACCCTTGAATACTTCCCCTGTAGCCGAACCTCTTCGGTATTGGCCTTCTGTTCCATCCGGTGCGTGATAGACATTGTCCTCGTCGGATGCATACACACCCAGTGCACGGTGGGCAAAGAATACACCTGCGGGTTCGCCAATCCGGCCTAGTGAGAAATCACCTATCAAAATATCCTCTCCTTCGGGCAAAGCGGTGACTTTGTTCCGGTTCAAGGAGAAGTTAAAACCGGTTTCCCACCGCATGGCTTTATCTATATTGACGGTCTCCAATAAAAGTTCTAGTCCTTTGTTCTCCACACTTCCAAAATTTCGGCTAATGGAGTTAAATCCGGTAAAGTCGTTGAGGGGGAAACTGAACAACAGGTCTTCGCTTAATTTCTTGTACACATCAGCAGTGAAAGAAACCCGTTTGTTGAAAAAGGATAGATCTAAACCCGCGTTATATTGTGTAGTCGTTTCCCAGCCCAACAGCGTGTTCATCATCGCATCGTGAAGAATGGCTACATTGCCGTCATAACGACTGGCTGCGGGACTAAATCCGCCCTGCCATGCGTAATTTGGGGCAAATTGATTTCCGGTAACCCCTGCACTACCTCTAAGCATACCGTTATCCAGGACGCCATTGGCAAAATTCATGAAATTTTCATCCGAGAAACGCCAGCCCAACGTGACGGCGGGGAAATTACCAAAGCGTCGGTTCGCGCCAAACCGGGAAGAGCCATCTCTACGGAACGTAAAAGAGGTAAGGTACTTGCCGGCATAATTATAATTTACCCTTCCAAAAAAAGAAAGTAAAGAGCGCTCGGAACGGTTCTGTTCAACCCGCGTCATCCGGGCGGCACCTTGAATCGGCGTCACATTGGGGTCGACAAAATCTTCGCCGTAATGTAGGATTTGGTTGGAAGTCCACTTTTCTATAGATTGTCCTAAAACTGCACTTATTCGGTGTTTTTTTAACAACCTGTTGTAACTAAAAGTATTCTCTTGGACAAGATGGCCAGACTCCATTTTTCGATAACGTCCATCATCTCTCCGAGGAGTCGAATTACTAAACGTTTTTGGTTGATAATAAGACTCCTCGCGATTAGAAAATATCGTATAAATGCTGGTTTTGAATTTTAACCCCCTCAAAATATTTATGGAAACATTTTGTGTTAGTGAAGTATGATTTCGTGCAAATGTGGCCGGAACTTTCTCGGCGACTGCCAACGGGTTTCGTTGTTCTCGCTGTCCCAACCAATCCATTGTTTCCCCTGTCAGCGGATCAAATGGAGTAAAGACCGGGTTTGTATAAAGCGCGGCGCGCAATGCACTATAATAGCTACCACTGGAAGACAATATCCGGGTATAATCTATATCGCTATAGGATATACGGGTCTCTGCAGAGATATTCTGGGAAAGTTTATACGAGAAATTTCCACGGGCATTCATCTGTCCATAGTCGGTATGCACAACGGTGGGCTGCAGATTTCTGTATCCCAAGGATATGCCGTAGGAGAATGTCTCGGAACTGCCCTGGAGACCCAGGTTACTCACATTTTGATAAGCGTCCTGAAACAGGATATCCTGCCAATCTGTTGTATTGTTGTAATAAGGGTGGTGAGGATTGGTAATCCACGGTTGGTTTGCCACTTGTCCGTTGTTTTCCCGAGCCTCTATGTAAGCTTCCCGAAACTGTCCGCCGTTCATAACGTCCATTTTTCGGCCTGTCTCTACGAGGCTAGATGTATGGCTAAGCGTTATCTGTGGCTTCATCACCTCAAATTGGTTTCCTCCTTTTGTGGTGATAATGACCACGCCATTGGCTGCCCTCGAACCATAAATGGCACCGGAAGCGGCATCTTTTAGGATCTCGATGGATTCGATGTCATTAGGATCAATACTGGCTAGCGGACTAAAGGTTGCATCGCCGGTAAGGGAAGACATATTTTCGCCGCCTATCGGAACGCCATCAACGATGTATAACGGTTCACTGCCGCCACTGATGGACGACGCACCGCGAATCTGTATGGTTGCTCCGGCTCCAGGTTCTCCTGAATTTGAGGTGATCTGCATACCGGGCACCTTTCCTTGTAATGCGGATACGATCGTTCCTCCGGGATTGGACCTCATATCCTCTCCGGACACCGAGACAATGGAACCGGTCACATCTCTCTTCGCCTGTGTGCCGTAGCCAACGACGACGACTTCGTCGATGTCTAACGATACGCCTTCCATCACCACATCCACCTGGGTTCGTCCGGCGATGGAAACCTCTTCCGTTGTCATACCCAAGAAAGAAAAAACTAACACGGTCGTATCGGAAATATTCGATAGTTGATAGGCTCCCTTCTCATCGGTCAATGTATTTGTTGAACTCCCTTTGGCTGCCACCAGTACTCCTCGAATCCCTTCGCCACTTTCCGAATGGGTTACTACCCCGGAGACCTTGCGGTCCTGGGCCTGTATGCTGAACGAAAATAATAGCGAAAGAAGAAGAAAAAAACTTGCCTTATTGTTAGTACGGTTATAAATCATCATATTCCTTTTTATAGAAAACCTAGTTAACCTTTCCGTCGACAATCCGGACGATTGCCCAGCTTTCAGATTTTATTTTTGATAAATTCGAGCGAAATCGAAGTGCAATATCCGATTGGAGCCAAGTCGCCCCCTCTTTATTCTCCGCGGCATCAACAATCGTAAATTGCTGTGTCGGAATACGGTTGTCTGCCTGGCCGTCGTTCACGGAAACCTTCGATATAATCCAGCTCCGCTGTGTTGGTTTTGCGGATTCCTGGCCGAGATACCTGAAAGCGATATACACCGGCTTTCCAGGTGTTGCCCATGAAGAGAGGTCGACTTCTCCAGATTTAACAAACTTCTTGTCTGTCGCCAGCTGAAACTCTTTGGTCAAGTCATTCCATGTGGCTTTACTTATGTTTTCCATGTCGTAGTTGCCATCAAAATCGGTAGACACCAGAATGGATAGATTGTTCTCCTGCGAACCATATTGCACGGCATTGCTAAATGACAATGTTTGGGCGAAACTTACGTGCATGAAAAATAACATGCTGCATACGAACATTATCGTCTTTGGGTTTATAAAATTAGCTTTCTTCATCATACTGTTTTTTATCGTTTATAATTTATTTAACTCCTTGGTATAGAGTGGATCCCGGTTCTAATAATTCCATCGCCCATAAGGCACTCAGAGCGGCGTATTTTGCGGTAGCCAGCGACTCTCCATGTACGGGCTTCGGAAACGTCTGCGAAAGATTTCGCATAGCGGACATCGATGTGTTGGCTCCGAAGCTCCATATATATTTCAGCAGGACGGCACGGTTGCTGGCGGTATTGCTCATAAACTGCTGATAATAAAGCAGGGGGAGTGCCCGTAGCGTGGAACGTGATCCGAGATCATACATATCGTTTAGCTTGCCACGGTATAGCGGTGGCAAAAAGGATGCGTCCAGATTTTCCAGGATAACCTTTTTTATCGCTTTGTCGTCGGTTGTCAGCCAAGCCCAGAACAGGGCTTCCGCCTGATAATATCCGGCAGCAGAATATTTGGCATTTGCATAGAATTTAACATTCCGATCGGCAATTTTCCGATACATCTCGTTGTTGGCGTGATCGTCGATGTAGGCTGCATAAGCTTGTGCAGCCAGGATATCGGCGAGCACCCATGAGGGACCCGTTTCCTGGCGGCTGCGCCCGGCTTGCCCAAGGCCATACAGCCCGGCAGCAGCATTCCCCTTCGCATAATCCTTTGGTCTGCTCACTTTTAGAGAGTCGGATTTGGCTACATCAATATAGAATGTCTCCGCCCAATCCAGGAAGCGATAGCAGACATCCAGATAGGCCTTTCTCTTCGTTTCATCTTTTACATAACGGGACAGTTGGAATAAAGCCAATGCCATCTGCCCTCCATCGGCTACGTTATAGCCACTGGCATGTTCGGAGTAGCCCATCGGAAGCGCACCGCTTGGCAGTTGTCTTTCGACAAGCATGTCGCAAAAACGGATAGCACTTTCCCGGATGTCGTCTGGAGATATCTTTGCCCAGAGATCCGTGTTCTTCGCCAGATGTTCAGGATTTCTTTCCAGAAAGTCCAAATAGGCCAACATAGCCCGGACGCCATATGCATCTCCAAAATAGTGGTGGCTGTACCGGCCGTCGGGATATTTTTTCTGTACGTTGACGAGGTGGTTGAATGCTTCTAGCATGGAACGCTCCACATCTACTGTTCCCTGTATGCGGTCATGGGAACCAGTGGTTTCCAGCTCGATGCTCCAGTCAAACTGCTGGAAGGAAAAGTCTCTTGGTACCTCTCCGAATTGTATAATCCTGTCAAGTGTCTTTCCCGGTGAGATTTCTACATCTACTTTCTTTTGGAGTTTGCCCGCAATATTCAAAGAGAGTTTTCCTTTTATCTCCTTTGCGGTAGGATTTTGAAGCGTAATTATAAATTTGGGCACAACACTTTCCTTGTTCTTTTGAATCGTTGTATTGATCGTTGTTTTCAAAACACGAGGGGTATGCAGGATATAATCTGCGACGCCGACCAGTGTGTTTCTTAACTGCGGCTGCGCGACGATGCTTTGGGGGCTAAGGCCGAAGGTGGCAATCGACGCATGCTTATGAGATCCGCCGGCATGGATATCGAGACGGGCCACTACGCTTCCGTCGTTGGTTGTCAAAAGCGGAATAACACGTTTTTCTCTATCCAGACGATGGTCATAAGCCCTTTTGGTATCGGTCCCATTCAATGATCCGGGAAATTCGGCAAGCGTATTTGCCAAGATAGCGACATCCTGAACGGCCTGTTGTGCTACTTCTCCGAAAGGAGAACCTTTAGCTGAGATGATGCTTACAGCGTCCTTTCTGGAAGTGGATTGGAAAAAGGGATCTATAATCCATTGCGGTAAAGTGGTTTCGTTCTCCTGAAAAGGTAGCGACAAGGGTCTAAGCGCTGAAGTAGGGGCATAAACACCTGTTTCATTTTCGCATAGCGATACATCTGCAATGGCAAAGGCCATTGCTTTTTCTCTCCAGACCGTCATTAAATTAGTGCCCATCGCCAGCGAATCTATACGGGAAGGGTCAAGTAAAGGATAGGCCTTGTCTGCGGCGTCCCAACCTTCTGGTATAAAATCAGCCAACGAAACGGTGTAATCTTCCCAATCCAAGGACAATGGAACAAATGTGATCCACTTTTTGTTATCGCGATCTTTGATTTGCAGCGATAATAAATCCATGTAGTGATTACCTTTCGCTTTAAAGGTTAATGCAGATCGTTTAGCGGCAGCTTCCTTCGCTATCGAAAACTGTGCATATATATCACGCATTCCTCTTTTCTCTGTTGCAAATTCCAACCCTTTCCCGGTGCTGTTTGGAAGGTCTACGGTCTGGATAACCGGCTTGTCCATGGATGCTAGCCTAGGTGTTCTAGGCGGCTCGATAATTTGATAATCATTACTGTTTCCGAAGTTGACTACAGCAACTGGATTCACGGGTTTGGGTGCGTAATCAAAGGAAGCTGAACCGACAACGATGATGTTTCCGCCCTTTGCGAGATATTTGCTGATGGCCGGTCGGCTTTCCGGCGGGCAGAAAGTATCTTCACCTATCAACAGGAGGCGTCCCTGATCAACGGAAATACTCGATAGGGCGTCCGCTGTTATATTCCGTACCTCCATTTTCTTTTCTTCCAATTCTTTTTTCAACGCTGTAGACTGGTTTAGGGCTTCACCAAACACCAGTATGCGCTCCTGCGCTGACAGCATAATAGGGAAAAACATAAACAGCGATAGACACGCTAAATAAGCTTGCTTCATGATATTATCTTTCATATTATTATTTCGTCATTAACCTTTCCGCTAACCATGTATATGCGGCTGCCTTGGCAGTCGGGGCAAAATTATGCCCGTCCTTATGCAGGAAGTAAGAGATGTCGGCCTGTTTTTTGGGGTTGTGGGCTTTATAGTACTCATATATTTTCGTATAACCGTCGACCAGTTGCGGTTCGCCTTTATAAAATGGATCACGTAGTGAAAAAATGTAGAACATCGAGCGGGAGGCGTTCAACATCAGAAAGATGTTTACATTTTTCGTTAACGACCGTTTCGAAGATGAATTCAAATAAGCACGTAATTCGGTTTGGTCGTCCGACCAAAGCTCGGGTAAATAGGCGACCATTCCACCCGAGTTGACAACCGTTGCCTTTACTCTGTCATCCATTGCGGAGAAAAGAATAGCATCCCAGGCACCTAGCGAATGGCCTATTATCCCGACATGCTCTTTATCTACAAAATCATAGTTCAACATGAGGTTGAGACCTACCTGCAAATCCCAGATAGCTTTCCCGTTCAAACCGAATTTTGGATATTTTTCGCGTAGCTTTCCCGAAAAAGCGGACATATTTTCTTTAAAGCCCTCGTCGGGCAAAAGCCGGCGCTCGCCATACCCCGCCCTGTCAGGTGCAAAAACGACAAACCCTCTTTTGACCAGATCTACGCCATATTGTCGGGATGCCCTGCTCAACGAATCGGCCCTGTCTTCCGGGGCTGTATCATATATATCCGCTACTCTGTTTTTGCCTAGGTTATAGGTAGGGTGAGGGCATAACATTAAAGGGAGTTTGGCTCCCGTTGGGATATTCTGGGGAATGAGAATGTAAGCATAGGAATATTCGTCTGTATCCACTTTATATTTGATGTGCCAACGTTCATAACCATCCTGTTGTGTTTTCTCCAGGACCTCCGCACCTCCAAGTTGTTGCATTATCCCGGGATCGGGGCCATGCTTGAGGTAACTGTCGTACATTACCTTTTTTAAATCTTCTTGTGTTACAGCTGCAATGGCATTGCTGTTAGGTGTGCTTTTGTCGGCAGGCGCCTCATTCGCAGGCTTGGCAGCGGATGCGACTGATGCGCTTCCACCGGAGATAACGGGCTTCGTATCGGGAAGCAGTATCTGTACAACCGCCCAACTCTCAGTTTTTTTCTTCGTCATCCGGGAACGGTATTGAATGCCTGCACCATTCGTCATGTTCTCCCAGCCGACATTTTCGTCATTATCGGCATGATTGATAAATAGCCATTCCGAGAGGTTTACCTTTGCACCATTGTGCTTAAAAGTGGACCTTGTTATCCTCCACATCCGCTGCGTCGGTTTGGACGTGGCCGGAGCGCTATATTTAAAGGCAATAAACAGTGGTTTCCCCGGTTCGATGAACGACGCAAAATCCACATCGCCGGAACTTACAAAGGGTGATCCTTCGGCGAGTGTCGGCCGGGTCGTAATATCTGTCCATTTTGATCCGTTTATGGCTGCCAGAGTATTACCGCCGTTGAAATCGGTCGAAACATACATGGTAAGATCATCTGTCTGCGATCCATATACGACGCTGGAACGGAAGGTGAATACATATGATTCCAGAAAACAGCCATGAGCACTTAGTTTAAATAGAACAAAAGTAACCAGCAAATAAAAACTAGATTTTAACATATTTTAAGCTTAATTACATTAACACTTACTCACCTAACGTTAACGTACACGTTTATTGTTTTAGATTTATTCGCTTATAACTAGTACAAGTATAAGAGTTAAAAACTATATTTCAAAATAAATTTGACAATATTATTATTTTACCACCCGTTGTGCATATTAAATTATGCTAATTTTTAGATTGTTAATATTTCTATTGAATATGTTTTTGTTGATGTACTGAATGATTGTCAATGCTGTTATTTTTGTCAATATTCTGGTTTTAAATCCATCAAACGATTTGGCATAATTGCGTCTGATCATAAACTGGTCGCACATCTGTGAGAATAAAGTCTCAATACGCTTTCTTGATTTTCGGTATAGTGCGAACTGTGGTTTGTAGTCCTTCTGATTTGTTCTTTTGGGTGTGTCCAGACGGATATTCGATGATTCAAACAGATTTAATTGGATATCTGAAGAAAGGTAACCTTTGTCTCCTAACAGCGTACAGTCTGAAAGTTGATGCTTTATATCTTTCAGGTAATGAATGTCATGGACATTTGCCAGCGTAAGATCAACTGCCTGGAAAACACCCTTTAACGAACATACAGCATGAAGCTTGTATCCGTAATAGTACATTTTTTGTGAAGCACAGTACCCTTTGGACGGCATGCTGTAAAGTTCTTCCTTACAGATCTTTGAGCGGGAGCTGCGGGCAATCTTACAGACCTCCAAAGGCATGCTGTCCACAATAAACACATCTTCGAATTCGTTGAAATATTCGGCAAGCTTCATGCGGATAGTGTTCTGATAAGGCATCAATCTTCGCTTCCGCCTGATAAAACAGTACGCTCTATTCTGGATCTGAAACACGAAGGAAGGATACGAAAAAGATGATTTTCACTATCAATACCCATGTACTCGGCTGTCAGACTAAGGCTGATAACCTCAAGATCGCTCATG
>Ga0079226_10002940_pt1 | contig 13121 bp, 9 predicted proteins | sample Poulit2014_FD_76345 | JGI IMG/M metagenome (GOLD analysis project Ga0079226, IMG submission 76345) | Agricultural soil microbial communities from Georgia to study Nitrogen management - Poultry litter 2014 | ecosystem: Environmental > Terrestrial > Soil > Agricultural land | place: USA: Georgia... | reverse complement strand
TGAATTAACTATAACTTATTATGCACTGTATTTCAATAGCAACATCCTAAATAAATTAACTATTCAAGATAAGTATTTGTATCTAATGGAATCAAATCATGCAACGCTAGTAAAATATCAGGTGTTTAAAATTTATCCCACCAGACTAAAACTTTATCTTGAGTTGATAATGATTCCTCAATCGTAACAACTAAATCTATACTGTTCTGAACAATAGATATAACCTCTTCTGGATTAGTCGTAACAAGTGGCTGAAGCTATTAGACTACTCCACAAAAGCCGATGTATGAACAAAATGATCTCTTAGCTTTAATGAATCTATGTTATTTACTTTTTTTAAGGGATAGTATTAAAATATATTGAGTTTTGGGAAAAGTGGAAATATTTACGCTATAATGATTGTAACAATAGACCGGATAAGCATATGAGGGACAGCGCACCGTTTAACCTTCTTTGTGATGGATTGCATTTTGCAAACCTCCTATGAAGGGAGGTGATGCTGTATGGATATAGAAGTTGTGTTTTAACACTAATGATCTCTTTTGGAACATTAGTAGTGCTTATTATGTCCGAAAAAAACGAAAAAAATAACCCTCATATGCTTTTGCCGGCAAAGGGCTATTTTTTAACCTGGTGCCGCCCCTCATAATGTGAGTGCAGTCTATTGTAACCGTTGGTGTATCAGCACCAGCGGTTTTCTTATTATATGCTTCTTCTTTATATTATACCCCAGTTTTATAAAAAAACAACATTAAGGGCTTCATTCAGTTCACAATTCCAATATATAATTGATATAATTAATAGCATGTCGCAGCGCTTTCTCTCTAGTTTCAATCAACGTTTTAAACTCTACATCTTCCCCTTTTAAACAAAGATGTAGTTGGTGATCCGAACTATCTATTTATTTAATTGCTTCTTTATTGTAAGTTCATCTTTTTATTCATGTTATAGTAAAGGAAACCTCTTGATTTACTCCTTCTTTATTTGACTTGTTAATGGAATAAAACTCCTACAAAGTCATTATAACAAATTATGCCATATACTCATATAGACCTTGTCTATCACTGAACAGACACAAATATATCATACAGCATTTATTCAAAGATTATTTCTAATATAAAATTGTTGCGCTATATAATAAACATTTATAATATTTTCAAAAAAATCATGGGCATTATTTTTAAGGTTATTTTTAAGTTGCAGGGATTTGTATTTCTGTTGTTTATAACATAATTTGTTAGAATTTATTATGAAGGATAACGTTGCAACTCACGGATTAAAAGTTAACGAATTACTTGAAAAACTTAGCGATATGATAAATCAATAAAGAAATTAACTTAGACTCTATGATTGTTATTGATAGCTTTGACAGTTATCGAATTGGAATAGAAAAACTTACAACAGAAGACAATGAAACGATTACCCTTACAGCAATATTGCAAACAGAACAACTTTATGATTTACAGGATTCAAAAGTTAATTGCTTATCAGAAGAATATTTTAAAGACTAATTCTGAATTTCATATAATTCCGCTCATATACACCCTGATGTTAAATCGGCCTAGAAATTAAGAAGACTTAATACAAAACTCAGTTCAGTCGACTCTTATTTTTTCACTTGATTCCCCGTTTACTTTTTAAATTTCCCTACATTCAACCAATTACAAATAAAATTAAAGTTTCATTTGTAATTTAATTGTCCAAATCTGGAAATTCACTTTTAATTTCTTGGCTGATATTTGGAACATTAGCATGAAGCTCTTTAATCTTAGATATAATTTGATGAACTATTTCTTTTTCAATTGGGTTCACAATAGAATTTAATTCTTCTTCATCTGGAAAAACTATATTATCATGGTTTTCAAATACCATATTTAGTATTTCGAACAGATTATCTTTTGACATTTCCTCAGGTCTTACTTCTATGTTCGGTGTAGTAAAAAAAGCTTTTTGACTTTCAATTTTCAAAAAAATCATAGACTTCCCCTTTCTCATTATATGTTTCAATTCCTGCTTCCATTGCTTCAACAAATAAATCATAGCTATCCAATTTTTCAGTGTTATTTGATATAGTTTTTGATGAATATGCTCCTGTTAAAACTTGGTAATCACTGTCGCCATTTTTTTGGGTTACAATTAGATAATCTGGTTCTAATAATGTTCCCAAAGTAGAATTGTGAGTGATTACGAAAACTGTACTATATTTTTTTAAATTTCTAATTGCGGTTATTAATTCGTTTTTAAGATAGTCATTATCCAGTGATGCTTCTGGTTCATCGATAAGAATTAATGGTTTTTCTTTTGCTTCTTCTAGTCTAAGTATTAGGGCAAAACCTACGGCTTGGCCTCCTGATGCAGGGGTATCATAAGAGTCTAACAAATTAACTTCTAAATGCATAAAGTATTCTTCTAAGTTGGAAGGATTATAAAAACCTTTATGCTTAAGATTACTTAAGAATGTAATAAAGTCTTTATTTTTGTAAGGCTTTATTAATTCTTCATCAACGGCTTCATTAATGGAATGAAATTTTCTAAATTGATTAGCACTATCATACGGAGAAGCTTTAACCACAATTTTATAACCATGTAAAATTTTGCTCTTTATAACCTCTTCCTTGATAATCTCTTCTAAGAAACTGTTGATTGCTTCTTCAGTTTTAACTTTTTGCATTGCACTAGTAAAATCAATGTCTTCAACTTTGCTAATACCAGTTCTAGATCTTGATATACTTTTAACATCTTCAATAATCTCATTAACCCTATTCTTCAAATCTGCTTCTTTTGCGTTTTTCATATATATAGCTTTAAGTTCTTTGTAACTCTCTATAAAAACCTTTTTCTTTCGTTCCGGTTCTGATAAATAGTTCCAAAATTCATCATCCAATATTATTTCTTGTAATGATTTTAAATATTTTGTTAAGGAATCCATATGTACAACCTCAAAAGCAGCTTCCTTTGTTAGCTTATATTTTGATGAAGATTTACTGTTAGCTGTATCTTTAGCAAAAACCTTGAGAGTATCTAAGTAATTGCTAATATTCTCCATTAAATTATCTTCTGATGAGTTCAAATACTTTTGGATAGCTTCAAATTGAGTCAAATATTTATTTTTCCAAATCTTAAATGCTTTTGAGCTTTGCTTCTTCTGATATTTCTTAATAAATTCTTCTGATTTTGAAGTTTCAAATTGAGCAATTTCATAAACTTCATCACTTGAATACTCTTGTTTAATTTTCTTTAGAAAATACGTCTTACCAGTCCCACGTTTACCAACAATTAAGTTTAACCCTGTAGAAACTCTATGACCATCGACTTCAATAACGTCACTAAGCAAATCTGAGTTAACTGCTGTTTTTTCCTTGTCAGATATACAATTCTTTATTTCCTCAAAAGAACAGTTATCAATTTGTAAAAAGGTATTTTTTTGTTTCAACAAATCAATATCATTTCGCTGATTATCAGAATCCTTTTTAGTCGCATGAGCATCGCTGAATAGAACCGGAGCTAACTCACCATCTTTCAATAATATAGATTGAAATTTTAATTGATTGGAAACTCCTCCAACTGCTATTACATTTTTTAATTCTTCCGGCACATTTAAAGAATTACTTTTACCTAGTTCAAATATGTAAATACCGTCAGACCAATTCTCCATGTTTCCAGTAAATTCAGCCACGGAAATTACAGAGTCTGGATCTGGCTTATTTCGTTCAATCCAAGAAGAAAAAGATGATAAATTTTCTAATTCAGTAGTATCAAACACTATATTTACATGTCCTGATTCTAAACTTAATTCCATACCTGGATACACTTCACAATTTAATTCTTCTAATGATCTTTTTACTTCTAAATAATTTTCTTTATCAAACAAATCATGGTTCGTAATAGCGATAGCATCCAAATTCGCTTTAGATACATAGCTTCTTAGCCATTCTAAAGAAAACTCGAAGTCATAATCCTTTTTACTAGAAACAGTATGTATGTGAAAATCAATTCTCTTTACCATTTAGGACCTCCATTTCTCTTTTACGGCTTAAATCAATGTCCATTTTCATCTTTATCTTTATGGATTCAAAATTTCAATTAGGTTTGCAAAGTCCTTATCTGCTTGTCTCAAATCACATAAGCACTCTTTACAATAGATAGACAGAGCATAAGGGGAAATTGTCCCCACTTAATGTGGGGACATATAATTTTAATTTGTCACCTTATTGTGATGATGTTTCTATATTCATGTCACAACGATGTGACAGGCTGTCACGAAATTTGGGCGAATAACCATAATTCGGTATCGGTTTCCTCTTATGTTCTTTCCTTTATTAATAAGTCTTTAAATTAAAAAGGTAATCCATCATTACAAAAATAAAAATCACCGCTATAACCATAAACTTCTTCTAATGCTATTCTTATTTCCTCATTAACTTCCATATCTTCATTAAAATGTAGCACAGATTTTTCTACTTTATCGTAGTCCCCATTTTCTATATCACAATTAACTTTCATTTTATTATTCTTGTCAAAAGTTAAACTTGTAACATCAATACGTTCACCCAAATTAGTATCGATTAACTTCCAATATATCTTCTTTTTAAAATCCTCTAATAAAAGATCCAGGCAAGATTCATCTTTTTCCTCCATCATCAATTTCTCAAATTCCTTCTTTAAATTTGAATATACATTTACGTGCCAATCATGCAATCCATCATAATATTTAATGCATTTTTTTAATGAAACATAATTAAGAAAATGTACTCTAAAAAATAAATCAGTTTTGTTTACAATATGACGATTTAAGTATTTAATATCATTAATTTCATTCACTTCGGGTTCTGCTGTTCCATTATATTTAAGAGAACACATCTCTCCATCGAAGATCGATAGAATATTAAAATTATATACTGCATCTCTGTCGATTCTATTATTCAATGCATTTCTTTCATATTCTAATGCCTTAATCGAAGTGATAATTGAATTATAAATATCTTTGTCATTTTTTGGCTTATAACTTTTTTTATCTAATTGTTGAAAAGCAAAAACCTGTTCGTCTACTCCATAAGTAAACCTTACATTTTCATTGCTATTTATACCTGTTATTACTTTATTTGTGAATTCCTGTTTCTTTTTCATAAAATCTATAATTGGATTGTTACTCCAATCTATTATTGGATATTTTTCAATGTTAGGATCCTTTTCATCTAAGTTTTTTACTAGAAAAGTCCACAGATGTTCATTGCTTTTTTTACAGCTAATAATTAATGATGTGTAATAAAAAGTTTCATCTATTTCTCTAACTTTATAAGCTAAAATGTCTATTTCTCTTGATCTTTGACTATCATCATCTAAATAATATCTATTATTAATAACAGACCAACCATTCTCTTCAAATAAATGGGCAACTTCATATTCTAATACGAATCCTGTGTTATTAATATTTTCAATCAATTTTTTAGTATCCATCTACTCACCCTACTCCATAACAATAATACTATTGTTATTTATCCATATTCCCTGCCATCAACTCAGCCTGCTTCACAACTGTCTCTACCGCCATCTTTTGCAAATCAGGTGGATAACCATACTTCTTTAATAATCTTCTAACAGTAATCCGCATTTTTGCTCTTGCTGATTCACGTAAATTCCAATCAATACTCATATTTTCCTTGATAGATTTCGACAGTTCATGCGCAATTGCTTTAAGTACCTCATCACCTAACACTTCTTCTGCTGTGTCGTGAGTTGCTAAGGCATCATAGAATGCTATTTCCTCCTGTATCATGCCAAGATTTTCTCCAGCTTTGTAGGAATCGTTCATTTCTTTCGCAAGTTCAATTAATTCCTCAATAACTTTCGATGTTTCAATTGCACGTTTATTATATTGATTTACAGCACTTTCTAGCATCTCAGAAAATTTGCGTGATTTTACTAAATTCTGTTTTTGTACATCTTTTATTTTTCCTTGTAATAAGCGATTCAACAATTCTACGGCTAAGTTCTTTTGTGGTAATGCACGAACATCTTCTAAGAATTGATCCGATAGAATTGATATGTCTGGATTATCTAATCCAAGCGTTTCATAAACATCTACCACTTCTTCTGAAATAATTGATTTGGAGATTAATTGATTTAATTGTTCATCTACTTGTGCTGTCGTCTTCTTGCCACTATCTGAAGGAATGAGCTTCATTAATCCTGATTTAACAGCTTTTAAAAAACCAATTTCAGCATTTAATTCTTGAGCTTCTGGCTCAGTTGAGCATAACGCAAATGATTTAGCTAATTCAGTAACAGTTTTCATAAAATGTTTCTTATCTTCTTCACCAAGACCAATTATAAAATCCATTGTTTCTGTAATAACTTGCATACGTTCAGAAGATTTATCAGACTGGAAGTTTTCATAATCATGTTTATATAACATATCTTGAATAACTTCATATTTTTCTAGCATAATATTGACTGCAACAGATGTATCAATGCCTGTGTTGTCACGATCTGATTCTGTATATTGTTTTAATGCTTCTTTAAAACTCTCCGCGATACCAATATAATCAACAATTAATCCACCTGGTTTATCTTTAAACACCCGGTTTACACGTGCAATTGCTTGCATTAAGTTATGCCCTCGCATTGGTTTGTCCACGTACATTGTATGCATAGATGGTACGTCAAAGCCTGTTAACCACATATCACGAACGATTACTAATTTGAGTTCATCATCTTCATCTTTCATTCTACGAGCTAAAAAGTCACGACGGCGTTTATTTCCAATATGTTGTTGCCAATGTTCAGGATCATTTGAAGCACCAGTCATAACGATTTTAATAACTCCTTTTTCATCTTCTTCTGAATGCCATTCTGGACGTAATTTTGTAATTGCTTCATATAAGTCAACGGCAATCCTGCGACTCATGACAACAATCATTGCTTTACCGTGTATTGCGGACTCTCTATTCTCATAATGATTCACAATATCTTTTGCTAAACTCTTAACTCGACTGCCTGCTCCGGCTAATGCTTCTAAACGTGACCATCTCGATTTTAATCGTTCTTGATCTGATTCTTCTTGAAACTCGGTGATCTCTTCATAATCATCATCAATATTTAAATCTTCAGGTAATTGTAAAGGGATAATTCTACTTTCATAGAAAATACGGACTGTTGATTCGTCTTCAACAGATTGTGTCATATCATAAATATCAATATAATTACCGAAAACTGCTGGTGTATTTTTATCTGCCATTTCAACAGGTGTACCTGTAAAACCAATAAACGATGCATTTGGTAAAGCATCACGCATATACTTTGCATAACCATACTTTGTTGCAATGTCTGAATTCCCTTTTTGCATTTCAGCTTGGAAACCATATTGTGTTCGGTGTGCTTCATCTGCCATAACGATAACATTTTTACGAGTAGTTAGTGCATCCATTACGCTACTACCTTCTTCAGGTGCAAATTTTTGCATTGTGGTAAATACGATTCCACCTGATTCTACTGCTAGTAAATCTTTTAAATCTCCTCTACTATCAGCTTGTTTAGGAGTTTGACGTAATGAATCTTTCGACATCGAGAATGTGCCGTACAATTGGTCATCTAAATCGTTTCGGTCAGTAAGTACAACTACTGTTGGATTATCCATTTCTAATACGAGTTTTCCTGTAAAAAAAACCATGGATAAACTCTTGCCTGAACCTTGTGTATGCCAAATAACGCCAATTTTCCGGTCACCTTCTGTACTTGATGCACGCTTTGCTTGTTCTACCGCTTTGTTAACTGCGTAATATTGGTGATAAGCTGCAACAATTTTAAATGTATTTTCACCGTCCGTTTGAAATACAACAAAATGACGTAAAATATCTAATAAAACATCTCGCTTAAACATACCTCGTAATAATGTTTCAAGTTGCGGACTTGAAGTCGGAGCAATTGCTTCTCCGTCTGCTGTACGCCACATCATAAATCGTTCTTCATTTGCAGTTAAAGAACCTGCACGTGCATTAACACCATCACTTATGACTAAAAATGTATTGTAATTGAACAAAGATGGAATAGTAGATTTATAGGTTTGAATTTGACGAAAAGCTTCCGTTATTCCTGCTTGCTCATTTGTAGAACTTTTTAACTCAATGACTACTAATGGCAAACCATTTACAAAAACCACGACATCCGGGCGTTTATCATTTTGACCCTCAATGACAGTAAGTTGATTGACTGCGGCAAAATCATTACGTTCTATATTTTCAAAATCAAATAACCATAATTTTTCTGTTGCATTTCGTCCGTCTTCTGTACGATAGGACACATCAATACCATCCGTTACAAACTTTTGGAAATTACGATTGTTGACGATTAAACTAGGTGATTCAATCATTGTAACGAGTTGCTTCGCACGTTCAATCGAACTAGAAGAAGCTGACGGATTGATTTTCCGTAAAGCTTCCTCTAAACGATCTAGCAAAACAACTTCTTGATAACTATCGCGTTCTGGATACTCCCCGTCCACTGCAATATCAGGACCCTGGAGTATTTCATAGCCTAATTCTTCTAGCCATTCAAGTGTTGCTTGTTCTAGATCATCTTCATGAAATTGGTACATCATCCATCACCTCCGTCTCATTTGATAATTCGATTTCACCTGACAAAAGTTTAGGTAGCAAAGTATCTCGTAAGCTAACAAAACTATCACTTTCATCTTTTAAACTTCTAATTTCTGTAAATATAGAGTTAATAATTTCATCAAAACTGTTTAATGTTTCTTTGTCCGGAACAATTACTGAAATTTTATTTAAATTTGTCTGATTAATTTTTGGCTGAACGGCTCCAGTTACGATATTAGTTACATTAGTCCTTTTCAACAATAAATATATATATTCTGAACTAAAATCACCTTTACCTTGTAGTACATGTGCGTGATTATTGACCCAAAACTTCCCCCAAACGTACTGCATAATAGGATACCCTTTATCATCTATAACCGTTCCGTCTTCACCGACTAATACATGTACCCCTTCAAATATATAGTCATCTACGTAATCCATTAGAGATGCCGCACCATAGTATGGATAAATACTTTTTCTTTTTTCACGTTCTAATTTAGACAATGGTATTCGTTTTCTATCTGAATTTATTGTGATATTTTTTAACACCTCATGTCTCCATCCTTCTGGAATCATGCCTAGTTCACTTTCTACCATCTTTCCACCACTTGATTTGTATGGTTTTCCTTCTTCATTCGGAAATTCAAAATCAACAAACCAACGTTTGAATAATGTTTGGGCAAGTTCTTCTAAATTATTTATAATTTTATTGTTGATATCAATTTTTTCATCAATATTTTGTAGTGTATTAGTTATTATCTTTTGAGTTTTGATATCAGGTAGTTGTATTTTAAAATTTTTAACGGTATCCGTCTTTAAATTATTAAACACAGTTCCTGTTGCATTACTAACCAATTCTCTCCGTTTATTAACAAGAGTATAATATAAGAATTCTTTTAAAACTCCATTAAAGTTTCTTAACAATAACCAACCATCATGAATACATGCATCAATATCCATAATTTTAGGTAAACCAGGTGTAGCACTATTTGATAGAATTAAATCTCCTTTTATCACAGAGCGACTTTTTTCTTTACTTTCTCTTTTTATATACTCTTTTGTTTCTGATATATATCTTGAAGAATCTGCAGTTGCATCCGCAATCTTTACCCATGGTATCCCTTTATCAACTACATAGTCTTTTATAGGTCTAGGGGAAGCACCCCTCTGAACTGTACATATATCCTCTAATTTAACCTCTTTAAACTTCATACCCAATCCCTCCAAGTATTTCGCGGATTTGGTCTTCTAGTTTTTTTGATTCTTTAAATTGTTCAGCAAGTTCTGTTGTTAAACGTTCCATTTTTTCATCAAATGGTTCGCCATCGTCTTCCTCTTCTTCAAGTCCTACATATCTTCCTGGTGTTAAAATATAATCATGTTCTCGTACTTCTTCTATTTTCGCCGCTTTACAAAAACCAGCTATATCTTCATATGCTTCTTCATTCGTACCACGCCATGCGTGATATTTTGTTGTTACTTTTTGAATATCTTTATCGGAAAATTCCTTTAATGTACGTGTGGACATATAGCCTAAATTACGTGCATCAATAAATAATATTTCTCTTGAACGCTCACGTTTTACATTTTTTGCTTTATTCTTCGTAATGAACCATAAACAAACAGGTATTTGTGTGGAATAAAACAGTTGCCCTGGTAGTGTAACTATACATTCTACCAAATCATCTTCAATCATCTTTTTTCTAATTTCAAGTTCTGCAGATGTATTTGTAGACATCGATCCGTTCGCTAAAACAATGCCTGCTGTCCCTGTTGGTGCTAATTTAGAAATCATATGTTGAAGCCATGCATAGTTTGCATTTCCAGATGGCGGTGTACCAAATTTCCAGCGTATATCATCTTGAAGACGCTCCCCACCCCAATCACTAATATTAAATGGTGGGTTTGCTAAAATATAATCTGCTTTTAAACGTTTATGCAAATCATTATGGAAGGTATCTGCGTTTTGAGCTCCTAAATTTGCATCAATGCCTCGGATTGCTAAGTTCATTTTTGCTAGTTTCCATGTAGTTGGATTTGATTCTTGCCCGTATACAGCAATGTCACCTAGTTTTCCTTGATGTTCTTCAACGAACTTTTCACTTTGAACGAACATTCCACCAGAGCCACAACAAGGGTCATATACTCGTCCTTTATATGGTTCTAACATTTCAACGAGTAATTTTACGACAGACATAGGTGTATAGAACTCTCCACCACCTTTACCTTCTGCACTTGCAAACTTTCCTAGAAAATATTCGTATACGCGTCCTAAAACATCTTTGGAACGGCTATCTTTATCGCCAACTCTAAATGAAAACATATCAATTGTTTCACCTAGTCGAGTCTTATCTAAATCTGGTCGAGCGAAGTTCTTCGGTAACACACCTCGTAAACTTTCATTCTCTTTTTCTATCGCAATCATAGCTTCATCAATAATTTGTCCAATTTCAGGTTTTTTCGCATTTTCTTTAATATGAGACCAACGCGCTTCTTTCGGCACCCAGAAAATGTTTTCCGCTAAATATTCATCTTTATCTTCTGGATCTGCCCATTCTTCTTCTTTTAATTGTTCATATAATTCTTCAAATGAATCAGATACATACTTTAAAAATAATAAACCTAATACAACGTGTTTGTATTCCGATGCATCCATGCTACCACGTAGCTTGTCCGCCATCGCCCATAATTTTTCTTCAAATCCAATATTCGCAGACATTTTCATACCCCCGTATAAATACATTTAGTTCTAATTCATTGCTTCGTTGTCCCTATCATATCAAGATTTCCGACACCTGTCACAAAAAAATGACAACGTACACATAATTGTGATTATCTACTTTATTATGTTCGACATTTTTCTAGAAAAAATAAAGTCATTATCTTTAAGTAACGAAGGATCAACCTGGATGACTTTTAAATGTATTTCCATCATGTGTAATATTTTATAATCTACTAACCTCTCTATGTTTTTCAATACAGTAAATCCTTGATTTCTCCATACTTCTCTAATTTGCTTTTTCACCTCCTGTTTGGAAGCATAAAAAAAGAACCCATAGGAATAGGTTCTCTAATGTCTTATATCCATTTTTTTACCCGCTCTTTCTCAAAAAAATGAGCATAAATTATATACTCCAATTTTTGATAGTCTCCTTTTGAACTGAATATCTTAAATAAAAAGGAAAGAAGCTTATATGCCATTAATGCATAAAGTATAACAATAATTACTAACATTCCAAAAGTAGAAAAAATAATATTAAAAGCTTCTCCTACCGTTCTGTTATCTTCTGTATCAGCAATCCAAATTGTAACCATCATACTCAGTATTGCTATTGGGATACTTACTGATAAGCCCGGAATAAATACCCTAAAAAATGATTCAGATGAAGACTTATCTTTTATCTCTATTTGTTTTTCTACATATGGCAACACATAGTTCCAAACTACTTCATCTGGTATATAACTATTCTTTACCCATTTCTGAAATTCAGTGTAAAAAAGATGATTGCGTAATGCATTTATTCCTTTAGTTGGGACATTATAGATAGATGCAATATTATTAAGTGTAATGTATATAATTAACCATACTGGTGCAATTATAAAAAAGCTAATTATTAATAGGTTTGATAATTCACTAATGTTAAAGGACTCAAGATTCACAAATTTCCCTACCGAGAACCATTGTCTTATTGCCAGCAAGCCCCCTAGATATAAAACCAAGCTCAAACCAGCCCAAGCCCAACATGTATTCTTTTTCTTTTTTTGATTACTATTTAACTCCTGACCAAAAATAAAAATATTAATAAAACTTGTCCTTTTTTTCATGTTATTAAACAGTTTATTAATCTCATTATCAAGAAACATAGAACCCCTCACTTTTATCAAAAACTAACGCATCATCAATCCTTGCATTAATCATCCATATATTCAAAGAAGCTTCCTTCATAACCTTCTTCTTCATTTGCTGTTCCTTTTATTAATGATTGGCCAAGTAATGTTTCCCTGGTTTTTTTATCACACTTCCACCCCTTCTTCACTTGCTGAAAATGTCACTAAAAGAAAGGACTTTGCATTATCTATTTTTTCTCTAATTCTTTCAAATTGATTTCATTCATTCCAACATCTTCCTAGCTGCCACAAGCAGCCACAATAAAGATAAGTGACAGCATCATGACTCCAATTAAACCGTTCCTTTTCATTTACATTTACCCCTATCCCCGTTCAATATTTTAAGTATAACAATAATGAACTACGGTCGAAACTTTTTTATTTTAAAAATACGGTTGCCAATGTATTTAGATAAAATAACATACTAAAACAATTTGAAAAGGAAATGTGTGTTTTTAATGAAAAAAACGAGGCTTCCTCTAAAGGAAAACCTCGTCATTTCAATCATTATATTTTATTTTGGCTGAGCAGCTTACATCATGCCCGGCGTGTTGTGAGCCGCTTTTTTGTGTTGTATCGGATTGTGAAATGGCTTTGAATCAATGGTTTTAAATATTCTCCCACTAATCAATTGCGTGT
>Ga0079226_10002939_pt1 | contig 13123 bp, 12 predicted proteins | sample Poulit2014_FD_76345 | JGI IMG/M metagenome (GOLD analysis project Ga0079226, IMG submission 76345) | Agricultural soil microbial communities from Georgia to study Nitrogen management - Poultry litter 2014 | ecosystem: Environmental > Terrestrial > Soil > Agricultural land | place: USA: Georgia... | reverse complement strand
GTCATTGCCAGATCATTAAAAACAAGGATGTAGTAAAAAACTACATCCTTGTTTTTTTGGTTCTATAATAAATGGCGTTGGTGAGAAAATTCACTGGCATCATTTATTTTTTTAAAAAAAGAAAACAAGTGAATTCCCCGTAGAATTAAAGTTGACCAAAACCAAATCAAGAAAGGAAATCACTTGTCTATTACTAATCATATTAAATTTTTGCTCGATATACAAGACGTACGTTTACCGTTTTACCATTATTAAAGCGAAGTTTTAAGCGATACATTAAAAAATCAATGTTAATTCGACTTGTATTTCTGTTGCTCCTCCTACGAGTTGCAACAGTGATTTTCCGACGCACAGGAAGCTACTGTCGATGCAGTGACAGGACGTCACGTATGCATCGACTAATGGTGCTGTTCCCGCTGGAGTCGCACAGCTTCTTCCACGAAATTCTTCATTCAATACATAGTTATTAGCGTATATCCAATGACAAAATTCAGAGTGCTAGTACAAGTTGCATTCGAAAGCAAGTTTAGAATGCGTTGTTATACAAACCACGTTTTTAACTCATACCATGTGGACCGAGTGTTTCGGATTCATTATTTTGAGATGATTGACCTGTCATATTTGATAACATTGGTGCTACATTTTCGACAGTCTTAGTTAATGAATTGTTGTTTTTTGACATTGTGTAAAATGTAGCTGCTCCTACACCAATAGAAGCTAATAAAGGTAAAATTAGATCGGATTTTTTCAATATGTTCATTCCCTTCATAAAAATATTAATCGATATTATTTATTTTTGCTTAATTCGTGAATTATATACGATACATCATTTACCGTTTTACCCTAAAAAATAACGACTATTTAGAATCGAGGACAAGATGTAACACATATATAATGTCATTTCGGTTTCTTCATTTGAAAAGTATGATAAAATATGTGAGAGAAGCATAATAAATGAAGGTGACCGAATGTCGAATCGAATTATTAGAGGAACGTTGCTATTAACAGCAGCAGGATACATATCAAGGTTTTTGGGTATGATTTACGTCATACCATTTAATGCACTTGTAGGTGCTCAAGGAATTGCGTTATACGCTTATGCATATATTCCTTATACTGTATTAATAAGCTTGTCTACAGTAGGTATTCCACCAGCAATTTCTAAAATGGTGGCGAAATATAATACACTTGGCGAGTATAAAACAGGATTACGAGTATTTAGAATTAGTTTTTATTTAATGATGTTAACAGGAATAATCGCGTTTATTATTTTATTTTTTACTGCTCGTCCTATTGCGGAAATAATTATTGCTAATAAAGAAACACATGGTAATTCAGTAGCAGATGTAACAAAAGTTATTCAAATGGTAAGTTTCGCTTTAATTATTATACCTGCAATGGCGTCTGTCCGAGGTTTTTTTCAAGGCAACCAAACGATGAAACCGACAGCTGTATCACAAGTGGTTGAGCAAATTGTTCGTATTACTTTCGTTTTGGTAGCCGGTTTTATAACGATTGTTGTTTATAAAGGCAGTTATGCCACAGCGGTAAGTTTCGCTACATTTGCGGCGTTTATTGGTGCGCTTGGGTCTGTAGCAATTTTATTCAAATATTGGCAGTCAAAAAAGGAAACATATTATACAGCAGTAAGAACGCAACAAAAACATATAGAACTGTCGACAAAAGAGTTATTTCAAGAACTGTTTTCATATGCAATTCCGTTTATTTTAGTGGGAATTGCTACTCCTCTTTATCAATTTGTCGATTTATTTACTTTTAATCGGGCGATGGAAGCCATCGGTTTAGGCGAAATTGCCGAATTATCATTTGCTGCAATTAATTTCAATGGTAATAAATTAATCATTATTCCGGTAATGATTGCGACGGGGATGTCGTTGACGTTAGTGCCCGCATTAACTGAGTCGTTTACAAAAGGGAATTATCACAAATTGGTAAATGAAATTAACTTATCAATTCAGATTGTCTTATTTTTAGTTGTCCCATCAGTGTTTGGTTTAATTGTTCTTGCACCTGAGGCATACGGTTCATTATTTTCCATGGATCAACTTAATATAACGAGTGATTTACTCGCTTGGTATGCTCCTGTGGCTTTAGCACTTGCTTTATTCACTGTGTCCGCAGCCATTTTGCAAGGAATTAACGAACAACGATTTGCAGTGTTTAGTTTAACAGTTGGGTTCTTAGTAAAGTTAACATTAAATTCATTTCTTATTCATACATTTGAAGCAAAAGGATCAATATTTGCAACAGCTCTTGCTGTCGGTGCTGCAACATTTGTAAATATGTGGAGAATTAAAGTCAAATTACAATTATCGTTTAAGAAAACATATAAAAGAGGCCTATTTATATTTGTTTTTAGTTTAGTGATGTTTCTCGCAGTACTAGGGGTTAAATGGGTTTTTGGATTGTTTTTACCGTTTGATACGAGTCGGTTGGCAGCCACGGTCATGTTAGGGATTGGGGTTATAACCGGAGGCATCCTAAATTTGTTTTTAACTTATAAATCGACCTTATTAGATGCTATTTTGGGTGGTACGTCTATAATGGATAAAATCAGGGGGAAGATTGGTGCGAATAGATAAATTATTAGCGCATTCGGGGTATGGGACGCGTAAAGAAGTCCGTCAATTAATAAAATCGAAACGAGTAAAAGTTGATGGTCATACAATTACTAAGCAAGGTTTTTACGTCAATCCCGATTTAAATGAAGTAACTGTATTAGGAGAAAAGGTACAGTATGTAAAATTTGTTTATTTAATGTTGAATAAACCATCTGATTATATAACTGCAACTTTTGACCATGAAGATTTAACCGTCATTGATCTTGTACCGCTCGAATATCGTCACTTCGATTTATCCCCTGTCGGAAGGTTGGATAAAGATACAGAAGGGTTTGTTTTATTAACGAATGATGGGAAATTGAACCATCTGTTAACATCGCCAAAAAGCAATGTCTGGAAAACATACGTAGCGAACGTTTCCGGTGACGTGACGAATCATCATGTTGAACAATTTAAAAATGGAGTTGTCCTCGATGATGGCTATGAAACAAAAGAAGCCCTTTTAGAAATCATTCATAATTCAACAGATGAATCGACCATTCAACTGTCGATCACAGAGGGGAAGTTTCACCAAGTAAAACGAATGGTTCAATCTATCGGGATGGAAGTGCTTTATTTAAAACGTACCCATATTGGAAATATCAAATTAGATGACCAATTGGAACTAGGAGAAATTCGTCATTTAAATGAAATGGAAATGCAGTGGATTCTCAACATAAAAGAAGGTGAATAAACTGGCACAATTAATTAAATTACGCGATTATGTCTCACGTTATGAAACAAATCCATTTCATTATCCGACACAATTTATTCGCCTGAAGCAAGAAAATTGGCGTAAATTAATGCTCGCATGGGAAAAAGAAAACGTGGAGCAATTGCAGGCTAAACGATGGCAAGCTGAAGCTGAGAAAGAACGTGTGACACGTTTTCATTGGAATCCTTTTAAACAATATAAGGACCGTGCAGAAGATCCTATTTCATATAAGCGTACGTTACCTGAATCAAAAGATCAGCTACGAAAGTTTTTTCTAAATCGTTTATATCCATTTCAATTAAAATGGGCCACATCAACGTTAACACAAATATCTTATACCGAGCGTGATCATTATTTCGACCAAGATTTAAAATTTTACTTGCAACATTTTCCAGATATTTATTTTGTTATGTATTACCCAATATTCAATATAAAAAATGCGCCGGTAGATGTAGAAGTCATACTTATCAGCCCTGTCGAAATTGAAATTGTGACGAGGATGGATGCGAAACAAGAAGAAACCATTAGAGTAGACGATGAGCGTACATGGACAGTTGGAACCGACAAAACGGAACAAAAAATAATTAGTCCCACTTTAGGGTTAAAACGGACGCAACATATTATTGAAAGTATTTTACAAGCATATGGTTTGACCTATAATATTAAAAAAACAGTGTTGTCTAAAGAAGCTTCTTTTTTATATGGAACGGAACCGTATAACGTGTCATTAATTGGTCCGAGCGACTATAAAAGATGGTATCAACAAAAGCGTAATGTATCAGGAGCATTAAAAGGGGCGCAATTAAAAGTAATGGAAGCGTTATTAAAACATAGTTTGTCTACTTCGGTTCGGAGACCTGAATGGGAAAGGGATAAAGACGAGGAAAACACCTCCTTTATCATTGGGGAATAGAAAATGTACGTTGTTATCGTAAATCCAGTTGCTGGAAATGGTAAAGGGAAAAAATTATATGAGCGCATTCGACATTCCCCTTTTTTCAAAGATAATACGGTATTTTATATTGCAGAGTATAAAGGGCACATACATAAAATAATGACGAAGCTTGAACATACTCATCGAAATATACAAGTATTATTCGTTGTCGGTGGAGATGGAACCATGCATGAAGTAATCAATGCTTTATCGAATAAACAATTGCGCGTTGCTTATATTCCAGGAGGATCTGGAAATGACTTTGCACGTGGTATCAATAGCCTGAAAGATCCGGACAGTATTATTAAACAAGCGATAACGGAACAAAAGGAAGCAACATATTGGCTATGCACATTTGAAACAGGCCCGTCACACCAAGAAAGTTTTATAAATTGTATCGGTTTTGGGTTTGATGCGATCGTAGGACATAGCGCAAGTAAATTATCATTACGAAATATGTTAAGTAAACTTCGGCTTAACTCGCTTGTTTATATATTTGCTCTCTTACGTGAGTTGTTTTTTTATCAACCATTGCAAATGACGATGACAATTGACGGTGAGAAACAAACGTTTGATCAAGTGCTTTTTTTAACAATTAATAATCAACCATATATGGGTGGGGGCATGAAAGTCAATCCTCAAGCCCACAATAATGATACGGACTTTTCGATTATCGTGATTGATTCAATATCGAAGTGGAAAGTGTTTCTGTTATTTGGAACTGTTTTTTTCGGTAAACATACCCGATTCAAAGAGGTGCATATTTTTCAAGCGCAAGAAGTAACTATCTCGGCTACTTCGGCTTCTTATCAGTTACCTTTTCAAGTAGATGGTGAATATGGTGAAACAAATACTGCGACTATTAGAAAATTACGTGAGCCAATTTATGTAAAAGGTATCAAAGCGTAATACTGTTGATGAAACTAAAGAATAACAAATGAAAATTCACGATTACAAAGTAAAATAAATTAATTTTATCAGAGAAATAGAAATATTAATTCGTCGGCTTCAGACTTCCGAGCGATTTTTCGCTTTCATCTTGATAAGCTACTTTAAAAAGCTAGGTATCGAATAATTGAGGACGTTCTGTCATTTTTGTCGCCAATAATAACCCTTTAGTTCGAACAAAATAAAACACAACGTCCTGTTGTTGTTAAATTTATAGTCCGTACCGTATTCGCCGGAAGCGTCCTATTAGAGTAACGGTACGGAGGATACATGGTACGTTCCACAGTTATTTACATGTTAATAAATCGCATCGTACATTATTAACTACTTACGTTTAATCTGACTCGGTTAATCATCGCTAACCATCGTTTAATTTTTTGTTCATTTTCATCGATATGTGCAAATAAAGACTGGGCATTTTCACCTTTTATACCATAGTAATAAATTTCAGGGAGAACGGAAAGTAGTTCTCCTTTTACGTTTCTATTTGTCATAATTGCTTGAACGAGCTTTTTAATTTGTTGATATTCGTTGATAGATACCGTTTTGTACGTTACATGGTCGTCTAATAAATCATGCAACAATGTCAGTTGATTTTGAACGGATAAATACATTCAATTCACCTCAATGCTATTTTTCCCTTAAATTTGTTATAATATACTTTAATGTGAAGTGACACATAAATTTATATCTACCGTAAGCATATAGGGAGGTTAATTACGGGCCAACGTTGCTACATTGACGTAATTGGGGATGTTAGTTTGTTAAGACGAAGGAGCGATGTTTTCGATTGTCTCTCAACCTTGATAAACACGTAAATACTAACAAACGAGGCAAACCAATAGAATTAAGAACGGATCCAGTTTTAATCCAACCCGATGGGAAAGCAGTTAGCCGATACAGGTGTAGTAATCAATGAGTTTGCTGATAATAGTATGATTTCGAGATTATTTTAGCTAAAAAATAAAACTCGCCGACTAAAAAGACGACGAGTTATGTAAAGTTTACATATAGATTTAATTATGAAGCAGTTTCAGATACATCAATTATCGCACCAGTTTCAATATCGATATGGAAATCGTATTGTTTGTTTTTTCCATCGATATTTCGGCTAATTCCGCCACGATACGTATCGTATATGAGACCGTTTCTTTCAAAGGTTTCCGGTTTCATATAAATCCACGAACCATTAACTGGTCCTGCTTCTTCAAGTGTTTCCTTAGCACGTTGTAATGCTTTTTCAGGTGTTAACTTTTTGAAAGAACTTAATTGATCTTTTAACAAATAGCCAGCAACAAACCCTAACCCAACCCCTAATGCGAACATAACGTTTTTTTGACCAAACTTATTTCCCATAAGTTTCACCCCATATATTCTCTATAATTGTTGGCAAAACGACTGAACAAATCATTAAATTTTGCCCTATATATAAGTATACATCATTCATGTTGAATTTAAAGTACGAACGTTAAAATTATGCAAAGGACTGATATAGAATGGAACAACAGACGATAGAAATGTTTCGCACGTTAACAGAGTTACTAGGCGCACCAGGTGATGAGAAACTTGTACGACAGTATATGAGTGAAGAACTAGAAAAATACGCTGATGCATTGATTTATGATAATTTAGGCGGTGTCTTCGGCGTGAAACATGGAGAAGGACCTCGCGTGATGGTTGCCGGCCATATGGATGAAGTTGGATTTATGGTAACCCAAATAACAAAAAATGGGATGATTCGATTTCAACCGTTAGGTGGTTGGTGGAATCAAGTGTTACTAGCTCAACGGGTTCAGATCATGACTAAAAAAGGAGCTATTCCAGGTGTCATCGGTTCGATTCCCCCTCATTTATTAACAGAAGCGCAACGGAATAAACCGATGGAAATAAAAAATATGTTAATCGATATCGGTGCGGATGATCGTGAGGATGCACTTGAAATTGGTATCGCTCCTGGTGATACAATCGTGCCTGTTTGTCCGTTTACTCCGATGGCGAATCAGAAAAAAATATTAGCAAAGGCGTGGGACAACCGTTATGGATGCGGTCTTGCAATCGAGTTATTGAAGGAAATGACAAACAAGATATTACCAAACGAATTATATGCCGGTGCTACTGTTCAAGAAGAGGTCGGATTACGAGGGGCACAAGTGGCGGCGAACATGATTAAGCCCGATATATTTTATGCATTAGATGCCTCTCCGGCAAATGATATGTCTGGTGATGACGAACAATTTGGTCAGTTAGGTAAAGGTGCATTATTACGGATTTTTGATCGAACGATGATCACGCATCGCGGAATGAGAGAGTTTCTATTAGATACGGCGGAATCAAACGGTATTTCTTACCAATACTTCGTTTCTCAAGGTGGTACAGATGCAGGTCGCGTACATATAGCGAACGACGGGGTGCCTTCAGCTGTCATCGGTATTCCATCGAGATATATTCATACGTCTGCTTCTATTATCCATGTCGATGATTATGCTGCAGCAAAAGAATTACTTGTAAAGTTAGTAGAAACGACAGATAAGTCAACGGTCGAATCGATTCGTCAACAATAATGGATTGATTTTGCGATTTTAACGATTACACAATTTTCAAACGTCCTTCATTATCCATGTTTGGTGAATTTGGAGTAACCGATGCAGTAAAGCTTCCTACGTATAAGTGTAATTAATGTCTAAATACAACAGAAACTTGAATTAATTATTTAGCAAATTTCACGATTCTAATCCTTATTTATTTTCATACCGAGGTGTTATTGGTGAATAGAAAAATTGTCATCGGATCATTAAATCAAACAAAAATAAATGCCATAGCTACGCTTTTCCCGGATGATGAGATTGTTAGTATTGCGGCACCTTCAAACATTTTAAACCAGCCAATTACTAATGAAATGACGCGAACTGGCGCGATCAATCGTGCAAAATTTGGACTAGAAGTTGAGCAGGTAGATTACAGTTTCGGTCTAGAAGGTGGCGTCACCTTTATTAATGAACAACTGTATTTATGTAATTGGGGCGCACTTGTGACGACGAAAGGCGAAATTTTTACAGCGAGTGGTGGAGTAATTCCATTGCCGACTTCATTTACTGCACGAATTTTAGCAGGAGAAGAATTAGCAGAAATTATGGAAGATTATACACATACGCGTGATATTCGCTCACACAAAGGGGCTATCGGTGTGTTTACCAATGGATTAATTACCCGAGAAGGTCTATACAATTATATTGGAACGTTATTAAAAGGACAATTATATTATAAAAATCGCTAACGTTTATTGCTTAAAAATTGAACATTACTACAAACCGGTCATGCGGAACACGATTGCAAAAAAACGAAAAATCCCCTTCCGTTAGTAGATACACCAAGTCTAACGAAAGGGGACTTTATTTTAATCGTATACGTATTGGAAAACTTCAATTGCTTGTTCAACTGTTTCTACTGTAACGTTTGCTCGATTCGATAATTCTTTTAAAGGGTGAATTAATGACTCGGGACGAATAATAATCGTCGGTTTCCCCATTGAAATTGCAGCGCTCGCGTCCATTGCTGTATTCCACTGTCGATATTCTTCACCGAATAATGCGACGACCACATCAGCTTTTTGCAACATAATTTGTGTTCTGAAATTGTTAATATCTGATGCCACATCGTCCTTATAATACGGACCGGGTTGTTCGCCTAAAATTGTCTCCCCGATATCATCAGAACGATCGTGATTCGTTTGCGGAGCTACAAATGTTAATGGTAATTTTGCAGCTTTTGCTTTTTCTTCTAATTCTTCGCGCCAATTAGTATGAATTTCTCCGGCTAAATAAACGGTTAATTCCATTTATATCTCCTCCAAACAGTATAGTCCGTTGAAAACGATTATAAGCTATTTATAACGCAATTGAAAGTATATATAATTAAAGCTATTCGTTAATCTATGATAAAATAGATAAATACAGTTCATCATCATAAAAGATGAGGAGAGATTTAGAATGAAAATGACTAGCTTAAAGATGAAGCGGCTACTAGAGAGTAAGTTAACGAATGAAGATTATCGCACATCTTATAATCGAAATAATGATCAATTACGTATAGAATGGAAACAATCGAAAAAAGGATTAACAGTCGAATTGCCGAAACTTATCGCAAAATATAATGAGCGTGGGGAAGAGGCAGTTAGTGAAGTTGTCAAAGATATAGAACAAGCATTGAAATTAATGAATGAAGAGCATAGTCTGAAAGGGATGGAGAAGAACATTTATCCTGTCATTCGTTCAACGTCATTTCCACAAGAGTCAGGCGATAAAAAATTAGTGACATTAGAACATACGGCAGAAACAAGAATTTATTATGCGCTCGATTTACAGTCTTCGTATCGATTAATTGATGAAACGATGTTAGAATCGCATAATATGTCAACATCATCGTTGCACGAAATGGCATTGTTTAATTTACGTTCCTTATCAAATGAATATAAAACAGATGAAGTAAATCATAATACATTTTATTTCCTTGCCTCACAAGATGGGTACGATGCATCGCGCATTTTAAATGAGTCATTTTTCAATGAAATGGAGCGTAAGTGTGAAGGAGATATGGCTGTCGCTGTGCCGCACCAAGACGTACTTATTATCGCCGATATAAATAACGATTCAGGATATGATATACTTGCACAAATGACGATGCGATTTTTCTCAGAAGGAAGAGTACCTATTACTGCGTTACCGTTTATTTATGAAAATAACACGTTAGAACCAATATTTATATTAGCACGTAGTAGACCGCAACGTAATGATGAATGATTGAGTCCATATAATTGTGTTAAAACTGAAATTGACATTGATGTAATCTAAAAAAATCAACATAAAACTTACACATAAGTATGGACATCATCGAATGAGTTGTTCCTTACCTGTCTACATCATAATTGTCAAAGGTTATTTGAGTAAAAAACTGTTAAAATAAAGGGAAGATTACAAAATAATAAGGTGATCTATATGTGGGAAAACTTTAAAAAGAAAGTGACTAATTTCATATATGAAGAAATTGAAGAGGAAATCGAAGAACAACCGGAGATAGAGGAACATGAGAGTGCCCAAATACCGGACAGAGGCCGTGATAGAAGTCAACATGATGTTAAAACCCGTATGACATTCGAGTATCCTAAAAAAGGTTCATCTGAATTTCGTTTTCCGGTAATTCCTGATGAGAAAGAAGTGAAGGAACGTCCAATTCCACCTGAACCGAAACAACGAGTCGGGCATTTCACAGAAACAACGAAACCGGCTTTCATTAGACGTAAACAAAGGCCAAGACGTGCGATGAATCAGCGAACGGATATGTCCTCACGTTCAATATATGAACAAAAAAAGCTAGCTGAGGAACTGGAAAATATCCCCGCTTATAAGCGTAGACGCAGAGAGAGAATAGAAGATGATTACAAAATTGAGACTATCGAAGAGCAAGCAACAGATTCATTTGCCAAAGAAGACCAAACAGAACGGGATTCAATTCCGTATTCTAAACCAGATGAGTTAGATGCGGTGTTTGCGCGGAAAAAAAGTGCCAGACGCGATTTCGTTGAGGAAAAAAGTAGCCTAATCCCATCTGGTCTTATGAAATCACGAGAGACTCATCATGAAAAGATAGGGCCAAAAGCTAATACTAATGAAAAAACCCAACATGACACTTTAACGAATATAAATAAAGGTGAAATTGACAATGCACCAATCATGACAAATAAATATGGTGTACAAGACACTTTAAGTCATGAAGCGGTTACACACAACCAAAATCCAGTGAGTGGCGAAAGCAAGATTCTACGTCATTCCCAAACCGGGGATGAAGTTGCAGCGACAATAAGTGCAAGTCAGGTAAAAGCTCAACCCGAAGTACATCAAGTCGAGCCAACTGAAGTAGCGGAAGAAACGGTGCAACTAATCGATTTACCACATTATTTATTGGATGATGTCGCTACCGAAAAACCAAGCAATCGAGACTGGCTTCGTGATCAAAAACAAATGTTAGAACAAACGCTTGAACATTTTAATATTGATGCTCAAATTGTGGCCGTGACACAAGGTCCGACCGTCACTCGCATAGAAATTCAACCTGCATTAGGAGTAAAAGTAAGTCGAATTAGAAATTTAGCCGATGATATTAAATTAAATTTAGCAGCGCGAGATATTCGTATTGAAGCGCCCATTCCAGGGAAACATACAGTTGGTATCGAAATTCCGAATGAATCGCCACAAGTCGTTCATTTACAGGAAATGATGGAATCGGAAACATTTCAACAAGCGGGTTCACCTTTAACAGTCGCATTAGGATTAACGATAGAAGGAGAACCATATTTTACCGATATAAGTAACATGCCACATGGATTAATCGCTGGTGCAACCGGAAGTGGGAAAAGTGTTTGTATTAATACGGTGATTTTAAGTTTATTATACAAGGCACATTTCAATGAAGTAAAATTAATGCTAATCGATCCAAAGATGGTTGAGCTGACTCAATATAATGGGATACCTCATTTATTGACACCCGTAATTACAGATGCAAAAGCGGCAACCGTTGCGTTAAAATGGGCGGTCGATGAAATGGAACGTCGTTATGAGTTGTTTGTCGAACACCAAGTGCGTAATATTAAACGTTATAATCGAAAACAGCCTATCGATAAATTGCCCTACATTGTCATTATTATCGATGAATTAGCTGACTTAATGCTCGTTTCACCGCAGGAAGTTGAAGATTATATTAGTCGAATTGCACAAAAAGCCCGTGCTGCGGGTATTCATCTTTTGTTAGCAACCCAACGACCGTCAGTAGATGTTATTACGGGTCTTATTAAAGCGAATATCCCATCGCGTATCGCATTTGCTGTTTCTTCACAGGTAGACAGTCGAACCATATTAGATGCAAATGGAGCAGAAAAATTACTCGGTAAAGGTGATATGTTATTTATCGAAAATGGAATCAATAAACAACTTCGCCTCCAAGGTCCATTCGTGTCAGATGATGAAATCGATCGTGTCGTTCACTATCTACGCTCAGTAGCCGAACCTGATTATTTATTTGAACATGACGAATTGTTTTTGCAATTAGAAAATGAGGAAGAAGATGAATTATTTGCAGATGTAGTGGAGTATGTATTACAAGAAGAAAAAGCAAGTACTTCGATGTTGCAAAGAAGGTTTAGAATAGGGTATAATCGAGCAGCTCGGTTAATTGATGCGATGCATGATCAAGGAATTATATCATCGCAAAACGGGTCAAGACCACGCGATGTGTTAATCACAAAAGCTCAATGGGAGCACAATCAATAAAATTGAGCACATACAGATAAGGAGTTCATAATGAAAGAAATTGAATTAAAATTACAAGGAAAAATTAATAGACTAACAAATAAAACATTTAAATTTGATGAACGAATAAGTGAAGGTTGGTTTTCGGCTGTATACTTTTTAAAGACGAGGGACATTGTCGAGAAAAAAGTACCTAATAATATCGTTACGATGCAGTTTTTTCAAAAAGATCATGCTGTTCTTTGTGGTACGGATGAAGTGATTGCTTTATTACATACATTTGCCGAACATCCAGAGCAATTAGAAATTCATTCGCTAAAAGATGGCGATAAAATAAAACCATTTGAGACGGTATTAACGATTACAGGGCCGTATCAACATTTTGGATATTTAGAAGGTATTATCGACGGTATATTGGCAAGAAGAACCTCCGTAGCAACTAATGTATATAATGTATCAAAGGCGGCTAGAATTTCAGGTAAACAGAAGCCAATCATTTTCATGGGGGATCGGGATGATCACTATACTCAGCAAGCAGGAGACGGTTATGCTGCCTTTATTGGTGGTTCAACTGCTCAAGCGACCCACGCTATGAATGAATGGTGGG
>Ga0079226_10002938_pt1 | contig 13123 bp, 8 predicted proteins | sample Poulit2014_FD_76345 | JGI IMG/M metagenome (GOLD analysis project Ga0079226, IMG submission 76345) | Agricultural soil microbial communities from Georgia to study Nitrogen management - Poultry litter 2014 | ecosystem: Environmental > Terrestrial > Soil > Agricultural land | place: USA: Georgia... | reverse complement strand
TGGATACCATTTACAATATACTCCTGAACCGCTGAAGGTCCTTTAATTGCAAGTATATCTGCTGGTGAGGTAGCGCCATCTGATAGTGGCATACCTGCTTTAATGAAATCATTATCCTGAACTAAGATGTGTTTAGATAAAGGCACTAAGTACTTTTTAATCTGTCCATCCTTAGACTCAATAGAAATCTCTCTATTACCACGCTTAATACCACCAAGTGTAACAACTCCATCAATTTCAGTAACTACTGCTGGGTTAGACGGGTTCCTTGCTTCAAACAACTCGGTAACACGTGGTAGACCACCTGTAATATCTCGAGTCTTTCCTGTAGATCTAGGAATCTTAACAAGAATTGCACCTTCCTTGACCTTCGCACCATCGGAAACCGAAACGTGTGCACCAACAGGTATATTATAAGTACGGAGAATATTACCTTTATTATCTACTATTCGAATAGCAGGGTTTTTGGTTTTATCCCTAGTTTCAATAATAACCTTCTCTTTGTGTCCCGTCTGCTCATCGGATTCATCTCTGTAGGTAATTCCTTCAATAATTGCTTCGAATTCAATCTTACCTGGGAATTCCGAAACAATTACAGCGTTGTAAGGGTCCCAAGAAACTAACTCTTGACCTTTAGTTACCTTATCGCCTTCTTTAACAAAAATATTAGAACCATAAGGAACGTTTTGATGGAAAAGAACTTTGCCATCTTTAACAATCCTAAGTTCACCAGAACGACCTAAAACAATTCTATGTTTATCTTCGCTATTTGGAGATGAAACAGTACGGATATTTTCAAACTCAACAGTACCTTCTTGCTTCGAAACGATTTGTGATTCCGATGCAATGTTGGAAGCTGTACCACCCACGTGGAAAGTACGAAGTGTTAACTGTGTACCCGGCTCACCAATTGACTGCGCGGCAATAACACCAACAGCCTCACCCAGTTGAACTTTTTTACCTGACGCTAAGTTACGTCCGTAACAAGCTGTACATACTCCTCTTCTAGCCTCACAAGTTAATACCGAACGAATATCAATTCCTTCAATTCCTGCATCTTCTATTTGATGTGCCGTAGCCTCATCTATATCCTCTCCAGCCTCAATAATCAACTCGTCTGTTTCAGGATGATAAATATCGTGTAACGGAACACGACCTAAAATACGGTCGTATAACGGTTCAACGATTTCATCGTTTTCCTTTAATGCCGTCACAAAGATTCCACGAAGTGTATTACAGTCTTCCTCAACAACAACCATGTCTTGAGCAACATCATGCAGACGACGTGTTAGATATCCCGCATCGGCAGTTTTTAGAGCCGTATCCGCAAGACCTTTTCTAGCACCGTGAGTAGAAATAAAGTACTCTAGTACAGAAAGTCCCTCTTTAAAGTTTGACAGAATTGGGTTTTCAATAATCTCACCGCCTGAAGCGCTAGACTTTTGAGGTTTAGCCATTAGCCCTCTCATACCACAAAGCTGACGAATCTGCTCTTTAGAACCCCTAGCACCAGAGTCAAGCATCATATAAACCGGGTTAAAACCTTGGTTATCTTTTGCCAATAACTCTAAAACATTAGAGGTCAATTTATTATTAATACGGGTCCAAACGTCAATAATTTGATTGTATCTCTCATTATTGGTAATGAAACCCATATTGTAGTTGTTCATTACTTCTTCAACTTCTTCAGAAGCTTGGTCAATTAACTCAAACTTGGAAGAAGGAATGTTTAAGTCCTGAAGGTTGAATGACAAACCACCTTTGAAGGCCGCATTGAAGCCCATCTCTTTAATATCATCTAAGAATTGTGCTGCACGAGCCATACCCGTCAGGTTAACAATATCTCCAATAATATCTCTTAAAGATTTTTTAGTTAAGAGCTCATTAATAAATCCTACCTCCTCAGGTACAATTTCATTAAAGACAACTCTACCCACAGTCGTATCAACAATTTGGTCTAAGAAAGAACCATCTTTTTGTTTGATACTAACTTTCGCTTTTATCATAGCGTGTAGATCAAGTCTACTTTCGTTGTACGCTATAATAACTTCTTCAGGTGAATAGAAAACTCCGCCCTCACCCTTCATTGGAACTTCAGGTGTAGACTTTCTTCCCTTAGTAATGTAGTAAAGACCCAATACCATGTCTTGCGAAGGTACTGTAACTGGAGTACCGTTTGCAGGGTTTAGGATATTATGAGAAGCCAACATTAAAATTTGTGCTTCTAAAATAGCCGCATTACCTAAAGGTAAGTGAACAGCCATCTGGTCACCGTCAAAGTCAGCGTTAAACGCAGTACACACTAATGGGTGAAGTTGAATCGCTTTACCTTCAACTAGGGTAGGCTGAAACGCTTGAATACCCAACCTGTGAAGAGTTGGTGCACGGTTTAATAATACCGGGTGACCTTTAAGAACATTCTCTAGAATATCCCATACAACTGGATCCTTCCTATCTACTATTTTACGCGCAGATTTAACAGTCTTAACTATTCCTCTTTCAATTAATTTACGTATGATAAACGGCTTGTATAACTCTGCCGCCATATCTTTAGGAATACCACACTCATGCAGCGCCAAGTGAGGACCAACCACAATAACTGAACGAGCAGAATAGTCAACCCTTTTACCAAGTAAGTTTTGACGGAAACGTCCTTGCTTACCTTTTAGGATATCTGAAAGAGATTTTAAAGCTCTATTTCCATCAGTTTTAACTGCGTTAACCTTTCTTGAGTTATCAAATAAAGAGTCAACAGCTTCTTGTAACATTCTCTTTTCGTTACGAAGAATCACCTCTGGAGCTTTAATCTCAATTAAACGCTTAAGACGGTTGTTACGAATAATTACCCTTCTATATAAATCGTTTAAATCAGAAGTCGCAAATCGACCACCATCTAATGGAACTAAAGGACGCAACTCAGGAGGTATGACTGGAACAATTTTAACAATCATCCACTCCGGTCGATTTTCAATGCGATCTCTAGAACCACGGAATGCCTCAACAACATGTAGGCGTTTTAAGGCTTCATTTTTCCTTTGTTGAGAAGTTTCATTAGCAGCTTGGTGACGTAAGTCATAGGAGAGTTGATCTAAGTCAATACGCTTTAAAAGTTCTTCTAAAGCTTCTCCACCCATTTTTGCGATAAACTTCTGTGGATCGTTATCATCTAAAAACTGGTTATCCTTAGGAAGTGTATCTAGAATATCTAAGTATTCTTCTTCCGTAAGGAAATCCATATAGCTGATTCCATCAGTTTCTTTAATACCTGCCTGAATGACAACATAGCGTTCGTAATAGACGATCATATCTAAGCGCTTAGTTGGTAATCCTAGGAGATATCCAATTTTATTTGGTAAAGATTTGAAGAACCAAATATGAGCTACAGGTACAACAAGAGAAATATGACCCATTCGCTCTCTACGAACTTTCTTCTCAGTTACCTCAACTCCACAACGATCACAGACTATACCGCGGTAACGAATTCTCTTGTATTTACCACAGTGACATTCGTAGTCCTTAACAGGACCAAAAATACGTTCACAAAACAGTCCGTCACGTTCCGGCTTGTATGTACGGTAGTTGATGGTTTCTGGTTTAACAACTTCTCCGCTAGAGCGATCTAAGATTGCTTCCGGAGACGCCAGACTAACAGTAACTGACGTAAAGTTGCTTTTTATTTTATTATCTTTTTTGTAAGACATACCTCAATAGTATTGTAAAAGCTTCCATTTAGTATCGCTACTAAATGGAAACTTATATTAATCCAATGTAATCTCTAGACCTAATCCACGTAACTCGTGAACAAGAACATTAAACGATTCAGGTACTGAAGGAGTAGGTAGGTTATTACCTTTAACTATCGCTTCATACGTTTTAGCTCTTCCTACAACATCATCAGATTTAATTGTAAGAATTTCTTGCAAAATGTTTGAAGCTCCAAACGCCTCAAGCGCCCAAACCTCCATCTCTCCAAATCTCTGACCACCGAACTGTGCTTTACCACCCAACGGCTGTTGAGTAATTAAGGAGTAAGGTCCAATAGATCTTGCGTGCATTTTATCATCAACCATATGTCCTAATTTCAACATATAGATAACACCAACCGTGGTAGGTTGATCAAAACGCTCACCCGTTAATCCATCGAATAAGTAACTACTACCAGATGGTGGAAGTCCTGCTTTCTCGATCCAAGATTCAACCTCTTCTGGCTCCGCTCCATCAAAGATTGGAGTAGCAAATTTAACCCCTAATTTTAAGCCTGCCCAGCCTAAAACAGTTTCATAAATTTGTCCAAGGTTCATCCTTGAAGGAACACCTAGAGGGTTTAATACAATGTCCACTGGCGTACCATCTTCTAAGAATGGCATATCTTCTTGACGAACGATTTTGGCTACAATACCTTTGTTACCGTGTCGTCCCGCCATCTTATCTCCTACTTTCAGTTTACGTTTTTTAGCAACATAAACTTTCGCCATTTGAACAATTCCTGAAGGTAGCTCATCACCAACGGTAATAGCAAACTTTTCACGTCTATAAGCTCCAAGTGCTTCATTCGCTTTAATGTTATAGTTATGAAGAGTTAGCTTAATTAACGTGTTTTTATCTTCATCACTTGTCCAGTCTCTAGGATTCACTTGTGAGTAGTCTAAATCGCTAAGAAGCTTGATTGTAAATTTCGCACCTTTAGGAATTAAAAGCTCACCGTATTCCGTGGAAACTCCACGACAAGTTTTGTCTTTTACTATCGAGAACAGCTTCTCTATTAAAAGATCTTTCAGCTGTTTTGTTTCCTTAGCATAAGAAATATCTAATTTTTCAAGAGCTTTTTTCTCTACTTCTTTAGACATTTTCTTAGCTCGGGAGAACAAGTTGGTATTAATAACAACACCGCCGATGGAAGGTGGAACCTTTAAAGAGGCGTCTTTCACATCACCTGCTTTATCACCAAAGATCGCTCTTAATAGCTTTTCTTCGGGAGAAGGGTCAGTTTCACCCTTAGGCGTGATTTTACCAATTAAAATATCACCCTCTTTTACTTCAGCACCTACGCGAATAATACCATTCTCGTCTAAGTCTTTAGTAGCCTCTTCAGAAACGTTCGGAATATCAGAAGTTAATTCTTCCTCACCGCGCTTCGTATCTCTTACTTCTAATTCAAATTCATCAATATGAATAGAAGTGAAAAGATCTTCAGACACAACTTTTTCAGATATTACAATAGCATCCTCAAAGTTGTAACCCTGCCAAGGCATGAAAGCTACCTTAAGGTTTCTACCTAATGCAAGTTCACCAGCTTCAGTTGCATAGCCTTCACAAAGAACTTGTCCTTTTTTAACTTTTTCACCTTTTCTAACAATAGGTTTTAAGTTAATACATGAGTTTTGATTCGTTTTCTTAAACTTCGTTAAAGTATATGATTTTACTTCATCGTCGAAAGAAACCAACTCTTGCTCATCAGTACGTTCATAACGAATGTGAATCTCATTCGCATCTACGTACTCTACTATACCATCACCCTCAGCATTAATTAATGTTCTAGAGTCAGATGCAACACGTCCTTCGAGACCAGTACCAACAATAGGTGCCTCAGATCTCAATAAAGGAACCGCTTGTCGCTGCATGTTTGACCCCATCAATGCACGGTTCGCATCATTATGCTCCAAGAATGGAATTAAAGATGCTGCAATGGAGGTAATCTGGTTTGGTGAAACGTCCATGAAATCAAGTTTTTCAGGCTCGATTACTGGGAAGTCACCCTCATACCTTGCTTTAATACGATCGATCTTGAAGTTACCTTTTTTATCGAGTTCCGCATTAGCCTGCGCAATGGTTTTACCATCCTCGTCTTCTGCAGATAAATAAACAACTGGCTCTTCTACAACAACCCTACCGTTTTCTATCCTACGGTATGGAGTTTCGATAAACCCTAAGTTATTAATCTTAGCATGAACCGATAATGAAGAAATCAAACCAATGTTTGGTCCCTCTGGTGTTTCAATCGTACACAATCTACCGTAATGTGTATAGTGAACGTCACGCACTTCGAAACCAGCTCTTTCTCTTGATAGACCTCCTGGTCCTAAAGCAGATAAACGTCTTTTATGAGTTACCTCTGCAAGAGGGTTGGTTTGGTCCATAAATTGGGACAACTGATTCGTTCCAAAGAAAGAATTAATTACCGAAGAAAGCGTACGTGCATTAATCAGATCAGTAGGTGTAAACACCTCGTTATCACGAATATTCATTCTTTCTCTAATGGTACGAGCCATCCGAGCTAAACCAACTCCAAACTGAGTGTATAATTGTTCACCAACAGTTCTAACACGACGGTTAGATAAGTGATCAATATCATCCACCTCTGCCTTAGAGTTAATTAAATTTATTAGGTACTTAACAATTTCAATAATATCCTCACGCGTTAAAACTTTAACATCGTCTGAAATTGTAAGTTGTAATTTCCTATTTATACGATATCTACCAACATCTCCTAAATCGTAACGTTTATCCGAGAAGAATAAACGATCTATGATCCCACGTGCTGTTTCCTCATCAGGTGGTTCAGCATTTCTAAGTTGCCTATAGATATGCTCCACAGCCTCTTTCTCAGAGTTGGAAGTATCTTTCTGAAGTGTATTATAAATAATAGAATAATCAGCAATATTTGCTGCATCTTCTTTCGCTAATATTATACTCTTAACATTAGCATCTAAGATGAGTTCTATATGATCTTCTTCCAGGACAGTTTCTCTTTCTAAGACTACTTCATTTCTGTCGATAGAAACAACCTCTCCGGTATCTTCATCTACGAAATCTTCTATCCATTTCTTTAAAACCCGTGCTGCTAATCTACGTCCGATATATTTCTTAAGACCTGTTTTTGTAACCTTAACTTCATGAGCTAGGTCAAACAACTCTAAAATATCCTTATCAGAATCATAGCCAATTGCACGTAGTAATGTTGTAACAGGGAACTTTTTCCTTCTATCTATATACGCATACATCACGTTATTTACGTCTGTCGCAAATTCAATCCAGGAACCTTTAAAAGGAATGACCCGAGCTGAATATAGCTTAGTTCCGTTTGTATGCCTACTTTGACCAAAGAAAACTCCCGGAGAACGGTGCAGTTGTGAAACAATTACTCTTTCCGCACCATTGATAACAAAAGTCCCCTTTGGCGTCATGTACGGTATAGTACCTAGATAAACATCTTGTACAATAGTTTCGAAGTCTTCGTGTTCTTCATCCGTACAGTATAGTTTTAACTTAGCCTTCAGAGGTACGCTATGTGTTAGCCCCCTTTCGATACACTCCTCAATACTATACCTAGGTGGATCGATAAAGTAGTCCAAGAACTCAAGAACGAAAATATTTCTTGAATCCGAAATAGGAAAGTTCTCGGAGAAAACTTTATATAACCCTTCCTTGTGGCGGTTATCTGAAGTTGTATCCAATTGGAAAAAATCCCTGAATGACTGTAATTGCACGTCCAAAAAATCCGGATAATCTATCGCGGAATTTGTCTTTGCAAAGTTTATTCTTCCGTTTTGAATATTATTATTTGCCAAGGGAATAAAATTTAATGATCAATACTGAGCTAAACGCTGAATTTAATTTTTAACTGAGAGTTCTTGTCAGCGGCAAGAAAACAGCAAAGGATTAAATAGGAATAGACCCTGATAGTAATATCAGAGTCTAAACCTCTTAATCAAGGCTAGGCCTATGAAAAGATTTACTTAATCTCAACAACAGCTCCTGCTTCTTCTAATTGGCTCTTTAAAGCATCAGCTTCATCTTTAGCTACTCCTGTTTTAATTTCTTTAGGAGCGCCATCTACCAATTCTTTTGCTTCTTTAAGTCCAAGACCAGTTAAATCTTTAACCAGCTTAACTACTGCAAGCTTAGAGCCACCAGCTTCTTTTAAAATAACATCAAATGAAGTTTGTTCCTCTGCAGCGCCAGCGTCGCCAGCAGCAGGTCCAGCAACTGCAACAGCAGCAGCAGCAGGCTCAATACCGTACTCGTCCTTCAAGATGTCAGACAACTCTTTAACGTCTTTTACTGTTAAGTTTACTAACTGCTCAGCAAGTTGTTTTAAATCTGCCATTTTATATAAAATTTATTGTATTTACGAATTTAATGATAACTAATTATTTTTAAGGGAAATTTATAGAGCTCCCTTATTCTGCTCTTTCTTCTAATGCTTTGACAAGTCCTGTGATTGTATTTCCACCTGATTGAAGTGCTGAAAGCACATTCATAGTTGGAGCTTGTAGTAAAGCAACCACGTCCGCAATAAGCTCGTTCTTAGATTTAAGCTGCGTTAAAGCTTTCAGTTGGTCATCACCAACAAAGATTGCTTCTTCAATATACGCAGCCTTAAGAACAGGCTTCTTTTGCTCTTTACGAATCTTCTCGATTAACTTAGCAGGTGCGTTACCTGTTTCAGAAAACATAAGAGTTGAAGAACCTTTCAATACTGAAAACAATTCTTCTGATTCGATCCCAGCTTCTTGTAATGCTTTTTTAATAAGCGTATTCTTAGCAACTTTTACTTGAATACCGCTTTCGAAGCACTTACGGCGGATGGAGTTTACTTTTTCTACAGTTAGATCAGCAGTATCGGTAATATAGAAATTACCAAAAGACTTGATTTGCTCACTAAGAGCTTGTACAACTTCGTGCTTTTGTTCTTTTCTCATCTTATATACCCTCCACTGATTTAACTTCGACACGTAAACTTGGACTCATTGTCGAAGACAAGAATATACTTCTGAAATAGGTTCCTTTTGCAGCTGCAGGTTTAAGACGCGATAGAGTTTGTAAAACTTCTAAAGCATTGTCATAAATCTTATCCTCTGTAAAGGACACTTTTCCAATTGAAGTATGTATGATGCCGGTTTTATCAACCTTAAAATCAATTTTACCACCTTTAACATCACGAACCGCTTGACCAATATCTGGTGTTACAGTTCCCGATTTAGGGTTAGGCATTAAGTTTCTAGGACCTAGGATTCTTCCTAACCTACCCACTTTAGCCATAACGCTTGGCATGGTAATAATGATATCAACATCAGTCCACCCTCCTTCGATCTTAGCAATATACTCGTCCAAACCTACAAAGTCTGCACCAGCTTCTTTAGCTTCTTCCTCCTTATCAGGAGTACAAAGAACTAATACACGAACCTCTTTTCCAGTTCCGTGTGGTAAAGTTGCGATACCTCTAACCATTTGGTTTGCTTTCCTAGGATCTACGCCCAAACGAACGTCTAAATCCACAGAAGCGTCAAATTTAGTTGTTGTGATATCCTTCACCAAAGCCGCTGCTTCTTGTAGTGTATAGGAACGATCAGCTTCGATCTTGGACAGTGCCAATTTTTGATTTTTCGTTAATTTTGCCACTTTTCTAAACTGATTTCCTCGTTAACTAATTTTCCCAAGGTGCATTACCTTCTACAGTAATCCCCATACTACGTGCTGTTCCAGCTACCATTCGCATAGCAGACTCAACAGAAAACGCATTCAAATCCGTCATTTTTTCTTTAGCGATACCTTCGACTTGATCCCAAGTTACTTTCGCAACTTGTTTTCTGTTAGGCTCGCCTGAACCTAATTTCGCACCAGAAACCTCCTTCAACTGCACAGCAACTGGCGGAGTTTTGATAACGAAATCAAACGACTTATCTGAATAGACGGTAATTACTACAGGCAACACTTTTCCTTGTTTGTCTTGCGTGCGGGCATTGAACTGCTTACAGAAATCCATAATATTAACTCCTTTAGCACCTAATGCAGGTCCTACCGGAGGTGATGGATTTGCAGCACCGCCCCTAACTTGAAGTTTTACTAACGCACTGACTTCTTTTGCCATAGTGTAATTATTAATTTAAAATGTTTGTTAGTAAGTTGGAAGCAAATAACGTAACATTTAATGTTCGTAAATAAAGATCTATCTAAATAGAATATACTTAACGAGCGACAAAGATAGACAAATAATTTTAAATCTTCAAAATAAAGGCAAAACTATTTTTTTACTCTTTTTCGACTTGCATATAGTTAAGCTCTAAAGGAGTCTTACGACCGAAAACTTTAACCATAACAGTTAACTTTTTCTTATCCTCATGAACCTCTTCTATTTCTCCGGTAAATCCGTTGAATGGACCATCATTAACCTTAACGCTCTCACCAACGTAATAAGGAACATTAATGACTTCGGCTTGTTCAGCCATCTCATCAACCTTACCTAAAATACGATTAACTTCGGCTGGTCTTAAGGGAATTGGGTTTCCCTGATTATCACCTAAAAATCCAATAACGCTATTAACGTTCTTTATAATGTGGGAAGTTTCTCCGCGTAAATCAGCTTCAATAAGCACATATCCAGGATAATAGTTACGCTCTTTAGCCACTTTTTTCCCATCACGCATTTGGTAATACTTTTCCATAGGTATCAATACCTGAGGTACTAAATGCTCAATCCCTAAGTGCCTAATCTCCGCTTCAATATACTGCTTCACCTTCTTCTCCTTACCACTAACGGCCCTTACCACATACCAATTTAATCCTTCTTGTGCCATAATATTACGTAGTTACTACGATCCTATACCATATAACAGTTCCAAGACATTGCTAGATGCTTTATCCATTGCTAAGATTACCAAAGCGATAATTAAAGATGCAACTAACACAACTACTGCAGAGTTTTGTAACTGAGACCAGGTTGGCCAAGTTACCTTCTCGGACATCTCTGTATATGATCCTTTAAAAAATTCTAGAACCTTTGCCATATAGCTTGATTTTACTTGCAGGGGTACAAGGATTCGAACCCTGACCAACGGTTTTGGAGACCGCTATTCTACCATTAAACTATACCCCTGTGAGTGTTTTTTTATAATGAACGTTGCAAATATACCATAAAGTAGACACTACAGCAAATAAAAAAACGAAATTATTTTCTTATTATTTGATTGATAACTTTATAGAAAAAATAAGCTAATCGATTTACTCGACTAGCTTATTCTATTTGCATAATTTCTTCTAAAATTATGCAGTAATCTCAGTTACTTGACCTGCACCTACAGTTCTACCACCTTCACGAATCGCGAAACGTAGACCTTTTTCCATAGCAACAGGGTTAATTAATTTAACATTAATAGTAACGTTATCACCTGGCATAACCATTTCAGTTCCTTCTTCAAGAGTAATCTCTCCAGTAACGTCAGTCGTACGGAAGTAGAACTGAGGACGGTACTTGTTAAAGAATGGAGTGTGACGTCCACCTTCTTCTTTTGAAAGAACGTAAACTTCTGCTTTAAAATCAGCGTGAGGTGTTACTGAACCTGGCTTACAGATAACCATACCACGACGGATATCTTCTTTTTCAATACCACGTAACAATAAACCTACGTTATCACCAGCTTGACCAGTATCTAAGATCTTACGGAACATCTCAACTCCAGTCACAGTAGACTTTAAGTTTTCAGCACCCATACCTAAGATATCAACAGCATCACCTGTGTTAGTAGTACCTCTCTCAATACGACCAGTTGCAACAGTACCACGACCAGTGATCGAGAATACGTCCTCAACAGGCATCAAGAATGGAAGGTCTGTCAAACGTGGTGGAACTGGGATGTACTCATCAACTGCAGCCATAAGCTCCATGATTTTATCAACCCACTGCTGTTCACCGTTCAATGCACCTAATGCAGATCCTTGTACAACAGGAATGTCGTCTCCTGGGAACTCGTAGAAAGATAACAATTCACGAATTTCCATTTCAACTAATTCAAGAAGCTCAGGGTCATCCACTAAGTCAACTTTGTTCATGAAAACAACTAATGCTGGTACACCAACCTGACGTGCCAATAGAATGTGCTCACGAGTTTGTGGCATTGGACCGTCTGTTGCTGCAACAACTAGAATAGCTCCGTCCATTTGAGCAGCACCTGTAACCATGTTCTTTACATAGTCGGCGTGACCTGGACAGTCTACGTGCGCATAGTGACGATTAGCTGTTTCGTATTCTACGTGCGATGTATTAATAGTAATTCCACGCTCTTTCTCTTCTGGAGCAGAGTCAATAGAATCGTATGAACGGGCTTGTGTAAAGCCTGCATCAGATAATACTTTTGTAATAGCCGCAGTAGTCGTGGTCTTACCGTGGTCAACGTGACCGATAGTACCAATGTTTAAGTGTGGCTTACTGCGCTCAAATTTCTCTTTTGCCATTTTGTATCCGAATTAAAGTAAGTAATTTATTTAATCTTTTTAATTGTCACTTACGAGCCAATGATGGGACTTGAACCCATGACCTCTTCCTTACCAAGGAAGTGCTCTACCGCTGAGCTACATCGGCTGACAAATATAAAAATTTCGCTCTATTATCGCCTTAATTTAATAAAAATAAGGGAAATAGAAACAAAATTTTGAGCGGAAGACGAGGTTCGAACTCGCGACCTATAGCTTGGAAGGCTATCGCTCTACCAACTGAGCTACTTCCGCTTATTGTGTGGAGGGAGAAGGATTCGAACCTTCGAAGCCGAAGCAACGGATTTACAGTCCGTCCCATTTGACCGCTCTGGAATCCCTCCTCACCACGATTTCTCGTGTGGAGCCTCCTATCGGAATCGAACCAATGACCTACTGATTACAAGTCAGTTGCTCTACCAGCTGAGCTAAGGAGGCTAATTTTACTTATTTAAAGAACTTCTTTCGAATCTTTGCGAGGCAAAGCTCGGTTTTATTTTTGAATTAAACAAACTTTATTTCTTTTTTTTTATTCCTTAATCGCTAAGGCCTAAAATTCGTCTCTTCAGTGGTGCAAATATAGTCACTTGTTCGAATAAAATAAAAATTATACACTCTTTTTTTACATTATTAACGCATTACATTGAAATTCAAGCCAGTAAAATTCATTTCCTCAAATAAACCTAACGATTTTCTATCTTTGCACAATCTATTTTAAGGTATTATGAAAATAATGATCAATAATCTGCTATATATATCAGTAAGTTTCTTAGTCTTTACAACAAGCTTGTGTAGTACAAACCAAGTAAAAGCCCAAGAGAAGAAGGGAGTCATCAACTATATAAAGGAACAATTCCTCAGTAACACACAGGAC
>Ga0079226_10002937_pt1 | contig 13125 bp, 13 predicted proteins | sample Poulit2014_FD_76345 | JGI IMG/M metagenome (GOLD analysis project Ga0079226, IMG submission 76345) | Agricultural soil microbial communities from Georgia to study Nitrogen management - Poultry litter 2014 | ecosystem: Environmental > Terrestrial > Soil > Agricultural land | place: USA: Georgia... | reverse complement strand
TTATAGGATAGAAAACGTTTTTACCGAACGAAAAGCACAACTGTAAAAAATAGGTATAAAATAAATTTTTTCTTATATCGCGGGGTGGAGCAGTCTGGTAGCTCGTTGGGCTCATAACCCAAAGGTCGCAAGTTCAAATCTTGCCCCCGCAACCAAATTATTAAATAAATATCATGCTTGTGAAAAAAAAGGTCCGGTAGTTCAGTTGGTTAGAATGCCAGCCTGTCACGCTGGAGGTCGCGGGTTCGAGTCCCGTCCGGATCGCCATACTGTAAAAGATATACATGTTTAAAGACATGTATTTTTTGTTTTTTATTAAAAATAATTATGAAGTTCAATGATTTTTATGAAAAAATATTAATTAAGGGTTTAAACGTATATTTATTTATGACTACAAAAACACTACATAGAGAAATCTAGAGATACTTTCAAATGTACGACTTATTCCTTACGGTTTTTCCTCTACAAAATTTCTTACCAAGACTCCCAAATATCATTTGCTAAAATAATTAAATGTGGTTTAAAAGTATTAACACTTTTCAACGATCCAAAATTGTAAAAAACAGTTATTATCTATCTATATACATAAATGGATTATTTAAATTGAAATCGAAAGTAATAAATGAGAAAATACGGATACGTGTGAACAAATTAACTAGAAAGGTGATCATAATGGATGAATTTGAGTTTATCGATTCCGTAAAGCCAGATACATATCGGCAAGAATCTCTCCAAAAAGGAATTGGGGATGATGCAGCAGTATTTCGAGTGGCATCAAATGATATTGTGACTGCAGTCGATACTTTCGTAGAGAACATCCATTTTTCACCGAAAACGATCGATGCTTATCATATTGGATATCGTGCATTAGCTGCAAATATGAGTGATATGGCTGCTATGGGGGCAGTGCCAAAATTTTACTTAGTATCCATTACGATCCCTGGTCATGTATCCTCAGGCGATTTAAAGCTGGTTTATGATGGTATGAAAGAAATTGCATCAACTTATAAAATGGATTTGATTGGTGGAGATACGGTATCAGGAGATCGACTCGTAATTACAATTACTGTCATTGGATTTGTAGTCCCTAATAAAGCACGTTATCGAAGTGTTGCAAGACATCAAGATATTGTGTTTGTAACTGGAACCCTAGGAAATGCCCAAGCTGGATTACATATTCTTATGAATGACCTTGCAGTAATTGGGCGAGAAAAATTTATTAAAAGTCATCAAAAACCAATTCCAAGAGTGGCATTTGCTACTTCTTTACAATCATTACACCGACTTGCGTTAAATGACATTAGTGATGGAATTGCGAATGAATTACAAGAGATTGCAGTTGCTTCAAACGTTAATATAATTATTGAAGATGATAAGATTCCGATCCATCCACATTTACAACAATTTTCCTTGCAACAACAATTTGAATGGAAATATTTTGGTGGAGAAGATTTTGAGCTAGTCGGAACTGTTCCTTCTAAAGATTGGGAGGTTGTAAAAGAAAATGCTAAAAAGCATTCCTTGTTGATTACAAAGATAGGAACGGTTACAAATAGTAATGATAAAAGTGGTCAAGTATATGTTAAAAAGAACAATCATATACAGCTGTTAAAAAAACAGGGGTATGTCCATAAAGTTGGTGAACGAAGTGAGTAACTATGAAATTGTATCTACATCTGCGGAAGAAACGAAAGAAATTGCTACTTTTCTTGCAACTCAACTTCAAGCCGGTGATGTAATCACTTTAGAAGGAGATCTTGGGACAGGAAAAACAACCTTTACAAAAGGATTAGCACATGGATTAGCGATCAAACGTGCAGTAACAAGTCCTACTTTTACAATCATTAAAGAATATAAGGGTAAACTGCCTTTATACCATATGGATGCATACAGACTAGAATATTCAGAAGAAGATATAGGATTTGATGAATACTTTTACGGAAATGGGATTAGTGTTGTAGAATGGCCAAGTTTCATTGAAGAATACCTTCCGACACAATATTTATCGATCCGTATTACAGCTCAAAATATGGAGACCCGGAGTATACGGTTTATTCCAAAAGGAAAACGATATGAAAAAATAGTTCACAATTTAAGAAATAGAAAACAAATTAATAAATAAGGGGATTTTTTATGAACAAGCTGGCAATCGATACATCTAATCAAGTGCTAGGTATAGCAATTATGCAAAATGAACAGCTAGTAGCGGAAATAATAACAAATATAAAAAAAGATCATTCAAGTCGCTTAATGCCGAGCATTGTGCAAATAATGGAGCATGTAGGGATGGAGGCAGACGAACTGGATCAAATTATCGTCGCTAATGGCCCTGGTTCATATACTGGAACGAGGATTGGAGTTACTACTGCAAAAACACTTGCATGGGCATTAAATATACCTATTTATGGTGTATCCAGCTTAGATGTAGTCGCGTTTAATGGTAAAAGTTTCAAAGGATATATTTGTCCTTTTTTTGATGCTCGTAGGCAAACAGTTTTTACATCCTTAGTGAAGTGGGAAAATGAGCAATTGAAAAAGATATATGATGAATCGAATATATCGATGGATTCTTGGTTATTAAAGTTATCTGAGCTTAATGGTAAAATACTGTTCTTAAGTCCACACATGACAGTGTTTCGTGAGATGATTCGTTCTACTTTAGAGGATCAAGCAGTGATTATAAATAATTTTGATCATCTTCCTAGACCTTCGAATCTATTTAAATTATCAGAGCAAGACAATGATACACCTGTACACCACGTAAATCCAAATTACTTACGTTTAACAGAAGCGGAAGTAAATTGGTTAAAACATCAAAGGGAAGATCATCACCATGGCTGAGTTTATTATACGTGAAATGCTTGAAGAAGATATAGAAGAGGTGATGGAGGTTGATATTGCTTCCTTTTCAACTCCTTGGACGAGGGAAATTTATGAGCAAGAGGTCATTCATAATAAACATGCCCATTATTTTGTGATATTAGTTAACAACCAACTTATCGTAGGCTATGTCGGATTGTGGATTGTGGAAGAGGAAGCTCAAATTACAAATATCGCAATTCTTCCTACATATCGAGGCAATAAAATTGGTGAAAAACTGTTTGGTTTTTCGGTGCAATATGCGATTCAACAGGGAGCGCTTCGTTTATCGTTAGAAGTGAGAGTATCAAATATTGTTGCTCAAAAGTTATATCGAAAATTTGGACTTGTTCCAGGTGGGATTCGAAAAAATTATTATCCAGATAATGGAGAAGATGCATTAGTAATGTGGGTGAACTTACAATGAATCAACAGCAGATTATTTTAGGAATAGAAACGAGTTGTGACGAAACAGCCGCTGCGATTATTAAAAATGGAAAAGAAATATTGGCAAACGTTGTTTCTTCCCAAATTGAAAGTCATAAACGTTTTGGTGGGGTTGTTCCCGAAATTGCATCGAGACAACATGTAGAACAAATCACAATAGTTTTAGAGGAAGCATTTGAACAAGCGAATATTACATGGGATGAAATAGATGCAATAGCGGTTACAGAGGGACCTGGATTAATTGGCGCCCTCTTAATTGGGGTGAATGCTGCCAAGGCACTTGCTTTCGCAAAAGGAAAACCGTTAATTGGTGTGCATCATATTGCTGGTCATATATATGCAAATAGGTTAGAGACAGAATTTAAATTTCCGTTACTTGCTTTAATTGTCTCAGGAGGTCATACAGAGCTTGTTTTAATGCGTGAGCATGGCAATTATGAGCTAATTGGGGAAACACTTGACGATGCAGCAGGAGAAGCGTTTGATAAGATTGCAAGAGCGTTAGAATTGCCATATCCGGGTGGGCCTCAAATTGATCGTCTAGCACAAAAAGGACAAACGAATATTGATTTTCCTAGAGCTTGGTTAGAAGAGGATAGTTATGATTTCAGTTTTAGCGGCTTAAAGTCCGCTGTCATCAACCATATTCATAATCAACATCAACGAAGAGAAAAAGTAATTAAAGAGGACATTGCAGCTAGTTTTCAGGCGAGTGTAGTGGAGGTATTAACGGAAAAAACATATAAAGCCGCCCTTTCAAATCAAGTGAAACAAGTAATTATTGCCGGTGGTGTTGCTGCAAATAAAGGATTGCGAACAGCATTTAAAAAACGTTTTTCAACAACGGACATCCCAGTGTTAATTCCTCCGATCAATTTGTGTACAGATAATGCTGCCATGATTGCTGCTGCTGCTAGTGTGCAATTTAACCGCAAGCAGTTTGCAAGTTGGGATTTAAACGGGAAACCTTCTATGGAATTAACATAATTATACACAATATATCCACAACTATGTGGAAAAATCGGTAAGAATACGTATTATCCTAAAAATACATGTGAATAAGTATGTGTATAAGAATTTGATGATAATTTTTTTGTTGATAACTAGTAAAAAGCGTCAAAAAGTCTTATAATAAAGCGAGTGTAGTATTACTCGCTTTTATTTATTTCAATCTAGAAGCTTGGTGGTTAGACAAAATGTCCAAAAAGCAATCACATTATATACAACTTGATTTAATTATTATCTTACTAGCATTAATCGTTGTGAGTATTTTGGCAATATACAATGCCCAACAATTAGGCCAATATAACGATACTTTTGCAATGAAACAAGCCATTTATTATCTCATAGGAATAGCTATTTTAGTAGCGGTTCAATTTGTAGATTTAGAGCAATTATATAAATCTAGTCTTTATTTCTATATTTTCGGGGTTTTGTTGTTAGTCATTTTGCATTTTAGCCCGAACTCGATTGCTCGTCCTGTCAATGGATCTAAGAGTTGGTTTAACGAAATTCCATTTTTAACAATTCAACCTTCGGAAATAACAAAGATCGTCTTTATTTTATTTCTTGCTACAATTATCGTAAAACATAAGGAAAAATTTGTGAATAGCACATTAAATAGCGATTTATGGTTGATTTTAAAAATAGTGTTAATAACAATTCTCCCGATTATTTTTATTTTAAAACAACCAGATTTGGGTACATCTATCGTATTTCTATTCATTGCGTGGTTACTCATTTTTTTATCAGGTATTGATTGGAGAATACTCGTTGTTTTAATTATTGGTGGGATTGCCGCAATTGTGCTTTCTCTGTTACTCATTGTGAATCTTCCTGAACTTTCACAAAAAGTACTAGGAATTAAACCATATCAAATTGAACGAGTAATGACATGGTTTGATCCGACTGAGCAAGTAGATGATGATCGCTATCAAATTGATCGTTCACTACTTACGATTGGCTCTGGGAAACTGACGGGAAAAGGAATGAACAGCCCTGAAGTTGCTCTACCTGAGGCACATACAGACTTTATATTTTCAATTATTGGTGAAAGCTTTGGATTTATCGGTAGTTCCATCGTTATATTTCTCTTCTTTTTACTCATTTATAAGTTAGTAACCCTTGGTATGAAAAGTTTAAAATTCAGTCCTTTCGGTGCTTATTTCTGCTTTGGATTTATGGCACTCATTTTGATTCACACGTTTCAAAATATCGGAATGACGATTAGTATAATGCCGATTACAGGGATTCCTCTCCTATTTATTAGCTATGGAGGAAGTACGACAATTTCCACGATGATTGGATTTGCTATTGTTTATAGAGTCGCTGTTGAGCAGTCTCGACAGAAAGATTTTTTATTCAATTAAAATGACAAAAAGCTTGTATTGAAGGTTTTCTTCTTTACAAGCTTTTTCATATTTGAAAGGCCGTTTAGGAACTTTAGCGAATGTCATCATCAACTCATTCGGATATATTGTCTTCTATAGCTTCTTGTAATGTTGTCCATTCGTTCATCAATTCATCGATTTCATTTTTAATGGTAGTAGACTCATTCGTTAATTCTAGTAATTTTTCATGATCATTAAAAATCTCAGGTCTAGTCATTGTTTCTTCGACATCATGTAATTTTATTTCTAATTGGTTGATTGTATTTTCTAATTTCTTTATTTTTCTCTCCTTTGTCCGCTGTTCACTAACCCTTCTTTTTTGTTCGCTAAATGATAACTGCGCAGTATTTGGTGTCTTTTTAAAAGATTGCTGTTGTTCCTTCTCTTCCAACTTTTCAATTTCTGCTTCTTCTGTTTTTTTCATGATGTAATAATCATAATCCCCCAAATAGATCGATAAGCCATCTGGTTGCAATTCAAATACTTGATCTGCAATTTTATTAATGAAATATCGATCATGAGATACAAACAAAATCGTTCCTGAAAAGTTTTGTAAAGCGGATTCTAGAACTTCTTTACTCACTAAATCCAAATGGTTTGTCGGCTCGTCCAGTATTAAAAAATTAGCTTGTTGTAACATTAATTTGGCGAGCGCTACACGAGCCTTTTCGCCACCACTTAGCATATAAACAAATTTTTCAATATCTTCCCCTGAGAACAAAAAGTTTCCAAGTACTGTTCGAATCTCTTGTTCTGTTTTATTTGGGAAGTCATCCCACACTTCAGACAATATGGTATTGGTTGGTTGTAATGTTTCTTGTTCTTGTGCATAATAACCAATTTTCACATTCGTACCCAGTTTAACTTCTTTCAAATCTTGCATGATCGCTTTGAGAAGGGTAGTCTTTCCAACCCCATTTTCTCCAATCAATGCAATACGTTCCCCTCGATGAATGGTAAAAGAAACATTTGTAAATAAAGGTTCTATCTCTCCTGCATGGGTAAAGGTTAAATCGTTAACCTCGAGGACATCATTCCCACTAGTCTTTTCGACTTGAAAGGAAAAGGCAGCGCTTGATTGATCTTTTAATGGTTTTTCCATTCTATCCATTTTTTCTAATTGTTTTCGTCGGCTTTGTGCCCGTTTCGTCGTTGAAGCTCTTGCGATATTACGTTGTATAAATTGTTCCATTTCTTTAATTTCTTGCTGTTGTTTTTCATACATTTTTAACTGGCGTTCATAATTGAATGACTTTTGCTGTAAAAATGTTGAATATGATCCATAGTATTTGAACGTTTGCTGGTGTGTCACTTCATATACAATATTTACAATTTTATCCAAAAAGTATCTGTCATGGGATACGATAATTAAACTTCCTTCATAGTTACTTAAATAATTTTCTAACCATGTCAATGTAGAAATGTCTAGGTGGTTCGTCGGTTCGTCTAAAATAAGAAGATCGGGTTTTTGTAATAATAGTTTTCCCAATGCTAGACGTGTCTTTTGACCTCCGCTTAATTCATTCACCTGAACGTTGAAGTCTGCCTCAGGAAAGCCTAGCCCGATTAACACACCCTTCACATCACTTTTAAAGCGGTAACCACCCGCTTGCTCGAACTGTTCTTGACGTCTACTATATTCATGAATCAATTTTTCATCATAAGAACCATTGATACTCTTTTTCTCGATCTCGGTTGCAAGTGAGGTTAATTCTTTTTCTTCTTGAAAAAAATGAGTAAAGACAGTTAACATTTCATCCCATATTGTATATTCAGACGATAAATCATTATGTTGGGCCAAATAACCAATCTCTAATGTTTTGGTTTTAATTATTTCACCTTCATCGTAATCCAGTTCACCAGTTATCATTTTTAATAACGTTGATTTTCCTGCTCCATTTCGTCCGACGATCGCAATACGATCGTTACTTTTTACCTCAATATTAATTTTATTTAAAAGGATTTCTCCAGCAAAAGATTTTACTACATCTTTTAGTTGCATTAAAATCATGTAGTTCACCTCATTCTAATTAAGTGTATCGTACTTACAACTCTTTCTGCAATATATCACTTTTTTGAAAATAAATGACCTTCATATCAGACTTATCGGACGATATTTGATAAACTGAATATAGAATACAATTGTGAAAGAGTGAATAAGCAATGACAGACTTTACTCATTTTAACACACAAGGTCGAGCAAAAATGGTTGATATATCAAATAAAGAAACAACAGTCCGAACCGCAGTTGCCACGTCAAGCGTAATCGTTATTGAGGAAATTTATCGGAAAATAACGGAAAAAGCGATTGAAAAGGGCGATGTGTTATCCGTTGCCCAAGTAGCTGGAATAATGGCTGCAAAAAATACGTCTAATTGGATTCCAATGTGTCATCCACTGTCATTAAGTGGGGTGGATATTACATTTGATTGGAAGAAACTTGATAATAAATATGAGCTTCATATCGAGGTAGAAGTGAAAACAAAAGGATCTACCGGAGTAGAAATGGAAGCCTTAACAGCTGCTTCTGCTACTGCATTAACGATATATGATATGTGTAAAGCAATCGATAAAGGTATCGTGATTGGAAAAACATATTTACTTTCAAAAACAGGTGGTAAATCAGGAGATTTTTCAAGGTAGATAGAAGGAGAAAGAGGGGGGATCGATTTGCAACGTCGTAAAATACCACAAGCAACTGCAAGGCGATTACCGTTATATTATCGATTTCTAACAAATTTACATAATCAGGGGAAAACACGTGTTTCATCCAAAGAATTAAGTGATGCCGTGAAAGTCGATTCCGCAACGATTCGAAGGGACTTTTCGTATTTTGGCGCATTAGGAAAAAAAGGGTACGGATATAATGTAGATTATTTGCTGCAATTTTTTAAAACGACACTTGAACAGGATGAAGTGACAGAGGTTGCTTTAGTGGGTGTCGGAAATTTAGGTACGGCTTTATTAAATTATAATTTTTTAAGAAATAATAACACAAAAATAGCCATGGCTTTTGATCGCTCTCGAAAAAAAGCAGGAACATTAACTGGTGATGTACCAATCTATCATGTGGACGATCTTGAAGAAAAATTAGGGAAAGTAGAAGTTGTTATCCTGACTGTACCCGCATCCGTTGCACAAGATATAGCAGATCGATTAGTAGCAATAGGGGTAAAAGGAATTTTAAATTTTACACCTGCAAGACTTACCATACCTGACAATGTTCGAATCCATCATATTGACTTATCTGTAGAATTACAATCTTTCGTATATTTTTTAAAACACTATCCACTTTAAGGGAAAATTCCGAAGTAGTTTAGTTGGCTAACGCTACATCTTGTCGCAACGCATAGGAATCCTGTTAATCGCCTAGTAAAAAGATCCTTTTTACATTTTTGATACCATAAAAAATAAGGAGGCATGATTCGCCTCCTATTTTGATTGTTTTTTCATATGATTACGTAAATATCGGTAACCGACACCGAAGTCTAAAGTCGCTACAATAAGTAATAAAATCGTTGTTGCATTCCAAATCGTATCATCTATACTCGTAAAAGCTAAATATGTAAATAAAACTCCCATTACAAAATAAAGGAATGCCATTTTCACTACAAATCAACCCCCAATAAAGATAAACATCACTTCTTGCTGCATCTGTTCTAATATTTCTGGATCAATTAATAATTGTCCTAAAACTGCAACCGTATTTAACGCCATATGCACGATGATCGGGACTATAATTCGTTTTGTTGCTACATATAAAAAAGCGAAAACGAATCCCATCGTAGTATAAATTAATAAATGAAGAAACTCCATATGTAAAATACCAAAAATCAAAGAAGAAATAACAGCAGCCCAAAAGAAATTAACTTTTTGATAAAGGGATCCAAAAATAATTTTTCTAAATATCAATTCTTCTAAAATTGGTGCACTAATTGCTGGAATGAGAAGGAAGATAGGATTTAACCGAGTCATTTCAACAATGACTTCCGTATTTTCAGAAGTCGGATCAATACCTAGTAACTCTATTTCAATTGTACCGGCAATCACTTGTGCTGTCCAAGCTAAAAGTACACCAAGAGCCGTCCATCCGATAATTCGTCCGACGGATAATGGCTGAGAAATTCTTTCTTCCTTTAAGTCTTGGCGCATAAGCACTACGACTAAAATCGGCCCTATAATAAAACCAACGACATTTGAATAAAGCGCCGCATTTAGTAAATCCACACCAAATCCAATATATAAGATAACAGGAACGACTGCTGTCATGATTAGCATCAATACATATATAAGAAAAACAAACCAGTATCTTTTGGGGAACAAATTGAAAACTCCTTTATCATTGAAAAGATTTATAAACGTATCATAGCATAAATGGGAGCAAACTAAACAATATTTTGAATAAAAGACATTTTTATATTTTTATAGATAACACTTGCATTTTAATTGGGAATTATTTAATATAATAATTGGTGTTAGCACTCGAGGTAAATGAGTGCTAATAAAAAATAGTGAATGAACTAAGGAGGTTTCTTAACATGATTAAACCATTAGGAGATCGTGTAGTAATCGAACTTGTTGAGCGAGAGGAAAAAACTGCAAGCGGTATCGTTTTACCAGATTCTGCACAAGAAAAGCCACAAGAAGGGAAAGTGGTAGCAGTTGGTTCAGGTGCAGTTGTAGATGGTAAAAGAATTGCGCTTGAAGTTGAGGAAAATGACCGAATCATTTTCTCTAAATTTGCAGGAACTGAAGTGAAATATGAAGGAAAAGAATACTTAATTTTACGTGAAAATGACATTTTAGCAATCGTTGAGTAATAAAGCGATTGTAACATACTTATTTTATATTGAACATAGAAATTGAACTATTTTAAGGAGGTACTATTTTATTATGGCTAAAGAAATTAAATTTAGTGAAGAAGCTCGTAAATCCTTACTAGACGGTGTAGATACGTTAGCGAATGCGGTAAAAGTAACATTAGGACCTAAAGGACGTAATGTTGTTTTAGATAAACAATTTGGTTCACCGCTTATTACTAATGATGGTGTAACGATTGCAAAAGAAATCGAGTTAGAAGATGCTTTTGAAAATATGGGTGCACAGCTTGTATCTGAGGTTGCTTCAAAAACAAATGATGTAGCTGGTGACGGTACAACGACTGCAACAGTTTTAGCACAAGCAATGATTCGTGAAGGACTTAAAAACGTAACTGCAGGTGCAAATCCAGTAGGTATTCGCCGTGGAATTGAAAAAGCAGTTGAAACTGCAGTAGAAGGACTAAAAGGTATTTCTGATACAATTGAAGACAAAGAATCTATTGCACAAGTTGCATCTATCTCATCCGGTGAAGAACGAGTTGGAGAACTTATTGCTGAAGCAATGGAACGTGTTGGTAACGATGGAGTTATCAGTATTGAAGAATCTCAAGGATTCGCTACAGAATTAGAAGTAGTAGAAGGTATGGAATTTGACCGTGGTTATGCTTCTCCATATATGGTTACTGATCAAGACAAAATGGAAGCAGTTTTAGAAGACCCATACATTCTAATTACAGATAAAAAGATCTCTAATATTCAAGAAGTAATGCAAGTATTAGAGGCAGTTGTTCAAGAAGGAAAACCTATTTTAATTATTGCTGAAGACGTTGAAGGTGAGGCGCTTGCAACATTAGTTCTAAACAAATTACGTGGAACATTCAACGCAGTAGCAGTAAAAGCTCCAGGATTCGGAGACCGTCGTAAAGCAATGTTAGAAGATATCGCTGTTCTAACGGGCGGGGAAGTAATTACTGAAGATTTAGGGTTAGATTTAAAATCTACTGAAATTGGACAACTAGGTCGCGCAGCTAAAGTTGTTGTATCTAAAGAAAACACAACAATTGTAGAAGGTGCGGGAAGCCCTGATGCAATCGCTGCTCGAGTGAACCAAATCCGTGGTGAAATTGAAGAATCAACTTCTGAGTTTGATACAGAAAAACTACAAGAGCGTTTAGCAAAGCTTGCAGGTGGAGTTGCTGTAGTTAAAGTTGGAGCAGCTTCTGAAACAGAGTTAAAAGAGCGTAAACTCCGTATGGAAGACGCACTTAACTCTACACGTGCAGCAGTAGAAGAAGGAATTGTTTCTGGTGGGGGTACTGCACTTATTAACGTATACAGTAAGGTTGCAGAGCTCGATCTAAAAGGTGATGAAGAAACTGGTGCAAATATTGTATTACGTGCATTAGAAGAACCGGTTCGTCAAATTGCTGAAAACGCAGGCCTTGAAGGTTCTATCGTTGTAGAACGTCTAAAAGGTGAAGAGGTAGGCATTGGTTTTGACGCTGCTGAAGGCGAGTGGGTAAACATGATTGATGCAGGAATCGTTGACCCTACAAAAGTTACTCGTTCTGCTTTACAACATGCAGCATCAGTTGCGGCAATGTTCTTAACAACAGAAGCAGTAGTCGCAGACCTACCAGAAGAAGATAGCGGCGGTGGAATGCCTGATATGGGCGGCATGGGCGGCGGAATGCCGGGAATGATGTAATGCTAAAAACACAACAATAAAATTTGGTATGACGAGGTTTGCCAGAGGGCAGGCCTCGTTTTTTCAGGCTAATGGATGTTGAGGTACAAAAAAGTTTCAAAAAAGTAAACACAGGCAAGCTCCTAATTTTGTTAGACTGAATTCATACAAAAAGAAGTTGCGTGTATAAATAAAATTCCATCATTTCTTTTCCAGAGTTAGGATTGGTTACAGCTTTAGTTGTAAAACTGATCTTAGTTGGGCTAAAGTATAAGGGGATAAGCCGCTTATAGGTTATGTTTATTTGTTTCCTCAATCTTATTAAACATGATTGATTGACTTTTTGCTGAATACTGAAAGATAGTTCAGTTCTCACAATCTAATGGGTGAACTAATTTTGCTGCTAAATGGAGTGCAATAATACTAATTTATTTCCAAATGCTTTAATTTTTTCATGATATCAGGATGGTTAATCCCAAAATAATCATGAATCACTTGATACATATTAAACAACTCCTTATATGTCTTAACATTGTTTTTAATAGGATAATAGGTTTTATAAGAAGGTTGTTTCATGTTTTGGGAAGCATTCCTTACACTAGAATATTCTCCACCTGCCACAGCACCCAATATAGCCGCTCCAATACCTGAGGCATGATCAGTTGCCGAAACTTGAATTTCTTTATCGAGCACATCTGAATAAATTTGCATTAGAAGTCCATTCTTTTGTGGCAGCCCTCCACATGCGAAAACCTTATTAATACTAAGTCCTCTTTCTTCATGTGTATCACAAATGACCTTTGCACCGTATGCAGATGCCTCTAAAAGTGAGCGATAAATTTCTTCTGGAGTCGTTTTCATCGTCATGCCAATCATTGCTCCGCTTAAGTCAAAATTGGATAAAACGGAACGATTTCCATTA
>Ga0079226_10002936_pt1 | contig 13125 bp, 10 predicted proteins | sample Poulit2014_FD_76345 | JGI IMG/M metagenome (GOLD analysis project Ga0079226, IMG submission 76345) | Agricultural soil microbial communities from Georgia to study Nitrogen management - Poultry litter 2014 | ecosystem: Environmental > Terrestrial > Soil > Agricultural land | place: USA: Georgia... | reverse complement strand
GAGGCTTAGAACTCCCCCTTACACCGACTAGATAATGGAGCAAAAGGGGATTTATATGAAAAAGAAAAAGGACAAGCATGAAGGTAGCCAGAAAATGTTCGGACATATTATGCGAGAGTACCGACGTCTTGGCAAAAATTATTCCTATGAAAAATTAGCAGAATTAACAGATACCGACGCCAACAACTTAAGTAGAATTGAACGAGGCGAGCAGTTTCCGGAATTTGTCACTTTAATAGAGATTTGCTATGTTCTTGAGATTGACATAACAAAATACTTGCCTGAACTCATCGAACAAATAAGAAAAGAAAAGGGAACAGAAGGAAATGAATAAATGGACGTCCAATCCACTTATAAGCTAAACGAACAGCCGATGGCAGCACTATCCCTTAACAAAAACAGTAGTAGCAATCCATCGTAAAGAAAAAACCACATCATAGAAAGGGAGCCGAGCACAATCGAATACATACGTAATGAACAAATAAAAGAAGAAAGCATTGTCGAAGAGTATATCGCAAATAAAGAGACATATATGATCATCCCGGCCCAGCAAATCCATTATGACAGCATCGTTGTGGAAGAAAAAGAAACGTATCGTGTACGCCAAACACCACTTAACATTATAGAAAATTCATGCGCAAGAAATTGGTCCAATCTGAAAGGAAGAATCGAAGCGAGTAAAAAAATCATGAACTTTACATACAAATCACCCATTATTGTCAGTGAACATCAAATGATATTTGCCTTTCCGACAAGAGGAATTGATCAACATGCATGCGTCTGGATCTTTTTAGATAGTATAAGGAGCATTCATAAAGTAGACAAGTTAAGCGCCGTCACATTGAATAATGGACAACGTGTGATGCTTGATATATCCTATCATACGTTAAAAACGCAACGAGAAAATGTCATATCATTAGTAAATGCGTATAAACAAGATATATTGCAAGCAGGACAATATGGGCGTAAATTACATACATATACTTAACGAAAATAGTTGTGCATGATAGAAATTATAAACATTACGTTTAAAATCAATATATACAAGTACAAAGCAAGATATATTATCTTGTACCATCATATCGTGAATCAAAATTATCGAAGGTATGCTTTTTCAATTTTAAGTACAGTATCAAAGGCAAGGTTTAATATGTGAAGAAAGACGCAGGTTAGCCCTCTGCCATATCCTTTGATTCCCCAACATAAAAATCCTATAGGAATCCTACAAGTTATCCATTATTCCTTACAGCTGTATCCAATTATATGGATAGCTGTCACAACAGAGGCGAAAGATGAAATGGATTGGGAGAGTGGAGGGAATGTAATAGATGTAGTGAAAATTCTATAGGAGAGGATAGGCTCTTTCTAAAATTATTCTTATGTTGTTTTATGTTAATCATGAATGAAAACTGCTTTCATCATTTGTTTACATAAAAAGGAAGACAACGGGATATTATAAAATTAACATGCTTTAATACAAAGTATATTCCCCTTAATAAAAAAGAGAGCCTCGCCTCATTTCCAACAAAAGATCCTATTTGATTGTGCTTGGATATTTCCTACAAAAAATTCCATTCAAAAAGTTAATCCATCGCCAAATATCACATTAAGTGATCTATTTTCTTAAATAAATAATTTGGATGCTTCATTCCTAGTTTTCTAGATTCTTCAACTATAAAATCTTCATATGTGTCCGTACTATTAATCATAATAAACTTTTCTTCCGCTCTTGTGATACATACATAATGATTATTACGCTTCTCCTCAGATTTCATATTATAATAATATGAAAAACTAATGACTTGATTGAACTCTAAACCTTTTGAAGCAAACACAGTCATTACCTTGTGTATATCTTCCGTGGCAATAAACGCAGCATGATATTCCTCATCCTGCAATGTTTCATAAAACAATTTTATTTCATCCATCGTAAATTCTATTTCTAATAATGCTTCTAGTTTCCTCATAGTCATTTTCAAAAAATCTTCACTATACTCTAAACTTCCGGATAACTTACAAATTATCTCTTCAATACTCATAACCATCTGCAGTCTTGAGTCGGCATTTATACTATCAATTAAGTCATAAATAGTATAATTCTCATCAAGGATATAGCAAGCTAATTGGTGTAATAAATGACTATTTTGAGTATTATCATCTATCGGTGTTTTTGGTATAAATTGGAAGTTGTAACCTTCTCTATTTAATTTGTCTGTACATCTGCGAGCTTCATCATTTACATTAATAATAATCGTAATTTCTTTATCCAATTTAATGTCTCCTGTCTCGACCATCCGAGTAAAACTTGAAACAAAATCATTAGTTTTACAGTGAATCAAATGATTTACGGACTCTTGATACTCAGCATTAAAATAATTACCATTATGAATTAAATTTGCATAGTTTACTATTTCATCATGACTCCTAAAGTTTTTAATTAATTCGTAATGATTCATATCATCTTGTTCTAATAATTCAAATATGTTTTTTTGTGCTCCACGCCACAAATAAATTGCTTGTTTCGCATCACCCACTATAAACAACTTTATTTTAAGTTCATCTTTTAAATACATAAATAGTTGATGCATATCTTGATCTGAGTCTTGATATTCATCAAGATATAGCACAGTATATTTAGTTTGTAAGTATTCACATGCAGCTATATTATTTCTTAAAATATCATAAGCTAATTGAAATTTAAAGTTTGTTCTAATATTTTGATATACTCCAAGTTTATTTTGATAAACGATAGACTGCATACCACTTGCGAAGTTAGGGAATTTATGATCATACACAATCGTAAAGTCATCTTTATAAATTTCACCGTAAGTATTAGTAATAAACGGTCGAATAATTTCATGTTCAATAAATGCATCATTAGTCATTGTTACAAATTCTTGCTGAATATCTTCATCATTAGCTTTTTTCTTTATTTCCTCTGCAGCTTTATTCGTAAAAGTAATTGCCGCTACTGTCTTATGGCTTTTTATTTCCTCTAATACCTTCTTCATCTTTTTAACCATAATAGTAGTTTTACCTGATCCAGCACTTGCAGATATTACTACATTTCCTGTATCTTTCATTATTTTATCTCTAGCTTCTTGATCAATTAACATCATATTAATCTACCAGCCTTTTTAACACTTTAAATAAATCATGGTTTATTATTTTCTCACAATCATCTTTAGTAAGACCTTTTGTTAATTCAATCATATTTACCATTTTTGCATACTGCAGATGTGTTATTGGATCTGACTTTTCTAAAATTTCTTCCATCCTTCCGCCAATAACTTCATATAAGTCATGTTCTAAATCTATTATGGACAAATAAATATCTCTATAATTAATCTTCTTTATCAGTTCTGCTTCTCTATGATAAATATTGAATTTTTCCTTTTTCACTTCAATGGTTTTTTCAGATTCCTTCCAGATAGTTTCACCATTTATATCTTTCGTTGAATAGTCAATCTCAACATAATCTTTCTTAGATTCTCCTATTAATTCGAGGCATCTATTTAAGCCAATTAAATCAAAATGTTTTTTCTCTCCACGTTTCGCTTTCAAATCATTATCTGTTTTTACAATAGTTATAATATTTAATGCTTTTAGCACATCATAGTATGGTTTAAATTTTACACCATCTACTTCTAAAATATATCCTCCATCTAATTCATAAGTTGGATTTGTTTGTTCTAATACCTTCTCAAATAAGACTCGTTCTGATGGTCCTTCAATTAATAGTACTTTATTAGCAAATAAAGCAGTTGCTAGAGAACGATTTAATTCTTTCTTCATTTCTTTATAATCTTCATCTACGTGGTAAATATGTGAAGCACAGTTTACTATTTCATCATTGTATAGTCTTATCAAAGAAGCATTATCCATTTCGTACAACAATTCAGACGAATGTGTTGATAGAAAAAAATAATCATAGACTTCATTCTGAAATAACTGTTTAGATAGTGCTATTTGCATTGAACGATGAAGACTGTTTTCTGGTTCCTCAATTAGATATATAGTAATTTTATTAGACTCATATTCTTTTGTTATATGATTTAAAAGCGAATATGCTAATAATTTCTTCCTTCCATCTCCTGAAGTAGGATAGTGTTTATCGTCACCATCCCGTTTTATGTATGGTGTTAAATCGCCAAAGTACCCTTTTATCGCCATTTCCGATTTCATTTCTATTTTTATTTCTTCTTCTTTCAATAATTTATATTCATCCGTTAATGTATTTTGGAAATTCTGAATCACTTTCATTTCGCCAATTTTTGTATTAACAGAGTCTGTTAATACTTGTACTTCATCAGATAGCAAAATATCTTCATCACTTAACTTTCTTTGATCAAACAATTTTTTTCTGTTTTTAGAGAAGGTATCTTCTAAATCAATTGTCGGATCAACATACACAACTTCAAATAACCTGTCTAATTCAGTTAATATTCCTTTACTAGGTATTTCAGAGAGGTTATCTATCATACTCCCCCAATAAAGTGTGGGGTTACCAAAATATTCCTTATCATTATAAGTCCCTATGACTTGTATATAAAAAGTTTCAAGATTCTCTTTTTTTCTTCCTCCACTTACTTTAGATATAAGCAACTGAGTATCCTTATCTGTTATTCTATCACTTAAACTTAATTCCAAAGTTATCTCTATTACTGAACTTGTATCCTTCTGAAAAAAATCGCTATCCTTAAATCCATACTGCCGTATTTGTCGATCTAAAAGAAATCTCAAAGCATATAATAAATTTGTTTTTCCTACATCATTCATCCCAAAGATTACATTTTGATTGGACAATTCAATATCAGCTTCTTTAAAATTTCTAAAGTTTTTTACAACTAAATTTTTAAGCTCCAATTTTTCATCTCCCTATTCTAGCTATCATCTACTAGAATTATTATATAGAAAATATCTTTATTAATCGCTATGTTAAACACTGTTGCATTCATAGCTTTATTTAACCCTAATTATGGGTTATCATCCCAGGATTTTTCAACACAATTTGTTTCAATAAATCAAATGAATAATCCCTACACACTTTATTTCATTGTTAGAATCACGATAGCGCATACATAATCTATTATACCTATGAAAGGGTTACTTTAACAAATAATTCCTTTTTCATCTAACTTTATCTAAAAGAACGGTAGTCTATCATAAAGTTAAGCACTCTTCACTTACAAATATAGACTATTAGATCCTGTTTCCATACATCTACTGTTGCTCCAGCCATTTTTCTTTATTGTCTTTGGTGTAATCCAAATCTATGATTTCACCATCTAGTGGCCAATAAATATCTTTCTCTTTTGCAAGTTTTAGTAACTCCCTGATCGTATTCGTAGAATGACCAGTACTTGATGCTATCCCTCTTTGTGTAACTTCCTGTGCTTGAAACCTTTATACCTCCCGATATTTAATCACAAAAAAACCTCCTATATAATAAATTTGCACGTATGTGCATCTTTATTATATAGGAGGTGGATTAGTTGTATCTCATGTGAATCAAAATCAGGTAGAGGTGGATCAAAAAGATGGCACAACTGGTTCAATCAGGTGTCTGTAATCATCATTTATGCTTCATTCTACCGTTTACACGCTATCCCATCGCGTTACATTACTATCAAACTGGCCGTTTCTTTTTGGTTTAGAAAAATCTTTCTCTTAAAATGTGATGCAAGCTTCAAGTAATTATTATTACCGAGACAGTCATTCCCTTGTAACATACACGATTTGCTGATGTAGCATTTTTGGATTCTGAAATAAATAAAAACCACCCTAAATCAACAATGTAGGGTGGTCCATACAAACCTATTCTTCTATCCTAGCCCGTATTCTTCTCATCCTGGATGTCGGATTCATCTCCGAGGATTAACTTTCTTCTTTCTTCATGTACTATCGGATGTTTTCTCACATATATAACATAGATCAAAGTAATCAATAAGAGGATAGCGATTAATATTGTTAGTTCAATCGATGTCAAACCTCCAATTGGATTTAATGGTGTATAGAGAAACATCAAAAAGATAAGGGAGACAATACCAAGAATACCAACTAATTTCCCATTCTTAATTTTAAATGGTCGGTTCATGTCAGGGTTAGATTTTCTTAATCTCCAAAAAGACAAGACAACTAATAACCAAGATACAGACATCATGAATCCTGCAATATTAACGATACTAGTAAAAATATTTTGACTAGTCCCTAAAATGGTCCTACACTACTAATCAAAAATAATAAAACAATTGGATAAAGTGGTGTTTGATGTTTAGCGTTTAATGTACCAAATCGTTTAGGAATATATTTAGCACGCCCCAAGGCAAAGAGCACTCTACTTCCTCCGATATAAGCTGCATTCCAAGATGTAAGCATACCAATTAAGGCCGCCAAAGCTACAAAGACTTTTGGTAAATCACTTCCCGTAAAAAGAGCAGCTAGAGATTCTAATACGACTATTTGTCCGGTATCACGCACTCCTTCAGATGCAGCAAAAGACGCGCCTAATATAATTAAAATGTAAAATATCACACTAGCCCAAATCGTACCAATGATTACAATCCCAATTGTTCTTGGTTTAATATTTGCTTCTTCAACTGCCTGTGCTACGATATTAAAACCAGCCATGAATCCAGGCACCATTAGGATTACTAATACTACTCCTGTTGGTGATGTTAATAATGGTTTCGCATTTTCCACACTACCTAACGTCATACCAGTCACTACATAGAATATAGCAGCTAATAGAAGTACGACAACGGTAATTGTTTGAAAGACTTTAGAAAATTCAATACCTAAGTAGTTCAGAAAAGCAAAAAGGAAATTAATCAATATAGATATTAAAATATAGGAAAGATATACGGTCTCACCGCCCAGTTCATATAATGGGCCAAATTTGATTAAAGGAAAACCAAGTGACTCTAGAATTAACGGAAACATAATCGTTTCTACAATAATCAATGTTAAAAGCGCATAAGCCATCGTTATCCCTGCAACATATGCCCAACGATCACCTAATCCTTCAAACGTAAAAGCCAAATCGCCGCCAGCTCTTGGCATGGCAGAAGATAGCTCAGCATAAGCTAATCCGACGAATGTACAAATGATTCCACCGAGTAAAAATGCTAAAATGCCTCCTAGACTTCCTCCAAAAGTGGACCATGGGCCTGCATAGATTACCCATGACCAACCAATTACAGCACCAATACCAATCGAAAACAAGTCAATCGTTGAAAGTGACTTTTTTAATTGGACTTGAGACATCTTCATCTACTCCTCTCTATTTAGATAAATTAAAACCAAACAATTGATTAGCATTTTTCCATAGAAACTTCTCTAATACCCCATCCTTTAAATTCCAAGCCTCAATTTCTTCAATGAAATCTTTAATTGGAAGTCCTAATGTCAACCAATCCGAACCAAATAAAATCTGATCCTGTAGTAATGTATTGGCATACTGTAAAAACATCTCCCATCCTGTATGTTGCATGCCAATATATTTAGGACGAAATGCGGAAGTATCAACATAAAGTCGATCATATTTCAAAAGTAAAGCAATCATATCTGGAATCCATGGCCAACCACCATGACCGGCAATAAGCTTCAAATGATCAAAATGCAGTAATGGTTCCTCTAAATATTTTGGATGATCAATAAAAGCGGATGTCTCTTGAAAATAATTGATGGACGCATGAATCCATACCGGAATATCATGCTCATCACAAAAAGAATATAATGGATAGTAGCGCTTATCATTTGCATGTAAACCATGGTCATAAGGTGCAATAACGACGGCTTCAAATCCTTGTTCTAAAATTGCCTTTTTCACAACTTGTAAGCTTTTTGTACCTTTATGTGGATTATAACCAGCAAAACCAATATATTGCCCTGGATACTCTTTTAGTATCGTGGCTGTCCTATCATGATCTTCTGGTGATTCATATTTCGAACGTCCATAATCTAAATTATGAATGGCATGTTTCACGACATTCGATTCTTTTAAATGTTGACTAAATTTATCCATGGAATATTCTTTTTCAAGTATTGCAAACAGTTCATTCATAACGTCCACGATAGAATTTTTCTGAAACTTTTCATGCAGATCTTCTTTAGACCAACCGACTAAATTAGCCCAACGTGGTGCAAAAAGCATAATATACTCTTCATTTTTCTCATCAATTTGTTCTGCTTGTTCAAATTGAAAAATCGGTAATGTATTCGAAACGTCAATAATCATATCTTCACTCCTCATACCTTTTTTCAAAAACAGGTGTTTTGTGCAAGGCTCGTTCAATCGTCCCTGGGGCAACCCATTCTATTTCTGGTGTTACTCTTAATTTATTATGCAGAGCACGTTTTAACTCTTCTGTCAATTGAGGTATTGCTTCCTTCGTTGTATCTCTACCATATTCTACTTTCAATATAAGTGGTGGTACTACACGCGGTGGTGGATTGTTTAATACGATTCTCATTTCGCCTGTTAATTTTGGCATAAAATCTGTTATTACTTCTTTAATTGCTGTAGGGAAAACATTCGTCCCTTTTACAATTAACATGTCATCCGCACGCCCTACAACCTTCACTCGTCTCCCTTCAAACCCACATCCTGGACATGGTTTAGTGAACACTTGCATTAAATCACCTGAACGATAACGAATTCTTGGAAGTGCCTTTAATTGAAATTCGGTAATTACTACTTCTCCTATGACACCATCCGTGATTTCTAAAGGTTCTAATGTTTGTGGATCGATTAATTCATCTGGAAATGTTCCCAGTTCAGGGGAACTACAATGGACACCATGATATTCGTCCGAATCACAGGAAAAACCAATTTCACCTAAATAATCATAAACTCGACAACCATACGCATCTTCTATTCGCTTTTTAATCTCTGGGACACCAATCCCGATTTCACCAACTGTAAATAATGCTTCCAGACCTAATTCAGCAATAGATGTACCGTAAATTTCTTCATATTTATCAATGAGATATTCAGCTAGAGATGGGGTCGTCATCATGGCACTAGGTTTAGCCAATCTTGCAAGCGACAACATTGCTTCACTACCTGTCCTTATATCCACATCGATTGGAAGTGAGCCGTGATGTTTGATTCCATCAATAATCGAAGACGTTGCATAGACTCCAAGTGCATGACCGAAAAACACCCTCTCCCCTTTCATAATTCCCCCATAGGAAAGCATATGGGAGATAAACTGATTCATAAATGTTAAATCCTCTCTTGTAAAGGTATATGTAAATGTAGGCTCTCCACTCGTTCCACTTGTTGTTCCGGTAAACGCAATATCATCTGGTGAACTAGCTAAATGCATGCCAAACGGATGCCCAAATCGCTCTAATGATTCCTGTTGACTAGCACGTTCTTTTTCTTTATCTAGAAAAAATGGTAACTTGAAATAGTCATCAAATGATTGGATATCCGTTATTTTAATCTGATATTTATCAAATTTTTCCCGGTAATAGATCGAATTACGATACACATACTTCAATTGCTCCTTTAATAAGTAAAACTGATATTCCTTTATTTCCTCATCATTCATTTTCTCAAAAACAGGATTGTTATATGTTACTTTTCTACTCAACAAATTTGCCATAAAATAACCTCCTACTTATATTGAAAACGTTTACAATTATAAGTATATACGATACCATATCTGTAAGGGAAATAGATAAATCTTATTTATTTATAAGAAACACTTATAAAAGGAGGTAGATTTGGCATGCATATTGATCAACTGAAGTACGTGCAAGTGGTCGCAAAACAATTATCATTTTCTAAAGCTTCGGAAATGTTATTTATCTCACAATCTGCCATTAGTCAATCGATTTCTAAGGTAGAGAAAGAATTGAATATCAAAATATTCCATCGCACAACAAAACAAGTGACGCTCACTAAAGAAGGCGAATTAGCAATTAAATTAATTGATGACCTGTTAAAAGTATCTGATGAACTGAAACAATTGAAGGATAATGTGAAGAAAAATGATGAAATCAATCTCGCTGTTGTAGAGGGCTTATTCCTTCCGTTTATGTTGCACTTATTAAAAAACAAAGTGAAAAATACACAAGTTCGTTTCACTGAAAATGACTCCATTTCCATTATTGAAGACATACAAAGAGGGATCATCGATATCGGTATTATTCCTATTTATGAAGAAAATGAGCATATTTTAAAATCATTACGAGTTGCTCCAATTATTGATATTTCCTATTATATTTTTGTTAGTTGTGCATCAGCATTAGCTAAAAAGTCTCGCCTGACCTTTAAAGATATTGAAAAGGAACAAATTATCCTTTATGATGGTTCCTTCTTAAAATGGTCTTTTAATACCTTTTCAAAGGAAAATCCACATGTCGATTTATTATTCACTTCCACGAATCAAGAGTTTATAAGAGAATTTACGAACAAAAACCAAGGAATAACGATTGATACAGTAGCTGAAATTATTGTTAACCCACATGTACAAAGTGGTAATGTAGTAGCGATACCTTTGGAAATGAATAGCCCAATGAATAGTTATTTAGGGATGGTCTCAGATTTTAATCATACTGATCAAATGGTATTTAATGAATTTTTCAAACTGGTTACGGAGTATATAGAAGTGGAAATAAACAAAGCAAGTAAATTTTTACCTTTTAAATAATAAAAACAAATTTGTGGTGAAATATAAATTTATTCGCTATTTAATGTTTAGTCTAACTAATGTACATCATTTTACCTTTGTATTCCTACGTCAGTTTGGAATATGAATATTGCATTTGAATTGTACCAAGCTTGCGATCATTTTTACCAGTGATGGCGGAGAGAATTACCAATCTTTGCGGAACACAATTACCATTCTTAATAAGACCTTCTGTATACTAAATAGGCACGCCAGTGACTTGAAACGTGACTCTGAGTATATAAGGAGTTTTATTTAAAGTTTAAAATAACAAAATCTAATCTTATAAAAATACCCTTAATTCAAAATTCGGGCTCTTTCGAGCCCGAACACAGTAATTAGATTAATCCCTACTAAACAAATCCCTCGTATATACTTTCTCACGGACTTCTTTTAGCTCTTCCGACAAACGGTTTGCGACGATTACGTCACATGCTTGTTTAAATTGTTCAAAATCCTTCACTACACGTAAGCCTTCAAACTCATCTTCCTCGACTACTGGTTCATAAACAACAACATTAATACCTGCTTCACGCAAACGTCCTATGACACCTTGAATTGCAGATTGTCTAAAATTATCTGAACCTGTTTTCATCGTTAAACGATAAATACCAACTGTTTCTGGTTTACGATCCGCAATCATCTTTGCAATATGGTCTTTTCTCGTATCATTAGAATCAACGATTGCTTGGATGATGTTGTTCGGTATACCTTCATAGTTCGCAAGCATTTGTTTTGTGTCTTTCGGTAAGCAGTAGCCACCATAACCAAATGATGGATTGTTATAATGATCTCCAATTCGTGGATCATAACCAATTCCTTCAACAATTTGTTTCGTATCTAAGCCTTTTACTTCTGCATATGTATCCAATTCATTAAAGAATGATACGCGCATTGCTAAATAGGTGTTTGCAAACAGTTTAATTGCTTCTGCTTCTGTTGAATCTGTGAACAGCATTGGAATATTTTCTTTTACTGCACCTTCAGCTAAAAGTGATGCAAAATGTTTTGCTCGTTCGGATTGTTCACCAACAATGATGCGTGATGGATGTAAGTTATCATATAAAGCTTGTCCTTCACGTAAAAACTCTGGTGAAAACATAATATTGTCTGTATTAAACTTCTCACGTACCTCTTTCGTATAACCAACAGGTATCGTCGATTTAATGACCATTATTGCTTCCGGATTAGTTTCTAATACTGTTTCAATAACGTTCTCCACTGAACTCGTATCAAAGTAATCCTTTTCTTCATCATAATTTGTTGGTGTTGCAATGACGACAAATTCCGCATGTTCATATGCAGCTTGTACGTCTGTTGTAGCTGTTAAATTCAAATCTTTCGTTGTAAGAAAGTCTTCAATTTCTTTGTCCACAATTGGGGACTTTTTATTGTTAATTAAATCTACTTTTTCTTCGATAATATCCACAGCAGTTACTTTGTTGTGTTGTGCGAGTAGTACTGCGTTGGATAGGCCGACATAGCCTGTTCCGGCGACGGTGATGTTCAAAGAGTTCACTTCCTTATTTACTTTTTAATTTATATTATAAAGGTTCTGCTATCGTTTCGAGTAATAGTATTAGGTATAAATTTCCTTTAATAAGGAATCAATGTTTTTTATTTAAATATCCTAATAAAAAAGTAATAATACGGTGTATTGCTTAATAAATTACATCTAAATGTCATTTATATCTATACCTACAAAATGGTTTTATATTTTCCCTCTATGCAACACTAGGTACTATTCAGACGATTGTTACAAAGCTTTACAAGAAGTAAAAATTATAAAGTAATTTACATCATTATATAAATGATTCATATTTTAAATTATTTACTTCTTAGTTTTACTCATCCTTAATATAATGAATATTAACATGAAATTAGTAATTAAACTTATAATACCAAATAATGCTACAGCAATTAAATCATTTTCAAATATTATCAGTCCGATTAATAAACCCGATATTCTAGCAGCTGCACGAAAAATAGTAAATAGCAAATGAAAACGTTGTTTCGACAGTACAGCTAAACTCTTAATAGCAGGTTGATTTAAATAAGTAGAAAATGAAAATAATGCAATCCATCTCGCATATTCCCCAGCTCTTAACCAATCCTCTCCAAAAACAAAAGAAAATAAAAATGGACCGAATATTATAACTATACCGAAAGGAAGAATACCAAATCCCGCTAAAGTTAATGTTGCTTTCTTAATTAATTTATTAAGATCTTCACCCTTATGTTTGGCTTCAGTTATCCTAGGATAGAAAACGTCTCCTATTGCTCTTCCTATAAGCCTTGAGGGCATACTTAAAACAGTTCTTCCGATAGAATAAAAACCCGCAGCAGCTGGACCAAAAAAGCTAGTTAATAAAAGTACAGGCAAATTTTGAGATAAAGTACTTATTAATTCTTCTGGTGCTCTATATAAAGGGAAATCATAATG
>Ga0079226_10002935_pt1 | contig 13125 bp, 8 predicted proteins | sample Poulit2014_FD_76345 | JGI IMG/M metagenome (GOLD analysis project Ga0079226, IMG submission 76345) | Agricultural soil microbial communities from Georgia to study Nitrogen management - Poultry litter 2014 | ecosystem: Environmental > Terrestrial > Soil > Agricultural land | place: USA: Georgia... | reverse complement strand
TACCACGGCGGCATTGCGAGCAGCTGAGATCAATGCAGATGTGATCTTAATGGCTAAAAACAACGTAGACGGCGTTTATTCAGCAGATCCTAAAGTAGATTCAGAAGCAGTAAAATTTGAAGAACTTACTCATTTAGAAGTTATTTCTAAAGGATTGCAGGTAATGGATTCAACCGCAAGTTCTTTGAGCATGGATAATGATATCCCATTAGTCGTTTTTAACTTGAATGAAGCAGGCAATATTGAACGCGTCGTGATGGGAGAACATATCGGAACAACTATTACAAGGGGGAAATAAGATGGCAGATAAGGTTTTTACAGAGGCAAAAACAGGAATGGAAAAAGCAGCAGAAAATTTGCAGCGTCAACTCGGCCAGATTCGCGCAGGACGTGCTAATGCTAGTTTATTAGATCGTGTCAATGTACCTTATTACGGCGTACCAACACCTTTAAATCAACTGGCTGCAATCACAATCCCAGAAGCACGTATTTTAATGATCAAACCATTTGATAAAACAGTTTTAAATGAGATTGAAAAAGCTATTCTGGCTTCTGATGTAGGAATCACTCCAACTAATGACGGCTCAGTGATCCGACTGGTGATTCCACAATTAACTGAAGAACGTCGTAAGGAACTGGCTAAAGAAGTAGGTAAGGAATCAGAAACCGCTAAAATTTCTATCCGTAATGTTCGTCGTGATGCTTTGGATGAATACAAGAAGCAAGAAAAAAATGGTGATATCACCGAAGACGACCTGCATACTTCGGAAAAAGATATTCAAGATCTGACGGATCAAAGTATTCAAAAAGTTGAAGCAATTGCCGCTGACAAAGAAAAAGAATTATTAGAATTCTAAGTCAGAGGTCAAATGATTAAAGTCAAGAGATGTAGCTTTCATGTCTCTTGCCTTTTTTGTTTTGGCAGTAAAAGGTTGGCAGATAAAACATATCCGGGAGATAAAAACTTAAAAAAGCTTTTAATCTTCTTATAAAAAGATAGATTTTTTTGAATATTATAGGCAAGCCAAAGGATTATTGCTATAATAGACAAGATCAATCAAGTTAGGAGTCAAAAAAATGTTACGTTTTTTTCCAGAGAAGAATAAGACTGTTTTAGCAGAAACTGAGTATAAATTTAATCCGGATCTGACTGTCCCGCAACATATTGCGATCATTATGGATGGCAATGGCCGCTGGGCTAAAAATCGACGCTTACCCAGAGTAGCAGGTCATAAAGAAGGCATGGAAGTGGTGAAAAAAATTACCAAGCATGCTTCTCATTTAGGCGTAAAAGTTCTGACTCTCTATGCTTTTTCCACTGAAAATTGGAAAAGACCGAATGAGGAAGTTGATTACCTGATGCAGCTGCCCGTTGATTTTTTTGACACCTTCGTACCTGAATTAATGGCAAGAAATGTAAAGGTCAATGTTATGGGGTATCAGGATTTATTACCTGCCCATACCCAAAAAGCGGTGCTAAATGCCATGGATATGACGAAAAATAATACGGGAATGGTGTTGAATTTTGCCCTGAATTACGGCAGTCGGTCAGAAATGGTAACTGCTATTAAAGCTATTTCTAAAGAAGTAGAAGGTCATCAGCTATCTTCAGATGTGATCGATGAAGAGGTGATCAGTGAACACTTGATGACTGGTTTTTTGCCTAAAGAACTTCGCGATCCGGAACTTCTGATCAGAACGAGTGGGGAAGAGCGGCTCAGTAATTTTCTATTATGGCAAATTGCCTACAGTGAATTGGTATTTACTAAAGAATACTGGCCAGATTATAATGAAACTTCATTAGAAAATTCGATTGCTAGTTTCCAGCAGCGCAATCGTCGTTTTGGCGGTCTGACTAAAAAGGAGGAAGAAACTCAATGAAACAACGCATAATTACGGCAGTTATTGCCCTGGCATTATTTTTACCTATTATCTATTTTGATTTTGCGGGGATCTCTGTTGAATTATTAGGAGCAGTTTTAGCTGTTATTGGTGTATATGAATTATTCAAAATGAAAGGTTTAGCTCTTTTAAGTTTTGAAGGAATTCTTTCAGCTATAGGTGGTGTAGTATTAGTTTTACCTAATGAACCGTGGTTTTCAATTTTACCAGCAAATTCAGATAAGCTGATTCTATTTTATTTTGTGGTCATGATCTTATTAGGCATTCAAGTTTTATCCAAAAATATGTATACTTTTGACGAAGCATGCTTTCCTGTATTGGTCAGTCTTTATGTAGGTGTTGGTTTTCAGAATTTCGTAGCAGCTCGTTCAAATGGACTATTGGTTCTGTTATTTGGTCTATTTGTGGTTTGGGCTACCGATATTGGAGCTTATATGCTTGGCAGAAAGTATGGCAGCAGAAAGCTTTGGCCCGAAATTTCTCCTAACAAGACCGTTGAAGGCTCCCTTGGAGGTATTGCTTGTGCCTTAGTTGTAGCAATTATTTTCTTATTGATTTATCCTGGTAGTCTGTATTTTGAATATGGTTCCTTTACGATGATTTTTTGGACGATTATTTTTTCTGTTGTTGGTCAATTTGGCGATTTAGTCGAATCAGCTATTAAACGTCATTATCAAGTTAAGGACTCCGGTAAAATTTTACCTGGTCATGGCGGGATTTTAGATCGCTTTGATAGTATGCTTTTTGTTTTTCCAATCATGCATTTGATCGGTCTTTTCTAAAAAATTGAGGCATTTTCGAAATTTTAATATTCGGAAGTGCTTTTTTTATTTTAAAAGTGGCAATAAAATTTCATTTAAACGTTAAATTACTATTACAAGCACAGCTGTTTCATTGTTTAATGACTCAGATGTGCTAAAATAGTGTGTAAATTTAAAATGATGAAAGTGAGGAACTTAAATGAAGACGCTCATCGTCTTTTTAATCGTTTTTTCAATAGTTGTGGTTATTCATGAGTTTGGCCACTTCTTTTTTGCTAAAAGAGCGGGGATCTTAGTAAGAGAATTTTCAATTGGAATGGGTCCTAAATTATTTAGCCATCAAGCTCAAGATGGAACGACTTACACTGTACGAGCGATTCCTATGGGAGGCTATGTCCGTATGGCTGGTTATGAGGAAGAAGAAGAACTAAAAGCAGGAATGCCGGTTTCGTTAGTGACAAATGAAAAAAATCAAGTGATTAAAATTAATACGAGCCATAAAGTGCAATTGGCCAATGCGATCCCTTTAGAAGTCACACAATTTGATTTGACCGATGATTTAATGATAGCAGGTTTTGTCAATGGTGATGAGACAGACAGCAAGACTTACCAAGTTGATCATGACGCGATGATCATTGAAGAAGATGGTACGCAATTGCGGATCGCCCCGCGTGACGTACAATTTCAATCAGCAAAGTTACATCATCGGATGATGACTAATTTTGCGGGTCCGATGAATAATTTTTTATTAACGATCTTATTGTTTATCTTATTAGTTTTTGTTCGAGGTGGCGTAGTGGATGAAAACTCAACTGCTATTGGAAGCCTGGCAGAAGACGGGGTGGCTAGTGAAGCGGGACTTAAAACTGGTGATGAAATTTTAAGTATCAATCAGAAATCAGTCGATAACTGGGAAAATCTGCAAAAGGTAATTCAAGAAAATCCCGGACAAGAACTCACTTTAGAAGTACAACGTGGTAAAGAGCAGTTAGAAATCAAAGCAACTCCTAAAACTGTTCGATCACAAGGCGAAAAAGTCGGTCAATTAGGGATCACAGCTTCTTTGAAGACGGGTTTTGGAGATAAAATCATTGGTGGAATTAAAGAGAGCTGGACTATGTTTGTACAGATCCTAGCTGCTTTAAAATCACTCATCACTCATCCGGATATCGATCAGTTAGGCGGTCCGGTAGCCATCTTCCAGATGTCAAATCAGGCAGCTAGTCAGGGTATAACGACAGTCATATTTTTGACAGCCATGATTTCAGTAAATCTGGGGATCATGAACCTATTACCCATTCCAGCCTTGGATGGTGGGAAGTTACTTTTGAATATCATCGAAGGTATTCGGGGAAAACCAATTAGTGAAGAAAAAGAGGGAATTATTACTATGGTCGGTTTTGCTTTATTAATGTTACTTATGGTACTGGTTACCTGGAATGATATTCAACGTTTTTTCTTTTAATATTGGGAGGAATTCTTATGAAACAATCGAAACTTTTAATTCCTACTTTGCGTCAAATTTCAGAAGACGCCTATGCTCGCAACCTGCAACTCTTATTGCGGGCAGGTTTTATTCGGCAGGCGTCAAAAGGAATTTACACCTACTTACCTTTGGCTATGCGCGTATTGACTAAAATTGAGAATATTATTATCGAAGAATTTGAAAAAGTAGGTGCTGTGCAGATAAAAATGCCCACTTTGATCCCGTCTTCCATTGTTAAAAAAGATAAAGAAAATAATTCCTATCAGATTAGAAATTCACATGGTATTGAATTGCTGCTGGGATCAAAATATGCTGAATTACTAAGTGATTTAGTGGGAAATGAAGTTTTATCTTATAAACGTCTGCCTTTGACAATGTTTCAAGTGGATACTAAATACCGTAATGACAAGAGGCCTAAACATGGCTTGATGCGTAGCCATGAATTTATCATGGTGGATGCCTATTCTTTCCATAAAGATGAAGAAAGCCTAGCCCAGATGTATGCTGCTTATCAAGAAGCCTTTACCCGTGTTTTTTCACGCTTGGGGGTAAAAGTGAAACGTTTGCTCGGAAGCAGTCATCTGGAGCAGGGAAAAGATGCTTTAGAATATATGTGTTTGTCAAAGTTCGGCGATAAAATTGCCTGCTTTTCAGAAAACGGAGATTATGCAGCTGAATTGTCAGTTGCTACAAGTGAATTTAGCTCGCATAAATCTCATGAGAGTTACAAGGAACTTGCTTCTATCCTGCAAAAAGATGCTGATCTAAAAAAAATGGCTCAAGTCTTAGAGCTCCCCTTAAAAAAAGGAATCCGAACTGTTCCTTTTTTAGCTGACCAAAAACCCATCTTACTTTTAATTCGGGCAGATCAGAAAATCAATCGGTTAAAAGTAAAAAAACAATTAGAACTAAAAAAACTAACTGAGATGGATGAAGAACAGTTACAAGCCTATCTTAAAACTCCTTTACAAAATTTGGGTCCAGTTGGAGTGCCTTTTGAAATACCGATTTATGCGGATAGACAAATTCAAGAATTGGCAAATGCATTTGCCGGTGCTAATAGAAGCAATACTTTTTTACAAAATGTCAATCCTGAACGTGATTTTAAGGTGAGCTATTATGCTGATTTTCGGCTGGTCCAAGAAGGTGATCCAGCTCCTGACAACAGCGGTCAGCTGGTTTTTAAAAAAGCAACTGAAGTCGGACGTATGGTCAAAACAGGACTGGCTTTCAGTCAAAAAACAGATAATACTGTCTTAGATGAAAAAGGGCAGATAACGCCAGTTCTAATGGGCTATTATGAATTGGGTGTGACACGATTATTAGCTATGATCGCCGAACAAAACAATGACGGAGAAGGGATTAACTGGCCGCTAGAAATTGCGCCGTTTGATTTACATATTGTACAAACTAAGATGAATGATGATTGGCAGAGCCAGTTGACCGGACAAATCGAAGAAATGATGACTGCACAAGGCTATCAAGTTTTAGTAGACGACAGAGATGTAAGAAGTGGCGTTAAATTTGCAGATGCAGATCTGATCGGATGTCCTGTTCGTATTACAGTCGGAAATAAGGCTGAAGAAGGGATCATCAATATTAAATTTAAGCGTAGTCAAGAAAGTATGGAAGTAAAAAAAGAAGAGTTAGTTTCAACTTTGAAAATTTTGCTCAATACAGAAAATTAATTCAGTCTAGTTCTTCAATAGTACTAGACTGTTTTACAGTGTAAAAAGGAGTGTCGAACTTGGCAGAAGATAACATATATGAAGTTTTGCTGGATCAAATGCAATTGGCTGAAAATTTTAGAGAAGATCCGCTGATTAAAAATGGGCAAATCAAGGAAGTTACTGTACATAAGCATTCCAAAGTATGGACTTTTGTTTTAGGTTTTGCCAAGCCTTTAGCTGCATCAGCTTATCAGCAGTTTGCCCAGCAATTAGAATTAGCTTTTCAGTCAATTGCTAAAGTGAATCTATTGATAAAAACACAGGATGGTCAATTTGATCAAGAGCAATTACAAGCTTACTGGCCACTTGTTTTGAATGATAAAGACTGCAATACGCCTTTTGTGGAACAGGTGCTGAAAAAACAGCTACCTTTTATTGAAGGGCATAAGATTATTTTACCTGTTAGCAATGAATCTATAGTTGCTAACTTGCAACAACAATATCTGCCGCGAATCGAAAAGCGCTATGAACAATTTGGTTTCAATAAATTCCATATTATTCCACGTTTAGATCGCAAACAAGAAGATGCAAATTTACAGCAGTTAGAAGATATGCAAAAAGAACAAGAAGCCAATTTTATGCAACAGGCAGCCGAAGCAATCGCCCACCATCAGCAGCAGAAAAAGCAAAAGAACGAGAAAAAACAAGAAAATGAAAATTATGCTGGTCCGGTTGCTCTAGGACGGTCGATCCCTCAAGATGAGCCGATCCTGCCTATGGGTAATATTTTAGAAGAAGAACGTCGTGTGACCATTCAAGGCTATGTTTTTGATAAAGAAATCCGCGAGTTAAGGTCAGGACGTCAACTTTTGATTTTAAAAATTACCGACTATACTTCTTCTTTTATTGTTAAGAAATTTTCTAATGGTGAGCAAGACGAACAGGTTTTTGCCGCTATTAATAAAGGCAGCTGGCTGAAAGCTCGTGGCAGTATTCAAGAAGACACTTTCATGCGTGATCTAGTGATGAATGCGCAGGATTTAGTTGAGATTGGGCATGAAGACCGCAAAGATCTTGCTAAAGAAGAAGAGAAAAGAGTCGAGCTACATCTGCATTCTAATATGAGCACGATGGATGCCACCAACAGTGTCAGTGACTTAGTTGCCCAGGCAGGAAAATGGGGCCATAAAGCAATCGCGATCACCGATCACGGAGGAGCACAGGCTTTTCCGGAAGCTCATCAAGCCGGTCAGAAAAACGGGGTTAAAATTATTTACGGTGTGGAAGCCAATATTGTAGATGATGGCGTAGAAGTTGCCTACAATCCACAAGAAGTTCCATTGTCAGATGCAACTTATGTAGTTTTTGACGTGGAAACAACCGGACTTTCAGCAGTCTACGATACAATTATCGAATTAGCCGCAGTAAAAATGCATAAGGGTAATGTGGAAGCTTCTTTTGAAGAATTTATTGACCCTGGGCATCCTCTGTCTAATACAACAGTTAATCTAACCGGGATCACAGATGAAATGGTCAAAGGATCAAAAACCGAGGCAGAAGTTTTACAATTATTTCAGGAATTTTCAGCAGGCTGTATTTTAGTGGCTCACAACGCTTCTTTTGACATGGGTTTTTTAAATATGAGTTATAAGCGTAATCAGATTTCTGAAGCTGTAAATCCAGTGATTGACACCTTGGAGTTAGCCCGCTATCTTTATCCAGAGTTTAAACGCTTTGGCCTAGGTGTGTTAACGAAAAAATTTGGCGTTAATTTAGAGCAGCATCACCGCGCCATCTATGATGCAGAGGCAACTGGACACTTGGCGTGGATCTTTGTCAAAGAAGCCATGGAAAAACATGAAATGTATCTGCACAAGGACTTAAACCGCGATGTGGGTAATCCTAATTCATTAAAGGCAGCTCGTCCATTTCATGCTACGATTTTAGTTAAGACACAAGATGGCTTGAAAAATTTATTTAAGCTGATCTCTATGTCAAATATAAAATATTTTCATGCCAAGCAACCGCGTATTCCGCGCTCAGAGTTGATCAAGTTACGTGAGGGATTGATTGTGGGAACGGCTTGTGACAAAGGAGAAGTTTTTGTTGCCATGATGCAAAAGGGCTATCAGGCTGCCAAAGATCTGGCTCGTTTTTATGATTACATAGAAGTCATGCCTAAAGCAGTCTATGCCCCCTTACTAGAACAGGAGTTAGTAAAAAGCGAACAGGATCTAGAAGATATTATTAGTAAGCTGGTCATGATCGGTCAAGAATTAGATAAACCCGTTGTAGCTACGGGAAATGTTCATTATTTAAATAAAGAAGATGCAATCTATCGTAAAATTCTGATCAATTCTATGGGGGGAGCCAATCCTTTGAATCGTAGCAGTTTACCGGATGTTCATTTTCGGACAACTGACGAGATGCTGACTGACTTTCAATTTTTAGGAGATGAAACAGCGCGCCAGATTGTTGTAACTAACCCTAATAAGATAGCTGATGAGTGTGAGCTGGTCATTCCAGTCAAAGACAAATTATACACTCCCAAGATACCTGGCTCCGAAGAAGAAATTACTAAACTTAGTTATGATCGGGCTAAAGAACTCTATGGCGATCCTTTACCGGAAATTGTACAAAAACGCTTGGAAAGAGAGTTAAAATCAATTATCGGCAATGGTTTTTCAGTGATTTATCTGATCGCACAAAAACTAGTTCATAAAAGTAATGAAGATGGCTATCTGGTTGGATCACGAGGTTCAGTCGGATCTAGTCTAGTTGCAACTATGACTGGAATTACTGAAGTTAATCCCTTGGCGCCACATTACTACTGTCCAAAATGTCAGTATTCTGAGTTTTTTGAAGATGGTTCTTATGGCTCTGGTTTTGATATGCCTGAAAAAAACTGTCCGAAATGTGGAGCCCGTCTGAAAAAAGATGGTCATGATATTCCTTTTGAAACTTTCTTGGGCTTTTATGGTGATAAAGTTCCCGATATTGATTTGAACTTTTCTGGTGATTATCAGCCGGAAGCTCATAACTACACTAAAGTACTGTTTGGTGAAGATTATGTTTATCGGGCAGGTACGATTGGTACAGTAGCAGATAAGACCGCCTATGGTTTTGTCAAAGGTTATGAACGAGATCATAATTTAAATTTCCGGGCAGCCGAAGTCGATCGTTTGGCCAAAGGTGCTACTGGGGTCAAAAGAACTACCGGTCAGCATCCAGGAGGGATCATTGTTATTCCTGATTATATGGATGTCTATGATTTTACGCCGATTCAATACCCTGCTGATGATCTGGATGCAGAATGGCGCACGACTCACTTTGATTTCCACTCGATCCATGACAATATTTTAAAATTAGATATTCTAGGTCATGATGACCCGACTGTTATTCGGATGTTGCAGGATCTTTCAGGCATCGAACCTAAAACTATTCCGACGGATGATCCCGAAGTGATGCGGATATTTGAAGGAACCGAAGTCTTAGGTGTTACTTCCGAACAGATCTTTTCTAAAACCGGAACTTTAGGTATTCCAGAATTTGGAACTCGTTTTGTCCGTGGTATGCTCGAGGAAACTCATCCATCGACCTTTGCCGAGTTATTACAGATTTCCGGTCTCTCGCATGGGACGGATGTTTGGTTGGGAAACGCTGAAGAACTGGTATCCCAGGGAGTCACTGACCTAGCTCATGTGATTGGTTGTCGGGATGACATTATGGTATTTTTGATGCATGCCGGTCTAGAACCGGGCGTAGCCTTTCAAATTATGGAACACGTCCGTAAGGGTAAGGGTATTCCAGCTGAATGGCAGGAAGAAATGAAAAAACAAGATGTGCCTGACTGGTATATTGATTCTTGTTTGAAGATCAAGTATATGTTCCCTAAAGCCCACGCGGCAGCTTATGTTTTAATGGCATTGCGAGTTGCTTATTTCAAAGTTTATTTTCCAATTCTTTATTACTGTGCTTATTTTTCTGTACGAGCGGATGATTTTGATCTGGTTGCGATGTGTAAAGGTAAACAGGCCACAAAAGATCGTATGAAAGAAATTACCGATAAAGGCATGGATGCCTCTACCAAGGAAAAGAATCTGCTGACGGTCTTAGAGCTGGCTAATGAAATGCAGGAACGTGGATTTAATTTTGGCATGATCGACTTATACAAGTCAGATGCAGTGAATTTTGTGATCGATGGTGATACTCTGATCGCACCTTTCCGCGCAGTCCCAAGTTTAGGAACAAATGTGGCCAAACAGATCGTCAAAGCTAGAGAAGATGGGTTGTTCTTATCCAAAGAAGACCTTGCCAATCGTGGTAAAGTTTCCAAGACTCTGATTGATTACATGTCAGATAATGGCGTGCTTAAAGACCTACCAGATGAAAATCAATTATCACTTTTTGATGATATGTTTTAATAAAAAATTCCCTGGTTAGATGGCCGGGGAACTTTTTATTATAGACGATTGATCTACTCCAAGTCAGAGAAAGTTTGAGTAGATCAGGGCGAAATCTACTCCAAGTCAGAGAAAGTTTGAGTAGATCAGGGCGGAATCTACTCCAAGTCAGAGAAAGTTTGAGTAGATCAGGACGGAAACTACTCCAAGTCAGAGGAAGTTTGAGTAGATCAGGGCGAAATCTACTCCAAGTCAAAGGAAGTTTGAGTAGATCAGGGCGAAATCTACTCCAAGTCGGAGGAAGTTTGAGTAGATTGACTGATTTTTTATTTTCTGGTCAGCTTTGTAACGACCTCACATCGGGCTGTCTGTGGAAACATATCGACTGATTGCAGATAGTTGACTTTAAAAACCTTTGTAAGCAGTTTTAGGTCTTTTGCCAGAGTAGAGACATTGCAGGAGATATAAACCATTTTTGGCGGTGGATCTTTCACCAAAGTTTGTAGTAAATTGGTATCTAAACCTGTCCGTGGCGGATCAACAATTATACCGTCTGGCTTAAAACCTTCAGCAAGCCACTTAGGTAGTAGTTCTTCAGCCTTACCAACTTCGTAGTGAGTGTTATCATAGCCCATTTTACGGGCATTTTCTTTGGCATCATCAATAGCTGATTCAATCACATCCATACCACGGATTTCTTTGACTTTATCTGCAACTGAAAGTCCGATGGTGCCAACGCCGCAGTAAGCGTCTATCAGCCTTTCATCAGATGATAGATCTAAAGCTTTAATTGCTTCTTGATAAAGCACATTGGTTTGTTTTGGATTTAGCTGGAAAAAAGCACGTGCTGATAAATCGAAAGTCAGCTGCTTTAATTGCTCTTTAATAGCACTTTTACCCCAGAGAAGCAGTGTTTTTTCGCCGAAAATCTGTGAACTTTTAGAACTTTGAATATTTTGCATAATCGAGACAACTGCTGGTAAACGTCGCTTGATTTCACGGATAAGAATATTTTTTTTGGGAAAATTTTGTGTATGGGTAATGAAGACAACTTGTAGCTCGCCTGTTTTTATGCCTACACGTACCATCAAGGTTTTTAAGACACCTGTATTTTTACGCTCATTGAAAATCGGGATTTCATATTTGTTTAATAGTTCTACCAGTTTATTTATCACCATTTGTGTAGATTCTTCTTGGACCAGGCAATCATTAATTGCAACTAGTTGGTGAGAATTAGGCTGATAAAGGCCCGCTTCAGCCTTTCTTAATTTATAATTATAACGTAATTGGAACTGCGCCTTGTTACGGTAATGCCAAGGATCATTCATGCCCAAAGTTGGATATAATTCATAATTCTGATAGCCTTGAGGACGGTATTTAACTAAAGCCTGGTGTAATAAATCACGCTTAAAGTCCAACTGTTTTTTATAATTCAGATGCTGCAGCTGACATCCTCCACAATGATTATAGAAATGACAGGGTGGCTGGATACGATCTTTACTTTTATGATCGATACGCACTAATTCGGCTTGGGCGAATTTGGGATTGGCCTGGGTGATTTTAGCTACAATTTTCTCTCCAGGAAGAGCCTTAGGAACAAAGATGATCAGGCGTTTGTAATAGCCGATCCCTTCACCATTGATCCCTAGTTTTTTAATATATAACTGTACTTTTTGTCCTGTTTTTACTTGTGTATTTGCCATAATTTCTCCTTTTCTAATCAATATCAGTTTACCAAAAACTATGTTAAACTAAAAGAGACTTTGTTTTTAAGGAGTGAAATCATGCATAAGGTAACTTCTATTCGTAAACAAAAAGGCAGTTATTATCAGGCTATTTTTGATAGTGGTGAAAAAATTCGTCTGTCAGAAGATCTGCTAGTCCGTTTTCGTCTGTTAAAAGGTAGTGAATTAAGTGAAGAAGAATTAACTCAAATAAAGAGGGAAGCTGACTGCGACTATGGTTTACAAGAAGCGCTTAATTATATTAGTTATCAGTTAAGATCAGAAAAAGAAGTGCGTATTTATCTGAAAAATAAAGAAGTACCCTCAAATGACCACTATAAAATTATCCAGCGTTTAAAAGAATTAAAAGTTTTAGATGATGAGGTTTATGCAGCGAGTTTTGTGCGTACGCAGATGCGCTTGAGTGATAAAGGACCTGGTAATATTGAGCAAGAATTGAAAAAAAGAGGAATTCAAGCAGATATCATGAACACTGCCTTAGCTCTTTATCTACCTGAGGTACAATTAGAAAATGCCATTAAGGCAGCACAAAAAGTTATCAGGCAGACTCATGGGAAAAGTTATCGGGAAAGTTTGCAGAAAGTACGTTTGAATTTGCTTAAAAAAGGGCATTATCCGGAAATTGTCCAACAGGCAATGGATCAGCTGGATTTTGAAAAGGATGATGAATATGAATGGGAAGTTTTACAAAAAGAAGGACAAAAAATTTTGCGCCGGGATCATTCGCAAGATTTGCTTAAAAGGAAAATGAAATTGAAACAAAAGCTCTATCAGAAAGGTTTTGCTGGTGAGTTAATTCAAAGATTTATTGATGAGGAAGTTTTTGATGAAGAGTGAAATGTGGGATGCACAAAAAATTAAAGATTTTCAGGCTGTTTTATTAGATTGGTATTACCAAAATAAGCGCAATTTACCTTGGCGGGCGGATACAGATCCTTATAAAGTCTGGATTTCTGAAATTATGCTGCAGCAGACGCGGATCGATACAGTGATCGACTATTATTATCATTTCATGACAGAGTTTCCTACAATTAAAGAATTGGCTCAGGCGGATGAAGAAAAATTATTGAAAGTCTGGCAGGGATTGGGTTATTATTCTAGGGCGCGTAATTTAAAAATTGCGGCTCTGCAGATTCAGACAGAGTTTAATAGTAGTTT
>Ga0079226_10002933_pt1 | contig 13133 bp, 10 predicted proteins | sample Poulit2014_FD_76345 | JGI IMG/M metagenome (GOLD analysis project Ga0079226, IMG submission 76345) | Agricultural soil microbial communities from Georgia to study Nitrogen management - Poultry litter 2014 | ecosystem: Environmental > Terrestrial > Soil > Agricultural land | place: USA: Georgia... | reverse complement strand
TCAATTCTTTGAGTAGAGAAGGCGCAATTTTCCATTGATTACTTGGTTTGGGTTCTATCTTTAGACCTTTATACTGTAACGAATTTACGTAGATAATGTTTGCTGCAGTGCCGGAACCAAAAAGTTCATCTAGTTTTCCATCCTTTTCTGCCTGAATAACTTCATCAATAGAAATATCTCTTTCTTCCACCGGGATATTTCTGTCTCTTAGTATCTCAATAATGCTTTCTCTGGTTACTCCGGGAAGTACGGTATGTTTTTCTAAAGAAGGAGTAATGGCAACGCCATCAATAACCACCCACATATTCATGGTGCCGCATTCCTGAAAATATTTGTGTTCCTTAGCGTCAGTCCAAAGAATTTGATCAAAACCTCTGGATAATGCTTCTTCTGCTGGATAAAGGCTGGCCGCATAATTTATAGCTGCTTTGGCTTCCCCTACGCCACCTTCTGCAGCTCGTACATAATAATCTGCCACTAATAAGTCTAATGGCTTGCTATAATAAGCTCCGCTTGGAGAAGTAATAATAAGAAATGTGTATTCTGTGCCGGGACTTACTCCAATAAAAGGATCTGTTGCAAAGAGAAAGGGGCGAATATATAAAGAACTACCTTCTTTATTCGGAATCCAGTCCTTGTCTAATTGAACAAGCTCCCAAATTCCATCCATAAAAAGTTCGTAAGGAATAGCAGGCATGGCCATCCGTTTTGCTGATTTATTTATGCGCTCAAAGTTCATCTCGGGACGATAAAGGCTAATTCTGCCATTGATATCCCTGTAAGCTTTCATCCCTTCAAATATGCTCTGACCGTAATGTAGGGCAGAAGTTGCAGGACTGAGTGAAAGGTTTGCATAAGGTTCTATCCCAACTTCCCGCCATGCACCATTGGCATATTTCGCAACAAACATGTGGTCAGAAAAGACTTTCCCAAAGTTTAAATGATCAAAATCCACTTCGGCTAATCGACTGTTTTCTGTTTTTTTAACCGGCCATTTTTCTTTTCCTCTTTTTAGGGATATAGCGTTTCTTTGTTCTGATGAATCTGAGGACATGATAAGTGAAATTTTTATGTAGGAAGTATTATTTTTTCTTATTATTGCAAAGAAACGGAATTTTTATAAATAAAAGTACCTAAAATCTATAAAGTAGCTCCTAAATGAGTTTAAAAAATATATCAATCAGTCCTTTTTTTCTAGCACAGCTATATAAAGTTCCTATTATTCCGGATAAATTGGATGATAATAGGACTGAACAATTGCCTCCATTATCTTATCTTGGTAATAATCAAAAGAATATAACTGTTTTTATAGAGAATAATAAAAATACCTGGCTCCCTGAAGATTTATTTACACTTTTGACGAATATCCTGAATGCTTGTCATTGGAGTTTGGAGGATATTGCATTGGTTAATGTGAGTTCCTATCCCGATGGAGATTTTACTTATTTTAAACATGAGTTAAATCCTGAAAAGGTGATTTTACTGGGTTCCGGTTTTGAAAAATGGTCTGGCAATCATTTAGAGAAGAATAACATACAATTAATAGATCGTTGCACCTATTTATGGTCCGATAGTTTACAATTAATGCAGGAAGATATAGATTGTAAAAAGTTGTTTTGGAAGGGGTTACAAGATTTACTTAATCTTAAATAAAACATATGAAAACCTTGGTTTTTGCTACTCATAATGAGCATAAAGTGGAAGAAATTAGGTCGTTAACAGCAGGGAATTGGTATATCATTAGTCTGGATGATTTAGGATTTACAAAAGATATTTCGGAACCTTTTGATACCCTTGAAGCAAATGCTCGACAAAAATCGGAAACGATTTATAAGGAATGCGGGAAAAATTGTTTCTCTGAAGATACCGGTTTGGAAGTTTATGCCTTGAAGAATGCCCCGGGCGTATTATCAGCTCGCTATGCCGGATCGCAACGCAGTTCGGAAGACAATATAGCTTTGTTATTAGAAAATTTAAAGGATGCTGAAGACAGGTCAGCACAATTCAGAACGGTAATATCCTTTATTTTGGATGGAAAAGAAACACAGTTTGAAGGTGTTTGCAAAGGTAAAATTACCAGAGAAAGGGTTGGCGTTAGTGGTTTTGGGTATGATCCTGTTTTTATCCCTGATGGTTCTAATCGAACTTTTGCCGAGATGTCAATGGAAGAAAAAAGCAAGTATAGTCATCGTGCAAAGACTTTTAAAAAGTTTACAACCTATCTGAAAACCCTAAAATAGATTATGTCAATGGCTAGAATAAAGATATCTTGTCCTAAAAGGCCTTCTTTTTACACTGAAATTCCGGTTTTGATTGGAGCGGTTAATTATGGTGGACATTTAGGTAATGATGCAGTTCTTTCGATTATGCATGAAGCGAGGATGCGTTTTTTGAATGCATTGGGATGTAGCGAAAAGGAAGCATTTGGTACAGGACTGATTATGGCTGATGCTGCCATTGCATATAAGAGTGAAGGTTTCTACAGAGACGTTTTGTCGGTTGGAGTGGTCGCTTACGACATTGGGGGAGTGGGGTTTGATTTGTTTTATGAGTTGAGTTGTAAACGAGATAATGAACAACTTATCATCGCCCAGGCTAAAACAGGTATGGTTTGCTTTGATTATCAAAAAAGAAAAACGGCGCGCATTCCGGATAAGTTGAAAAATGCTTTAGAAAAGGAAGAATTGATTTAATGATTGTATTATGAGAATAAATAAATATGAAGGTTGGTTTTTGGTGAGTCTTTTCTTTTTGACTGTTTTTTCTTGTCAAAAGAAGGAGAATTTTATCGATGAGGATGAAATTGGGAATGGAATTCATTATTATCCGAATATTTTGAATGATAATTATATTGATACATTTAGTCATGATGAAATTGAATCACAGGATGTAAATTTTAAACCGGGACAGCAGATAAGTTTCCAATTATTATATCGATCAAAAGATAGTCTAAAGCAGATTGAGCTTTGGCAAGAGGTTAACAACGATTCTAAAAAGGTTTCTAAAGTGGTCTTTGATTCCTCATTTTATTCTACCATTCAGGAATGTGATACAAGCTTTCTGGATTATCAGATTCCTGAAGATATAGACAGTACTTTATCTGAAATTCATCTTATTCCTAAAATTGTTACTCATAAGGGGTTGATAACTAGTGATACTATCACAGTTCAATTAAAGTAATATAAAAGGGTAAAATTACCAGGTTTTAAATAAATAGCTGATTCTTTTGTAGTTTTATACGGAATTTATTCTCGTATTTAAAAGTACGGTATGCTGTCTCTTCACATAAATGATGAAACTGCACAATTGAAAGCAGTGGTGTTGGGTCGGGCTGATGGTCAGGGGGAACCTCCCAGGATAGCAGATGCTTATGACCCTAAATCTATGGAAAATCTGAAATTCGGAACTTATCCTAAACAAAAGGATATGATAGAAGAAATGGAAGCTGTGAAGAAGATATTGGAAAGGTATGGTGTGAAGGTGTATCAACCTGAATTTATTCCTAAATGTAATCAAATATTTGCCAGAGATATTGGTTTTGTTATTGAAGATAAATTTATCAAAGCTAATATACTGCCGGAAAGAGAAAGAGAATTGACGGCTCTTCATAAGAGTTTGGATAAAATACCGGATGAAAATATTATTCAATTTCCTGAAGAAGTACATGTGGAAGGAGGGGATGTTATGCCTTGTGGAGATTATATTTTTGTAGGTGTTTATAGAGGAGGGGATTATTCGGATATGATTTCGGCACGTACAAATAGATATGCTATAAAAGCTCTACAAACACTTTTCCCTCGCAAAAAAGTAAAATCTTTTAATCTGAGGAAGTCAAATACCAATCCCCGAAAGAATGCATTGCATTTAGATTGTTGTTTTCAGCCGGTGGGAAATAATAATGCGATTATCCATCGGGATAGTTTTTTAGAAAACGAAGAATTAGAGTGGCTTATTGATTTATATGGAGAAGACCGCCTTTTTGAAGTGACAGAGGAGGAAATGTATCACATGAATTGCAATATCTTTTCTATAAGTCCCGATGTAGTTCTTTCTGGAGAAAAGTTTACGCGTCTAAATGGGTGGTTACAAAAAAATGGAATAACAGTAGAAGCTGTTCCTTATGCTGAAATTGCCAAACAGAGTGGTTTGTTGCGTTGTTCCACTTTACCTTTGATCAGAGAATAAAATATTAAGCAATAATTTGAATCTTAACTTTTTGATGAAGTAACCTCTGTAATTTTATTTTTATCAGCTACTTGTTTGTTTCCATTATGTTTGAAAAAAGTCTTTTGGAAAAGTAAAATGATAATCACGCCAACAGAGATAGAAGCGTCTGCTATATTAAAGACCGGTTGAAAAAAGATGAAATAATCGCCGCCTTTGAATGGAATCCATTCCGGTAAAAACCCTTTATAAATGGGAAAATAAAACATATCAACTACTTTCCCATGCAGGAAACTTGCATATCCTCCTGCCTCCGGAAGAAATTGTGCGAGATGGTAAGGTGTGCTGGCAGAAAATAACAATCCGTAAAAAAGGCTGTCTATCAGGTTGCCCATGGCGCCGGCTAAAATCATTGAAGCACAGATGATAAGCCCTTTATGATATTTGGCCTGAATCAGTCTTTTGATAATATAAAAACCAAATATAACAGCCACCAATCGGAATAAGGTTAAAATAACCTTTCCTAAATCTCCTCCGAATGACAAACCGTAAGCCATTCCTTTATTTTCCAGGAAATGAAGGATAAACCAATCCCCGATAACGTGAATCTCTTCGCCTATAACAAAGTTTGTTTTTATCCAGAATTTTAAAGCCTGATCGACAATTAGGATGGCTATGATTATGATTAGGGGCGTCTTAAACTTCAAAAGATTTAATTTTTTATGACAAAGGTAATCGAATATCTATAAAGAATTTATTATTCCATAAATGCAATGCTTATATTTGCATCATTGAACTATGGCAAAATCAAAAAACAAAAATATAAAAACATCTTCAAAAAGAAGGTCTCAGGCACGGTTAAAAAAAGATAAAAAACCGAAAGTAGGGGTGAATGAGTTCACTAAGGATGAAAGAACGCACAAGGTTTTAGGTATTTTCTTCCTGTTATTGGCTGCTTTTTCTTTTATCGCCTTTCTGTCTTATATCTTCACCTGGAAGTCTGATCAGGGGTTGGTGATGCAATATGGCGCAGACGTATTGCTGATGAAAGATGTTTATCTGGATAATCTTCTGGGCAGATTAGGAGCTTATGTGGCGCATGTGTTTTTTTATGACGGGATTGGTGCATCCTCTTTTTTCCTTTGTTATCTTTTTACACTTATTGGGGTGAATTTTATTTCAGATCGCAGGGTCTTTAATGTATGGCGGAATATAAGATATTGTCTTTTTGGGATTGTCTATATAAGTGCAGCTTTGGCATTGATTTTTTTATTATTGCTACCTGAAACCCAATTTCCATGGGGAGGAGGTCTGGGAGATTTTATAGCCAATAGGTTGATGGGGCTTATTGGGACCATCGGGACGGTAATGCTTTGGGTGGTTATTGGGGTTGCTTATTTAGTATGGAGATATAATTTTAGTTTGGTTCCTAAACGAGGCAGCCTTAAGGAAAAAGCCAAAAAAGTAGCCAGATCTTATAACGAAACAATAGGAGAGGATGACAGCGAGAAAGAAGTGGTGACGCAATCTCTGGGGCGAAAGGAGGCTAGAAAAGAATTGGATGAAAAAGAAAGGAAGAAAAATGAAGAATTAGGATTAAAATTCGGGGAAAAGGAAGGGAAAGAATATGATAAAGAGGGGAATGAAATTGTGATTGATGCTACTCAAAAGAACGACCCTATGGAACTTTCTATTTCTGAAAAAGAGAAAGAATTATCTTCTAAACGAAGGAAAAAAGAAGAAAGGTCGGCTGAAGATGTTGAGCTGGAAATTACGCCTTCACAAGAAGATGAAAAAGCTAAAAAGAAAAGTTTAGCAGAAAAATTAGTCAGGGATTCAGGTACTTATGAACCTACCTTAGATTTGCAAGGTTTTCATTTTCCCCCAATTAGTTTATTGGAAAGTCATGGTGGAAACAAAATTATTCATGATCAGGGCGAATTAGAGAAAAATAAAAGACAGATTGTAGAAACCCTTAGTAATTATAAGATTGGAATACAGAAAATATCAGCTACGGTTGGTCCCACGGTCACGCTATATGAAATTGTTCCTGCCAAAGGAATTCGTATTTCAAAGATTAGAAACTTGGAAGATGATATTGCATTGAGTCTGGCTGCCTTAGGAATTAGAATTATTGCACCTATTCCCGGCAGAGGTACTATTGGTATAGAAGTACCTAATGAAAAGCCGAATGTGGTTTCCATGAAGACGCTTATTCAATCAGATCAATATCAAAATTCTTCTATGAACCTACCCATTGCTATTGGTAAGAAGATTGATAATGAAAACTTTGTTGTAGATCTGACGTCTATGCCGCATTTATTGATGGCAGGGGCTACAGGACAAGGGAAGTCTGTAGGTATTAATGCTATTTTGGTCTCTCTTTTATACAAAAAGCATCCTTCTCAGTTGAAACTCGTTTTGGTGGATCCTAAAAAGGTAGAGTTGTCCCTTTATCGGGTGATTGAGAAGCATTATTTGGCTAAACTTCCGGATGAAGATGAGGCTATTATCACAGATATCAAAAAGGTTGTGAATACACTCAATGCTTTGTGTATTGAGATGGATAATCGTTATGATTTATTAAAAAATGCTGGTGCCAGAAATATTAAGGAGTACAATAAAAAATTTATCAATCGAAAATTGAATCCTGAAAACGGACATGAATATTTGCCTTTTATTGTCTTGGTGGTGGATGAGTTTGCGGATTTGATTATGACTGCAGGTAAAGAAATTGAAATGCCGATTGCACGTTTAGCACAGTTGGCCAGAGCGGTAGGTATTCATCTGATTATTGCCACACAGCGTCCTTCAGTTAATATTTTGACAGGAACTATTAAAGCAAATTTTCCGGCAAGAATTGCTTTTAAGGTAAGTTCTAAGGTTGATTCACGTACCATTTTAGATGCCGGAGGAGCAGATCAACTGATAGGAAAAGGAGATATGTTGATTTCTTATAATGGTGATATTACAAGATTGCAATGTGCTTTTGTGGATACGCCGGAAGTGGAAGAAATTGTGGACTTTATTTCCGAACAACAAGGTTATCCACATGCTTTTGAACTTCCGGAATATGAAGATGATAGTGGAAGTGCCGGAAAGAATGGTACTTCTCGGGAGGATCGCGATAAATTATTTGAAGAAGCAGCTGAGGTTATTGTTCAAACCCAGCAGGGATCCACTTCTATGTTGCAGAGAAGAATGAAGTTAGGCTATAACAGAGCAGGTAGAATCATGGATCAGTTGGAAGACGCGGGGATTGTTGGTCCAAACGCAGGGAGCAAAGCCAGAGAGGTTTTGATTAAAACCGAAATGGAGCTAAATGATTTACTGAACAATGAAATTTAGGGTTGGCAGGGTATTTGAATCTGGACTTTAAACTGCAAATTTTAAGAAGAATGAAAAAGATAATTATATGTTTTCTACTTGTTTTTACCGGATTTTATACGCAGACAATGGCGCAAAGTACGCCATCCGCTGGAGAAATTGATCCGCGAGCAGAAAAGCTATTGAAGAAATCTTCAGAAGAATATTCATCCTTTAATAGCATGAAGGCAGATTTTACCATGAAGGTAGAAAATCGGGAGTCTAAAGTTGTGAAGAGCAATCAGGGCACACTTTGGATAAAAGGGAAGAAGTTTAAATTTAAATTTGGTGCAATTACGGTTTATGGTAATGAAACTACTTTATGGACTTATAATAAAGGCATAGATGAAGTTCAGATAACAGATTATGATCCCCAAACAGGACAGATAACACCTACGTCTATTTTTTCTGATTTTTATAATAAGGATTTTTTATATCGATTAAAAGATAATGAGAGTACGGAAAAATCGGCTGTAATTGGAATGACGCCGCGTGATAAATCTAAACCCTACTTTAAGATTGTTGTTTGGCTGAATAAGGAAAGTCATCATATAGAAAAGATGAAGATTTTTAATAAAAATGGGTTTCGTTATCTTTATCACATAGATTCTTTTGTGCCTGATTTTGAGGTAGATCCTTCTAAATTTACGTTTTCCAAAGAAAATTATCCTGGCGTTTCTGTTCAGGATTTAAGATTATAAATCATCTTTTATATTAGAAAAAATGGGAGAAAAGATAATGAAACGCTGTCAGTGAATCTGAAAGAATTATGTTGTCTTTTTCTAGGATTTACTCCCTGCTTTTTTCTTAACTTCGCCGCTGTTTAAATAGAAAAGAAATGATTGAATATGCCAAGGCTGTTGCCGGTAAATTAGCATTGCAGGAAAAAAATGTTGCTGCTGTTTTAAATTTACTTTCTGAAGGGGCTACCATCCCTTTTATTGCTCGTTATAGAAAAGACCAAACAGGAGCTTTAGATGAAATTGCCGTTCAAAAAATACAAGAAGAAGCCCAGTTTCAAAAAGAATTTTCTGAAAGAAAAGCTTTCATCGAAAAGACCATTAAAGAGCAGGAAAAGATGACAGAAGCTATCCAGAAAAAACTGGATAACGCGAAAAGTCTTAATGAATTAGAGGATATTTATCTGCCCTTCAAGCCCAAGCGAAAAACCAAAGCCCAAAAAGCTAAAGAAAAAGGACTGGAACCTTTGGCGGATTGGTTATTCAAACAAGAAGAAGGTCTTCCCGAAGAAAAGACAAAAGCTTACTTGTCTAAAGAGGTAGAAGATACGAAAGATGCGCTGAAGGGGGCAAGAGATATCATTGCCGAGAAAGTTGCAGAAGATACTGAACTGCGTGCGCAGTTAAGAATGCTTTTTGAAAAAGAAGGAAAAGTGATTACGAAAGTAGTGACCGATAAAGAAGAAGAAGGCAAAAAGTACAAAGATTATTTTGATTTTTCTGAAGCTATTTCTAAGATTCCTTCACACAGAATGTTGGCTGTTTTGAGAGGTTTTATGAATGGGATTCTTCGACTTTCTATTGCTCCGGAGGAGAATAGTGCATTTGCTCTTATTCAAAAGAAATATCCTTTAGTGAATAATGCAGCAGGAGAACAGGTGGAAAAAGCATTTAAAGATGCCTATAAAAGACTTTTACAGCCGTCCTTAGAAAGTGAATTCAGGATGGCTTTGAAAAAGCAATCCGATGAAGAGGCGATTGATGTTTTTGCGGAAAATCTTCGTCAGTTGTTGTTATCTTCCCCATTAGGAGGTAAAAGAATTATTGCTATAGATCCGGGTTATAGAACGGGTTGTAAAGTAGTGGTTTTGGATGCAAATGGTGGGTTAAAAGAGAATACGTTAATTTATGTACACGAGAAAAATCATAAATTGCAAGAGGCAGAACAAATTGTCAGAAAACTTATTGAGAAGTATAAAACTGAATGTTTTGCTATTGGAGATGGAACTGCAGGAAGAGAAACAGAGCAATTTATTAAATCTTTGAAAACCAAGCTCCCTGTATTTCTGGTAAATGAAGATGGCGCTTCGGTATATTCTGCTTCTGAAATAGCAAGAGAGGAATTTCCGGATTATGATATTACTGTAAGAGGTGCAGTAAGCATCGGACGGCGGTTAATGGATCCATTAGCAGAATTGGTTAAAATAGATCCTAAAAGCATTGGCGTAGGGCAATATCAGCATGATGTGAATCAGGTTCGGTTAAAATCTAAGCTGGATCACACGGTAGAAAGTTGTGTTAATGCCGTCGGGGTGAATTTAAATACTTCAGGCAAATATTTACTTCAGTATGTCAGTGGCGTAGGTTCTTCTCTGGCCGATAATATTGTAAAGTATCGTGAAGAAAATGGTGATTTTAAGTCCAGAAAAGATTTGCTGAACGTAAAAAGGCTGGGCGCCAGTGCCTATGAACAATGTGCCGGGTTTTTAAGAATTTCTCAATCTGAGAATCCGTTAGATAACAGCAGTGTACATCCGGAGGCTTATCTCTTGGTAGAAAAAATGGCCAAAGATCTGGATGTGAAAATTGAAGATCTGGTTGGAAAAGAGAAATTGGTGAATGAAATAAAATCTACCGCCTATATTGATGAAACTTTTGGACAGCATACGGTAGAAGATATTTTAAAAGAATTGAAAAAACCGGGACTGGATCCTCGAGAGGAGGCAGAACTTTTTGAATTTGCTCCTATTTATAAGATGGAAGATGTTCAAATTGGAATGGATGTTCCCGGAGTTGTGACCAACCTTACTCGCTTTGGGGCTTTTGTAGATATAGGAGTTAAACAAGATGGTTTGGTTCATGTGTCGGAGATTGCTCATCGCTATATTAGTGATCCTGCAGAAGCATTAAAATTGAATCAAAAAGTAAAAGTTCGTGTTTTAGAGGTGGATGTCGCACGTAAAAGAATTAGTTTGTCTATCAAGCAAACGGAAGAGCCTCCAAAAAGAAAGAATAAAAATAAAGGAAAGCAAAAGCGTCATAAAAAAGAAAAGGATTTTAATGGTGCATTGGCAGCCTTAAAGAAAAAATTTGGATAGTGTGTATTAACAAAGATGTAATAAATCATTGTCTTAAAAAGGCTTTTAATTGATTATATTTGCATTTCATTTAGTTTAATAAAGAGGAGAAGACCTAATTTTTTATATTTAAAAGAATATTTCTATGAGCGATAAACCCAGAATAATTTATACAAAAACAGATGAAGCTCCTTACTTAGCAACACACTCTTTGTTGCCTATGATTGAAGCGATTACAAAATCTGCGGATGTTGATTTCGAAACAAAAGATATTTCTTTGGCATCCAGGATGTTAGCAGTTTTTCCTGAAGTATTAACTGAAGCGCAGCAAGTGACAGATGCTTTGGCTGAATTGGGAGAATTGGTACAAAAACCGGAAGCTAATATCATAAAATTGCCTAATATTAGTGCTTCTATTCCGCAGTTGAAAAGAACCATTAAAGAATTACAGGATAAAGGATTTAAACTACCTGATTATCCGGATGACCCTCAGTCAGAGGATGAAAAAGCGATTAAAACGACCTATGATAAAGTGAAAGGAAGTGCCGTAAATCCGGTGATTCGTCAGGGGAATTCAGATCGTCGTGCCCCAAAAGCTGTAAAGAATTTTGCACAAAAACATCCCTATAAAGTAAAAGAATGGGCAAAAGATTCAAAGACTGCTGTTGCTACTATGCAGGAAGGTGATTTTCGACACAATGAAAAATCTGTGACTGTTGAAGCGGGGGCTGTTCATATTAAGTTTACCGGAAATAATGGAGAAACGAAATTACTACGAGAGCATTTGGAATTGACGGATGGGGAAGTGATCGATGCTTCTGTATTTAGTAAAAAAGCACTTATTAGTTTTTTAGATGAACAGATTGCAAAGGCTAAGGAATTAGGAGTCTTATTTTCTGTACACATGAAGGCGACCATGATGAAGGTGTCTGACCCTATCATTTTTGGCCATGTAATAAAAAGGTTTTTTAAGGATGTATTTGAACAGTATGCAGATGATTTAAAAGCTTGTGGTGCAGATCCCAACAGTGGGTTAGGTGCCGTACTTTCTGCTATAGATGAGCTTCCTGAAGATAAATCCAAGGCTATTAATGAGGCTATTCAAAATGATTTTAATAATCAGGCTGATTTAGCGATGGTCAACTCGGATAATGGAATTACTAATTTGCATGTACCTAGTGATATAATTATAGATGCTTCCATGCCGGCAATGATTCGTAATGCAGGGCAGATGTGGAATAAAGAAGGTGGAACGGAAGATACGCTGGCTGTTATTCCTGAAAGTAGTTATGCCGGCATTTATGATGCTACGGTGAAGTTTTGTCAAAAACATGGTGCTTTTGATCCTTCCACCATGGGCACTGTACCCAATGTGGGTTTAATGGCTGATAAAGCGGAAGAATATGGTTCGCATGATAAGACTTTTGAGATGCTTGGCGATGGAAGAGTAGAAGTGATTGATGTGAAATCAGGAGATGTATTAATGAGTCATGACGTGGAAGAAGGAGATTTGTGGAGAATGTGTCAGACCAAAGATGCAGCTGTTAGAAATTGGGTAGAATTGGCAGTTAGTCGTGCGAAAGATACCGGATGGCCTGCTGTTTTCTGGTTAGATGAAACGCGTGCGCATGATACGGAATTAATTAAGAAGGTGAATGAATATCTGAAAGAGGAAAATACCGAAGGGCTTGAATTAAAAATCATGGCTCCGGAAGAAGCTACTGAATATAGCCTCAACAGGGTGAAAGGTGGGGAAAATACGATTTCGGTGACCGGAAATGTATTGAGAGATTATCTGACTGATTTATTTCCAATTCTTGAGTTAGGAACCAGTGCGAAGATGTTGTCTATTGTTCCATTATTGAATGGCGGTGGATTGTTTGAAACGGGAGCCGGCGGCTCCGCCCCTAAACATGTTCTGCAGTTTACGAAAGAAAATCATTTGCGTTGGGATTCCCTTGGAGAATTCTTGGCACTTGCTGTTTCTCTAGACCATTTTGGGAAAAAATATGATAACAAGAAAGCCATTGTATTGTCAAAAGCGCTAGATGATGCGACAGATAAATTTCTCAGCAATCAAAAATCTCCCTCCAGAGTGGTTAACGAGCTTGATAATAGAGGGAGTCATTTTTATTTGGTTTCCTACTGGACAGAGGCTTTAGCTGTGCAGGATGAATGTGAAGATTTGAAAAAACAATTTACTCCTGTAGCTAAAGAACTGAAGGATAACGAAGATAAAATTGTTGCAGAGTTGAATGGCGTTCAAGGAAGACCGGTTGATTTAGAGGGTTATTATTGGCCAAATGAAGAAATCATTTTTAATGAAATGAGACCAAGTGAAACTCTGAATAAGATTATAGCAGGAATCAATTAATCCTCTATTTTTTATAAAATTTAATCCCCAAATGGTGACCTATCATTCGGGGATTATTTTTGCTATTGATATTTTATTGTGCTTTTTCTGCAATTTTTCTTAGAGAATTCACAATTGTTGTATCCGTTACCGTAATACTGTCATTCTCTTGTTCTGCTAGCTTATTTTGGAAACTCATTCTGCTTCTAGTCG
>Ga0079226_10002931_pt1 | contig 13136 bp, 15 predicted proteins | sample Poulit2014_FD_76345 | JGI IMG/M metagenome (GOLD analysis project Ga0079226, IMG submission 76345) | Agricultural soil microbial communities from Georgia to study Nitrogen management - Poultry litter 2014 | ecosystem: Environmental > Terrestrial > Soil > Agricultural land | place: USA: Georgia... | reverse complement strand
TTGTTATCGGTGTCATCTCTGTTTCAACCTCAGCAGTGCTGGTCAAACTGGCGGACCAGGCACCCTCAGCTATTATTGCAAATTATCGCCTGCTGCTGGCAGTGCTGATTATGGCGCCATACATCCTGCTGAAAAACCGGGACGAATTTCAATTTATCCAAAAAAGAGACTGGCTATTCTCGTCATTCGCCGGTATTTTTCTGGCATTTCATTTTATTGTCTGGTTCGAATCCCTGAATTATACATCTGTGGCGAGCTCCGTCGTTCTCGTGACACTGCAGCCGATATTTGCCTTTTTGGGAACATATTTCTTTTTCCAGGAACGTTTTTCATACGGTGCCATCATCAGTATGGTCATCGCCCTTCTGGGAAGTGTGATTATCAGCTGGGGTGATTTTCAAATCAGCGGCATCGCATTGTTTGGTGATATGCTTGCCCTATTGGGGGCAATTTTAATAACGGCTTACTTTTTGATGGGGCAGCGGGTCAGAAAACGGCTGTCGCTAATGACTTATACATTCGTCGTATATGGCATCAGCTCGGTAACACTTTTTCTCTATAACCTGATTGCCGGCAACACTTTTTTCGGATATTCCGCCGATCATTGGCTCATTTTCCTGGCATTGGCGATTTTCCCGACTTTCCTCGGTCACACGTTATTTAATTGGGCATTGAAATGGCTGAGCACGGCAACAATCTCAATGGGTATTGTGTTCGAACCGGTCGGCGCATCCATCCTTGCCTACTTCATACTGGGCGAGACGATTACATGGTCGCAATGGCTGGGCGGCTCAATTGTTCTGTTCGGGCTGTTTCTGTTTATCATGAGCACAACAAAGAAACGGAAAGTCACCATATCGCATCGGAATTGATTTAAAATGATTAATATCAAGCGCAAAAACGCCCCGGATGAGAGTTGCCTGGCGTTTTTGCGCTTAAATTTTGAAGTTTTCATCAATCTTTGCCGATTATGCTTTTCACAGTCATAATAACTGGTATAATAAGTACACAACACAATTGAATTGGGTGAAATGATGCGTATACAATTAATGACCGACGGCGGAGCGGACATCCCAAAACGTTTGAATGAAGCGCTGGATATAAGAGTTGTACCACTCTATTTGCAATTCCGGGATGAGGAATATAAAGCAGGTGTGACGATGGATCTGAAAGCGTTCTACCAAAAAATGGACGAATCAGATGAACTGCCGCGCTCATCCGCACCAAGCCCGAATGATTTTTATGAAGCATACAAACAGGTCAGTCCCGACACACCAATTGTTATGCTGAGTATCTCAAAGGGTTTGAGTGTCACATACGAAAATGCGGTGTTGGCTAAACATATGCTGCTTGAAGAGGAGCCAGGCAGGCAAATCGAAGTCATCAACTCCAAAACCGCTTCTTGCGGGCTTGGGCTCTTACTGTACGAAGCAAAAGCAAAAATGGACGAAAATTATACGTATGAACAACTCATTGATCATTTATATGAACGGGTTGAACAGACGAATACGCTGTTTGTGCTGAAAACGCTGGAAAACCTGATTCTCGGCGGGCGCCTTGACCGCGTGAAAGGCACCATAGCCAAAACGTTGAACATTAAACCGCTGATGCGCGGAAGTGATGAAGGTACCATTGAAGTTACTGAAAAAGTGCGCGGGGATAAAAAATCGATTAGACGTTTTGTAGAACAAATCGGTGAACACACCAAAAACTTCGAGGACAAGATCATTACGATGACACATTGCAATGCTGAAGACCGTGCCAAAAAAGTGCTTGCAGACATCCGGGAAAAATATCCTTTCATGGATGCCCATCTGACAGACATGGGCCCGCTGATCGCGACATATGCAGGTGAAGGCGGCTTGGTTATTTCGTTCTTTAGAAACTAATTCGCCGGCGGAATCTGCCTGTGTAAAAAATCATAAACCATCTTATTCAATGTAACATTATCATCACCCAGACAAATCAGATGCCTTGAACGTTCAAAAAACACGACTTCTTTCTGTTCCGAGGTAATTTCCTTATCCAGGTAATAGCCCGTTTTATACGGCACCATCATATCTTGCTGCCCGTGAGCGATCAACACGGGAGATGTCACTTTGTTTAAATATCGACGGGTAAACCGGATCAGTTTGAGGAATTCAATATTTGCCTTAAACGGCACCGTTCCCCATTTACGTTTATAATGCAAATATAAATTGTTCTGCTTAAGTTTTCCTTTGAACCCGTCAGCAACTACACCCTTAAAATCCCGTATGATTTGCCGGAATGATAAATATTTACCTGATGGAGCCAGCAATACCAGCTTATCAACATCATGTTTGGATGCCAGATAAGCTGCTATCATACCCCCCATCGAAAATCCAATCAGATATATTGTGTCCGTTTTATCTTTTAATTGTTTGAGCGATTCTTCAGCCGCTGTCAGCCATTTTTCATGTGACACATTATCCAATGCCAGTTCGCTTCCGTGCCCGGGCAATGTAGGGACTTTTATATGCCAGTCTGTATATTCTTTCAGGTAATCCGCCAACGGCCCGACTTCATATGGGCTTCCCGTATATCCATGAATGATAAGACATCCAGTCATGTCAAATTCTCCTTAAGATTCGTATATCTTCATTTTTCCTTATCTGTGCTTATTAATTCACACCAAAATAATCCGACAATGCCATAAACCCGGACAATTGTTACGAATTATCAGATCTGTGTATGATATTACCTGCTTGCTTAATCATCGGCGAGATCTGCTGGACTGTATCTGCTACTTGTCCGGCCGTTGACAGTATCTTGTCAAGGTCAAGTTCACCGTTATGGTCCTGAAAATAATATAAAGGGTTGTTTGGCTTTGGCTGATGAGGAGATGGCGCTTCAGAATAGGATTTTGTCAGCCAATTTAAAGGCTGTTTCGGTTTGGCATACATGTCAAATGCTGTTGGATAGTATAGTGCGTTGTCAGTACCGGTTGGATTGGCTATATGAGTATTAAAGTTTGCTTGGCTGTTGTAGTAGGGCTGCTGATAAGGATATGACCTTCTTAACATAGTACACACCTCTTTGAATGATCTTGCGTTATCATATGAAAACCATTCTTAAGATGTGTGAAATGACCCTTACTTGACTTTGCTATCGGTTAAAAGACGTATACGAATGATAATGCTCGGACATCCCCAGCGCATGTTTGATTTTATTGACTTGTGCGCCCAATACCACTTTTTCATCCACGAATGTCGCAGGCGTACCAAATATTCCCTCTTCCTGAAGGTCATCCAAGTATTCCTTATGCTCGGTCACATTTCGTTGTTTATAATCAATATCCCATTGATTCAATTGATCCAGCAGCTTCTCACACTGCAAGCTGTTTTCACTGGTGTATACAATCACTTCTTGTTCGTTCATTTATGCTCCCCCTCATTCTTTCTGAACAATCAATTATCTGGCTCTTGATGTATACCCGCTTTGTAACAAATTAAACACACTTTTTACAAAATCATTACATAAAATTTGTCTCACATTATTGCCGTTATTAAAATAAGAAGCAAACCTTTTGTTGCATTAGGTTTGCTTCTTTCAAGATATTCACAGAGAGCAGAGACCCCCGCCTCCGCATAACAATCATAATCCACTTTCATCATTGCCTGCTATGATTTATATCACACTTCAGGTGATTTTTTAATCATCGGGATATGCTTCGGTAAAATTGTTATGTCGTCCGGCGTGGTCCTATCAACCTCCCCATCCATATCAATTGCTTTTTCTTCAGGGGCTGATACTTTTACCGAAGCTGCCTGAAAATGAGTGAGTTCTGTTAGCTGTTGTGAATTGATATCAGGTTTGTTCATTGCCAGTAATTCCCTGAATGAAGCAAGTGTGGAGTTTTTGATGACAAGCACATCAAACTTGCCGTCATTCGGAGCGACTGTCGGCAAAGGCAGTTCCCGCGTCCCGATAAACCTTCCATTCAATATGAGAATTAGAACACCTTCGCCTTCATACTGTTCATGATCAGCATTAATTTTATACGAAAAGGGCGCTGCCTGGTTAACCGTTCGCAATGTACTCATCAAATAACTCAGGACACCAAAGCTTTTCTTTTGCTCTGCATCAATATTTAATGATGTTTCCGAAACGAGCCCGATCCCCCAAAAATTCAAAAAGTATTTGTCCGAGGTTTTCCCCACGTCCACATCGACCACTTCTCCTGCCGCAATTGCCTGGGCTGCCTGGTACAGGTTTTGGGGCATACTTAAAGTTCTGCTGAAATCATTACATGTACCCCCAGGCAAAACTGCGATCACCGGCCGCTTGTTTAAAGGCGCAATGCAGTTCACACATTCATGAAGTGTGCCGTCTCCTCCAAGAATAATCATAATGTCCACTTTTAAAGCGTATTCTCTGAAGGTGGTTTTCGCTTCTTCGGTTGATTCCGTCTGGATGACAGTCAGTTTCTTGATCGTCTTTGCAAGAACCGGAAGCGCCTGGGAAAGTTTTTGTTCGATATTTTCATTTCCGGCAGTGCCGTTATAGATGAACAACCCTTTCACATATTTCAATTTAATCCCCTTCCGCTTCTTTACCCATTACTTTACCCTATTTTAAACGAGTTAGAACATAGATAAGAAGGAAGAAGCTTTCGCATAAAAAATCCCCACAAGCCAGTGCTTCACATAGCTTGAGGGGATAGTCTAAGCAGACCTGATTATATTAATTATCATCTCCATCATCATCGTCATTGTCGTCATCATCGTCGTCGTTATCATCATGGTCATCGCCATCATCATTATCGATTTCCATCACCAGAATGTCACCTGTATACGCATTTATTTCAAGATCGGCTTCTTTCTTTTTGGATTTCATTTCGATTTCATAATATAATTGGCCATCATCTTCATCGAGTTCCAGTTGGATAATCGTACCCGGGAATGCATCTTTTGCAATTTTTTCTGCTTCGGCTGAATCAATGACTGCCGATTTTTGTGACTGGTTATTTTTGTTACCATCACTGTTACTTTTATTGCTCAATTCCATATTGGCTTTGTCGTCCTGACCGGAGTCATTTTTGTCGTCATGGTCGTCATCGCGTGCTTGAGAAGCTTTTTTCTGACCACTGTCCTCTTTTCCGGACTTTTTCTCATTGCTGTTGGCTTTGTTTTGTTCTTTATCAGCATCGGCGGTAAATTTCTCATCGAGTTCTAAAACTTTACCCGTATTGCCATCCAGTTTAATTTCATATTCTTTGCTGCCATCGTGTAGTTCCGCTTCGTATACTGCCCGTGTGCCTTCTTTATCCAGTTCCAGTTCGGTAATCTCACCCGGATATTGCGATTTGATTAAATCCGTGATTTCCTGCCGGTCCATTTTAGGTGATGCTTCTGATGCACTTGACTGAAGCATTCCAAGCCCCAGAGCGGAAATGCCTAGTATTACAGTTAATACGATGCCAATTTTCTTTTTCATGTATTAAATCCTCCTCATTTGTTTTCTGATTACATCATATCCTCTGTAAATGAAAAGACACTGTGCGCCAGATTAGAAAATAATGAGAAAACCATTAATCTTTTTGAGAAACCGGGAGCTGCAGCTTAAATGTGGATCCTTCTTCGGCTGCACTTGAAACTGTGAGTGTGCCATCATGTGCCTCCGCAATGGTCTTCGCAATAGATAGCCCCAGTCCGGTTCCGCCTGTTTCCCTGCTTCTCGATTTGTCAATCCGGTAAAAGCGGTCGAATATTTTTTCCTGTTCCGTCTCAGGGATCCCTCGTCCACTGTCCTGCACTTCCACTTTAACATACTGGCCATCTTGTGTAACAGACAGTTTGACAGTGTCCTGACTGTATTTAACCGCGTTATCCATTAAAATATAGACAACCTGCTGCAGCTGATCATAGCTGCCGGTGACTTGAAGGATCTCTGCAGATGTACTGAATAAGATCTCTCTGTCATAGGCTCCTTTAAACGTCTCTGCTGTCGACCGGCACAGCTCAACGATATTGAATGGTTTATACACTTCCCTGTCCTTGTTTTTGGCCAGCAGCAGCATCTGCTCAACAAGTTTCTCCATCCGGTCTGCCTGTGATTCAATGGCTTCTGTGGACTCCTGCAATAATTCGGGGTTATCAGCTCCACGCCGCTTCATCAGCTGGGAATAGCTCTTGACAATAGAAATGGGTGTTTTCAGTTCATGGGAAGCATCTGAAACAAACATCTCCTGTTTCTCAAAGTTCTCCCGCAAATAATCAATCATCCGGTTAAACGTGACTTTCATTTCATATAATTCATCTTTTGACTGATCGGCTTCACTGATTTTTTTCCAGTTGCCGTATGCGGTGTTTTCCTTCATGGCGGCGGTCAGTTCCTGGACTGGCCTTGTAATAAACCGGGACAAAAAGATGCCGGCTACAATCGTTGGAATCAGCATGATTAATGAGGCCACAACCAGGACGTAAAACAATGTTTCCATAGTCGACGCATGTCCTGTCAGATGTTTATAAACCTGTAATGTGACAATATTTCCGTCCTCCCAGATGATTGGTTTGGCAACAGTCGCAAAATCCGGCTGGTCATTCATTGAGATGACCGATCTTATCTCATTCGTTGAATAATTTGATGGCAGCTCTCTATAGGCATATTTCTTCATCTTTTGGGGTATAACATAGTTGCCGTTTTCATCAATGACACGAATCATACCTTCTGTTGGTACATAAGCATCCAGCAGTTCGTTTCTTGGAATATCCGGATTGCCATTTAATGTTTCAACGATTTCATTTGTTTGCCTGTTCAAATCGTCAAGTTCACTGTCCAGCGATATTGTATGAAACAAATAGTAAATCGACGTGTTAACTAGTAAAATCAATACAAGCATAAATAAACTGGAAAACAGCCGGATTTTTACAGAAAGCTTCATTAAGCATGTTCCTTTATCGTATAACCGACACCGCGGACGGTCTGAATATATGGATGATCAAATGGCTTATCAACCTTCTGGCGCAAATAACGAACGTAAACATCGACCACATTGGTATCCCCAAAATAATCAAATCCCCAAACGTGTTCAATCAGCTGATCTCTGGTCAATACAACGTTCTTATTTTTCAGCAGATACACAAGTAAATCAAATTCCCTTGGCGTAAGTTCGATAAGCTGTTCGGCCCGTCGTACTTCCCGGGCATCGACATCCACAGCCAGCTCACCAACACTCAATTCTTCGTGCTGCCTGGCTGCGTCTCTGCGTGGCTGGCGAAGTTGCGCCCTGATACGCGCCAACAGTTCTTCAATTTGAAACGGCTTTGTTATATAGTCGTTGGCACCCTGATCCAGGCCGTTCACTTTATCATAAACCTCATCCCGTGCTGTCAGAAGAATGATCGGTGTTGCTTCATCAAAACGGCGTAAACGGCGCAACACTTCCATACCACTTAATTCCGGCAGCATAATATCAAGGAGCACAAGGTCCCATTCCTGATCTGTCAATAGTTCCAATGCACTTTTCCCGTTATGGGCAACGGTTGGCCGGTAACTTTCATAATCCAGTTCGAGCTGCAGCACCCGACTCAGTTTTTCTTCATCCTCGACAATTAAAATCCTCGGATTCTCCATTCCACAATCACCCGCTTCCTTTAGCTCTTGTAGTTACTATATCAAAAATTTAATTGAAAGTAGATGAGCGTGTTTTTTGGTAGGGATATGTGACAACTTAAGCCAAATGCAGTTGCAAACAAGTGTAAATACTTTCCATAACCGCCTTTTTGAAATAAGATGACACTAGGAGGGGACCGTATGCTTGCGATTGATCATATAGTCGTTGCTGCCAGAGATCCCGAAAAGGCAGCAGAAGATTTCGGAATGAAACATGATATTGTCGTCACAGAAGGCGGTCAGCATGCCAATTGGGGGACATACAACTATCTTGCTTATTTTCGCAATGACTGCTATATCGAATGGATTGGTATTTTTGATGAAACAACCGCAGCCAGATCAGATAACCCATTAATCCATTTGCTTTTCCGGGAGATTGCAGAGGGGCATGAAGGGCCAATCCAGCTTGCATTCAGGACGGAGCAAATGGATGAGAATGTTAAAAACCTGCAGAATCTCAATATTCAATATACAGGTCCCATACCCGGAAGCCGCAAACGCCCGGATGGAAGCTTTTTGGAATGGCGAATGCTTTTTCCGGAAGCAGAGCAACAGGTTTTGCCCTTCCTGATTGAATGGGGTGAAATTAAAAATACACCACGGGACCCGAAACTGATTAATGGCAAAACGATAAATTTGGTCTCGATACCCGCGGTAACCCTTGACCCGTTCATGGCCATTTATCAATTGTATTTTGATAATCAGACAGCCAAGCTCGATAATGCGGTATTGAAACTTTCTGATGAATTCCATTTTTCGATTGGCTAATACTCGTGCGGCAATCTGCCCAACTCATACCCTTACTTGACTGAACACCTTATACCATCTGCATTCCGGCATTTATCCTCAGCAAAGATGAGGGTAATGCCGGCTTTTCCTATTGACATTCAAATATAGGTTTGAATATAATACAATCAAACATTCATTTGAATGAGGTGTAATTCATGGCTCAGGACATTTGTGATGTTACCTGTATCAATGAGGAAAAAGTCGATCATGTCAAACAAGAATTGATTAACCAGCCGATTGATAACGTTATCGGATTATATAAACTTTTGGCAGACCGGAACAGACTGAAGATAGCATCCGCACTATTAGTTGAAAAGGAACTTTGCGTCTGTGATCTTGCCAACATTATTGAAGCGACTATCGCCACAACCTCCCATCACTTGCGGAAACTCCACAAGGCCGGGATTGCCACATTTCGCAAAGAGGGAAAGCTTGCCTACTATTCATTGTCGGATAAACACATGAAACAAGTTATCACACAGGGATTCCTTCATGGAAAGGAGGAAGGCACTCATGTCGTCTGAATCGCAAACGCACCGGCTTAACGGCATATCATGTGCCAACTGTGCTCAGACATTTGAAAACAATGTAAAAGACATTAATGGCGTAGAGGATGCAAAAGTCCATTTTTCCACATTAAAAATTGATGTTGTCGGAGAAGCATCCATTGCCGATATTGAAAAAGCTGGATCATTTGAAAATATTAAAGTCATCAGGGAGAATACTGAACCTGAGAAAGAGCCATTCTGGGTTCGGCATGATAAGGTTCTGCTTGCTTTGTTGCTGGTTGTTTTTGGTTTCATCGCCAATACCATGTTTGGCAATGCACATTACCTGCCGAATTTACTCTACGGACTGTCAGCACTTGTGGGGGGATTGAGTCTCTTTAAAGCCGGTCTGATCAATCTGACCAAATTTCGCTTTGATATGAAAACATTAATGACGATCGCGGTGACTGGGGCTGCTCTCATCGGTGAATGGCGTGAAGCTGCTGTTGTCGTGATTTTATTTGCCATCAGCGAAGCTCTGGAATCCTATTCGATGGACAAAGCACGATCATCAATCCGCTCATTAATGAAAATATCCCCGAACAAAGCACGTATCAGACGAAACGGAAGCGAACGGACGCTGGCTGTCGCGGATATAATGGTTGGCGACATCATGCTTGTTAAACCGGGTGAACGCATCCCGATGGATGGCACGATTATCGATGGATTTTCTTCCATCAACCAGTCTTCGATTACCGGCGAATCAATGCCAGCGGAGAAAGCAGACGGAGATGACGTTTTTGCGGGCACCATTAATCAGGACGGTTTCCTGGAAATCGAAGTGACGAAGGAAGCAGAAGATACGACCATCGCAAAAATTATTCATATGGTCGAAGAGGCGCAGGAGGAACGGGCTCCGGCACAGCAATTCGTTGATCGGTTTGCCGCATATTACACACCGGCCATTATAGCCATTGCCGCATTAGTCGCTGTTATCCCGCCTCTATTCGGCGGCCTATGGGGCACATGGGTTTATCAGGGACTTGCGGTGCTCGTTGTCGGATGTCCCTGTGCACTCGTAGTCTCCACACCGGTAGCTATCGTAACGGCAATCGGCAATGCCGCACGTAACGGAGTCCTGATCAAAGGTGGTATTCATCTTGAACAAATCGGCACAATTGGGACAATCGCATTCGATAAAACAGGCACCCTGACACAAGGAACACCACAGGTTACGGACATTCACTTTTTCACCGACAAACGCAGCAAAGCACTCAGTTGCCTAAAGGGGCTGGAGACTAAATCGAACCACCCACTGGCAAAAGCGATTTTAACCTATTTGGATGATGAGCATCAACATATTCCATCGGCGGAAGTCCGATCATTCACCACCGTTCACGGCAAAGGCATTCAGGGTGAAATTGACGGCGAGACGGTTTACGCCGGCTCACCTGATTTCTTTAAAAGTGAGTCGACCAAACAGATTAAGAACTATCAGAAAGCAGGCAAAACCGTCATGTTATGCGGCTCGAATGATGAGCTGCTGATGGCTGTTGCGCTGCGCGATGAACCGCGGGCCGAAAGTAAACCAGTCATCCAGAAATTGCATGATCTCGGAATCAAGCAGACGTATATGCTGACGGGGGATCATGCACAGACAGCCAATGCATTAAAAGACGACTTAAAGCTGACCGACGTTAAATCAGGCCTGCTTCCCGAAGATAAACTGAACTTCGTCAAAGAACAGGTAAATGGCAATATCGCCATGATTGGTGATGGCATAAATGATACCCCGGCGCTGGCAGCATCCAAAGTCGGCATTGCAATGGGCTCTGCCGGAACAGACAGTGCATTGGAAACAGCTGATGTTGCCTTAATGGGAGACGACTTGAATAAACTCCCGTATACCATTAAATTGAGCCGCAAAGCGCTGGGCATCATCAAGCAAAATATCAGCTTTGCAATCGGCATTAAAATCCTTGCCCTCTTGCTCGTCATTCCCGGCTGGCTGACACTATGGATTGCCATTTTTGCTGATATGGGGGCGACGCTGCTCGTGACATTGAATGCATTAAGACTGATAAAAATAAGCTGATCATCCGAAACGAGTGATCAGCTTATTTTATCCCCAGTGCACATACTGTATTATTTGGCTTTGTTGGTAAAAAAAGAATTCAACATTATTGAAACCGGCGTACGTCAACAGTGCAGACATCTACCCGCCGGTCAGGTCACTCGTTTCATCCGATGATCCTTTTTCATGCGGTCTAATCGATCATTAAGGCTATCTTTACGCCATCGTTCATTTCCCGGCGAATATGTTTAAGTGTTTCGACCGGACTTTCCCGGAACGGCACATTATTAATGACAATCACTTTATCTGCTTTTTGCGGCAAAGCAGGCATGCTCTCTGCTATTCCTTCTATCAGCCTGATTTGGCCATTGGTCAAACGTTTGTTTAACCGCCTTAGTGCCTGATAAACCATCACGTCAGAAGGATCTACCCCGATGATCGACAGGTTATTCCTCTGCTCCAGTGCATCTTTCATCGCCTTCCCTGAACCAAAACCTATCCCAAGCACATGGTCATAATCTTAAATGTCAAGAAAATTAGAAGATTAAATGTTGCTATGCTAACTGCTGATGCAGAAATTCACTGACTGAATCCGGTGTTTTTGTGTCAGCACTGTGCTGATGGGCAAGCTTTTCTCCATCTTTAAAAATCAGAATGCTCGGAATGCCCATCACTTCATATTTCTGAGCAATGCCTTCCACTTCATCATTGTTGATCTCATACCAGTCATAGTTATTGAATTCATCCATAACATCACCAATAAACATATCCATGCGTTTGCAGTCCGGGCACCAATCTGCAAAAAACTTTATAATCACCGGCACATCTGACTGGATAATTTCGTTAAACTGTTCTTCTGTATCAATGTGTTTCATTTCAGAAACCCCCTCATAACATTCTATCTATATTGTACCTATTTTGTATCCGTGTGTCTTTTAGTTTGTTTATTCCACATGTAACTGGCAGTAAGAACCCTATTGATGTTTCACTTTACTCGTATTCGACTTTTCCGAGCAGATAAGCTGCGGCCAGTCCTGATGCGAACGTAACAATACTCATTAAGACCAGCATCCCCTCTGTTGGCCAGCCCGGAAAAACAACGAAAACAGATCCTATCACCATGCCGATGATAACGGCAAATGTTCCTGTATAATAGTTATTTAAAAAGAAATTAACGAGTTTACTCATGAAAACAATACCAAGAACGATACCAGCACCAGTAACGGCAATAATATCAAACTGTAGTTCACTGATCGCGGTCATGACCGTTGTATACACACCCAAAATCAAAAGCATTAATGAGCCGCTAATACCAGGCAGAACTAATGCACTGCTCGCAATAAATCCGGAAAAAAACAGCTTAATATAAGTGGAAGTAGTCATATTTTCAATAACAGGTCCCTCATTGGCCTGCAGAAACGCTAAAGATCCCACAAGCGCAGCACCTATCAACAGTATCAAAATATGGTTAGCCTGGAATTTATTTTTTGCATCAGCTTTATGAAACAAATAGGGCACCACACCCAAAATCAGCCCCAAAAAGAAAAATTTTGTCGGTCCCGGATAATTCTCAAACAGCCACTCAATCACATGACTCAATAAAAATATAGCCGTTACAATTCCAATGCCCAGCGGAATCAAAAAGCCTAATTGTTTTTTCCAATCCTTGCTCATAAACCCATTGATCGCTGTAATCAGACGCTCATAGATCCCGAGCAGAACAGCGATAGTACCCCCGCTCACACCGGGGATGACATCACTCGCCCCCATTAGAATACCACGATAAATGTTTTTCCATTCCATTATTAAAAAGCTCCCTTGTCTAGCACTCTTATAAAAATCATAAGATAATCATATCAAACTATACTTATGAATCACATGAAAATTTTATTTCGGACGCTTCTTTTCAGACTAACGCTGTTATCGTTATCGATTATCCAAGGCGGGAATTATTCCGCTTCAATTTTGAGAAAGGCATGCTCTAACAATGAGCAAGCAAGAGATGAATGACTTTCAGACAAAGGATAGCCATTGCTAGCTTAATTGTCTTAATGGGGGCTTACTGCGGGTTTCATGAGGAATGCCCTTTATTCATTCCTCAATAAACTCCAGTTCCGGCATCCACTGGGACATATGGTCCTTGATATTCC
>Ga0079226_10002930_pt1 | contig 13136 bp, 14 predicted proteins | sample Poulit2014_FD_76345 | JGI IMG/M metagenome (GOLD analysis project Ga0079226, IMG submission 76345) | Agricultural soil microbial communities from Georgia to study Nitrogen management - Poultry litter 2014 | ecosystem: Environmental > Terrestrial > Soil > Agricultural land | place: USA: Georgia... | reverse complement strand
TTGTTTTTTAACCACTGGTTCAGCAAGCGGATCAATGAGGAACCCAGCCCTCTTGAAGTTGAAATCTTCAATTACCAGCAGAACATGGATCAGTATCTCGCCCATTATGAGAACACGTTAAATGATAACAAGCATCTTGATTAATCTAGTTGAAATAATGATTGGGTTCGCTGCTGGTGTAGCCGTCGGGGGCGGTTTTGTTGCTTTTTTAACAGTATTGGGGATCATACCGAGATTGATCCAGTTGAGTAAGACGGACAGACTGATACCCGTTTATATCGCGAGCATCATTCTTGGATCATTATTTGGGATATTCATGTCATTTGCAGATGTATCGTGGGATCAACCGCTGATTCTGCTCGTACTATGGGGGTCTTTTCACGGGGTGTTTAATGGAATGCTGGCAGCTGCTTTGACTGAGGTACTGAATGTATTTCCAATTTTATCAAAACGTATTCGAATGGAAGATAAATTGTTGTGGTTATTAATGGCAATAGTATTTGGAAAAATCGCAGGTTCCCTTTTTCAATGGACGATATTTGTGAAATAAGTTACCTGATATTAAATAAGAATAAGTGGAGCGTTGAATTTTATGAGTCAGAACCAAAATAAAAGTCCGATTTACGCAAAAATAGATAAAAACAAGCAATACATGAAGGATAACGTTGGGCTAGACACATCGTTTGACCTTGGTTTTCGCGAATTAGTCGTTTTAAAAACAAAAATTCAACTATATTACGTTACCGGACTTTGTGATGCTTCGGTAGTACAGCAAATTATGCGTCAGCTTGTTCAAATCAATGATGATGAAATTAACAAGAAAAAAGTACCGGAAATCGTTGAAAACCGGATCATTTATCAGCAGGTGGAACGAACACAATCTCTGGATGAGGTTGTCGATCAGATGTTATCAGGTTTAGTTGTTATCTTCATTGATGGAATAAAATATGCGTTTATTGTGGATGTCCGTAACTATCCGGGTCGCACGCCACAAGAGCCTGATACGGAACATGTTGTCAGAGGATCCCGTGATGGCTATACTGAAAATATTATCGAAAACACGGCATTGACACGAAGGCGAATCCGCGATGCCAGGCTTCGTCATGAAATGCTGAAGGTCGGTGAAAGGTCAAAAACGGATATTTGCTTATGTTATATCGATGATGTGACTGACAGGGATCTGATTAAAATTACGAAAGAAAAATTGGAACAGATTGAAATTGATGGCATTACGATGACAGATAAAACGTTGGAGGAATTTATTTCCGGACGCAAATGGAAGGCATATCCATTAGTCAGATATACCGAACGTCCGGATGTTGCAGCCACCCATCTAATGGAAGGACATATCGTATTAATTGTTGATACGTCGCCGAGTGTCATTATCCTGCCGACAACCTTTTTCCATCATATGCAGCATGCCGAGGAATATCGTCAGACGCCGCTGATCGGGAGCTTTATGCGCTGGATAAGGTTCATAGCCATTATGGCATCGACATTTCTATTGCCTTTATGGCTTTTGTTTGTAATGGATCCGTCGTTATTACCAGGAGAACTTTCGTTTATCGGACCTAAGGAAGAAGGGACTATCCCTGTTGCGATACAAATCATCCTTGCAGACTTGGGAATTGAATTTTTGCGGATGGCAGCCATTCATACACCAACGGCATTGGCAACCTCAATGGGACTGATTGCTGCCGTTTTAATCGGCCAGATAGCTATCGACGTCGGGCTCTTCGGACCTGAAATTATTTTGTATGTATCGATAAGTGCGATTGGTGTATATGTTACGCCGAGTTATGAATTGGGTGTTGCTAATAAAATCGCCAGGTTATTTTTAATAGTGGCTACAGCTCTATTTGGTTCAATTGGCTTCACAGTCGGTTTTACGTTATATGTACTCTATTTAGTTCAGTTAAAATCATTGAAGACACCTTACTTGTGGCCATTTATTCCGTTCGATGCATACGGAATGCTCCAAATTCTATTCCGGATTCCAATTCCATATTCAAATAGACGCCCAAGTATTGTCCACCCTAAAAATGATTACAGACAGCCAAAGACGTAAAGAGGATATTTTAGGTTCATCATTCAGCTTTCTGAAGGGCGATGGATGCAAAAGGACGGAGGGTGTTTGACTCCGGGGCTTCCGCTTTTGTTTTTGGCTTTTATGTGGTAAAGTATTTTTACACTTTAAGTGATCTGCAAGATGCCTTTAACATATGAAAGCTCCGGTATCCGCATTGAGGTAAAACGGCTATCGGGCTTTCTGAATTTTAAAATGGTCAATCAGGATCAATCGGGGGAATTTAGTATGATATTGGACTATCATCCATTTAACTTAAATGAAGCAGGACATCTGGAAATAGGGGGAATTGACTCCGTAGTCTTGGCAGAAAAATACGACACACCGTTGTATGTTTACGATGTTTCTTTAATACGGGAAAATTGCCGTGCGTTTGTCGACACATTTCAGGAACTTGGAGTTCGGTCGCAAGTAGCATATGCAAGCAAAGCTTTTTCATCTGTTGCAATGCTTCAGGTTATCAAGCAGGAAGGATTAAGTCTTGATGTGGTATCACAGGGAGAACTGTACACGGCGATGGAAGCTGGCTTCCCCGCAGACAAAATACATATGCACGGCAATAATAAAAGTGTTGATGAACTGGAAATGGCCGTCGAATATGATATAGGCTGTATAGTCGTCGATAATTTTCACGAAATTGAACTGATCAATAATATTCTTCAGCGAAAAAATAAGGATATAGATGTGTTAATGCGTGTGACTCCTGGCATTGAACCAAATACGCATGATTATATTGTTACCGGCAATGAGGATTCCAAGTTCGGTTTTAATTTGGCTAAGGGGCAGGCAGATGAGGCTTTTTTACAATTACAGCGCAGCGAACATATTCAATTCAAAGGATTGCACAGCCATATTGGCTCACAATTATTTGAAACAGAAGAGTTGCTGCTTGCGGCAAAGATTCTCTTTCAGAAATTGGCCGATTGGCATGAAAAGTATGATTATACTCCAGAGGTTCTCAATCTCGGGGGCGGTTTTGGGATCCGCTATATTCAGGAAGATGAACCGCTTGACTATTCTGCGCATGTGAAAGAATTATCGGCCGTTGTTGAGGAGCAGGCAGCTTACTTCAATCTGCCTCTGCCTGAAATATGGATTGAGCCCGGGCGTGCTATTGCAGGTAATGCGGGGATAACCTTATATACGGTTGGTTCCATAAAAGAGATCCCCGGTGTCCGCAATTACGTATCTGTTGATGGGGGAATGACCGATAATATACGCCCCGCTCTTTATAATGCGAAATATGAAGGCGTATTGGCAAACAAAGCGCGAAAGCCGGTAACAGATACGGTTTCAATAGCTGGCAAGTGTTGCGAATCGGGCGATATGCTTATGTGGAATCTCCCGGTTCCGGCTGTTGAAAGCAACGATATTTTGGCTGTATTTTCAACAGGAGCGTATGGCTATTCAATGGCTAACCATTACAATCGTTTTCCGAAAGCAGCTGTAGTTTTTGTAGAAAATGGCCAGGATCAGTTGGTAGTCAAGCGTGAAACATATCACGATGTCGTAAAAAATGATATTTCATACGAATAATGTTGTTGTTTTCTGCGGAAAGGTCAGCTAAAATGATGTAAGAATAGAAAAAAGGGGATATGAACGATGCAGAAAAAAGGATATATATTAATGGAAAACGGACATAAAATAGAATTCGAACTTTATCCAAATGAAGCACCGAACACTGCAGCAAATTTTGAAAAGCTGGCCAACAGCAATTTTTATGACGGATTAACATTCCACCGGGTAATTGACGGGTTTGTCAGTCAGGGCGGCTGTCCCAACGGAAACGGCACCGGTAATGCCGGCTATACTATTAAATGTGAAACGGAAGGCAACCCGCACAAACATGTGGAAGGATCGCTCTCAATGGCTCACGCCGGAAAAGATACCGGGAGCTGCCAATTTTTTATTGTGCATGAACCACAGCCGCATTTGGATGATGTCCACACTGTCTTTGGTCAGGTAACCTCAGGGGTTGACTTTGCAAAAGCAATGAAAAATGGCGATGTTATGAAAGAAGTGAAAGTGACAACAGAATCATAGATATGTATGAATATTTATATATTCCTGTACCTTATTTTCGTCGTTGCTCCGGCAGGGACGGCAATCCATGAACTGGGCCATCTAATTGGGGCAAAATCAGTCGGAGCTGATAAAGTCTCATTGACGATAGGCGCAGGCAACATTGTTTATCGCACGATATGGAAACAAATGCATATTGTAATCCGCTTATTCTTCTTTGTTGGAGGAATGGCTCTCAGTGAACGGAAAGTGCCTTATCAGCCGGGCGAACGCATCAAGATAGCTATTTTCGGGCCGCTCAGCAGTTTGTTGGCTGCATGTATTTGCGCCCTATTATATATTGTATATCCCGGCAGCTATTTATTGTTAATGTTATTATTTAATTTATGGATAGCATTCATTAATATCATTCCATTCCGTTTTAAGGATAAACAATCGGATGGTTATACAATTTATGAAGCTATCAGACAAAAATAAGCACGTGTATGTTTATGTGAAAATATGGAAATGATGATAAAGGATAAAATTAGATTTGAGTCTGAATAAAGGGGATTGATTGCGGATTTAATTCTTCTAATCCTTGATATAATTTGGGAATTCAACCATTGGTTGAATTTAACAAAAAGCTTTTTGGGAGTATAGCCGGGGTCAATGTTGACAAATAAAGCATGATGCTGCATAACTATATATACAAACTTTTGCCCAAAGTGGTTGAGGGAATCATTCATATTGGGTATGATCAGCTCTTTTTGATTGGTAAGTTACTATCATAATGAGGGATATTTATGTTTATTCGTTATAAAAAAAATTATGAAAAGATTGCGATGGGATTATTATCTTTCATGCCTGAAGGGAAAGATGTAAAAAAATTGCAGCAGACCATCAAAGAATATGAGACCAACCCGGATTGGCATCTTTTCCTCTGGAAGAATGAAGATGTACTGGGTGCAATCGGTGTGCGCATTGAGAATGATATTGACGCGGTTGTCCAGCACATATCTGTTAACCCTTCACATCGAAATTCCGGAATCGGCAAAATGATGGTGAAGGAAATACAGGATATGTTTGGTGATAAGTATGCAGTCTGTGCTGATGAATCGATACAGCAATTCCTGAATAAATCGGTTGAACAGGAACAGCAGGGAAACGAAGAAAGTAACTAAGCAAAAGCCAGCTCCTTTATCGAGCTGGCTTTTGTTTGTAAATACTTGCTGAGTGGTGCTGCCGCCCAGCAGGATATGATTACATCCATGCAGCACCGACAATAATCAGAAGGATGAACAATACAACGATCAGCGCAAACCCTCCGCCATAGTTATAACTCATAATGGTACTCCTCCTTTTTTTGCTTAACGAATAAATGTTTTTTTGGTAACATTTATCTTACGTTAATAACTTATGACAACAGTCATCAATTTGTATGGGCGTTTATTTCAGATCAATGAAACTTTATTCAGCTGACTGCGTGTTAAGGCAGATTAAATCTTCATTTGCCGTAAATGAAAGGAGAACTGTTGTGAATCAGCCATATCAAGTGAAATTGGATGCCTTTGAAGGTCCTCTCGATCTTTTGCTCCATTTAATCAATCAGTATGAGATTGATATATATGATATACCTGTGGCTCAGATAACCGAACAATATATGCATTATATTCATACAATGCAGCGTCTTGAATTAAATATCGCCAGTGAGTATTTGGTAATGGCTGCTACTTTGCTTGCTATGAAAAGCCAGATGCTTCTGCCAAAACAGGAAATAGAAGAACCGGATGATGAATATATGGAAGACCCGCGGGAAGAATTGATGCAGCGTTTGATTGAATACCGAAAATATAAAGATGCAGCCCAAAAATTGCAGGACAGAGAAATGGAAGCTAATCAGATTTTCACAAGACCGCCTGTCGTATTCGAGAATTATGAAACCACTCAGCCTGTAACCAAAGGCGATGTATCCATTTATGATATGCTTGATGCTTTAGGAAAAATGTTCGAGCGCAAGAAATGGAATGAACCGTTGGAAACAAAAGTTAAAAGCAGCGGTATTCCAATTGAGCAGCGAATGGCTGAAGTTCTTGATTTAGTAAAGTACTCGGAAAAAGGAATATCATTTGACCGGCTGTTTGACTACCCTTCCCGTTCTCATATCGTCGTTACATTTATGGCAATACTTGAGCTGATGAAAAGTAATGAAGTAACATGTGAGCAGGAGAATCATTTTGATCAATTGTATGTTTTTTATATGGGGGAGAAATCGTGGAATTCAGTGAACTGAAGGCTATTACAGAAGGCTTATTATTTGCCAGTGGTGATGAGGGCATTACAGCGAAGCAATTAGCACAGATTTTGAATATACCTGAGCATATAATCGAACGGTTACTGGAAGAATTAAAGAATGATTATAACAGCCCGGAGCGCGGAATGCATTTAATGCAATCTCATGAAGTATTCCATATGACAACAAAAACTGAACATAGCCCATATTTTAAAAAGCTGCTTGAAACACCGCAGACGACAAGGATGTCACAGGCCTCCCTGGAAACATTGGCAATCATTGCTTATCAGCAGCCAATTACCAGAACCGAAATTGAAGATATACGCGGTGTTAAAAGTGACCGTCCTGTACAGACATTGATTGCCAGATCATTGATTGAGGAAATTGGGAGAAAAGATGGTTCAGGACGGCCCATGCTGTTTGCAACAACCAAAGACTTCCTGACTTATTTTGGATTAACATCACTTGAAGAATTGCCACCCCTCCCTGAAGATATCGACTCCGATCAGCTTGAACAGGAGACTGATCTTTTTTTTGAAAAATTCACGGAACATATGGATGATCACGATCATACGTAAATTTCGTTATTTCAATCAGAAGGGGCTGGGACATAACTAAAACGTTTAACATTAAAGACGAATGATAACTGGAATATTTAAGTGAAATGTATGGGTAAATCTTAACCACCGCTGCGGAAAAATGCTTCACTGGTTAAGATGGAAACGAATTATACTATAAAAAGAAAAATCCGAACTGATTCGAAATCTAACTGAAGAATTTTGAACCATCGTTCGGATTTTTGATTGATAAAATGCTTTTGTCCCTGTCCCTTTTTACATGAGATTTTAAGTTTGCGGCTCGAGTCATGATAATTCGGTTATTATTAGCATATCCTTCAGCAGGAGGCGCATAAGCTGTACAAGAAAACCAATCGTCTGCAGGAGGAAAATGTATGCGTTATGCCGCAATAACACTTGTCTGTCTTCTCATAAGCAGTCTTTTTTATCCAGCTTCCGGACAAGCAAATCCAAAGGTATCAGCAAATAATGCGATTTTGATTGAACAATCATCAGGCAGGGTGCTCTTCGAAAGACAGGCACATGAACAGCAGCCAATAGCGAGTATCACAAAAATCATGACAGCAATCATTGCCATTGAGTCCGGTGAACTGAATGAATCTGTAACGATCAGCAATCGTGCAGTTAATACTATCGGTTCGTCCATTTATTTGGAAGAAGGCGAAAAAATGAAGTTGAAAGACCTTGTTTATGGATTAATGCTGCGTTCCGGCAATGATGCGGCCGTAGCCATAAGCGAGCATGTTGGCGGAAGCCTGGAAGGTTTCGTCCATTTAATGAATAAAAAAGCACAGTGGCTTGGTATGACAAACACTTCTTTTGATAACCCGCATGGGCTCGATTCTGATAATCATTACTCAACAGCCTATGATATGGCTGTTTTAATGCGTTATGCGCTGGACAATGACACTTTCAGGGAGATCACCAAAACTCGACGCTATAAATCGGAGAAGAGGGCCTATTCCTGGAAAAATAAACATAAATTACTGACCGGAATGTATGAACATACAAACGGGGGGAAAACCGGATTCACCCGAATTGCCGGAAGGACACTGGTAAGTTCTGCCTTAAAAGGTGATATGGAACTGGTTGCAGTTACTTTAGATGGACCTGATGATTGGCGTGACCATATAGGAATGTTTGATTGGGGTTTTGATAACTATGATATGACCACAATTGATCAAAAGGGGGAAACCATTTATCAAATGACAGACTCCGGTAATAAGGTTACCGGCTACCTCCACCGGGATATAACATTGCCGCTGCAAAAAAACGAACAAAAAGAAATCAGAAGCAAATCTTTTATCTTGCAGGATAATACCAGTGCAGCCGAAGATGTAATCGGAAAGACGATTTATTTTGTGGATGCTGTGCCAGTAACAGAAACCCCAATATATTCGAAACGTCACGACTCAGCTTTTCTGAACGATATCGTATCAGTATATCAATCGATAACCGGGTTTGATCCAAATGGTTAATATCATTTGGGCCTTAATGGCAGTTACCGGGATAGTTTATGCCATGTTTAATGGGACGATGGATGAAGTTAATAAAGCCTTATTTGAAAGCGCGGAAGAAGCTGTTACTCTATCCATCGGCCTGATCAGCATACTGGTATTTTGGCTGGGTGTCATGAAAGTGGCTGAGGAAGCCGGGATATTACGATTGCTTGCCAACATATTCAGACCGGTTATCTCAAAAATCTTTCCCGATATACCAAAAGATCACCCCGCAATGGGGTATATACTATCCAATATTACGGCAAATATTTTTGGTCTGGGCAATGCAGCAACACCGATGGGGATTAAAGCCATGGAACAAATGAAGGAGCTGAGCGGAACGGACACTGCGTCAAGGTCAATGATCACATTTCTTGCCTTAAATACTTCCAGTTTGACAATAATACCAACGACAGTCATTTCCATCCGAATGCAATATGATTCTGATTTGCCAACCGAGATTGTCGGTACAACTATTTTAGCAACACTCATTTCGTCAATCAGTGCGCTAATTATTGATCGAATCTTCTATTACCGAAGCATAAGGGGGAGATAGATTTTGGGCATTATTACTTTGATCAGCATCTGGCTGATACCATGTTTCCTTCTGATTGTGCTCGTTGCTGCAACGTGGAAGCGTGTGCCAACCTATGAAACGTTTGTCGAGGGGGGGAAAGACGGTGTCAAAATGGCATTTTCTTTACTCCCCTTTTTAGTAGGCATGATTGTTGCTATATCAATACTCCGAAGTTCGGGTGCCCTGGATGCATTTATTCAGCTGATTTCGCCGGTTCTGATATTCATCGGCATACCACCGGAAATCATCCCGCTGGCAATGGTGAGACCTATTTCCGGAACAGCTGCACTGGGGATGACGACAGAACTGATCGGGACATACGGGCCTGATTCGTTCATAGGGAGACTCGCATCAACTATGCAAGGCAGTACAGATACAACCCTGTACATATTAACCATCTATTTTGGTGCAGTCGGCATCCGAAAAATGCGGTACGCGCTTAAAGTTGGACTATTAGCTGACCTTGTTGGTATAATTGCTTCGGTTATTATTGTTACATTAATATTTGGATAAACTGTAAGAGTAGCGTTAACATATAGTTAACGCTATTATTATGGTGAGATTAAAGAAAAATGGTGATATGATGACAAATTCATTGGAACGACTACAGAAAGTGATCGCCCAAAGCGGAGTAACATCCCGCAGAAAAGCCGAAAAACTGATTGTTGACGGGAAAGTAAAGGTAAATAATAAAAAAGTTAAGGAATTGGGAACAAAAGTCAGCCCTCAGGATAAGATTGAAGTGGAGGGAGTACAGCTGGAAAAGGAAGAACCCGTGTATTACTTGCTATATAAACCAAGGGGTGTCATTTCCAGCATTAAAGACGATAAAGGGAGAAAGGTTGTTACAGATTACCTTGGAGAAGTCCCGGAGCGTATTTATCCCATAGGCAGGCTGGACTACGATACGTCCGGTATTTTGTTATTAACAAACGATGGTGATTTTGCCAATCTCCTGATGCACCCCAAATATGGCATTGATAAAGTCTACGTTGCGAAAATAAACGGAATCCCGGATAAGCATGAGCTTAATAAATTGCGCAAAGGCATCCGTTCAGACAATGAACTATTAAAAATCGTCAGATATAAAATCCTTGAAACGGACAGGCGAAAAAATAATATGATTATCGAAATGACCCTTCGTGAAGGAAAAAACCGGCATATAAGACGGATGATGGATGCACTTGGCTATCCCGTCTCCAAATTGAAACGGGAAAGATATGGTCTGTTAACACTTAAGGGGATGCAACCGGGTGATTGCCGCCGGCTTACTCCCCATGAAGTTAAAAGGATACGGCTTTCCGCGAGTAATCAAATTGTTGATTAATAGACAAATTTATCATACTGTTTACGTGGTATAATGGCGTAGGGAGTGAGCAATCATGAATAAAAACCAGTTAAAATCAAATAAAAAACAGAAAAAAAGAAATCGGCTTATTTTCAGAACCATTGTATTGGCAGTATTGCTCATCGCTGTCGTATATGCTTTAGTGACCAATTTAACCAAGGATGAAACAACTGTTAGCGCCGGAACCCAAGCACCCGATTTCAAACTTGAACAGATAAACGAAAATAACGAACGTGAGACTGTTCAATTGAGCGAATTGGAAAACAAGGGTGTTATGCTGAATTTCTGGGGCACTTGGTGTGAGCCTTGTGAAGACGAGATGCCTTATATGCAATCCCTTTATCCAGAGTATAAAGAAAAAGGTATTGAAATCGTTGCTGTTAATCTTGATACGACTAAATTTGTTGTCGATAAATTTATAAATAAATACGATTTGACATTCCCTGTACCATATGATTCCAATAAAGAAGTGATGAACGCCTATAATGTCGGGCCGCTTCCAAGCACGTTTTTCATTAATCCTGACGGGGAAATTGAAGAAGTTGTTGAAGGCGGCCTGACGCTGGACAAGATTGAGGGCTACTTGCAGCAAATACAACCGGAACATTAAAGGAATGTGTTAATTGTGAGGGATACGAATGGATAAAATTAAATGTGAGTGCGGACACGTTAATCCGGAGGGAACAGTACTTTGTGAGGCATGCGGTAAACCGGTTGAAAAGAACCAGCATATCGATGGCAATGATAAACGCAAATTGCTCAATATGCGGTATGACGGAAGTGCCCGCCGATCACAGACCTACAATAAATCGATTATAGATAAAACATGGAATTTCTTTTCCTCGGTAAAAGTCGGGGTTTGGCTCATCGTTCTGGCTTTAATTGCTTCGGGTCTTGGAACGATTTTTCCCCAGGAACAATACATACCTGCAGAAGCCGCGTCACGCGATCCGTCTATATATTATGAAGCACAGTATGGAATTTTGGGGCAAATCTATTATCAGCTCGGGTTTCATAATTTATACAGCTCATGGTGGTATTTGCTGCTGATTGCATTAATTGGGATTTCACTTGTAATATGCAGTATTGACCGGTTCGTGCCGTTGTACAAAGCATTGAAAAGACAACGGCCCAGGCGCCATACACAATTTTTGAAACGTCAGCGTTTGTTCAGTGAAACAGATCACGTAACGGATGACGAAAAGGCAAAACTGATATCCGCATTAAAGAGAAAGCGGTATAAGGTATATGAGGAAAATGGTCATATATTGGCAGAGAAGGGCCGATTCTCGCGCTGGGGACCGTATGTAAATCATATTGGTCTGATTCTTGTCCTGATTGCTGCATTATTGCGAATGACGCCGTTTATGTATATGGATGAATATGTTTGGGTCCGGGAAGGTGAACAAACGGTTATTCCCGGTACAGACGGTGAATATCACATCAAGAATGAGAAATTTATCCTGGAAACTTATGACGAAGATGATAAACGGTTTGAAGAGGCGATTGCGCAGGAAGGAATGGTTGAAAAAAACTTTCAGACAAACGCTGTCATTTATAAAGAAACCGGGGAAAAAATCGCTGGTGCTGAGCCCGAACTCAAGAAAGTGAAAGAAGAAAAGATTAAGATGAATCATCCACTTAAATTTGATGGCTATACCATTTATCAATCCGGTTACCAGCAAAATGAATTTAACAGTATGACATTTAAAATTCATAAAAAAAATGATCCAGATGAGGCATCACTAGGGTCGTTCAAGATCAACCTGAGTAACCCGAAAGATACGTATAAACTGAATAATGGTTTTAGTGTTACCGTCAGTCAATATTACCCGGATTATGAAATGGAGGAGGGCGAACCAAGATCCAAAACAAATTACCCCAGAAATCCGGCTTTCGTTTTCAGCGTAAATCCGCCAGGTAATGAAGAATCGGAAATGAGTTTTGTCGGCATTGGAAAAAACGTTGATGCCACCGGTGAAAATGATTATAAGTTGGGGATCGAAAACTTTGAGATGCGGTACGCCAGCGGTTTATCGGTCAAACGTGACTATACGATCCCATTATTTATCATCGGCGCAGCAATTTTCATGATAGGTGTCATTCAGGGCATGTATTGGCAGCACCGCCGCATTTGGCTGCATCCGGAAAATGAAGGTATGATGGTAGCAGGGCATACAAATAAAAACTGGTTTGGATTAACGAAAGATATTGAACATATCATTGAAGATACCAATGTTAAGATGGTTAAAGACCAGCAGGAAATCGAGTAACTGAACCCCCATAGCTGGAGGAGGATATAAAATGGATTCATTGCTTGGTATAAGTAGTACAATGCTGTATTCAGCATTTATCCTTTATTTGATTGCGACATTCTTCTTTGGTGCGACAATCAAAGAAAGTAAGAAACAAGATAATAAAAATGTCAGTGGAAAGATAGGCATCACAATAACTATCATCGGCTTTCTGGCACAAATCGTCTATTTTATAACAAGGTGGATTGCGAGTGGACACGCACCGGTCAGTAACCTTTTCGAATTCATGACATTTTTCGGAATGGGACTTGTGTTTGCGTTTATTATTATTTATTTTATCTACAAGTTGAACATATTAGGGTTATTTGCCCTTCCAATTGCAATAATAGTAATCGCTTATGCCAGTATGTTCCCGACTGAAATTGCACCGCTAGTGCCGTCATTGCAAAGTCACTGGCTGTATATTCATGTAACGACCGTATCACTGGGTGAGGCAATC
>Ga0079226_10002929_pt1 | contig 13140 bp, 16 predicted proteins | sample Poulit2014_FD_76345 | JGI IMG/M metagenome (GOLD analysis project Ga0079226, IMG submission 76345) | Agricultural soil microbial communities from Georgia to study Nitrogen management - Poultry litter 2014 | ecosystem: Environmental > Terrestrial > Soil > Agricultural land | place: USA: Georgia... | reverse complement strand
TACATCCCAACTCCAGAACGTGACTCTGACAAACCATTCATGATGCCAGTTGAGGACGTATTCTCAATCACTGGTCGTGGTACTGTTGCTACAGGCCGTGTTGAACGTGGACAAGTTAAAGTTGGTGAAGAAGTTGAGATTATCGGTTTAACTGAAGCTCCTTCTAAGACAACTGTAACTGGAGTAGAAATGTTCCGTAAATTATTAGATTACGCTGAAGCAGGAGACAACATTGGTGCGTTATTACGTGGTGTATCACGTGAAGACATCCAACGTGGTCAAGTATTAGCTGCTCCAGGATCAATCACTCCACACAGTAAATTCAAAGCAGAAGTTTACGTTTTATCAAAAGAAGAAGGTGGACGTCACACTCCATTCTTCACTAACTATCGCCCACAGTTCTACTTCCGTACAACTGACGTAACTGGCGTAGTTAACTTACCAGAAGGTACTGAAATGGTAATGCCTGGAGACAACATCGAAATGGACGTTGAATTAATTTCTCCAATCGCGATTGAAGACGGAACTCGTTTCTCAATCCGTGAAGGTGGACGTACTGTAGGTTCTGGTGTTGTAACTGGAATCGACGCTTAATAAAAACTAAATCATATAGATTTGTAACACTTCTAGACACTGTCTAGAAGTGTTTTTTTATTTTTAATTAGAGAGTAGGGTGGGTAGAATTTGTGAGTGAGATGTGAGGAAGGATGGCGTAAGTGGAAGAAAGAGGTAATGGTATTAGGTGAGATACCGTGAATCACTCAACAGACTACACTAATCAGAGCAAAAAAGAGACCCGTCTCGAGTCTCTTCATATCATCTTATCTTGATCTACTTATTTCGCGGATGGCTTCTCTGTATGCGCGGCGTTTACTGCCGCCCACCATTGGTATAATCAAGAACATGTCTATGAATAGCCAAATGATTGTTGGTATTCCTGCTGTCCACCATGCTGTGAGAGCTGTTAGAATCAGCAACATAATTCCGCTGAACCAACGTCCGAGATAGAATCTGTGAACTCCGAAGTATCCTAAGAAGAACCACAGTAAGTATGCAACTAGCATACTTTTTTTATTGTTTTCTACGTACGATTCTACATACATCTTCTCATCGAGAGAAAGGTTTCTCATTTTTTCTTCACCTGATCAAAGTTTAACGCAATCTTAAGGAATACTTCAAGTGCTGACTTCATACCTGATTCGTCGATGTTAAAGAGTGGGTTGTGATGGGGAATGTCTATTCCTTCTTCAACGTTTCCAACTCCTGTTGAGAAATAGCATCCTGGTACTTTTTGAAGATAGTATGCTGCGTCTTCTCCACCCATTGATGGCGAAATTTCTACGACGTTTTCAACATATGACTTATCGTTTGACGCAAGTCCAACCACATAGTCAGTCATTTTAATATCGTTTTTCAGAGAAGGATACCCCCACTGGATATCTAGGTCAATTTGGACACCAAAGCTCTTCTCAATACCTTCACAGATATCCTTAATACGTTCAAATGCAAGTTCACGTATATCTTGCTCATACGTTCTCACAGTACCTTTAATTTCAGCTTTGTTTGGAATAACGTTAAACGCGACACCTGAGTTAAATGCTGTTAAAGACACAACTGCTGATTCTAACGGACTAATTGAACGTGACACCACCGTTTGAATTTGTGAGATTAAAGACGCGCTCGCAACAATAGGGTCTTTCGCATTTTCTGGTTCTGCACCGTGACCACCATGACCGTTCACTGTAATCGTAAATGAATCTGCGTTTGCGTACATCGTGCTATAGTTCCAACCAATTTGATTAACTGGTGCGAGTGATGCGATATGTGTTCCGAAGAAGTAGTCTACGCCGTCTAATGCGCCGTCTTCAATCATTGATTTTGCTCCACCTGGTAATAGCTCTTCAGCGTGTTGGTGAATCGCTACAACGTTAACCGGTAGTTTATCTTTATTTTCTACTAAGATCTTTTGAAGTGTAATGAGCATTGCTGTATGAGCGTCGTGTCCGCATGCGTGCATCACACCAGGATTCTTAGATTTGAACGGAACATCCGTCTCTTCTTCGATTGGTAGAGCATCAAAGTCCGCGCGGAATGCGATTGTTGGATAGGCGTCGTTTACTTGTATTCGTGTCACAAGTCCGTTACCACCAACATCTCTTCTAATCTCTAAACCAAGATCTTTTAATTCGTCATAAATATATTGTTTTGTGTTCTCTTCTTGGAAAGAAAGTTCAGGATACATATGAAGGTGTCTACGCATTCTAAGAGTATCTTCAAAATGTTCATCTATCACTTTTTTAATATCCATATTATTCGTGCTCCTTATTTAAGTATTCAAGTGCTACACCGAGCATGACTGCAACCCCATTTTTCAACCCGTGCTCATCGATATCAAAGTGAGAGGTGTGGTGGGCGTAGTCTGTGTTGAGTGCTGTATTTTTAGTACCTGTGTAGAAGAATGCACCGGGTACTTTTTGTAAGTAGTAGGCAAAGTCTTCTCCACCAAGATCTTTTTCAAGTCGATTTTGTTTTGTAACTGTTGAAACATTGCTCATCACATCACGGACGAGATCTACCATATCATCATCGTTCACAACAGGCGGATAGCCTTTCATGTAATCGAGTTCGTATCTCACGCCGTGAGACGTCTGAATCGCACGTAGCGAGCGGTTGAGCTCGTTTATCAGTCTCTTCTGCGTGTCATACCCAAATGTGCGTAGCGTCCCGCCAATCGTCACCGTGCTGGGTATAACGTTGTGCTGCGTCCCCGCATTAAAAATTGTAATAGATAAAACAGCATTATCCATTGGAGAAATTTTTCTCGTGATTTTATATTGTAAATCTTGACATAGTTCAATCCCAGCAGCAACTGGGTCAATTGCGGTATGAGGCTTAGCAGCGTGCCCACCTTCACCAATTAATGTAATCGTGAAGTCATCTGGCATACCTGTCGCAACCCCATACTTATAGCCCATTTCACCAACTTGAACACTGCTCGATACGTGCATTCCAAAAATCGCATCCACATTATCAAGGCATCCATCGTTGATCATCTGAATCGCGCCACCTGGGTCAACTTCTTCCGCATGTTGGAAGATAAAAACAACGTTACCATTTAGTGAATCTTTATTTTCAGATAGTATCTTTGCCACTGTGAGTAGAACTGCCGTATGAGCATCGTGTCCACATGCGTGCATCACACCTGGCACTTGAGATTTATACGGAACTTTCTTCTCATCTTGTATTGGCAGTGCATCAAAATCAGCACGAAGCGCGACGGTTTGTTTGCTTTCATCTGTAATGAGTCTTCCAACGACACCGTTAAGACCGACACCAGTCTCGACTTCAATACCAAGGTTTGTGAGATACTCTGCAATGTATTTTGGCGTTTCCACTTCTTTGAATGAAAGCTCTGGATGCATGTGGAAATGACGTCTTAGTCTGACTGTTTCTTTAAAGTTGTCTCGCGAGAGTTTGACTAAGTCTAAGTCCATGAGACAACGTCTTCTAACTCGATGATTTTCATGAACATCTGAAGTGCAGAGTTCATGGCATCTTCGTCTAAATCAAAGTTTTCATGGTGATGAGCGAACGTTGAATTTTTATTTTCGTTACCAGAACCTGTGTAGAAGAATGCCCCTGGTCTTTCTTGAACGTAAACAGAGAAGTCTTCACCGATCATTGATGGCGTTGCTTCAACGAACTCTAATCCAAGATCCTTTGCAGCTTGTTCCACTACTTTTGCTTCCTCTTCGTGGTTCACGACCGCAGGATAGCCTTCGATATAAGTGAGCGTGCCCACTGCACCGCGTTTTTTCGCAGTGTATTCTACTTCAAGTTCAAAAATTTCTTTAATTTTTTGTTTAACCGCTGGTTCAAACGTACGCACCGTACCTTCAAATTCTACGACGTCTGGCATCACGTTAAACGTGCTCCCGCCACTTACTTTACCGATTGTCACCACCGCGTTATCAATCGGGCTAATCTGTCTTGCAACAGCCGTCTGCAAGTTCATAATCATTTCAGCAGCAATAACGATCGCATCGACATTGTTCGCCGGATGCGCTGCGTGGCCACCTTTACCCTTAATTTTTACTAAGAATGTATCTGGAGATGAAATCAAAGCACCACTACGTGTGCGAATTTCATTTGTCTTAAATTGACTCCAGTAGTGTTGGCCGTAAACTTTATCTACATCATCTAAAATTCCGTCTTCCACCATGAATTTTGCGCCCCCTGGAGCGCGTTCTTCACCGAACTGGAAGATAAACGATACTGAACCCTTAAGTTTATCTTGTACCTTACTGACTACGTCGACTAAAGCGAGTAGAGTAGACGTGTGTCCATCGTGACCGCATGCGTGCATCGCACCTTCGTTTTGCGATTTATAAGGCACGTCTTTCTGATCGACGATTGGCAGAGCGTCAAAATCTGCACGGAACGCGATGTGCGGATGACCTTCACCAAAAGTAGCGAATAATCCTTTACCACTAACTACGTCGTTCCTACCGACGTTCTCGCGGATTTTTAACCCATCATATTGTTTTAATTTGTCTAAAATAAATTCATAAGTCTTCACTTCTTCAAACGACACTTCTGGATTCATATGCATGTAGCGTCTAGTTTCAACCATTGTGTCTTGTTGTTTACTTGCAATATCTTTAATTGACATCGTTATTCCTCCAAACTTGCATTTGTTTAATTCTATCAAACTATTCAATTATTCGGAAGACGAACGATTTTAAATTGAGAGAAAATTACAAATATAAACGATTGAATGTTTTTGTTTAATGGAATCGATTACTTTTGCTAAAATAGAAGTAACATTATAAGGAGGGCATTTTTTATGTCTCAAATTTTAAAAGATTATTTAAACACACAACTCACAGAGTTAAAGGATAATGGGTTATATAACGAAATTGATGTTGTCGAAGGTGAGAATGGTCCGGTCATTTCAATCGATGGTCAAGAACTCATCAATCTTTCATCAAATAACTACTTAGGTTTAGCTACTGATGAAGACCTAAAACAAGCTGCGAAAGAAGCAGTAGACTCTCACGGAGTTGGTGCGGGAGCAGTGCGTACAATCAACGGTACTTTAGATCTACACAAAGAGTTAGAAGATACTCTTGCTGAATTTAAAGGCACTGAAGCAGTGATTGCGTTCACTTCTGGTTTTAACGCAAACCAAGGTGCGATCCCAGCAATTATGAAAAAAGGAGATGCGATTCTTTCTGACGAATTAAACCACGCATCTATCATTGATGGCTGTCGTTTATCTGGTGCAAAAATTATCCGTGTAAACCACTCAGACATGGATGACTTAAGAAAGAAAGCGAAAGAAGCGACAGAGTCTGGTGAATACAACAAAGTAATGTTCATTACAGACGGTGTATTCTCAATGGACGGAGACGTAGCATTACTTCCTGAAATCGTGGAAATCGCAAAAGAATTTGACCTCATTACTTATGTCGATGACGCGCACGGATCAGGCGTTATGGGTAAAGGTGCAGGTACAGTTAAACACTTCGGTTTAGAAAAAGAAGTCGATATGCAAATGGGAACTCTTTCTAAAGCAATCGGTGTTGTCGGTGGATACGTTGCAGGTTCACAAGAATTAATTGACTACCTAAAAGTTGCGGGTCGTCCATTCTTATTCTCAACAGCACTTACTCCAGCAGATACAAAAGCAATCACTGAAGCGGTGAGAAAGATTATGGCATCTACTGAACTACACGACAAATTATGGGAAAATGGTGACTACCTAAAAGCAGGTCTGAAAGATCTTGGATTTGATATCGGTCACTCTGAAACACCAATTACACCAGTAATCATTGGTGAAGAGAAACTGACTCAAGAGTTCTCTAAGAGACTTAAAGAAGAAGGTGTATACGCGAAATCAATCGTATTCCCAACAGTACCAAAGGGAACTGGACGCGTACGTAACATGCCGACAGCATCACATACAAAAAACATGCTCGATGACGCATTAAAAATCTATGAAAAAGTTGGAAAAGAGCTCGGTATCATTTAGGAGGATATAAACATTATGAAAAGAGTTTTAATTACTGGAGCCCTTGGTCAAATTGGGACCGAGTTAACCGTAAAATTACGTGAAATCTACGGAGAGGAGAACGTACTCCCTACAGACTTAAGAATTCCTGAATGGGGTAAGATGAAAGACACGCCATTTGAAATTCTAGATGTGACTGATAGTGAAGCGGTTATGGAAATGGCGAAAAAATTCAAACCGGATACGATTATTCACTTAGCTGCACTCCTCAGTGCCGTAGCTGAAAAGAATCCTAAGCGTGCGTGGGACATCAACATGGGCGGTTTAATGAACACACTTGAAGCTGCTCGTGAAGTAGGAGCACAGTACTTTACTCCGAGCTCAATTGGTTCGTTTGGTCCGTCAACACCAAAAGATAATACACCACAAGAAACGATTCAACGTCCGTCAACAATGTACGGCGTGAATAAGGTCGCAGGAGAACTTTTACTCGATTATTATTACGAGCGTTTCGGCGTTGATACGCGCTCAGTCAGATTCCCTGGGTTAATTTCTTATGAACAAGAACCAGGTGGCGGTACAACAGACTACGCGTGCGAGATATATTTTGAGGCTTTGAAGAACGGTACTTATACGAGCTTTATAGATAAAGGCACGTACATGGATATGATGTACATTGACGATGCTATCAACTGTATCATTGATTTACTTCAAGCAGATCCTGAGAAACTCTCTGTGCGTAATGCATTTAACGTGAGTGCAATGAGCATCGATCCAGAGATGGTTGCAGAATCTATTAAAAAGCATATTCCAGAATTTGAACTTAAATATGATGTAGATCCAATGCGTCAAGCAATTGCAGAATCATGGCCAAATAGTTTAGACTGTGATGAAGCGAAAGAACAATGGAACTTTAAATGCGAGTACGATTTAGATAAGATGACTGAAAAGATGCTTTCTGGTATTCGTGAGAAGATGAATACAGCAAAATAAAGTAGGGGTATAAATGAAGAAAGTAATCATATATGACAAGGATGGTACGCTACTCGACTATCATAAAATTTGGCAACCTTATGCCCATAAATGCATCAATGATTTTGTTGATGAATTTAACTTAGACAAAGATGTAGACGATATAGGAGAGACGCTTGGTCTGAAAGATGGAGAGATCATGCCGAACTCTGTAATCGCATCGGGTACGGGTGATGATATTCACCGTGCATTTGAAAGTCTTCATGAAGGTGGAGGCAAATGGGCGAAGGCGTATTATGAAGAGAACCTGGATATGTTAGTGGAGAATATGGCGCTCATTGAAGGCGCGGTAGAGGCACTGAAGACTGGCCAGGAACTTGGATACAAAAATATGATACTGACTTCAGATTCCAGACAAAGTACACTAAACTTCATAAAGAAATTTGAGCTAGAATACTATATCAGCGAGATTGTGTGTGGAGATGATACACCTTACAGCAAGCCGGATATTCGGGTGTTGGACGCTCAAGTGGAAGCGGGTCTTAATCTTAAAGAAGTAGTGATGGTTGGAGACAACTGTGCAGACACGCTTCTTGGGAAAGACGAAGGCGTGACGACAATCGGTGTATTGTCTGGTACGTGTGAGAATATTCACCTTGAAGGTGCAGATTTAATTGTAGATAGTGTGAAGGATCTTTTTGTAGATGGGAAGTTTATTTTAGATGAGGCATGAGGACTACATGCGAGAAGCCTTGAAAGAGGCGGAACAGGCACGTCTTAAAGATGAAGTTCCAATCGGCGCAGTAGTGGTGAAAGACGGAGAAATCATTGCGCGGGCGCACAACTTGAGAGAGACAACGCAGCAGCCGACAGCACACGCGGAACTCTTAGCGATTGAAGCGGCTTGCAGGGCGGTTGGCAGTTTCCGTCTAGAAGACTGCACATTGTACGTCACGCTTGAGCCCTGTGTCATGTGTAGCGGGGCAATTGTGATGAGCCGTGTGCCACTTGTGGTGTATGGTACGCCGGATCCTAAGGGCGGCACAGTCGATAGTCTCATGCATTTGTTGGATACAACGGGATTCAATCATAGAGCAGAAGTCGTATCTGGTGTGTTGGAAGAAGAATCCAGCCAGATACTTAAAGACTTCTTTAGAGAATTAAGACAGAAGAAAAAGCGCGAAAAAAGAGAACGCACTTCCGAGTGAGGAAGTGCGTTCTTTGCGTGCAGACAGGGATTCACGGAATAAATTCTCAAAATGAAGTTTAATATTTGAATGACGGATTCATTCTACGACTAAACCACTGCAATTCAAGATTAGTGGTTGAATCAGTGATTTATTTGAACACTAATAAATATTAGAGGTCGAAATAAAAATTATATCTGCCCTTATTTCTCAGAAATTCAATTTATCGTTCATATATAAAGCTGATACGGCCGATAATTTCCAGAAATCATATTTATCGTTCATATACAAAGCTGATACGGCCGATAATTTCCAGAAATCATAATTATCGTTCATATACAAAGCTGATACGGCCGATAATTTCCAGAAATCATATTTATCGTTCATATGCAAAGCTGATACGGCCGATAATTTCCAGAAATCAAATTTATCGTTCATATGTCAGGAAGATACGACTGATATTTCTTAGTTCCCATAATTATCGTCCATATCTTTCTACAAAAGATAAAAACACGCAATCCAATGTGAGTTATACTCTCATCAAATTGCGTGTCCCATATTATTTCGTGTACTTTAATCTACTGAATGCGTCGTGTTGATGGATACTTTCTTCATTGCGGCATTCTACTTCAAAGCCTTTAACCCAATCTAAGTCTGCAAGGTCATACGCAACAAGTCGAATGAGGTCTTCTACGAAACGTGGGTTTTCGTACGCACGTTCAGTGACCATTTTTTCATCTGTACGTTTTAAAATCGGATATAACTGACTTGATGCGTTAATTTCTAACGCGTTATATACGATTTCCTTGTAGTCTTCTGGAAGTTCTTTTGTGTCATCAATGTCGAGTAATACTTTGATGTACCCGCGCTGGTTATGCGCCGAATACTCACTGATTTCTTTAGAACATGGGCAGAGTGTTGTAATCATGCCAGTCATACCAAATTGTTTTTTAGTGAGTGTTTCACCATCAAATTCTGCATGGTATTTCACTTCAGCGTTCGCCACAGCATGTAAGTTCGTGCCTGGTGAATATTTACTGAAGAACCAAGTACCTGTTGCTGTAAGTTCAGAAGTGTTTTGATCCATGTTTTTTTGAAGCACGTTCAATACTTTTTCAATCGTGTCAAAATCTAATGAAATCCCTTTGTGGTTTTCTGTTTCAAGAGATTCTAAGATACGGCTCATGTTAATACCTTTTTCGTCACGCTCTAAACTCGTCGCAAGTTCAAATGTACCAACTGATTGATAATCTCCAATTACAACTGGATATTTTAAGTTGTTAATTCCAACTGAATCTACACTAAATAGGAAATCCTTTTTCGTGTTTTGAAGATCTACCATATCTTCTTTATTTTTAGGTTTTGTACCTTTAATCGGTTCTACCGAACCAAAGTGTCTATATCGTTCTTCGCGATTAGAAAAATCTATTCCTGTCATATTATTTGTTCCCCTTATTATTAATCCAATCTTCTATATCATAAAGGTAAAAGTTCTCTTTTTCAAACCAACGTTCACGCGCAAGTTCGCCAATTTGTGTATCTTTGCTCAAATCAATCAATAATTGAGCCGTTTGCGACGCGTGTGCAGAGAGGACTTTCATCTTACGATCTGTGTAATCTCGAACTTCTGTTTGAATTTGTGGCTCACCTAAATCTTCATACGTGCGCTTATCAAATGCAACAAGCGTCAGCGTTGGACGATCTTCCGCAGCAAGTTCAGCCACTGCATCTAACACTGCTTCTGCAGTTGCCTCGTGGTCAGGATGCACACAATATCCAGGATAAAAAGAAATGAGTCTCGTCGGTTTTAACTCATGCAGTAATTCGAGCACATCTCCTTTAATTTTACCTTTTTCTTCGAATTCCAGGGTTTTATCTCTATAACCGTAGAATTTAAGTTCGGAAAGATTCATTAATCGGCCAGCTTCTTCTTGTTCCGCTTTACGGATTTTCCATAAATCTTCTCTCGTTGACGGAGGGTTACCGACATTTCGTCCCATATCTCCGTACGTCAAGCATGCGTAGGTTACCGGCACGCCCATATCTCTATATTTCATGATTGTTGCACTCACACCAAACGCTTCGTCGTCTGGGTGAGGAAACACAACAAGTACATGTGCTTCTTCTTTTAAAGTCATTATAAAACTCCTACTTTTTAAATTCTTTTCTTGAAATTTCGAGTGCTGCTGCGAGTTTACCAGAATGATCGATACCGTGTAAGATAAACTCATCGTTCTCATTAACAGTGTAGTGAGATAGACCAGTCACGTAAACCCAACCACCGTTGTCGAGCTTTAAACCGACGCGATGTTCAAAATTATTGCCACCTTTAAGTGTACCCTCTGTATACGTAATAGGTATATTCCTTAGGAAAGTACCTGCATTAAAAACTTCATCGTTGTTATGGCTTGCGTATACGCCATTTGTCACCTCAACATGAATATATACAGGTTCGTTTTTATATGCGTCCAAAAGTGATTGGACTTTTTTCTCATCAAGTGGTTTTAGTTTCATAATAATCCCCAATCTATATTTAAAAAGAGATAGAAGGTTCTATCTCTTTTTAAAACTCTATAAAGTTTCAGCTTCTACTTTGATTTCTTCAACTGTGTTGTAAGCGCCGTGAGTGACTACTCCTACATGATCGTTCATTTTCCAACCATGTTTAATTGCGCTAGTGACGAATGCTTTTGCGTCACGTACCGCTTCAAGCGGTGATTTACCGTTTGCTAAGTTAGCAGTGACACTTGCTGCGAATGTACAGCCAGCACCGTGGTTATATGAAGCATCTATCTTGTCTGCAGATAATAACGTGAATGTTTCACCGTCATAGAATACGTCGATGGCTTTATCTCCAACGATACCTGTACCACCTTTAACAACGACGTATTTCGCACCTTTGTCGTGGATGATCTTTGCAGTTTCTTTGATTTCATCTAGTGTAGATGGTGTTTTAACTTCTGCAAGTTGACCTGCTTCAAATAGGTTTGGCGTTACAACCGTTGCGTTTGGAATCAAGTCCTTTTGCATTGCTACCACGAGACCTGGGTTTAATACCTCATCGTCGCCTTTACACACCATTACTGGATCGACGACAAAGAATTTTGCGTTGCTATTTAAAAATGCATCTTTCGAAACAGCGATGATTTCTTCACTTGGAAGCATGCCTGTTTTGATTGCATCTGGGTTTAAAGATAGAGCAGTTTCAACTTGTTCTTTCACGACTTCAAGCGGTACTTGTGAAACGCGGTGTGACCATGTTTCAGGCTCCATTGAAACGATAGAAGTGAGCGCACAATACCCATACGTTTCATGTTGTTCAAATGCTTTTAAGTCGGCAGCGTACCCCGCGCCACCAGAACAGTCTGTTCCTGCAATTGTTAAAGTCTTCTTTAATGCCATGTTTAACGCCCCTTAAGTATTCAAATAATATCTATATTTTACTATTAAATCATACAACATTCTACCCTCATGCTCACTTTAAAAATGTTATACTATCTATACGAGTAGGGGTGGTCCTGTGGAATGGGAAGATGTGTTTAGAGAGATAAAAAACACGCACGATTTTACGGAGTTAAATGAAATTTTAGATGAGAAATATCGTAACGGGCAAGTGTTCCCGAAACGTGAAGAAATATATACAGCATTTGAACTGACACCGTTTGAATCGGTGAAGGCAGTGATTTTAGGGCAAGATCCATATCACAATATCAATCAGGCATATGGGTTAGCGTTTGCGGTCCGTGACGGAGCGAAGTTTCCGCCGTCACTACGAAATATGTATAAAGAATTAGAGAGTGACTTAGGCATTACGCGGACGAGTGGATCTTTATCGGACTGGGCGAACGAAGGTGTACTGCTCTTGAACACAGTGTTAACTGTAGATGCGCACCAGGCGAACTCGCATAGAGGGATTGGCTGGGAAGTGTTCACGGATGCGGTGATTGAAGCGGTGTCGAAGTATCGCGAGGACGTTGTGTTTATCTTGTGGGGGAAAACGGCGCAGTCGAAAACGAAGTTAATAGATGAGAGTAAGCATAAGATTATTAAGTCGGTTCACCCGAGTCCACTGTCGGCGTATCGCGGATTTTTTGGATCGAAGCCATTTAGTGAGACGAATGAATTCTTAAAATCCGTAGGCAAGACGGAGATAGACTGGAGTGAAAAAGATGCGTAAACGCGTGTTGAATGAGATTCGTGAAGAACTAGATAAGTTTGAGAAATCGAATGACGACAAGCACTTGTATGCGGTGGAGCGTCTAGTTGCTGTGTTAAAGGAAGATGAAAACACGGAAACGATTGAGAGACCGAAGGAACGTAAAATTCCAGAACGCAAGAATTTAGACGGGCTGATGCTCGCAGAAGAAAAGACAAATTCAACATCTATTTTTGATTTTTAAAGGAGTAAATTATGAAAGTATTGATTATTGTTGGCGCAATTAACGCGCTGTTAAGCGTTGTATGTGGTGCATTTGGAGCACACGGATTAGAAGGAAAACTATCAGAACACTATTTAGAAGTTTGGGAAACAGCTTGTCGCTACCAGATGTATCATGGATTAGGACTCATTTTACTTGGCGTGTTAAAACAAGTGACGGGCATTCAGTTATTTGGAACAGCAGGTTGGGTGATGCTCATCGGTATTATTTTATTTAGCGGAAGCCTGTTTGTACTGGCAACAAGTGGAATTAAAATATTAGGTGCAATCACACCGATCGGCGGTGTATTCTTCATCGCGTCATGGGTGATGGTCATTGTCGCAGCACTTAAAATTCAAGGATAGAAAGATAAAGTCACGCTACTGTAAAGAGTGGGGTGGCTTTTTTTGTTCGGTGAGATTCTTTAGCGCTGTTTGGAGTTTATGCGACAAACTTTTGAGAAATTACAGGACTTTGTCGCACAAACTCATTTTGAGCGACAGACTAGGAGTTTTTTGATGAACTTTGACGCATAAATAAAAAGACTAGC
>Ga0079226_10002928_pt1 | contig 13140 bp, 9 predicted proteins | sample Poulit2014_FD_76345 | JGI IMG/M metagenome (GOLD analysis project Ga0079226, IMG submission 76345) | Agricultural soil microbial communities from Georgia to study Nitrogen management - Poultry litter 2014 | ecosystem: Environmental > Terrestrial > Soil > Agricultural land | place: USA: Georgia... | reverse complement strand
GTACATAAGTTACCGGTAATTACGTTCGTGCAAAATAATAAATTAGCAATCTCCGTTCCTTTTGAAAAACAAGTTGCTAGTGAAAATATTGCCATCCGTGCAAAAGCTTATGGAATGCCGGGAGTAGAAGTAGACGGGAATGACCCTCTTCAAGTGTTTGCAGCAGTTAAACAAGCGAGAGATCGTGCAATGAACGAAGAAGGACCGACGTTAATAGAAGCTGTAACTGATAGATTAACCCCTCATTCAAGTGATGATAATGATAAAGTCTATCGAAAGAAAGAAGAATTGAAAATGGCACAAGAAAATGACTGTATAGCTGTTTTTCGAACGTATTTACAAGACCTCGGCATCTTAACGGAAGAAATAGAGCAAAGCATGAAAAATGACATCACAAATGAAATTAATGATGCTACAGATTACGCAGAACGAGCAGATTTTGCAAAAGTTGAATCATTAACCGATTTTGTGTATGAGAATTAGGGGGGATAATATGGCTGAAATTTCATTTATTCAAGCAATTACTGGAGCGATGAAAGAAGAATTAACACGTGATGAAAATGTATTTATTGTAGGTGAAGATGTCGGAACAAAAGGTGGGGTTTTCCGGGCAACAGATGGACTTTATCAATCATTTGGAGAAGAGCGAGTCATTGATGCACCCCTCTCGGAATCGGCAATTGTTGGAGTGAGTATTGGTGCTGCAATGTATGGGATGAGACCAATTGCAGAGATCCAATTTGCAGATTTTATTTTTCCAGCCTTTAACCAAATCGTATCAGAGGCTGCGAAGATTAGATATCGTTCAAATAATGATTGGAACTGTCCAATTACGATACGTGCACCTTATGGTGGTGGAGTAAGTGGCGCCTTATATCATTCTCAATCCGTAGAGGCGACGTTCAATAGTACGCCTGGTTTAAAAATAGTAATTCCTTCAACGCCATATGATGCAAAAGGCTTACTGAAAGCAGCGGTTCGTGACAATGATCCAGTATTATTTTTTGAACATAAACGAGCTTATCGAATGTTAAAAGAGGAGGATCCAGAAGAAGATTACACGATCCCAATTGGTAAAGCTGACGTCAAAAGAGAAGGGGAAGATGTCACCGTTATTACTTATGGACTATGTGTCCATTTAGCACAACAAGTTGCTAATCAATTAAGTGAAGAAGGTATCGATGTACACATTTTAGATTTACGAACGATTTATCCATTAGATAAAGATGCAATACTAGAGGCGGCGAGTAAGACTGGGAAAGTACTATTGATTACAGAGGATAATAAAGAAGGGAGTATTATCGGAGAAGTAGCAGCAATTATTGCAGAATACTGTTTGTTTGAGCTAGACGCTCCGATACAAAGACTTGCTGCACCGGATGCTCCGGCAATGCCATATGCACAGCCATTAGAAAAAGCATCTATGATAACAGAAAATAAAATAGAGAAGGCAATTCGCAAGCTAGCCCGATTTTAATATAGATGGTCGTCAAAACGAAGGAGGGAATAAAGTTGGGAACGAAACAAATAATGATGCCTAAACTTGGTGAAAGTGTGACGGAAGGAACGATCAATAGCTGGCTTGTTCAAGTAGGAGATACGGTTAACAAATATGATCCGATTGCAGAAGTAATGACTGATAAAGTGAACGCCGAAGTACCTTCTTCCTATGCAGGTACAATTAAAGAAATAGTTGTGGAAGAGGGCGATACAGTATCTGTGGGTGAATTAATTTGCTATATCGAAATTGAACAAGCAAAAGAGCCATCAGAGAAAACCATTTCACCATCACAAACGAAAGTGTCCGTTCCTACGGCAACAAAAGAAAAACAGTCGATGAGAACTCGTTACTCACCTGCCGTTTTAAAGCTGGCGGCTGATCATCAGATCGACCTCCAATCTGTACAGGGAACAGGACTTGGAGGAAGAATTACAAGAAAGGATATAAAGAAGTATATTAAAGATGAAAAAAATAAACAGCATGTACCTTCACAACCCGTTGAAAAAGAAAGTGGAGAAGTTCAACCGATTCAAAAAAGAGATAAAGAAATAGCGATTACTGGAGTCCGCAAAGCAATTGCAGAAAATATGGTACGTTCTAAAAAAGAAATTCCTCATGCGTGGATGACTGTAGAAGCAGATGTTACTCATTTAGTTACGTACAGAAATCAAATAAAAGAGGGATTTAAAGAACGGGAAGGATATCCTATAACATTTTTTGCATTTTTTGTGCATGCGATTGCTCGAGCGTTAAAGGACTTTCCAGAATTAAATGGTACATGGCATAAAGATAAAGTCATTCAACGTCATGACGTAAATATTGCTATAGCAGTTGCGAAGGAAAATGAACTTTTTGTTCCTGTAATTAAAGAAGCTAACGAGAAAAGTGTTACTGGAATTGCAAAATCCATTTATCAATTAGCGCAAAAAGCAAGATCAGGTCAATTGCAACCTGAAGATATGCAAGGCGGGACATTTACGGTTAATAATACCGGAACATTTGGCTCTGTTTCTTCGATGGGTATTATTAATTATCCACAAATTGCAATATTACAAGTGGAAGCAATCGTCAAACGACCAGTAATCATTAATGATATGTTTGCTGCACGAGATATTGTTAACTTATCATTGTCTCTTGACCATCGAGTATTAGATGGATTAATATGTGGAAGGTTTTTAGCACGAGTGAAAGAAATTTTAGAAAATATAGGTGATCAAACTTCGATCCTTTAAATAGCATTAAAACAACCTTGAAGCTAGTCTTTTAAAATTGATATTCACATACAAAGTTGATACACTTAATAGTATATATAGAATGGTTCTTGTAAAGGAGATGAACAAGATGAATTTCGATGATTTTATGGTTGATGTAGTAAATGTCGCAAGAGAAGATATGCGAGAAGCTGGATATGAAGAAGTTAAAGAAGCTGAGCAAGTAGATGATGCCTTAACACGAAAAGGAACTACACTTGTGATGATTAATTCTGTTTGTGGATGTGCAGGTGGAGTTGCTAGACCAGCAGCTGCAAATGCGATTCATTATGATAAACGACCAGATCATTTAGTTACTGTTTTTGCGGGACAAGATAAAGAAGCAACAGAAAAAGCACGTACGTATTTTGAAGGTTATCCTCCTTCATCTCCATCATTTGCATTTTTGAAAGATGGAAATATTGTTACGATGTTAGAACGCCATGATATTGAAGGTTCAACACCAATGGAAGTTATTAATCGTTTACAAAATATTTTCGACGAACATTGTAAAGAAATATAAAATACTTGAAAAGATATAACAATGTCAATTTAATATATTTTTTCAATTTATATTTTTAAAATTGTTGAAAGAAGGCACACTCCTAGTCGGCTGAAAATGGTCAAATCTTGGAATTTTCTTTTACAGTTCCCACCGATAAATGATCAACGCCGATACTAGGACGTCCTGTCCGTTGTAGTAAAAGCGTTAGTCAATGTAATGGATGCAGACAAAATATGTCACGTCCTAGGACTAAGCTAAAATCTCACCCTACTGATAAAGCGTTTGTGACGTGTCATCGACACGAGTACGTCCTACGTCGGAGGATGAGAAAACGCCTGCGGAATAGGGAAGCCAATTCAACAATTTTTTACTTATTAGGAAATTCTTTAAATTCCTTAAGGTCATTAAGCTCTAATAAATAATTGACAATACGATCATACTATTTATTTATTCAAAGGGAGATTGAGACGGTGAAAATTGGATATCGAACGATTAAAACAGCAATTGCTACTCCAATTGCCATCTCGATAGCACAACTTTTTAATATTACAAATATTGCTTCAGCAGGAATACTAACAATTCTTTGTATTCAACCATCAAGAAAAAAATCTGTAGAAAGTGCATGGCACCGTTTTTTAGCATGTATTTTAGCAGTGATCTTCTCTGTAATATTTTTTGAATTATTCAGTTATTCTCCAATTGTTTTAGGAATCTTACTGATTATCTTTATTCCGACTACCGTAATACTAAAAATTGAAAAAGGCATTATGACAAGTACGGTGATCACTTTAAATTTATACGGATTTGGAACAATTCAGCCTGATTTTATTATTGATCAGATTTTATTAATTGTGATCGGTATAGGTACGGGATTGCTTGTCAATTTATATATGCCTAGTTTAGATAAATCGTTAAAAGCAAAACAAAAACAGCTAGAGGATAATTTTCAAATTATTTTATATGAAATTGCTTTATATATTCGGGAACAGCATATGGACTGGGATGGAAAAGAAATTACAAAGGTTGAGGAAATTTTAAAAGAAGCAAAGAAATTAGTAGCTCGTGATCGAGAAAATCATTTGCTACGTGATCAACATTCATTCGAAAACTATTTCCGTATGCGTGAGAAACAGTTTGATTTGTTGCAACAAATGCTACCACTTGTAACAAGGTTACCGAAAAGGGACGATATATCTGAACGAATTGCGACTTTTTTCGAGGAATTAAGTAAAGCCGTACATCCCGGTAATACAGCAGTTTTATTTTTAGATGAGTTGAAAGAGATTATGGATGAATTTAAAAAAGAAGACTTGCCTACAACTCAGGATGAATTTGAAACAAGAGCAAGTCTTTTTCAACTATTGCACGACATAGAAGAATATCTCCAAATAAAAAATAAATTTAAGTAACTGATAATTAGATAAAAGTCCAAAAGACGATGATAAATAAGTAATTAATTTATTTTTCCGTAATATTATAATAAAGATAGTCCACTTAATCCTGTAGTAAATAATGACAAGATCATCGCGATGACCATTATATAAATTATTAATTTGACTCGACGTTCACGTTTTGATTTTCTTTTCTTTACTTGTTTTTTTGTCACGTTTTCTCCTCCTTTAGCTCAACTACTATATAGTCTATCGTTAATTGAACAATTGAACAAGTATATCCTTATAAAATCTTAAACGGGGAGTTTTTATGGGAAATGCACATAAGCAAAAACAAATACCACCTAAAAAAATTGCTCACATTGGCATTGCGGTACACTGTATAAATACCGCACTTTCTTTTTACACTGAAGGATTAGGATTATCCGTAGAAAAAGTAGAAACTGTGGAGTCTGAACGGGTAAAGATAGCATTTTTAAAATTAGGAGAATCACGAATAGAACTACTTGAACCGATAGATAAGCAGTCACCAATTTATACATTTTTAGAAAAAAAAGGGGAAGGAATTCATCATATTGCACTTGAAGTCGATCAAATTGACGATCGATTAGCTCATTTAAAGTCTCAAGGTATACGATTAATTCAAGAAAAACCGAAAAAAGGAGCAAAACGCTAAAATAGCATTTTTGCATCCAGCATCTGCAAATGGTGTGTTATTTGAATTATGTCAACTTCAAGACAGGAGCGAAATGTAATTGGATATATATCATAAATTAAATGATCTTTATGATAAGAAACGTCTGATAGAATTAGGTGGCGGAGAGAAGCGAATTAAAAAGCAACATAAGCGGGGGAAACAAACGGCTAGAGAGCGTATCCAATATTTACTAGATGGAGATACATTTGTAGAATTAAATCCTTTTATAAAACATCGGTCTGCTGATTTTGAAATGGATCAAAAAGAAGCGCATGGAGAAGGTGTTGTTACAGGATATGGTAAAATAAATGGACGTCCAGTTTATTTATTCGCACAAGATTTTACTGTATTTGGTGGTGCGTTAGGTGAAATGCACGCTAAAAAAATAGTAAATGTAATGGATTTAGCTGCTAAAAGCGGTGTACCCTTTATTGGATTAACGGATTCAGGTGGTGCAAGAATTCAGGAAGGCGTTTTAGCTTTAGCAGGTTATGGGGAAATTTTTTATCGGAATTCAATATACTCAGGGGTAATCCCACAAATTTCAGTAATTATGGGACCAAGTGCAGGCGGTGCAGTATATTCACCTGCAATTACCGACGTAATTATTATGGTAGATAAAACGTCAAAGATGTTTATAACAGGGCCTAAAGTCATTGAAACTGTTACAGGAAAAAAGATTTCCGAAGAAGAATTAGGCGGAGCTCACGTACATAATACAACAAGTGGAAATGCTCATCTTCGAGCACAAACAGAAGAGGAAGCTCTAGATATGGTTAGAGCGTTATTAGCTTATTTACCCAGAAATTATAAGGGAAAACCACCGATTACAAGCTATCAGGTGGAAGATGACCATTACCGGAAAGAGCTTATGGAAATTGTCCCGTATGATACGACGAAACCATATGATATGAAAAAAGTGATCAACGAAATAGTTGATACGAATAGTTTTTTGGAATTGCATAAAGAGTTTGCTAAAAACATTATTGTCGGCTTTGCTCGGATGAATGGTCAACCGGTCGGACTTGTTTGTAACAATCCACGTTACATGGCTGGTGGAATTGATATTGATGCAAGTGATAAGGCTGCACGTTTTATTCGTTTTTGTGATGCCTTCAATGTTCCGATTATTACTCTTGAAGATGTTACTGGATTTATGCCGGGAACAAAGCAGGAGCATGGAGGAATTATTCGCCATGGCGCTAAAATTATTTATGCCTATGTAGAAGCTACGGTACCGAAAATTACCGTTATTGTTCGAAAAGCTTATGGTGGCGCTTATGTCGCTTTAAACAGTAAATCGATTGGTGCTGATTTTGTTTACGCATGGCCAAATGCTGAAATTGCAGTGATGGGACCTGAAGGAGCGGCGAATATTATATTTGCAAAGGAAATTGCAAATAGTACCTATCCAGAACAAATCAAAAGAGAAAAAATAGAGAATTATAAAGAAAAATTTGCTAATCCTTATGTTGCTGCAGGATTAGGGATGATAGACGATATTATTACACCAGAAGAAACTCGTATTAAAATCATTCAATCACTCGAAATATTAAATGATAAACATGAAGAACGACCAAAAAAGAAACATGGAAATATGCCTTTATAGGTCTTATAGGAGGGCTCATGAACCGTGGATCATATTCATCAGGAACGATTAATCAACGAATTTTTTGAATTAGTAAAAATTGATTCAGAAACAAAGTTTGAACAAAAAATTGCAGATGTATTAAAAGAAAAATTTGCGTCTTTAGGTCTAGATGTACGTGAAGACAATGCAAAACAAGTAACCGAACATCGTGCTAATAATTTAATATGTACTTTAAAAGGGAATGTGGATGGAACAGATACGATCTTTTTTACATCCCATATGGATACTGTAACACCGGGAAAAAATATAAAGCCTAAAATCAAAAATAACTACATTGTATCAGACGGAACAACAATTTTAGGTGCGGACGATAAAGCAGGTATTGCTGTTATGTTAGAAGTTATCCGTGTGTTAAAAGAAAAAAATATCAATCATGGTGACATTCAATTTATTATAACAGTTGGGGAAGAATCAGGTTTAGCCGGTGCAAAAGCTTTAGATACTTCACTCGTAAAAGCTCGATATGGTTATGCATTAGACAGTGATGGTGATGTTGGGAACATCGTAATTGAAGCCCCTTTTCAATCAAAAATACATACAAAAATTTATGGGAAATCAGCACATGCAGGAATAGCTCCGGAAAAAGGGATATCAGCAATTACAACCGCTGCAAAAGCGATAGCTAAAATGAAATTAGGTCGTATCGATGCTGAAACGACCGCTAATATCGGCTATTTCAAGGGCGGAAAGCAAACACAAACGAATGTTGTCTGCGATTTTGTAGAAATTGTATCAGAGGCACGTTCGTTACAAAAAGAGAAGTTAACCAAAGTAATTAATGATATCAAACAAAGGTTTAAACAAACAGCCTCAAAGTATGGTGGCCGGGCAGAAATTACGATAATAGAAATGTATCCAGGTTTTCAACATAAACAAGACGATCCGGTCGTTTATATTGCAAATAAAGCAGCTAAAAAGTTAGGGCTACCATCAAACACGTTAAAAAGTGGTGGTGGCAGTGATGCGAATATTTTTAATGGTTTTGACATTCCTACCGCTAATTTATCAGTTGGATATGAACATATCCACACAACAAAAGAACGTATTCATATCGATCATTTAGTCAATTTAACGAAGTTTGTTACTCAAATTATTCAAGACGCTGCTGCTAACTAAATGACATTGTATTTAAAATTTAAAGGACGATTGTGGATGGCAAAAAGAGCAAAAGTAATTTTTCACGTTGACATGAATAGCTTCTATGCTTCAGTGGAAGTAGCATATAATCCGAAATTAAAAGGAAAACCAGTAGCAATTGCTGGAAATCCTGAGGAACGTAAAGGCATTATTGTTACGAGTAGTTACGAGGCTAGGGCAAAAGGTGTTAAAACGACAATGCCATTATGGGAGGCAAAAAAATTATGTCCTGAATTAATTGTCCTGCGACCAAATTTTCCTCGTTACCGAAAAACTTCATCCAAAATATTTAGAATGCTCACAGAAGTTACGCCTATGACTGAACCTGTTTCGATTGATGAGGGGTATATGGATGTAACGGATCACCCAACTCATCCAGTAAAGTTAGCGAAAGAAATACAACACCGATTATTAACGCAATTAAATATCCCTTGCAGTATTGGCATTGGACCGAATAAATTTCTAGCAAAAACGGCTTCTGATATGAAAAAGCCCTTGGGGATTACAATCTTAAGAATTCGAGATCTTCCTCAAAAACTATGGCCTTTATCTGTAGATAACATGTATGGAGTCGGTAATAAAACTGCAGAAAAACTACATACATTTGATATTAAAACAATCGGGGATTTAGCTAAAGCAGATGTCTACTCCTTATCACAAATATTAGGGATTAACGGAGAAAGGTTAATTAAAAGAGCTAACGGGATTGATACAAGAAAGGTCGATCCTGATTCTGTAAATGAGTTCAAAAGTATTGGGAATTCTCAAACGCTTCCATATGATACAACGGACGGAAAGAAGATTAAGGATATTTTATTGCAGTTGGCAACAAGAGTAGAAGAACGGTTGCAACGTCGGGAATTAAAGGGACAGACGATTCAATTAATGATTCGCTACAAAGATCGCAAGACAGTGACTAGAAGTAAGAAGTTAGCAACTTATGTTAGTGATAAAGAGACGATTATTTCAGTCATTTATGGATTATTAGATAAACATTGGAACTTTGAACCGATCCGGCTTTTAGGTGTTACCGTTCAAGATTTACTCGAAGCACAGCATGTTGTACAGCAATTAGACTTATTTACATACGAGGAAGAAGTGAAAAAGTCAAAAATAAATCAAACGATCGAAAACTTAAAAAAGAAATACGGTGATGATACATTTAAACAAATGAGATCTAATGATTTGAAAAAATCTAACAACCAGTTGTTACGAACAAGTTTTCAAAAAGATTTTCTCGATGATTATCAAAAATAAAAGCGAAACGGTCTTTATAAATAAAAATAGGCGTTGGAGTGTTCAAAAACATGAGCGCTTCAATGCCTATTTTTAATTTCTTATTTCAAAAAACATGTCAGTTTTTTGATTTTATATGAAATGTGAAATAATCATAAGCTAATAATGTATTTGGAAATATTTGCTTCGCCTCTTGTAATAGCTGTTCTTCATCCTCTTTTTGATATCTTGAAGAAAAGTGTGTTAAAATAAGCGTTTGTATATTCGCCTCTTTTGCAAAAGTTGCTGCTTGTTCCGTCGTGCTATGAAAATAATTGCGTGCTAAATCTTGTTTTTCGGCGTCAAAAGTTGCTTCATGTACTAATACATCTGCATTTTTTATAAAAGGGATGTGATGAGGAACATATTTTGTGTCACCAAAAATAGCAATTACTTTGCCTTTTTTCGGCTCTCCGATATAATCTTTTCGATAAATGATTGTGCCATCATTTAAAATTGTCTGCTCGTTTTCTTTAATTTGTTGATAAATTGGACCAGGTGCAATGCCTTTATCTTTTAGTTTTTTAACATTTAATTTGCCTAGTTTATCTTTTTCTGTAATCCGATATCCAAAGCTTTTAATATTATGGTCTAATAAAATCGAGTGTACAATAAAGGAATCATCTTCAAAGACTAATTCGCTATTTGAGAGTTCGACAAAGTGGATTGGATACGTTAAATGCGAATGACTGATCGATAGGGAAGTTTCTACAAATTGTTTAATCCCTTTTGGTCCATAAATTGTTAATGGGTCTTTTCCACCTAAAAAGGATCGACTACTTAACAGACCGGGAAGACCAAAAATATGGTCTCCGTGTAAATGAGTAATAAAAATTTTATTCAATTTTCTAGGTTTAATTGCTGTATGTAATATTTGTTGTTGCGTTCCTTCTCCACAGTCAAATAACCATAGATTATTAATTGCTTGCGTTACATCTAACATGATTGATGTAACATTGCGTTCTTTTGAAGGTAATCCTGCTCCAGTTCCTAAGAAAGTGATTTTCATGTCGATAACTCCTTGATTATTGTCGCTAAATTATATCAATTTTAACATAAAATGAAAAAAAACATACTCATTTCATCGAAGGAAAAACTAATAGCAATTTTTATCGTTGTTTTTCTATGATATAATAGATAGATAGTATTTAACGTATTTTGGAGGATTAACTTATGTCAAATCAGACACCAATGATGAAGCAATATTTACGTATAAAAGCCGAATATCAAGATGCATTCCTCTTTTTTCGTTTAGGCGATTTTTACGAAATGTTTTATGAAGATGCAATCAAAGCAGCTCAGGAATTAGAAATCACCTTAACCAAAAGAGATTCTGGCCAAAAAGAACCAATTCCGATGTGTGGTGTACCATATCACTCAGCGGAAGGATATATTAAAACACTTATCGATAAAGGATACAAGGTAGCCATTTGTGAGCAAGTGGAAGACCCTAAAACTGCTAAAGGTGTCGTAAAAAGGGAGGTTGTCCAACTTGTTACACCTGGAACGGTAATGGAATCTTCCATGCTGGAAGAAGGCGAGAGCAACTATATTGCGAGTTTATCTCATTTTAAGAATCATGCATTTGTCATTGTTTATCATGAATTGTCTACTGGTGAGTCCCAATTATTATTATTAGAAGATGATTTTTCAGCAGTTATTCATGAACTTTCTAATCGTCAAGTAAAAGAATTAGTTATCGGTTCTTCTCTACATGAAGCCTATCAGAAAGATTTAGAAACACAATTGCAAGTTGTATTATCATACGAAGATAATGTGAATTTTATCGGAGAATTTCGTCATTTGTTCGATCATTTACATGATGAACGTTTTTTAAAAGCGTTTAGTCGTTTATTGAATTATATTATACATACGCAAAAAAGATCATTACATCATTTACAAAAACCAGAAGTAATCGAACTCCAAAATTATGTATCTCTTGATATGTATTCAAAAAGAAATTTAGAATTAACTGAAACCATTCGGAAAAAAGCGCGTTATGGTTCACTCCTTTGGGTAATGGACAAAACAGTAACGGCAATGGGTGCGAGAATGTTAAAAAAATGGTTGGAACGGCCGTTAATGGATAGAAAACAGATTAATGATCGGTTAGAAATCGTTGAAAATCTTTATGATGCTTTTATGGAAAGAGATGCGTTACGAGAAGCTCTAAAATCTGTATACGATTTAGAAAGACTCGCAGGTAGAATATCATTTGGGAATGTAAATGCCCGTGATCTTATTCAATTAAAACAATCCTTACAATCAATACCGAATATAAAAGAGATTTTAAATTCCTTTACCAGTAAACAAATTCAGTCCATTAATAAAAGGCTTGTCTATCCGGAATCACTAGTCGCTTTGTTAGAAAAAAGTATTATCGACGAACCGCCGATATCTATTCGTGAAGGAAATATAATAAAAGATGGTTATAACGAGCAATTGGATACATACCGAGATGCGTTAAAGAATGGAAAAGATTGGATATTAAACCTTGAACAACAAGAGAAAGAAATAACAAATATAAAGTCGCTGAAAATAGGGTATAACCGGGTCTTTGGATACTATATCGAAATTACGAATGCTAACAAGCATTTGATTCCTGAAGGTAGATATGAAAGAAAACAAACGTTAACAAATGCGGAACGGTATATTACACCTGAATTGAAGGAAAAAGAAGCTGTCATTGTTGAGGCACAGGAAAAAAGTGTCGAGTTAGAATATGACCTGTTTGTTGAAGTACGAGAAAAATTAAAAACTGAGATAGAAGTAATCCAAAAATTAGCAACTATAGTAAGTCAAATTGATGTGTTACAATCATTTGCACAAGTGAGTGAACAAAATAATTATAAACGACCGACATTTATTGATAATCGATTAATGATTAAAAATGGTCGTCACCCAGTCATTGAACAAGTGATGGATGATGGAACATTTGTGCCGAATGATATAACGTTAACCGAAGATGAATTTATTTTACTTATTACAGGCCCGAATATGGCAGGAAAAAGTACATATATGCGCCAATTAGCTTTAACAATTATAATGGGTCAGATCGGTTGTTTCGTCCCAGCAGATGAAGCTGAATTACCGGTTTTCGATCAAATATTTACCCGTATTGGTGCTGCCGATGATCTCGTACGTGGTCAAAGTACGTTTATGGTCGAAATGTTAGAAGCAAATCATGCATTAAATCATGCTACGGAAAAAAGTTTAATATTGCTAGATGAAATTGGTAGAGGGACAAGCACTTATGACGGAATGGCTCTTGCGCATGCAATTGTCGAATATATTAATGATCATATTAAAGCAAAAACATTATTTTCCACTCATTATCATGAATTAACGGAGCTCGAAGATTCGTTAACCCATGTTAAAAATATTTATGTACGGGCTGAAGAATATGAAGATAAAGTAGTTTTTCTACATAAAGTTGAAGAAGGACGAGCAAATGAAAGTTACGGTATACATGTAGCAAAACTGGCAAACTTACCAAGCAGTTTAATAGAGCGGGCAAAAGTTATTTTACATGACTTAGAGGCAAAGCAAGAAATAGGACATGATCCAACTGCACAACAAACGCAATTATCTTTTTTTGAAACACACTCTACAGAGAAAGAAACTCCTTTACAAAAAAAAGAAATAGATGTTATTCAAGAGATAAAACAGCTTAATTTATTAGAAATGACCCCGATGGATGCAATGAATGTGCTTTATTCATTACATCAAAAAG